>Ga0070665_100002284_pt1 | contig 21318 bp, 16 predicted proteins | sample KBSS13metaG_FD_65862 | JGI IMG/M metagenome (GOLD analysis project Ga0070665, IMG submission 65862) | Switchgrass rhizosphere microbial communities from Kellogg Biological Station, Michigan, USA - KBS S1-3 metaG | ecosystem: Host-associated > Plants > Roots > Rhizosphere > Soil ... | reverse complement strand
ACCTCGTAAACCTTGCCTTGGTTCACGAACATAATCTTGAAAATGTGACTGGATGCCATCGATCCGACTAGGGGGCGGTTAACCTGCCCCTTCATACACGCATGGGCCGCGGGAAGCTAGGGTCCAGAGGGTACGCAAGGCATGGCGCTCCGGTTGCGCGTCATCAGTGAACATCGCTCGCGAATGGGCGACAAGAGTACGTTTGTCTTCGGTGTTTCGGGCGGCAGCATTGGACGCTCGGCCGAGAACGACTGGGTGTTGCCTGATGACATGCGTTACGTGTCCGGACGTCATGCACGCATCGTGTTCCACAAGGGCCGCTACCTGCTGCAGGACACCTCCAGCAACGGCACCTACGTCAACGACAACGACAAGCCGCTCGGCAACCAGAACCCGCACGAACTCAAGTCCGGCGACATCCTGCGCATCGGTGAATACCACGTTCAGGTCCAGATCGACTCGGCCACCGATTTCAGTCTCGACGACAGCGCGCTGTACAAGCGCAATTCCGGTTCGACCAGCACGCGGCGCCGCGTTCCGCCGGCCGACCTCGGTGCCTCGCTGAGGCTCGAGAACCTGCTCGAGGCCAGCAACGACATTTCCAGCGACGAACTCAAGCCGGTCAACGCGTTTGGCCAGGCCGTCTCGTCGCGCACGCGCGCGCTCATGCAGACGCAGGACCTGCCCAAGGAACCGGCCACCAACCCCGAGCTCGACGTGGACTCGGAAGCCGTGGCGCGCCGCATCGCGCGACTCGCGCGAGGCGCCGAAAAAACCCAACGCGAGAAGGCGGCACAGCAACCGGTGCCCGCCCCCGCCCCGCCGCCACCTGCCCCCGTGGCGGCACCCGATCCGCCCGCCGCCAACAACACGCCCGGACTGCAGGCCTTCTGCCGCGGCGCGGGCATCGGTCCCGAGACGCTGCCCGTCGATGCGCATGCCCGCATGCTGCATCTCGCCGGCCAGCTGCTGCGCGAGTCCCTGCTCGGCCTCAAGGAAAGCAACCGCACCCAGCAGGAACAACGCAACCAGCTGCGCGTGACCTACGAGAAGGAAGCACAGACCGGCCTGGTGCCCTCGCTCGAGCGTCACAGCGTCGAGGAGCTGATCCAGGACCTGCTGAAGGCGCACGACAGCCGCCGATTCGATGCCGTGCAGTGGCTGCGCACCTCATTCCAGGCGGGACGCCAGCACGAAGACGCGGTGCTGCGCGCCATGTTCGCGGCTTTCATCGATTTCGTCGGCCGGCTCGATCCGCGCGACCTGGCCACGCGTTTCGAACGCAGCGCGCGCCGCAAGACCATGGGCAACTGGGAACTGTACGGCGAGTTCTATCGCAGTCTGTGCGAAACCCCGCCGGGCACGCTGCCGCACATCTTCGTGGAGACCTTCGCGCAGAGCTACGACCAGGTGGCGCGCGACGCCGACGGCGGCTCGTCGCACTCCATCGACGCCGCCTGAGGCCTAACCAGGCCGCGGACCGATGCCGTCCGCCTCGTCCTCGTCATCCTCCGCTTCTTCGTCCTCGACCTGCGTCACGAGGTCCTGCTCGCGACGCCGTCGCGCCTGCTGCGCCTCGCTCATGTCTCCGGCGTGGGTCAGGTCGGCGCCCTGCGCCTCGTCGTCGTCCGGCGAGGTTTGCGTGGGCTTGCGGGGTTCCTTTTGTCTCGGAACCGGGTTGTGATCTCGGGTGGGCATGGGGCACCTCCGGCACCACGCTAGCAACGGAACGTGTCGCGGCTTAAGTTGCGCAGGACCCGGATCCGTGTAGGCCATTGTCGAATTCCAGCCGGTCCATTCGTCTGGATGGCGGAGGAACCCTCATGAAACAGTACCTGCTCAGCGTGTGTTACCCCGCGGGTGGCACCCAGCCGCCCCCGGAGGCGCTGCAACGGATCACGCATGACGTCATCGCGATACAGAAGGAAATGCAGTCGGCCGGCGTCTGGGTGTTCAGCGGCGGCCTGCATCCGGCCAGCACTGCCACCGTCTTGCGCCAGCAGGGTGGTGAGGTGGTCATGACCGACGGGCCATTCATCGAGAGCAAGGAGCAGATCGGCGGCATCACCATCATCCGCGTGCCGGATCTCGACGCGGCCACCGGGTGGGCCCGCAAACTGACGCGCGCCATCGGTGTTCCCATCGAGGTGCGGCCCTTCATGGAGCACCACTGAAGCGCGAAATCGAAGAGATCTTCCGCCGCGAGTACGGCCGCGCCGTGGCCGTGCTGGTGCGCTCGCTGCGCGACATCTCGCTGGCCGAGGAAGCCGTCCAGGACGCCTTCACCACGGCGTTGCAGCGCTGGCCGCAGGACGGCATACCGCCGGCGCCGGCCGGCTGGATCATCACCACCGCGCGCAATCGGGCCATCGACCGGCTGCGACGCGAAGCTTCGCGCGACGAGCGGCAAGCCGCGGCACTGCAGCTCATGGAAGCGGATGACCGCGAGGAGCACGCCGTGCATGACGATCATCTGCGGCTGGTATTCACCTGCTGCCATCCGGCGCTCGCCGGCGAAGCGCGCGTGGCACTCACGTTGCGGTTGTTAGGCGGCCTGTCCACCGCGGAGATCGCGCGCGCCTTCCTGGTGTCCGAAGCCACCCTGGGGCAGCGCCTGTCGCGCGCCAAGGCGAAGATCCGTGACGCCGGGATTCCGTACCGCATCCCCGAAGCGCCGGAGCTGCCGGAACGCCTGGGAGCGGTGCTCGCGGTGGTGTACCTGGTCTTCAACGAGGGCTACAGCACCACGGCGGGCGACGAGCTCCTGCGCGCCGAGCTCTGCGACGAGGCGCTGCGCCTGGGCCGCCTGCTGCTCGCGCTCATGCCGCGCGAACCCGAGGTGGCCGGCCTGCTGGCGTTGATGTTGCTGATCGACGCGCGGCGCGCGGCGCGCACCGACGATCGCGGCGACTTCGTCAAACTCGCCGACCAGGATCGCTCGAAATGGAACCGCGGCGAGATCGACGAGGGCCAGGCGCTGCTGCGCCGCTGCCTGGAGATCAATCGCCCCGGCCCCTACCAATTGCAGGCGGCCATCAATGCCGTGCACAGCGATTCCGCGGACGCCGCGCACACCGATTGGCGCCAGGTCCTGGCGCTGTACGACCAGTGGATGGCGATGGCACCCAGTGCCGTGGTGGCATTGAATCGCGCCGTGGCGGTCGCCGAGATCGAAGGCGCGGCACGCGCCCTGCAGCTGGTCGAGGAACTGCCATTGACCGGCTACCACCTGTTCCACGCGGTGCGCGCCGACCTCCTGACGCGCGCCGGCCGCGGCTCTGAGGCCGCCGCGGCCTGGCGCGCCGCCCTGGATCGTTGCGGGAACGAGCGCGAACGGCAGTTCCTGCGGCGGCAGCTGCAGGCCGCCACTTCTACGACCTAGGGCGTATCGACTTGCCGGCCGCCGGCCACGATGCTGCGCCACGGCGGCGCTCTAACTACCCGCCTCCATCACATGCACGCCCGCGCCCGCACCTGCATCATCGCCCTGGCGCTCGCGCCGTTCGCCGCGCTGCTCGGCAGCTGCAAGCTCATGGAGCTTCAAAAGGAGAACGTCGAGTATTCGGCCGCGACGGTGCTCGCCGGCAGCATTTCGGCGGGTGACTGGCAGGGACCGGTCAGCGTCGCGGCCATCCGCAACCACACCGTGCAACAGGATGTCTGGCTGCACGAGCCCGGCGGCTTCGATCTCGTGGTTCCGGACGGCGAGTACACGCTGGTGGCTTACGGCGACCGCGACAACGACGGCCGGCCCGATGACGATGCACCGGCGGGCACGTATGTCGGGACCGTCAAGGTCGAGGGTGCCGGACTGATCCTGGCGTTGAACATTTCCCTCGAGCGCGGGGCCGCGCAGCAGGCGCGCGCGGCACTGCCATCCCGCTATCGCCGCGCGCCGCGAGTCAGCACCGCGCCGGGCGCGCTCGCCGATCTCGACGCGCCCCAGTTCAGCGCGGAGGCGGGCAAGCGCGGCTATTGGGCGCCGATGGAGTACTTCCGCACCTTCGGCGGCAACGTGTACTTCATCGAACGCTACGATCCCGCGCGCACGCCGATCCTGTTCGTGCACGGCGCCACCGGCTCGGCCCAGGATTTTCGTTATTTCATCGAGCACCTGGATCGAACCCGCTACCAGGCCTGGATCTACCAGTACCCGTCGGGCGCGCCGCTCGAAGCCATGGCCCACCTGCTCTACTGGAAGTTGCTCAACCTGCAGTTGCGCTACGGCTTCACTCGGCTGGACGTGGTGGCGCACAGCATGGGCGGCCTGGTCGCGCGGCGATTCCTGCTGGACCACGCGGCGGAGTTTCCGCAGCTCAACCAGTTCGTCTCGATTTCCAGTCCCTGGGGCGGGCAACGCAGCGCCGCGCTGGGCGTGCTGCATTCGCCGGCCGTGATTCCGTCGTGGCGCGACCTGCAACCCGGCGGCCCGTATCTCGACTCGCTGTTCGCGCGCCCGCTGCCTTCGGGCATCAACTACACATTGCTGTTCGGGCATGTCTCCGGAGAGGGCCTGCTGCGCGAGCCCTCGGACGGAACCATCCTGGTGTCGAGCCAGTTGCGCCCCGAGGCGCAAGCCGACGCGTCGCTGGTCATGGGTTTCGACGAAAGCCACGCCGGCATCCTGTCCTCGGCGAAAGTAGTTAGCGAGGTGCAACGCGTATTCGGCACCGCCGCGGGCGCCACGGAACCCGGCGGCAGCCTGCACCTCGACGTAAAGCTGCCCGAAGGCGGCCCGGAGCCGTCCGGGATCTCGACGCTGGTGCTGCGGCGCCTCGACGGCGACAACGCCAGCGGCACCGACGACTTCACGCTCGCGGTGAGCGGCATCCACGCCGGCGCCACGCTCGGTCCGCTGCCGCCGGGCGAATACGAGGTGCGGCTCGCCGCGGCGTCGTTTCGCGCAAGACCCGATCGGCAGCGCCTGCGAATCGAACCCAGTGGCAGCACCGAAATCAATTTCGACCTGCAGGCGGATGGCGTGATGATCGGCGAGGTGGTGGCGCAATCGGATCGCGTCAACCGGCCCGCGGGCAGTTACCAGCGCGCCGAGAACGCCATCCAGGCCGACCTCATCCGGCTGACGGGGCCATCGATTTCACGCCAAGTCGTGCCGCACGCGGCGGCGCGGGGCGCGCTGCTCGAGGCCTACCTCGATGGCCGCGACGCGGCCGCCAACCAGCTGTTCTGCTTCATGGGCCTGCCCGCGGGCGAGTACACGTTGACCGTGCAGGCCCGCGGATACGAGACCCACACATCCAACTACTCGGTGGTTCCGGGGCGATTCGCCATCCTGCCGCCGGTGGTGATGAGGAAAAAGCCGCGATAGGCGAAAACTGTCGAGGGTGTCGTTGTTTTGGCGTCTGAGGCAGAAGCCGGGAGGGGGAAGGAGAAGAATGGGTACTTCGTAGACAGGGCAATTTCATCGCACGTGAGTTCGAATCTCACCCGCGATGACGGAGGAATAGAAAAGTGGCGGACAGGGTGAGATTCGAACTCACGTGCCGGAATTACCCGACCATCCGATTTCGAGTCGGCGCCGTTATGACCGCTTCGGTACCTGTCCGCGCGAGTCCCCAATTCAGCGTCGAAATTAGGGCCGTCCCACGAGGGGCGCGTATTCTAGCCGAACGATGACCAGAGCCAAGGGGCTGAAAAAAGAAGGCCGTCGCAGGTTTTTGACCCTGGGACTCGCCGTCCTGGGGCTTCCACTGGCCGTGGAAGCCGGCGCGCCGGCCAAACCCGCGCCCAAGCCCGCCAAGCCTGCCCCGCAGCGCGCTCGCCTGCCACGGCGCCTGGCCGCTGATTTCCACAGCCACATCGATACCCGCCTGCCCCACCTGCGCGCCCCCTTCGAGGCGGCCGCGCGCGACACCGGCTTCAGCTGGCGGGTGCTGGCGGCGCTGGGTTACCAGGAGTCGCGCTGGCGGCCGGCCGCGGTGTCACCACGCGGCGCCCAGGGTGTAATGATGTTGATGCCCAGGACGGCCCAGAAGATGGGCGTCAGCAATGTGTTTTCCCCCGACGAAAACATCCTCGGCGGCGCGCGCTATCTGGCCTACATGAAGGAGCGCATCCCGCAGCGAATCCGCGATCCGGATCGCACCTGGATGGCGATGGCGGCGTACAACATCGGCATCGGCCACCTCGAGGACGCGCGCATCATCACGCAGATGCGCAAGAAGAATCCCGACCGCTGGTCCGAAGTGCGCGTCAACCTGCCGCGCCTGTCGGATCCGCACTGGCATTCGCGCGTGAAGCGCGGCTATGCCAACGGCAACGAGACCGTGCAGTTCGTGGAACGTGTCACGCAATTCGCCGCCATCCTCGAAACCCGCGTGCCGGATTCGGCCGTCGCCCAGACCTCGAAACCGCGCTAGTCCAACTTGTGACGCGCGCACCTCGGGGATTCCCGGGTGCATGCGTCAAGGCGGTCTCGACCTGGCCGATACAGGGTGGGCGACAAGAGGACCCTGATCACCGTGATGCAGCTGAATTCCCTGCCGGCCGAGGCGGGATCGCCGGGCGAGGCCGCCCGCTTTTCCCCTTCCGCGACCCTGTACGGTCGCAGCCGCGAGACACACGCCATGTCGATGGCGTTGCGCCGCGTGGCCGCGGGTGGCGCCGAACTGCTGGTGCTGTCGGGCCCGGCCGGCATCGGCAAGACCACGCTGGTCCAGCAGATGCGCGCGCCCATCGGCCAGCAACACGGCTATTTCATCTCGGGCAAGTTCGACCAGCTGCAGCGTAACGTGCCGTTCAGCGCCATCGTCGCCGCCCTGCACGACCTGGTGCGGCAGGTGTCGACCGAGAGCCAGGCACAGACGCGTGCCTGGCGCGACGCGATCGTCGGCGCCGTCGGGCGCAATGGCCGGGTGATCACCGAGGTGGTGCCGGCGCTGGAACGCATCATCGGGCCGCAGCCGCCGCTCGCGCCGCTCGAGCCGTCCGAATCGCAGAATCGCTTCAACCACGTCTTCCAGTGTTTCCTGCAGGTGTTCTGCCGCGAGAACCGGCCGCTGGTGGTGTTCCTCGACGACATGCAGTGGGCGGATCCCGCGAGCCTGCGACTGCTGACCTCGCTGCTGGCGGGCGCCGGCACCCACTCGCTGCTGATCGTCGCGTCCTGCCGCGACAACGAAGTCGTGGCCACGCACCCGTTCGCGCTCGCGCTCAAGGAGCTCGAGCGCCGCAGCGTGCCGGTCACCATCCTCCCGCTGGATCCACTCGGCTGGTCGGACATCGCGCAACTCGTCTGCGACTCTTTGCACGTCGACGGCGACGCGGCGGGGCCGCTGGCCGAGACGCTGCGCGAGAAGACCGGTGGCAATCCGTTTTTCCTGCGCCAGTTCCTGCAGACGCTGCAGGCCGAAGGCCTGCTGAACTTCGACGCCGCGCAGGACCGGTATAGCTACGAGCTGGAAAAGATCCGCGCGCTGGCCATCACCGAGAACGTGGCCGACCTCATCGCGCAAAAATTGAACCGCCTCGACCCCGCCACGCAGCGCGTGGTTTCCTGCGGCGCGGCCATCGGCAGTCGTTTCGAGATCGGCGTGCTGGCCAGCGTGGCAGAGTGCACGCCGGAGCGCGCCCAGTCACTGCTCGAAGCGGCGCTGCGCGAAAACCTGCTGGTCAGAAACGACAACGATTCGACCGGGCAGTTCGCGTTCCAGCATGACCGCGTGCAGCAGGCCGCGTATGCGCTGGTGCCGGCTGCTTCGCGACCGGCGCTCAATCTCACCATCGGTCGCACCCTGTTGAATGCCGCGGGTGAAGACACGCCGGGCCCGCTCTTCGAGATCGTCAACCACATGAACCAGGGCATCGCGCTCATCGAAAGCCGCGCCGAGAAGCTGCGGCTCGCGAAGCTCAACCTGCTGGCCGCGACGCGCGCGCGCAATTCCACCGCCTACGACCTGGCCACGCGCACCTGCCGCAGCGCCATCGAACTACTCGGCTGGGACGCCTGGGAAGAAAACTACCCGCTGGCCTTCGAAGCCCACCTGCGCCTGGCCGAGTGCCAGGCGTTGCTCGCCGATTTCGAAGGCGCGTTCGCCACCATCGACAATGCCCTGCCGCATGCGCGCGCGACCGCCGACCGCGGCCGTTTGCTGACGGTCCGCACGCATACCTACCTGAGCATGGGCGATATGACGGGCGCGGTGGCCTGCGGCCGACAGGCCGCGCAGCTCTTCGGACTCGACCTGCCCGAGCAACCCCAACTCGTGCGTGAACGGTTGCAGCAGGAGATGGGCGTGCTCATCGCCTGGACGCAGCAGCACGAAATCGAGAGCCTGCTCGAGCTCCCGCAGATGTCCGACCCGGACCGCGTGGTGCTGATGTCGCTGCTGATGCATTGCCTGCCGCCGGCCTACCAGGTGAACCCGGAACTGTTCGCGCTCATCTGCTGCAAGATGGTCAGCCTCTCGATCGAGCACGGCAATTGCCCGATGTCGGCCAAGGGCTATGGATCCTTCGCGGCCATCCTCAGCGGCATCGTCGGCAACTACCGCGACGGCGACCGCTTCGGAAAACTCGGCGTGGATCTTTCCGAACGGCTCAACGACGTGGCGGTGCGTTCGGCCTGCCATTTCACCTGGGCCTGCTTCGCGTCCGCCTGGGTGCGGCCCATGGACGAGAGCATCGCGGTGTTTCGCGAAGGCGCGCGCTGGGGACTCGCGAGCGGCGATCACCCGCATGCCGCGTACTGCGCGGCGCTGGCGCTCGCGAACGTCATCATGCGCGGCACGCCGCTCGCGGCCACGCGCGCGCAGGCGGACGAAGCGCTGAACCTGGTCACGCGTATCGGCGATGCCACCAACATCGCGCTGCTGCGCGCGCGACGCCGGTTCGTCGACTGGCTGCATTCGCCCGCTTCCGGCCGCACGCTGGACAACGACGACTTCAACGAGGCCGCGACGCTGTATGAACTGCAGGCCACCAGTGTCAGCAAGAGCATGCTGGCGCACTACCAGTCGGTGCGCATGATGTATCGCTTCTTCGATGGCCAGTACGCCGAGGCCTGGAAGATCTCGAAGCAGCTCGACGAATTGCTGGTGTTCGTGCCCGGCATGATGACGGTGGTGGAACACGCGTTCTTCCAGGCCTTGAGCGCGAGCGCGTTGTGGACCGACGCGGCCGCGCCGGAGCGCGCGGTGTATCAAACCTGCGTGGAAACGCGGCTGCGTTCGCTCGAGACCTGGGCCACGCATTGCCCGGAGAACTACGCGCCGCTGCGGCTCACGCTGGCCGCCGAACTGGCGCGCATGCGGGGCGCCGCGGCCGACGACGGGTACCAGCAGGCCATGGACGCGGCGCGCGCCAGCCGCTTCCCGCACATCGAGGCCATCGCCGCCGAGCTCGCCCTGCGAAATGGCAACGTCGCCATGCGCGGGCGTGCGATCGCTGCGTACCGCGCCTGGGGCGCGGTACGCAAGGCCGAATCGCTGTAGCTAGAGCTTGCGGATCTTGATGCTGCGGAAGGTCACGGCATCGCCGTGGTCCTGCAGCAGGATGTGGCCCTTCGGCGCCTCGCCGAAGCCGGGTGTCGACTTGAACTTGCTGGTGGCGACGTGCGCGCGGAAGTCATCCGAACCCCGCTTGAACTCCAGCACCTTCACTTCGTTCAGCCAGTGCTCCACGGTGCCATCGGCGCGCGCCACGATGCGCGCGTGCTGCCACGCGCCGACCACGGGCTTGATGCCCACGTTGGTCATGAGCGTGGCGCGCGGCAGGATGTCGTACAGCGAGGCCAGCGTGCGATTGCCGTCGATGCCCTGCCTGGCATCGGGGTGCTTCTCGTCATCGAGGATCTGGTACTCGAGACCCAGCGGCGCGTTGCTGGCCGGGTCGTGCGCGGCGGTCAGGTAATAGAAGATGCCGCTGTTGGCGCCTTCGCTGACCTTGAAGTCCAGCTGCAGCTCGAAGGCGTCGAACTGCTCGTCGGTCATGATGTCGCCGCCGCCACCTTTCGATTCGACGGCCAGCTCGCCGTTGGCCAGCGACCAGCCCTTCGCCGGGAATGCCCCGCCTTTGGCGCTGTGCCAGCCCTTGCCCGTCTTGCCGTCCCACAGCAGCCGCCAGCCCTGGGCCTTCTCTTCCGGGTCCAGGTTGTTAGGCAGGTTGTTGCGGATCATGACGCCCATCGGCGGCCGGCGCTTGAGATTGCTGGTCTGGATGTACAGATTCTTCCAGGTGGTCGTGCGGCCCGCGTCCTCGGGCTTTTCGATGGAATGGACCTGCAGGCCGATGAAGCCGGAAGCCGTGGCGGCATCGATGACGTCGGCCACGGGCTTGTCGTTGATCCACACCCGCAGGCGCGGGCCGATGGCCTCGATGCGGTAGTGGTTCCAATCCCCGAACTTGTACAGCGACTTGGCCTCCGGATTCATTTCGCCGGTGCTGAACCAGCCGCGCTGCGCCTCTTCGTAGATGTGGCCACTCCACTGGCGCGGCGACGGATCGATGTCGGTCTGGTAGCCGTGCACGCGCCCGTTCTCGAACTCCGGCGTCGACAGGCTGCGGAACTGCACGCCCGAGTTCGTCGGGCCCACGTCCTGGCGCACGTCGAGATCGAGGATGAAATCGCCGAAGGTCTTCTCGGTCACCAGGAAGCTGTTGGGCACGCCGGGTCGCGACGACCCGACGATGGTGCCGTCGACCACCTTGTAGTCGGCGCCGCCACCCAGGGTCTTCCAGCCATTGAGGGTCTTGCCGTCGAACAGCGGCGTTCCCGCCGGCTTGTCGGCCGCACCCGCGACGCCCGCGATCAACAACGTGCACGCAATAACGCTTCGCATCGAATTCCCCCTGAAATGTGACTACTTGGACGCCGCGGTCGCCTCGACCTGGATGTTCAGGCCCACCTTCATGCCGAATCCGAAATTCTTGCCCCAGGCGATACCGAACGCTTCGCGATCGAACTCGCCGTGCGCATCGGCGCCGCAGAGCTCGACACCCGGTTTCATCGGATGCGCCTTGCACTTCAACGATTTGATGGTGAGCGTAACGGGCTTGGTCACGCCGTGCAGCGTGAGGTCACCCTGCACTTGCGTGGGCACGCCGTCCTTGAACTGGGCGAACTTGCCCTTGTAGGTCGCGGTCGGAAATTTCTCGACGTCGAGGAAATCGGCCGACTTCACGTGTTTGTCGAGATCCGGCACGCCGGTGAGGATCGACGCCGCGTCGATGGTCACGTCGACCGTGCCGCTCTTCGCTTCGCGATCAAGGACAATCGTGCCCTTGGAGGCGGTGAGGATGCCGCGCCAGACGGACACGCCGCCGAAGTGATCGGCTTCGAAGACCGGATGGGTATGTTTGACGTCGACTTCGTAGGTGACAGGCGCCGCGAGTGCGGTGGCGCTCGCGGCCATCGAGGCGAGCATGAGGGCGAGTATCGGGTGACGCATGGATCCTCCGTGAGCGGTGCGATATGGGAAAGGGACGCTAGCACAGGGGGATGCCGCGGGCCTCCTCCTTATTTGCTAGGTCGGATCACTCCGACGCGCCTGAAAGAACCCGTTGAGCAGCCGCGCGCTCTCTTCCATCAACACTCCGCCGAACACGTCGACGCGATGATTCATGGACGGCAGGGTGAACACATTCGTCGTGCTGCCTGCGGCGCCGGCCTTCGGATCCCAGGCACCGAACACCAGCCTCGACACGCGCGCGTGCACGATGGCCGAGGCGCACATCACGCAGGGTTCCAGCGTGACGTACAAAGTAGTGCCACCCAGTCGATACGAGCCCAGGGCCTTGCCGCCGGCGCGCAGGGCTTCGATCTCGGCATGCGCGGTGGGATCGTGGTTGGCGATCGGACGATTCGCGGTCACGGCCAGGATGGCATCGCCCTGCACCAGCACCGCGCCCACCGGGACCTCGCCCGCGTGTTCGGCGCCACGCGCCGCCTCGAGCGCAAGACGCATGAAATCGATGTCGCTGCGGAGTGCCATGCGGGCCGCAAACTAACATGCAATGCCGGAATACGCCGCTCACGAAGCCAGCGCGAGGCTGACGACCCCGGCGACGATGAGCGCGGCACCGGCCACGCGCCAGGGTCCCGAGGATTCGCGCAGCAGCCGCGAGCCGAACCACGCGCCCACCAGCGTCGACAACTCGCGCGCCGGCGCCACGTGGCTCACCGGCGCCAGGCGCATGGCGAACAACACCAGGATGTATCCCAAGGGGCCCAGCACGCTCACGATGATCACCGGGTTGCGGTACACGCGCGCCTCGTGCGCGACGCCCGCGCGATCGCGCCAGGCGCGCGGCGCCAGCACGATCATGCGAAACAGGTTGCCGGTGAAGTCGATGACGAACGGCGAAATCATCAGCATCTTCACCGCCCAGCCGTCGTTGAGCGTGTATGCGGCGATGAATGCCCCCGTCAGCAGTCCATAGAACACCCCGCGGCCCGGCGCACGTTCGTGCTGACCGACCAGCCCGGCCACCAGCAGGATGCCGCCCACGATCAGCACCAGCCCCACCAGGGACTGAGCGGTCGGCGTCTCACCCAACAACAGCGCCGCGCCGATGAATGACAGCAGCGGACCCGTGCCACGCGCGATCGGATAGACCACCGACAGGTCGGAGACGCGGTAGCCGCGCTGCAACGACAAAGAATAAAGAAGATGCAGCACCGAGGTTCCCGCCAGCGACAGCCAGTGGCGCGCGGTGAAGTGCGGCTGCTCCACCCACCACACGGCCAGGACGATGGGACCGTAGACCAGCACGGAGCCGGCCGAGAACAGCCAGACGAAGTGCCGGGAATCAGCGGCGTGCTTCGCGGACAGGTTCCAGCAGGCGTGCGTCACCGCGGCGAGCAGCACGAGGCACAGGGCTAACAGGCTCATTTCGGCGCGCCATAGTGCCGCGAACGGACCGGCGCGTGCCTTCCCATGCCTGCTTTTCGATGTCGTTTGATATCCAAATCGATATTGCAGCGCATGAATATCGTGATTGACACCGTTTTCCCGTCAAACGAACATCAAAATCAATCAAAGACGATCATTTTTGATCGCAATCGCATGGGAGACATCGACACGGCGCTCGTCAGCGGCGGGTCGGTCACAACAAGAATTCGCCGCCGGGCGGCAGGACGCGCGTCCTTGCGTTGGGACGCGCGCGCCAACAATCGCAACGCAGAAATTTGCACTCGGGGGAGAGCAAGAGCATGAGCCAGAAGAAGCCTCTGCGGAACAAGGGCCCGATCATTGGTTTGACGACCGGTCTCGCGATTCTAGTTAGTTCACCCGGCGCGTTCGCGCAAGCCGCGGACCAGGACGCGAAGCCCTCCGCGACTTCCGGAGAAGAGGTCGAGACCGTGGTGGTCCGCGGCACGCGTGCGTCCCAGCGTACCTCGATGGATCGCAAGAAGAATGCCCAGACGGCCGTCGATTCCATCGCCGCCGAGGACGTCGGCAAGTTCCCCGATCAGAACGTCAACGAGGCCATTTCCCGCATCGCGGGTGTCGCGCTCGATCGCGGCGACAGCGGCGAGGGCGTGGGCATCTCGGTGCGCGGCACCACCGCGGACATGACCCGTGTCGACATCGACGGCATGACCGTGCTGAACACCAATGGCGCGCTCGCCGGTGGCACCGGCGCCGGCGGCGGCCGCGTGGCCGACCTGCGCGAACTGCCGGCTGCCATCATCAAGAGCATCGACGTGTACAAGGGCACCACGGCGGCCATGACGGAAGGCTCGCTGGCTGGCTCGGTGCATATCGAGACGCGCAACGGCCTGGATTTCGACAAGCCTTTCCTGCAGTTCTCCACCGACGGCCAGGAAAATTCCATTTCCAGGGAGATCACGCCGAGCGGCGGAATCATTTTCGCGAGGAGCTTCGGCGAGGACAAACGCTTCGGCGTCTTCGCCAGCGTCAACTATTCGGAATTCGACACCACGACGGATCTGCAGCAGCCGCAGACCTCGGGCAATGCCGGGCCGGCCCGCAATGCGGATTTCGATCAATCGCCGGAAAAGACCTTTACCTACGATCCGAGCATCGTCGATCCGACCGCGACGGCCGGGAATTTCCGCGTCCTCGGGCCCAACGGCTATTCGTCGCTGTCGCCCATCGACATCCTCACCAGGTCGGCAGCAGCCGCGACTCAGGCGGATTGCCTCGCGGCGTTTCCAGCCCTGAACCAGACGCAATTGAATGCCATCGGGGCGGGCGACCAGGTCCTGGGCTCGGTCACGACGTCCGCAGTATCCGCCGCAAACAACCGCACCGCGGCGCAGCTCGAGCAGACCAACGGACTGCAGACCTGCCTCAACCAATGGAACGACTACGCCCCGTCGCTGATTCGCTCACTGCCGCGCAGCACCGAGGAAAAGAGGTACTCGGGCCAGTTCCGGTTCGACTTCCGTGTGAATGACGACACGAAGGTTTATGCCGCCTACCAGCGAGCGGACCGCCACACCGCCAGCGTCGACAACACGCTCAACCTCGGCAGCCCGGCCTATAACCAGGCGGCCAGCTTTACGCAGGCGGCCATCGCCGCGGGAGCGCCGAACACCAACGCATTGATCGCGCCGCGCACGGTATTCACCGGACAGGGCTTCAGCTTCAACAGCAGCCGCCTCGGCACCGGCCCTTGCGCCACGGTGGTCAATGGGACCGGCACGGCGCAAACGACCACGGGCTGCGGCGTGGCCAGCGACATGACCAACGTCGTGGTCGATGACACGCACCACGTCACCTCGTTCCACCTGAACGACGGCAACGCCAACATCGACGCCATCAACTACGACACGGACATCGAAACCTGGAATTGGCAGACCGGCCTCAACTTCGAGCGCGACAACGTCAAGATCGATTTGATGTACGGAGATTCCGGCGCGACCTACCAGCGCGCCCAGCTGCGCACCGCGGTGAACTACACCTACGGCGGAGTGGACGCGCACATCACGCCGTCCGGCCTGTGGAGTTACACGCTGCCCGATGGGCTCGACCTGGCGGCCTTGCCTTATGCGTCGCTGGGACCCGTGGTCCAACGGGCGGTGTCCAACGCCTCGACCGTCCAGGCGGGTTCGCCGGCCTACACGGCGGCCCAAGCCGCGCAATGGGGCAGCAACTTCACGCTGACCTGGCGTCCGGCGATGACCGACGACGCCGAGAAACAGTACAAGATGGATTTCACCGTCGACGTCCAGGAGAAGCTTCCGTTCCTGAGCAGCTTCCAGACGGGCTTCCAGCGCCGCGATCGCGAGGGCAACGGCTGGGGCGGCGGCGGCTACACGGTGAGGGCCGGTACCGGCAACGTGGGCGCCGCGGGATACGTCGCGCCGATCGTCGTTCCCACCGAAAATCTCACCGTCAACTACCGCTCTTGCATGCCGACGGCGACTTCGACGCAGCCTTGCCAGTACGGCTATGTTCCCGGCACCACGGTAGGCACCAACAACAGTCCCGTCGCCAATCTGAACAACACGCTGTTCGGAACCATGACTTTCACGCCCACGGATCTCGATGCCCTGATCCAGAGCGCCCTCTACACGAAGGAGCATCCGTTCTTCGGGGACTATCCAGACAAGGGCGATGTGATGAGCCGCTGGCCGCTCATCAATCCGGCCCTCATCGCCGCGGGCATACCGGACCAGGTGTTCGACTATCACTGCATGAAGAAGTGCACCGCCAACGACGGCCAGGTCTACGAGCAGCAGCACTTCGCATACAACGAAGTCACCGACGCCGCTTACCTGATGTTCAACTTCGACCAGGAACTGCCGGCGAACATGCGCCTGGACGGCAACTTCGGCACGCGCCTGGTCATCACCGAGACGACGGCCACGGGCTTCATGACGCTGTCCCACACCGCCGTGAACGCCGGTTGGAATCCGATCACCAATCCCAATGCCGTGACCACCACCGCGGTCGCGATGAACACGTCTCTCACCGACGACACCAAGGATTGGCTGCCGGCCATCAATCTCAACTACTGGGTCACGCCCGATGTCGTGCTCCGCTACTACCAGGGCAAGGTGCTGTCGCGACCGCCCGCGGCCAATCTGCTGCCCTCGGGAACCTGTACCGTCGACGATCGCAACAGTGCCGACGTCAACGGGACATCCGACACGCCGAACACCTGCACCGGGCGAGTGGGCAATCCGGCCCTGAAGCCGTTCAAGGGTGACAACAAGAACCTGTCGGTCGAGTGGTATCCCACCGAAGACCTGATGTTCGCGGTCGCTCACTATCGCAACAAGATCATCACCGGCGCACCGATCAACGCCAACATGCCGGCCTCGAACCTGTTCGCGGGCAGTGACGCGGTGGATCCGGTGACGGGGCAGCCGCTCTCGAATTTCGACTTCACCTATCCTTCGTACATCAACGGTCCGTCCGGGACGCAGCTGGGAATGGAATACACGGCGAAAGTCGCGTTCACGTTCCTGCCCTGGTTCCTCCGCAACACCGGCGTGGACCTGAACTACTCGGAATTGGACTTCGAGGATTTCGCGTCGTCGAAGGACCTGATGACCGGCGCCTACAACCCGCCGGAAAAACAGCGCGACTACTTCAAGAACTTCACGCTGTGGTACGACGACGGCAAGTTGAACGCGCGCCTGTCCTATCAGGGCCAGTCCGAGTACTTCGACTTCATCTCGTCCTGCTCGAACGCCATCAACAACTACCCGACCGCATTCGCGCAGTGCCCGGGCCAGACGATCCGTACGCCGTACAACCCGGGCGGCACGAACTTCCGGGACGCCACGGAGTTCTGGGATCTGAAGGTGAGCTACCAGTTCACCGACAACTGGAGCGCCTTCGTGTCGGGGCGCAACGTGACTCGCGAACTGACCTACCGGACCGTCCAGCCGCACAACACATATTCTGACGGGGCACCGACCCTCGAGCAGATGAGCTATGGCGGCGCGCGCTGGCAGGTCGGGCTGACCTGGCAGTACTGACGGGTACCGTGGGCGCGCCGGCGGCAGTCGGCGCGCCCTCTTCTTTTTGGCTGATATTCGGCCCCGGGGCGATGTGCTAAAAGCTGCGGCCTATGGCGGAAAAGATGCTGGACGCGCGCTGGCACGACTGGCTGCGCGACAACATGAAACTGGGCTGCGACCTGCTCGAGCTGATGAACACGCTGCGGCAGGCGGGCTTTTCCGACGACGCCATCGCGGCAGGCCTCGACGCCGTACGACCCACGGGTGACGCCTTCTCCGAAGGCGTGATGGAAACGCCGCCCCTGATCCGGCGCAATCCGCCCAACCTCAAGCGCTTCGACCATCCCGAGGTGGAGCTGTACACGCTGGAAAACTTCCTGAGTCGCAAGGAAAGCGAAAAGCTCGTGGCGTTGATCGGACACCACCTGCGGCCGTCGACGGTTTCCTATGACAACGGCGACCGGTATTTCCGCACCAGCCAGACCTCGCACCTCTCGCACCTGAAGAGCCCGGCGGCGCTCGGTATCGACGACAAGATCTGCAAGACACTCGGCATCCGCGTGGGGTACTCCGAGGGCATCCAGGCGCAGCGCTACGACGTGGGCCAGCAGTTCAAGCCGCACTGGGACTACTTCGAACCCGGCACCAAGGAATACCTGCGCTTCGCCGGCACGCGCGGCAATCGCACCTGGACCTTCATGGTGTATCTCAACGAAGGCATGGAAGGCGGCGGCACGCGCTTCACCGAGCTCGGCCACACCTTCCAGCCGAAGACCGGCCTCGCCGTGCTGTGGAACAACCTCAAATCCGACGGCACGCCCAACACCTTGACCAAGCACAGCGGTGAGCCGGTGCTGTCCGGGCACAAGATCATCATCACCAAGTGGTTCCGCGCCATCGGCGAGGGCCCGGTATTCCACGAATAGCGCAACGCATGCGCGTTGCGGTCGTTGGCGGCGGTATCGCGGGGCTGGCGTCAGCGGTGCTGCTGGCGCGCGCGCGGCGCGAAGTGACCGTCTACGAGGCGATGCCGCGCATCGCGGCCGAGGGCACCGGCATCCTGCTGCAGCCCGCGGGGCTCGACGTCCTGCAACGCATGGATCTCGCCGCGGCCGCGCTGGCGCACGGCACTGCGATTGAACGCATCGTCACGCGCGCGCGTGACGGCGCCATCCTCATGGACCTGCCCTACACCGAGTTGCATCCGCACATGCACGCCCTCGGCATCCGTCGTCCCCTGCTGGCGGCCCTGCTGCTCGAGGCCGCGCGCGCGGCGGGCGCGGAGGTGCGCTTCGATGCGGCGGTCGAGAAACTCGAGCGTCGACCCAACGTCAACTGGCTGACCTTGCGCAGCGCCGGCGAGAAGCAGGGTCCATTCGACCTGGTGCTGATCTGCGACGGCATGTACTCGCGGCTGCGCGCCTCGGTCGCGCGCGCAAAGGTGCGCGTGCATCGCCACGGCGTGTATTCGCTGGTGGCGCCGCTGCCCGCGGGGCTGGCGGCGCAGGCGCTGTGGCAACGGGTCGACGGCACGCGCGACGCCGTGGGGCTGCTGCCCATCGGTCGCGCCGCCGGGTCCCGGCCGCTGGTGAGCTTCTTCTGGGACGTGCGCAAGCGCGAGCGCGCGGCGCTCGAGGCGCGCGGGTTCGATGCCTGGTGCCGGTACATCGAGGGCTTCTGCCCCGAGGCCGTCGACCTGCTGCGCGCGGCCGGGGATTTTTCCGCGCTGACCTTCTTCACCACCGCGCAGGTGAGCATGTCCCGCTGGCACGACGACCGCGCGCTGGTGATGGGCGATGCCGCCCACGCCCTCGATCCGCATCTCGGCCTGGGCGCCACGCTGGCGCTGCTCGACGCCGAGTGCCTGCAGCAATGCCTGCGCGACGCGGCCGACGACATCCCGGCCGCACTGGCTAACTACCAGTCACTGCGACGGCGCGCGGTCGCGAGCTATTCGAGGGTCAGCCGGTTATGGTCGTGGCTGGACGGCGCGGGCCTGGCAGCCGTGCGCCGCCGCCTGTTCCTGGCGGCCGCCGGCAGCTCGCCCGCCGCGCGACGCCGGCTGATCACGCGGGTGAGCGGCTACCTCAGCCCGCCTTGACGTGCCACCACTCGCGCAGGCTCTTGCACTCGCCCGACTCCGCGAACTCGAGGATGAACACGCCGTCGAGCGCGATGGTCGCGCCGGTGGATTGCAGCTTGAACGTGGCCTTCCACTGGGCCACGCCGGTGTTGCCATTCACCGCGATCACCTTGGTTTCGACCTTGATGTCGCGCTGGTCGGCGGTGACGGTTTTCCAGTAATCCTGGATGGCCGCGCGTCCCTGCTTGACCGGGTCGAACGGCATTTCGTGGTAGCCGGCATCGGCGGTGAACAGCACGCCGGCAGCGGCCGGGTCGCGTGACTCCCAGGCGGCACCGTATTTCCTGAGCCAGGTTTCCAACGCGGCGTGATCCAGTGACTTGGCCTGGGCGGCGAACGCGCAGGCCAGCAGGAATGCCGCGCCGAACAGCGGGCCAGCGATCTTCTTCATCATGGGAGTCCCTCGCGTGTGTGAGGCGAGCATACGCGATGCACGGCCTCAGATCATTTCGAGCGGACGCGCTTTGTTCGGCGGCGGAAAGGCGCGATCGATCTCCCGCAGGTCGCGTTCCGTCAGCTCTATTGCGGCCGCCGCCGCGTTCTCGCGCGTGTGCGCCGGCGAGCCGCTGCGCGGGATGGCCATCACGCCCGCGGCGCGAATGGTCCAGGCCAGCGCGATCTGCGCCGGCGTGGCGTCGTGGCGGCGCGCGATCTCGCGCAGCGCCGGGTTGCCGAGGATCCGCCCCTGCTCGATGGGCGTGTACGCCATCACGTTGGTGCCCCGCGCGCGGGTGCGCGCCAGCAGTTCGAATTCGATGCCACGGCGCGTGACGTTGTAGAGCACCTGGTTGCTGGCGACGTGCTGGCCACCCGGCAGGCCTAGCAACTCCTCGAGGTCGGCCACGTCGAAATTGCTGACGCCCCAGTGGCGGATTTTCCCCGCCTCCACGAGTCCGGCGAACGTCTCGACCACCACCGCGAGGTTCTCGCTTTGCCGCCAGTGCAGCAGGTAGAGATCGACGAATTCGGCGCGCAGGCGCCGCAAGCTGTTTTCGCAGGAGGCGACGATGCGTTTCTTGCGGGTCGCATTTCCCGGCAGCACCTTGGTCACCAGGAAGATCTCGTCGCGCCGGCCGGCGATGGCCTCGGCCACCAGTTCCTCGGAGGCGCCATCGCCGTACATCTCGGCGGTGTCGACCAGCGTCATCCCCAGGTCGATACCGAGTTGCAGCGCAGCGATTTCCTGCTGGCGGCGATCGGCGCGCTCGCCGAGCTGCCAGGTGCCCTGCCCCAGGACCGGAATGCGATCGCCCGCGATGGTGGTAGTGCGCATGGCCGAATACTGCCTGCTAAACTCGCGTCCCCTCTACTCACAGCAAGAGGCATTTTTTGTCCGTGTGCACTGTCATCCGCGGCTGGTAGGCAAGCCTCGAGTTGATCCCCTGGCGCATTCCCCGGAATGTCGCCGCCTGCTTCACCAGCTGTTTTCGTGGCCGTCTCTTAGACGTGGCGCCCTCGTGGGCGACGAATACTGGTGACACACATGGCAATTCAGGCTTTCGAACTCGCGGACTTCGGCTGGAGTCCGTTCTTCCATTCGCAATTGCAGGACGACGAAATCACGCACGCGATTCCCGCGCGCGTGATGGCGGTGGATCGTGCGCGGCTGCACCTGCAGGCTCCCGCGCTCGAGATTCACTCGCCTCCTTTCTTCGCCGAGGACGGCGCCGCCGCCACGGTGGGCGACTGGCTGCTGCTGGACGCCAAGCATCGGCCGTTGCGGCTGCTCCGGCGCAAGAGCGCCTTCAAGCGCGTCGCGCCCGGCACCGGACACGAGATCCAGTTCATCGCGGCCAACATCGACACGGTGTTCGTCGTGACCTCGTGCAACCAGGACTTCAACATCGCGCGACTCGAACGCTACCTCGCGTTGGCGCGCGAGGCTGAAGTCACGCCGGTCATCGTGCTGACCAAGGCCGATCTCGCCGAATCCCCCGCAACGTTCATGGACGACGCGCTCAAGGTCCGGGCCGGCGTGCACGTCGAGGCGGTCAACGCGCTGGACGCCCGCGACGTCGAGCGCCTCGCCGCCTGGTGCGGGCGCGGTCAGACCGTGGCCTTGCTGGGTTCGTCCGGTGTCGGCAAGTCCACGCTGGTGGGCACGTTGACGGGCACCGCGCTCGCCACGCAGGCCGTGCGTGAAGCCGACGCCAAGGGCCGGCACACCACCACGCGCCGCCAGGTGCATCGCCTGGCAGCCGGCGGGCTGCTGCTCGACACGCCCGGCATGCGCGAGCTGCAACTCGTGGACGTGGCCGCGGGACTCGCGGACGTG
>Ga0070665_100002281_pt1 | contig 21328 bp, 24 predicted proteins | sample KBSS13metaG_FD_65862 | JGI IMG/M metagenome (GOLD analysis project Ga0070665, IMG submission 65862) | Switchgrass rhizosphere microbial communities from Kellogg Biological Station, Michigan, USA - KBS S1-3 metaG | ecosystem: Host-associated > Plants > Roots > Rhizosphere > Soil ... | reverse complement strand
TGCTCACCGTGCCGCCCGCGGGAAGGGTGAGCAGCGCGCTCTCCCGCGTGATGTCCGGCGTGATGCGGAACGAGATGAGGTGCGAGATCTGGCCCGTGATGTTGATATAGGCGCGGGCCACGTCGAAGGAACTCCGGTTGATGGAGTTGCCATCGGCGTCCGTGGCCTCGGGGGTTGTCTGGTAGGTATAGAGCGGAAAGAGGGTCACACCCACGCGAATCGACGGCGTATCGTCGGGCGGCGTGTAGCCTGCAGCCGGAGTTACCTGAGCGGAAGCGGCAGTCGCGAACGTGCTTATCAGAACAAGGGCGGTCAGAACGCGTCTCAGTATCATGCCGTCCACAGTAGCGGTATGGCCGCTTCGGGCCGGTTACGCCTGTGTAAAATCCGTGTTACTTCAGGCGCGAAGAGGCGGTGAACCGCGTCTGAGTCATTGCGTCGGCGCGACGGGCGGGTCGGTCAGCATGAAGAAGGTCGACCGCGGATCGAGGTCCGCCTCACTGATTTCGCGGCCGACGCGGCCCAGGGCCCGGCGGACGAATTTGCCGTCGGGGGCTCGCCACAAGAAGCCGGCCTGGAGCAGGGCGGCCACGGCCGGCTCGCACAGTTCTTCGGGCAGATCGCACAGGCGGCGAATCTGCGCCAGGGTCAGCTTGAGGTCCGGCATCTCGATGTACTCGACCTGGATTCTGGTGAACGCATGCCGCCATTCGTATGACATCATCAGCGCCTCCGCGCACTATTGTGCGCGGCCGAGATGACCATCATGTGACGTGCGGGCCCGCAGGCGTCGTGCACGCGTTACATAAGGCCGATACGCTTTTCTCTTCGATCTCGACAGTTCCAACCCTCCTGGGAGGTTTCAGATGCGACAGTGTGTGTGGCACGTGAGTCTGTTGGCCCTGCTCTTCGTGTTGAGCGCCGGAATTCCAAGCGCCTCGGCACAGTTCGACACCGCCTCGGTGGTCGGCACCGTGAAGGACGCGTCGGGCGCGACCGTACCCGATGCGAAGGTCACGCTGACCAACACGCAGACCGGCGTGTCCGTGGTGCGGACGACGACCACGGACGGCAACTACGAGTTCGTGACCGTACGGCCGGGCATCTACATCGTGTCGGCCGAGAAGCCGGGCTTTTCGATCGCGCTGATCGACAACGTGCAGGTTCAGGTGGCGGCACGCCTTCGCGTCGACATGCAGATGGCGGTCGGGCAGGTGAGTGAAAAAGTGGAGGTGACGGCCTCCTCGCCGCTCGTCGAGACCGACACGAGCCAGCGCAGCCAGGTGATCAGCGGCGAGCAGATGCGCGAGCTCGCGTTGAACGGCCGCGAGTATTCGGCGCTCGCGCTGCTGTCGACCGGCGTCCGCCAGTCGGCGCTGAACAAGAGCTCGAGCGCGAACGGCACGCCGCGCGAGGGCGCGTTCAACGTCAACGGCCTCCGCAGCACGTTCAACAACTTCCTGATCGACGGCGTCGACAACAACGCGTACGGCACGAGCAACCAGGGATTTTCCAACCAGGTCATGCAGCCGCCGCCCGATGCGGTCAGCGAATTCCGCGTGGTCACCAACAACCAGAGCGCCGAGTACGGACGCGCCGCTGGCGCCACGGTGAACGTCGCGTATCGCAGCGGCACGAACCAGTTCCATGGTGACGCGTGGGAATTCTTCCGCGACACCGCGCTGAACGCGGAGACCTACTTCAAGCCGGCCGACGGATCGAAGCCGCCGCTGCGGCGCAACCAGTACGGCGGCACCGTCGGCGGACCGCTCGTGCAGAACAAGGCGTTCTTCTTCGGCGATTTCGAAGGCTTCCGCCAGGACAAGAAGGCGACGGCGTTCTCCACGCTGCCGAGCACGGCGCAGGATTCCGGCATCCTGAGCGTCGACGTGCGCGATCCGAGAACCGGCGCCGTGTATCCCGCGGGCACAAGGATCCCGATGACCGCGTTTGCGAGCAAGGTGCTCGGCGGTCTGCCGGCGCCGAACGTCGCCGGCGCCGCGAACAACTACTCGATCGCGCAGGACTTCACCAACGACACCGACAAGGCGGGCGGCAAGATCGATTTGCAGGTCAGCCCCACGCTCTCGATGTTCGGCCGGTACGGGTGGCGCAGCCTGAGCACGAACGACCAGCCGCCGATTCCCCTGCCGTCCGGCGGCGGCGGCAACGGCAATATCTACACGCGCAACAAGCAGCTGGTGCTTGGATCGACCTACATTCCGTCCGATCGTTCACTGCTCGAGGTGCGATTCGGCTGGTCGAACACGCAGGGCGGCAAGAACCCGCCGGCGCTCGGCACGTCGGACAACTTCGGCATCTCGGGACTGCCGGCCGATCCGCGTATCGCCGGCGGCCTGCCGTCCGAGTCCATCACCGGCTACTCGGCGTTCGGCCGTCAGGCCACCAATCCGCAGTGGCAATATCCGACCGTCTGGAACCCGAAGATCAACTACTCGTGGCTGAAGGGACGTCAATCCTTCAAGGCCGGCTACGAGTTTCAGCACATCAACGTGGAAGTGCAGGACGTGAACCCGCTGTACGGCCTCGACAGCTACACCGGCCAGTTCTCGCGGCCCGCCGGCGCGGCGGCCAACAACCTGTACAACCTTGCCGATTTCATGCTCGGCCTGCGCTCGCAGTACGCGCTCAGCACGTTCCTGGTCGCAAACATGGAGCAGGACCTGCACTTCACGTACGTGCAGGACGACTTCCGCGTCAACGACAACCTGACGTTGAACCTCGGCCTGCGCTACGAGTACGCGACGCCGATGTGGGAAGGCAATAACGTGCTCACGAACTTCGACCCGGTCTCGAAGACGATGGTTCGTGCGACTGATGGATCGATTTCCGATCGCGCGCTGGTCGATCCCGATCGCAACAACTTCGGGCCGCGCCTCGGATTCGCCTACACGCCGATGGTGAAGACCGTCGTACGCGGAGGGTGGGGCGTGAGCTACATCCACGTCAACCGCATCGGCTCGGCGAACCTGCTCGGCATCAACGGACCCCAGGTCGTGCGCGCCGCGGTCAACCAGACGCCGACGACGCCGGGCTTCATCCCCACCGAGCAGGGCTTCCCTGCTGGCTTGACCGATTCGTCGCAGTTCAACCCGCTCACCGCGCTCGTCAGCTACATCCCGCGTGATTTCCACTCGAGCCCGGTTCAGAGCTGGCACGTGTCGGTGCAGCGCGAGTTCGGCCCGCAGATGCTGCTCGACCTCGCCTACGTCGGGAACAAGGCCACCGATCTCCTGATCGTCGCCAACTACAACCAGGCCGCGCCCAACAATTCGGCCGGCACCATTCCGCTTGCCGCTCGTCGCCCGATCCCGACGTGGGGCGACATCACGTACGTCTTCAACGGCGGCAGGTCGCGCTACGACGCGTTCCAGATGAAATACGAATGGAGAATGGGCGCGGACGTGAACGTCCTCAGCTCGCTGACGCTTTCCAAGGCGCAGGACAACGCGGCAGGCGCGCTGGAGAATCAGAACGGCAACTTCCCCGGGCCACAGGACATCAACAACCTCAACGCCGACTACGGCCCATCGGGCTACAACCAGCCGTACAACTGGACGACGAGCTTCGTGTGGTCGCTGCCCTTCGGTAAGGGCAAACGCTACGGCAACGGCATGTCGACGGCGATGGATCTCCTCGCCGGCGGGTGGCAGCTGGCCGGCATCAACACGGTGTCGCCGGGCGAGATGGTCACGCTGCAGTACACGCCGGCCGCCGCGTTCCAGGTGTCGGGCATCACCAACGACTTCTCGGGCGCGAACAACTATCGCCCGAACGTCACCTGCGATCCGTACGCGCCCGCGGGCCAGCAAACGATCAACAACTGGTTCAACACCGCGTGCGTGTCGATTCCGACCGATCCGAGCCAGCCGTTCGGCAACGCGCCGCGCAACAACGTGCGCGGACCCGGCTTCTGGCAGTTCGATCTCGCCGCGAGCAAGAACTTCGCGGTCGGCGATCGAACGAAGCTGCAGTTCCGCCTCGAAGCGTTCAATCTCTTCAACCGCGACAATTTCCTGGCGCCGGCCTCGAACAGAAGCGCCGCCACGTTCGGGACAATCACGACCACCTACGACGCTCGACAGGTTCAGCTCGGCGTCAAGCTGCTCTGGTAGACGCCGCGAAAACGTTGCATCACGGTCGCCGCTTCGTCCGGCGATCGTGATGCGCGCGCCCTATCGTGCGGATCATCGGAGGCCTGATGATGATCCGCACGTTCCCGGCGCTCGCATTCTTCCTGCTCACCACCCTGACGGTTTCTCCCTTCGCGCAATCAGCTGTCCGCGATCCCCATCTCCGGTCCGTCGAAGTCGAGCTCATCGCCGATCTCGAGATCGGCGTACGTGTGTCGCCGACGTTTCGTCAGCTCGTCGCGCGTCTCGAGGCGTCCGACATCGTCGTGTACTTGATGTTCGATGGGTCACTGGCGCCCCACACAGACGGCCATGTTTCTCTGATGGCGATGGCTGGCGGCCGGCGCTATCTCCGTCTGTCGATCGATCGGCACACCGCCGGCTGCCAGCGGCTTGCCATTCTTGGCCATGAGCTTCAGCACGCCGTTGAAATTGCCGAGGCGGCTGACGCAGTCGACCAGGCAAGCATGGTGTCGCTCTACAGGAGGATCGGCTTCCGCAGTGCCAGTGGGCGCCCGGAATCCTTCGACAGTCGGCTCGCGATTGAAACCGGTCAGCAGGTTCGACGAGAGGTGTTGGCCGCCGCCGCCAACGGCAGCCGGTAGTTGCAGCATCGCTCTTGCAAGCAATCGGCGCGTGACCGCTCCCGTCTTCGCCGCGCGACGAACTCAGGCAGGATTTGAAACACACGGCCCTTCGACGTTCAGCGCAGGTTCCGGCGCCGGCGACGATGGCGTGTTCGCGCGATGGCGATGGGCCAACGACCGCCTCGACATCGAGCGAGACCGGTGGGGCGTGCAGCCTCTGTTCTGGAGCGTCACCGGGACCTCCGTCCACGTCTCGCCCTCCATCGATGCGCTGCTCGCCGCGGGCGTTCCGGCCGAGCTCGACGAGGCGGCGATGGCTGTCTTCCTGCGAACCGGCTTCTTCGTCGGAGACGACACGCCGTTCTCGTCGATTCGCGCGCTGCCGCCTGTCACGTCGGCCTCATGGACGGTCGATGGACCGAGGCTCGGGACCCCATGGCGCTATCCTCGCGCGTCGACGGTCACGCGGACCGTGGCCGAGCGGCAATTCGCGGAGTGTTTCACCGCATCGGTACATCGCCGCGTGCACGCGTCGAACGCGCCGATCGCGCTTCCTTTGAGCGGCGGTCACGACTCGCGGCACATTCTCCTCGCCATGCACGAGCTGAATAGACTGCCGGACCATTGCGTGACGGTGACGCCCTACCCTCCCGCCGCCGCCGACGAGGTCGCCGTCGCGCAGCGCGTGGCGGCCGCGCTCAACGTGCGGCACGTTCTGCTCGGTCAACGTGCGGACCGCTTCGCCGCTGAGCGCGAGAAAAACAGGCTCACGCATTACTGCTCCGACGAGCACGTGCAGTTCCTGCCGCTGCGCGATTACTTCAGCGAACGCGGATGCGAGGTCTTCGACGGTCTCGCGGGCGATGTGCTCTCGCAGAGCGGGCGGCTCGACGCCTCACTGCATGCCGATTTCGTCGAGGGACGGATCCAGCGAGCCGCACAGCGCATTCTCGGTGACGAGCGGACGATCGAGCCATCGCTCGCTCACCTGCTGACACGGCAAGGCGCGGCGCGCTTCCCTCGACATCTCGCCGCATCCCGCGTGGCGCTCGAGGTGGCTCGCCATGCCGGCGCGCCCAATCCCATTTCGGGGTTCTACTTTTTCTCGCGCACACGTCGAGAGATCGCGCTGGCGCCTTACGCACTGCTCGACGTCTGCCCGGTCTCCACGCCATTTCTCGACGGCGAGCTCACGGATCTGCTCTTCTCGCTTCCGTTCGAGCTCGTCGCCGATCGGACGTTCCACACGCGCACGCTCCACCGCCGCTATCCGGCATTTGCGCACCTGCCGTTCGACGTCAAACGCAAGGGCGCGGACGATCGGCGCGGCATTCGTCGAAGCGCGGCGGCGCTGCTGACCTTCGCGCTGGAAGCCCGGTCGGCCGCGGTCAACACCGCCGCCGTCGCGTTGAGAGCGGCGCGCGCACTGGCAAGCGGATCCAGCGCTCACCTGTGGTTCCTTCCGAGAATGGTTCAGCTACTCGACGTCGATCGACGTTACACAGAATTTACACAGGCTGCGGCTTCGGTCGATCAAACATGACAATTCGTTTCCGAAAGGTTGGCCATGTTTTCGATTGTCCTCCGCAACGCCGCGTCGATCCGGCGGTATTCCATCTCCTCCCACGGCGAATCCGGCTGGGAGGTCATCCTGGAACGCGAAGGCGAGGTGCCGCATCACGTCTGGTACCACGATTGGCACCGCGTCGAGCGCACTCTGGCGATGTTTCGACTCGAAGTGTCAGACCTGACAGCGCGCGGCTGGCAGATCGTTCACTGATCACGCCGGCCGGAACCTGACGTACGCTCCACGCAACAATCGAGGCGACAGTCGAATCCCGAGCAGCGCCAGGCGCACTTTGAGCGTTTGTATGCGCGCGGCGCTCAGGTGAAATTGCGCCGCGGCGAAGTTGCCTTCGAGGAAGCGCTGTTTGCCCTGCTCGATTTCCAGGCGGTCGACCAGCGCCATCATGCGGATGCGCAGCGCGGTCCGCGCCGGCGCATCGAGCGTGCGTTCGCGGCCGAAACGATCGAGCACGTTCAGGGCGCGCTCGACCGTGCGGACCGCGTCGCCTGACAGCCCCTCGACGCGCACTCTCCGCTCGGCGAGCACGTCGCGCTGATAGGCGATGATCTCACCCCGCCACGCCAGGCGCAGCCACAGTTCGAAGTCCTGACCCCGGCGCAGCGTTTCGTCGAACAACCCCGCGGCGACGATCGCGCGCCGCCGTGCGACGACGGTCGACAGCACGATATTGCAGCGCTGTTGAATCAGGCTGATCAACGTCACCTCGCCGTCGGAGGGCGCGTTCTCCATGAACCGCCGGCCTGCGAGCGGGCTGTCGCCGCTGAGCCGCGCGTCGCAGTAGACGAGCGCCAGGCGGCGGTCCGACTCGATCAGCGCCACCTGGCGCGCCAGGAAATCCGCGGTCCACCGATCGTCAGCGTCGAGAAAGGCCAGCAGGCGGCCGGTGGACGCGCGGATGGCGGTGTTGCGCGCCGCGCCCGCTCCGCGGTTGGGCTGAACGATGAAGCGGATCCGATCGCGAAACGGCGCGACGGCGGCTTCCAGCTCCGCTGCGTCAGGCGATCCGTCGTCGACAACGACGACTTCAAAGTCGGTAAAGGTTTGCGAGAAAACGGAAGCGAGCGCGTCCGCGATGTCCCGGCTGGCGCGGTAGGCCGGGATGATCACCGAGACGGCCGGCCGCCCATCGTTGGCCTTCGGCATGGGTACCTCGCCCGTCGTCGCGTGCAAGCGCAACACCGAAACACGCGTTGTTACACAAACGTGATGTAAACAGTTTCGTGACCGGAGCGTCTCGGTACGATCACGCGCATCGTGTAGATCAGAGCCATGTCCTACACCCTCACGCTCCAGTGCGGCTGCGTCGTCTACGTATCAGCGCACCCCAAGACGCGCATTGCCCACACCCGAGTCATCCAATCGAGGGGCAGCCACTGCAGCGTGCGCCGTCACGAGATCGGACTGCGGCTGTACCTGTGGGAACTGCTGCCGGACCCCCACATCGAGAGCCTGAAGTACGACGTGCGCGCCACGGAGACGGAACTATGATTCCGCGTTCGATCGGCGCCCAGCGTTCGGCGAAAAGCTAGCCGACCGGAGGTGAGCCGGCATTCCGCCGGCTGGCTCCGATCACATCTCACCGAACCCTGGCCGCCGATCGACATCACGCCGCCCACGATCCATTGCGATACAACGTGAGCGCGATATCCACGTTGGCGCGCAGCGTACGGGCAATCGCCTCCCAGGTCTTCTCGCACCGCACGAGCGTCTTCCACGAGTACAGATGCTTCGGCTTGTGAAAATCGCTGTTCGCCACGTACGGGTAGTGCTTCAGGCTCGTCACCGAGAACAGATCGTCGCGATTCGCCGCTTCCCAGACGTCGACCAGTTCTGACAGCTTCTTTCGGTGGTCCCACAGGTAGGACGTGCTGATTTCCAGCCGTCTCGTCGTGCGATGGTGTGGATGACACGCGATGCTGAGCGCGTCCTGCCGCCGGATGGCGCGCAGGATGTCTTCCGCGGGCTGATCCGCGCTGATGTGCTCGTTGATGTTGAGCGCGACGATGTGCGAGTTCCTCTTGCTGCGAATATGGTTCTGCGTGATCTCGGCACCCGGGATCACGAGCAGGTCGTAGAGCTTCCTTGCGCGCCGCGCCTCGGTAGCAATCTGTTCGAGATACGCGGGAAACCGTTCTTCCGTAACGGAGAACTCGCGGCGGCCCAGCGAGAGCAGACGGCCCGCCCGAGCCAGGATGTCGCGCTTCATCAGGATGTGATCGGTGATCGCGATGACGTCGAAGCGCCGCGTCTTTCCATACAGATCGACGACTTCGCGAACGGACAGACGGCCGTCGCTCCAGTCGGTGTGCACGTGAAAGTCGCACAGCAGAAACGGCTCGTATCCCGGCACTACACCCTCACGTCGAGATGGCTCCCGTCGGCCGGACGATGCCGCAGGATCTCGGACCAGAAATTCCGTACGTAGACGTTGAAGACCGCCGCCTTGCCCATCGCGCGGTACCGGCGCGCCGACGTCCACGCCCAGCAGTCCTGGCACAACGCCACCCGCCCGATCGGCGTCAGGCGCCGCCCGAGATTCGTATCCTCCCCGTGAAATTCGATTCGGCGATCGAAGCCGCCGATGGCGGCCAGCGCGTCGCGGCGAACGGCGAAGTTGCCTCCGTAGAGAATCGCGCCGGCGCCGAGAAGGTAGTGCACGGCCGCGTGCGTCGGAGGGGCGACCAGCACGTCGTAAGTCCGCAGCAGCGCGCGGCCGGTCCAGTCCCAGTCGTAGAACCGGTACGGTCCAGTGACCGCGACCGGCGCGTGCTTCGTGAAACGAGCTTCGACGCGCTGCAGCCAGGTGATCGGCACGCGGCAATCGGCGTCGATGTAGGCAACGATATCGGTTTGCGCGGCGCGGCGGGCGGTCTCGCGCGCCACCACAAGCCCCTTCGACGGCTCGTCGATCACGCGCACGCCGGGCACGGCTCGCGCCACGTTCGCGGTCTCGTCGGTGCTCGCGTTGTTGATGACCAGAATGTCGTCGGGCGGCCGTGTCTGCGACCGCAGGGAATACAGGCAGCCGGGCAGGAGCCGGCTTTCGTTGTAGGCGCAGACGATCGCGGTGATCGTCAGGCCCATGAAGTGCGGTTCTTCATTGACCGCAGGATAGCGCGGCGGTGTAACAACGCGGCTGCGGCGAGATCACATTAGTGCGACGACACTCGAGACGCTCGCCGCAAGGTCCGCGTCTGGAATTTGTCGGTGCGTTGGGCCGGCATCACCTCGTGCCGGCGCCCGGCGATTCGCGATCGATCAGTGCGACGTCTTGTCGATCGGTTCGAGCAGCAGGTACCAGCTCTCGCAGTCAGTCCGCGATCCGCCGGCCATCGTCGCCGTGAAGACGAGATTCAGGGAAGGAATCTCCCACCGCTGTTTGGCGCGGCCGTTTTCGAAGGCGACGCGAAACGGCTTCAACAGGTTCTCCGGCGATTCGTGATCGCGATGCTCGTCCTGCACGCCGCGGAAGATCGCGAACTCCCGGCGCGGGCCCATGTGGACCTCGAACTGGCCGACGCCGTTGACGACGTGATCGTAGACGCGCTCCGCGTACGATCCATCCCGCTCCCGGCAGGACTGCCAGTTGCCTTCGAGAATATTGCGGGTGTCGTTGGAGAACGGCCGGAAGAGCTGGGCTGCTGCGGGGTCAACGCCAAGCAACGCCGCCGACGCGCACACACCGATGAGAAGCCAGGCTGACCTGGCGAACCGCTGCCGCACGGTGCTCCTTTCCCATGAACGTCCAGGGAGGCAGTCGCAGAATACCACCGAAACCCGCGGATGCGAACTGCAAATGGCGCAGCGGCCCCCGCGCCCTTGCGCCCGGGAAATCGGAGTCCGCTGCGCGCGTCCTCGTTAACTCACATTTAACAACTTAGACATCGGAGTGAAACTTCCGGCCGGTACGCTGATCGCGCCACATGGCCAGACACCGTGTACTCATTGTCGAAGACGAGCAAGACATCGCCGGCCTGATCAAACACACGCTGGAACGAGGCGGAGAAACCGAAGCGCAGGTCGTCGGATCGGGCGATGCGGCGCTGAAGGCCGTCACCGAGCGCGTACCTGACCTCATCATCCTCGACCTGAACCTTCCCGTCATCGGCGGCCTCGAGGTCTGCCGGATTCTGCGCTCGCGCGCGGACGTGCCGCACGTGCCCATCATCATGTTGACCGCGCGGACCAGCGAGGACGACCGCGTGTCGGGGCTCGATCAGGGCGCGGACGACTACGTCACCAAGCCGTTCAGCCTCCGCGAGCTCACGGCGCGGGTCCGGGCGGTGCTGAGGCGCGGACCCGCGGCCGAGCAGCGGCAGGGGCGGTATCAGGGGGCGCGTCTCATCGCCGATTTCGAGGCGGTGGCGATTGCCGTCGACGGCGCCCCGGTCCGCCTGACGCGCCGCGAGTTCGAGCTGCTTCAATATCTCGTCCAGAACAAGAACCGCGTCGTCTCCCGCGATCGACTGCTCGAGCGAGTGTGGGGCTACGAGCGCCTGGTCGAAACGCGGTCAGTCGACGTCCACGTCGGCCGCCTCCGCAACAAGCTGCGTACCGCCGGACACCAGATCGAGACGGTCGTGGGCCTGGGGTACCGGTTCGTCGATTGATTACGATTCCACCACGCCGAGGCTGTACAGTGCTGCTGACGTTCGCGCGACCGCGGGAGCGTCAGGAGGAGCGCGATGGCCGAAGGCGTACAGAGCTACAAGAAGCACACTCGGATCCTGCCGGGCTTTCACTACTTCGTGTTGCCGGTACTGTTTCTGAACGTCCTGATCGAAATTCGCCGCTTGTGGCTCGACCCGACGGCGCATTTCGCGTGGGAGACCGTGGTCGCGGCGGCGCTGCTGGGACTGGCGTTCCTCTCGCGCGTCCAGGCATTGAGCGTTCAGGACCGGGTGATCCGGCTCGAAATGCGGCTCCGGCTGCGCGGCATTCTCCCGCCAGATTTGCAGCCGACCATCGGTCAGCTGACGCATCGTCAACTGGTGGCGCTGCGGTTTGCGAGCGATTCGGAGCTGCCGGAGTTGATTCGCGAGGTGGTCGCCGGCAAGCTGGCGACGGCGAAGGACATCAAGATGCGGATCAAAGACTGGCAGGCAGACTGGCTGCGGGCCTGACGCAGCCCGTTCGAACGCCGCTACTTTTTCAGCGCGCGCAGGATCTTCGGCGTGAGCATCCAGCGAAGATCGCCGGGGCCGGCCGGCGGCAGATCGTCGATGTCGATGCGGCAGACCGCGCCCTTCTTGAACTCGATCGGATGGCGCGAGCCGAGGATCCGCGCCGCGAACTCGCCGATCATCGGCTCGTGACCGACGAGCGCCAGACGCGTCTTGCGCGCGTGCTTTTCCAGATCGGCGACCACCGACGCGTACGCGCCGTCGGGCGCGAGCGAATCGACGTTGACGAGCGACGGCCGGGGATCGAGAGCGCCGGCGAGGATCTCCGCGGTCTGTCGCGCGCGGACGAGCGGGCTCGTCAGCACGACTTCCACCGACACGCCGAGGCGCGCGAGACCGCGCGCCGCCTTCCGCATCCGCGAGATCCCCTCGTCGGTCAGCGGCCGCTTCGTGTCGTCCGGCCACGCGTCCCCGCGTTCCTCGGCGAGGCCATGACGCACCAGATACAATTCGTAGGGTCCAGGCATCGATTACCCTGCTCGCTGCGACTGCGCGCGGTCGGCGGAAGCTTGCGCCTGCTCGCCGCGCCGTTCGGTGACCGCGGCCAGCGCGTCGCGCAAGCGCATGTAGCGCGCGTGCAGCCGCCGGCAGTCGTCCTCGAGCGACGCGACCAGTTTATCCAGCTCGCGCCAGACGGTGACGTTTGGCGGCGCGAGCGACGCCTGCGTCTGCCGTACCTGATCGACCAGCATTTGCACGTCGTGCAGGCGGCCAAGCACATCCTGACCGCGTTTCAAGAGGCGTGTGTCCGCGCTGCCGCGCGCGCCCGCGGCTTCGGTCGACAGTTCCACCGCGTAGCGCAGTCGCTTGACCGCGATGCGCACGGAGTGCAGCCGATCCGGGAGATACAACGCACCTGCAGCAGTCATCGCCGCGGCGAGCCGCGCCGCACGCTTAGCGACTCGGGCCTCGATCGCCCAGCGCCAGTTGCGGACGGTCGCCTTCGACGAGGCGCGTTCCTTCTCAGCCAATTCGTCGGCAAGCCGCTCGAGTTTTCGCGCCAGCCGCGCCATGTCGCTGGTCGGCATTTCCTCGGACAGCTGTTTCCGCGCCTCGTCGCGCGCCTTGGAAACTCTGACGCCCACTCGTCCCAGGCCGCCGCTTCCGCTGCGGCCGGAGACGTGGAGCTCATCGATCTGAATCAGGAGCACGTCGAGCTCGCGCACGGTACCGAGACGCTTCGTGATCTTGCGAAGGCGACGGCTGATCTTCCGGCTCACCGGCCGTTCGAGCTGCAGCATCGGCACGAGCTCGCGCATGCGCCGTGACGCGACGCGCGCGAGGTGCAGCGCGCGCACGTCGCCCTTCTCCACGGCGTGGAGCACGCGTGTGAACTGATCGACGCGTTTCCTGAGCAATTCCGAGCGGGTCGCGGCAGCGGGCATGATGTGGGACGCGGACGGCAGCGGTCTTTCATTATAGTAGACAGGGCACGCGCAGGTAACAGTGACAGCGTTTTCAGCCTCAGGCGACCTCGGCCCGTAAGCATCGACCGGACAGGCGTATATGCGGATCGCAGCCATCGACATCGGCACGAACTCCATCCACATGATCGTGGTACAGGTTCGCCCCGATCTCTCGTTCGAGGTGATCGACCGGGAGAAGGATATGGTCCGGCTGGGCGCCGGCGGCCTCGATGGCCGCGCGCTGACGCCGGAGGCCATGCACAGTGCGCTGCAGGTGCTCTCGAAGTTCAGGCGCCTGGCGGAAAGCCACAAGGTGGACGAAGTCATCGCAGTGGCGACGAGCGCCACGCGCGAGGCTGAAAACGGCGGCGAATTCCTTCGAACGGTCACGCAGCAGACCGGGATCCGGCCGCGTGTGATTTCCGGCACCGAGGAAGCGCGGCTGATTCACCTGGCTGCCGTGTACGGCGTGAGCGTACCGGGCGACGTCGCGGTGGTCATCGATATCGGCGGCGGCAGCGTCGAGGTGACGCGGGGGGTCGGCGCCAATGTCGAGCTGGGCCGCAGTTTCAAGCTCGGCGTCATCCGGCTGACCGAACGCTTCGTCAAGAGCGATCCGCTCGAACCTCGCGACGAGCGCAAGCTCGTGCGTCACATCGACACGGAAATCAGCAAGTACCTGCACCAGGTCGCCCGCGACGGATTCGAGCGCGTCATCGGAACGTCCGGCACCATTCTCAGCATTGGCGCGGTAGCGTCGGCGGCCGACGGCCTCGCTCCCGGCGCGTCGCTGCGCAACCGGCGCTTCTCCGCCAAACAGATTCGGCGCACGCGCAAGGACCTCGTAGCCCTCGACCTCGAGAAGCGGCTGCGCGTGCCGGGCCTCGAACCACGTCGAGCCGACCTCGCAGTGGCCGGGGCGATCCTCGTGGACGAGATCCTGCGGCGGTTGGGAGCCACCGAAATCACGCTGTGCGATCTGTCGTTGCGCGAGGGGCTCGTGCTCGACTACATCTCGCGGCACCGGAAGGAAATCGCGCAGGCCGATCGGTACCCGGACGTGCGGCGGCGCAGCGTCATCGAGCTCGCAGAGCGCTGCAACTACTGGCCGGAACATTCCCTGCACGTCGCGCGCCTCGCTGTCGGGCTCTTCGATCAGACGCGCGCGATCCACGGCCTCACGGATCGCGAGCGCGAGTGGCTCGAGTACTCCGCGATCCTGCACGACATCGGCGTCCACATCAGCTATGAAGGGCACCACAAACACTCGTACTATCTGGTGAAGAACGGCGATCTCCGCGGCTTCGAACCCGACGAAATCGAAGCCATCGCGCTCGTGGCCCGCTACCATCGCCAGGCCACACCCAAGCGGAAGCACGACGGGTTCTCGGACTTGCGCCGGCGGACGCGCAGAACCGTGCGCACGCTCGCGGCGATCCTGCGGCTGGCGGAGAGCCTCGATCGCAGCCACGCGCAGACGATTGCCGGCTTCGAGCTCCACGATCGCGGCGACGACGACCTGCTGCAGCTGCGCACCACCGGCGACGCGGAGCTGGAGTTGTGGGCCGCCACCCGGCACGCTGCGCCATTCGAACGACTGACGGGGAAGCCGCTCCGCATTGAGGTCAGCGGCCACGCATATGCTGAACAACCTGACGCAACCACACGAGTACCCGGGCAAGCTGTTCGTCGTCGAGGGGATCGACGGCTCGGGCAAGACGACGCAGCTGGCGCTGCTGGCGAAGTGGCTCAGCGCCGCCGGCCACCGCGTGTTCGTCACCGAATGGAACTCGTCCGCCCTCGTGAAAGCGGCCACCAAGACCGGGAAGAAGAAAAACGCGCTCACCCCGATGACGTTCAGCCTCCTGCACGCCACGGACTTCGCTGACCGGCTCCTCTACAAGATCATTCCCCCGCTGAAGGCCGGCATGATCGTGCTGGCCGACCGGTACGCGTACACGGCGTTCGCGCGTGACGCGACGCGCGGAGTGGATCGTCAGTGGGTCCGCGACCTGTACAGTTTCGCCGTCCGGCCCGATCTCGCGCTCTACTTCCGGGTGCCGATTGATGTGTCGGTCGATCGCCTGATGGCACGGCGCGTGAAGCTGAAGTTTTACGAAGCGGGGATGGATCTGGGCTGGAGCGCCAATCCGCTCGAAAGCTTCCGGCTGTTTCAAGGGAAGGTGCTCGACGAGTACGATGAGCTCGTGCAGGAATTCGGCATGGAAGTCATCGACGCACGCGGCAGCATTACGGATCAGCAGCGGCTGGTCCGCAGCGTGATCCTGCAACACCTGAACTTGAACCACGTGGAGACCACCGATGACGAGCTCGTCTGACCAGTCGAACGAAGGGGCCACCGGCAACGGACACGCGGGCCGCTACTACGGCCAGGGCATCGCGTACCTGCCCCTCAATTCGTATCCCGGCAAGCTGATCGCCGTGGAAGGTACCGACGGCGTCGGCCGCAGCACGCAGATTCAACTCCTTCGCGAATGGCTCGAGGTCAAAGGCTACGGCGTCGTCGAAACCGGCTGGACGCGATCCGAGCTCATGCAGCCGACGATCGAGCTGGCGAAGTCGAGCAACACGCTGAACAAGCTCACCTTCGTTCTGCTGTACGCCACCGATTTCGCTGACCGCCTCGAGAAAGAGATCATCCCGGCGTTGAAGGCCGGCTTCATCGTCCTCTCGGACCGCTATATCTTCACGGCGCTCGCGCGCGCCGGCGTGCGCGGCGTCGATCGACAGTGGCTGCGCAGCCTGTACGGATTTGCCATCGCGCCGCACATGGTCTTCTATCTGAATATCGACGTGAAGACGCTCATCGGCCGCGTGCTCGAATCACGAGGGATGGACTTCTGGGAATCGGGCATGGACCTGAAGCACGGCGACGACATCTACGACAGCTTCCGCACATATCAGCAGAAGCTGTTGAAAGAATATGCGTCGATGGGTGACGAGTTCAGCTTTCGCACGCTGGACGCTCGTCGCTCCATCGATCGCATTCAGGAGGAACTCCGCAGGCAAGTCAGCGCGTTCCTGGAACCCGCGGAGAAGATCCCCGACTCTGTATCGGCGATGGCGAAGAGTTAAGGGCTGAGAGCTAAGGGCTTAGAGCTTGGGGCTGAGGGCTAGGGCTAAGAGTCTCTGCCGCCCTAAGCCCTGAGCCCTCAGCCCTCAGCCCTCAGCCCTCAGCCCTGCGAACTGTCCTACCCCTCGACGTGCGCCTTGAACATATCCATGAGGCCGCTCCAGCCGCCGGGGCCGCCCACGCCGACGCGCATCGTGTCGCCTTCGGGTCCCATCCGCTCGAAATGCCGATGTTCCAGGTCGACGCGCGTCCCGCCGCCGGGCTGCGCCGTGAAACGGATTTCCACTTCGCTGGATTTTGAGAGGTCGGGCTGATATCCCCACTCGTGGGTGATCTGCCACGCCATGACGAAGCGATGCGGCGGATCCCACTCGAGAACCTGACCCCAGTCGCATTCGGTCCCGTCCTCCTGCTTCGTGTAGCACCGTCCGCCGACACCGCTCTCGATGATGGCCTCCTTCATCGGCGACTTGCCGATGTGGTGGCTGCGCGGCCACCAGCCATCGAAGCCCTTTGTGAACACGTCGAAGGCACGTTCCACGGTCGCGTTCACGGTCACGCTCTTCTTCACAGACGTATCGGCGACGCTTGTCATCACTTCCTCCTACTGATCGGGTTGTTTCGCGGCGCGGGCTTCAGCTGCGCGTTTGTACGAGGCGAGAGCGTGGTCCCAAAAGCGATCGAAGTACGCGCGCAGCGCCTCGACGCCCGCGGGGTTCAGTTCGTAGAGTCGGCGGTTTCCATCGGGCCGATCGATGACCAGATGGGCGTGCTTCAGGATTCGCAGGTGCTGGGAGATCGCTGGCCGGGTGACCGTGAAACCACGGGCGAGCTCGCCGACCGGCTGCGGCCCGTCCAGCAGCCGCTCGAGGATGGCTCGGCGGGTCGGATCGCCGAGGGCGTCCAGCTGTTGGGCGTGTTGGTAAATAACCACTAACCGTCAATATATACTTACCAAGTTTCCAAAGTCAATTTAACTCACAGGAAATGTTGACGGTGGCGTCCTTCGCTATCGTGTGATCGGCATGTCGACGTCGGCGCCGCCGCGCACCCAACCACCCCAGGTGAAGGCTCCGGTTCCCGAACCCGCCACTCCGGCGACCGCCAAAATCGACGTTTCCGGCCTGAATTTCTATTACGGCGACCGCCGTGTCCTCGAGCAGATTTCGGTGCTCATCCGCCCCAATGAGGTCACCGCGCTCATCGGCCCGTCGGGCTGCGGCAAGTCCACCTTCCTCCGCACCTTGAACCGGATGAACGACATCGTGCCCGGCTCGCGCGTGGAAGGTGCAGTCACCATCGACGGCAAGGACATCTACGCCTCGTCGGTAGACGTGGTGGATCTCCGCCGGCGGGTCGGGATGGTCTTCCAGCGATCCAATCCGTTCCCGAAATCGATCTTCGACAACGTGGCGTACGGCGTCCGGATCAACCGGCTGACGAAGTCGCGCGAGGAACTCGGCGGCCGCGTCGAATCGAGCCTCCGCTCGGCGGCGTTGTGGGACGAAGTCAAGGATCGGCTGCACACGTCCGCGCTGTCGCTCTCGGGCGGACAGCAGCAGCGTTTGTGCATCGCACGCGCGCTGGCCGTCGAGCCCGAGATCCTGCTGATGGACGAACCAGCGTCAGCACTGGATCCGATTGCGACGCAACGCATCGAAGAGCTGATTTACCAGCTCAAGACCACCTACACGATCGTGATCGTCACGCACAACATGCAGCAGGCCGCGCGCGTGTCCGACGTCACGGCGTTTTTCTGGCTCGGCAAACTCATCGAATGCGATCGGACGGACAGGATGTTCACCGCGCCGTCCCAGAAGCTGACTGAAGACTACGTCACAGGAAGGTTCGGCTGATGTCGTCGCCGGAACAACGCGTCCGCCATTTTCAGGACGAACTGGAGCAGTTGAAAGCGCGCCTTCTCGAAATGGGCGGGCTCGCCGAAGAGGCCGTGCGCCTGGCAGTGAAAGGGCTCGTCGATCGAGACCGCGACCTGATCGCGCGCGTGCTCTCCGGCGACGGTCCGCTCAACGCGCTCCACATCGAAGTCGACAACCGCTGTTTCACGCTGCTGGCGCTCTATCAGCCCATGGCCGTCGACCTCCGGGCGATTGTCGCCGCGGTAAAGATCAACACCGATCTCGAACGCGTCGGAGATCTCGCGATCAACATCGCCGAGGCGGCGCAGCGCTACGTCGGCCACGCACCGGTCAAGAAACTGATAGACATCCCGCGGATGGCGACCATCGCGCAGCGGATGCTGCGCGACGCGCTCGACGCGTTCGTGCGCCGCGACACCGAGCTCGCGCAGCACGTCCTCAACGAAGACGATGCGCTCGACGCGCTGAAGACGCAGATTTTTCGGGAGCTGCTCACTTACATGCTGCAGGATCCCGTGACGATCGAGCCCTCGCTCGATCTGATCCTGGTTTCGCGTCACCTCGAGCGAATCGGCGACCACGCCACCAACGTGGCCGAGGACGTCATCTTCATGGTGCTCGCCAAGGACGTCCGCCACCACTCCGCCGAAGGCGCCTAGCGGGCTCTCGCGGTACCGGAGCGTTCGCGCGCTCCCTTCCCTGGCCGAGTCGCTGAGCCGCGCCTTGCCCTGCCACGACCGATCCGCGCCGCGAGTATAAAATAGGCTGATGCCGGAGCAGGCACTCTGCGTGTTCTGCCGCCGTCACGCCGTGGACGAGGCCTGGCGCCCGTTCTGCAGCGAGCGGTGCAAATTGCAGGATCTGGCGCGCTGGGCGGATGGCGGCTACCGCATCGCCGCCGAGCCCGCGGGCGATGCGGATGAAAGTGAGAAGGAAGAAGAAGGAAGTTAGAACTTCAACTTCTACCTTCTGACTTCTACCTTCTAACTTCACGAGGCTTATGGCCGACACGATTACGATCGTCGACAACCGCACGGGCAAGAAGTACGAGCTGCCGATTCAGGACGGTACGATCCGCGCGATGGACCTGCGCCAGATCAAGGAAAAGCCGGACGACTTCGGCCTGATGACGTACGACCCGGCGTTCATGAACACGGCAAACTGCCGCAGCGCCATTACCTATATCGACGGCGACAAGGGCGTCCTGCTCTATCGCGGTTACCCGATCGAGCAGCTCGCGGAAGAGAGCGATTTCCTCGAAACGGCGTACCTGATTCTCTTTGGCGAGCTGCCGACCGCCCAGCAGCAGCAGAACTGGACCAAGGAGATCACCCTCCACACGATGCTTCACGAGAACATCAAGAAGCTGATGGAAGGGTTCCAGTACGACGCGCACCCGATGGCGATTTTCCTGAGCATCGTCGGCGCGATGTCGGGTTTCTATCCGGACGCGAAAGACATCTTCAACAAGGAGTCGCGGCTGAAGCAGACGCACCGCGCCATTGCGAAGGTGCCGAGCATCGCCGCCTGGGCGTTTCGCCACAGCATCGGCCGCCCGTACGTGTATCCCGACAACGACCTCAGCTTCACCGGCAATTTCCTGAACATGCTGTTCAAGATGACCGAGCTGAAGTACCAGCCCAACCCGGTCCTCGCGCGCGCGCTCGACGTCCTGTTCATCCTGCACGCCGATCACGAGCAGAACTGCTCCACGACCACGATGCGGACGATCGGGAGCTCGCACTCCGATCCGTACTCGGCGTTGGCTGGCGCGGCGGGCGCGCTCTACGGTCCGCTGCACGGCGGCGCGAACGAGGCCGTGCTGCGGATGCTGCACGAAATCGGATCGGTCAGCAAAGTGCCGGAGTTCATCAAGAAAGTGAAGTCGGGCGAGGCCGGCAACCGGCTGATGGGATTCGGCCATCGCGTCTACAAATCGTACGACCCGCGCGCCAAGGTGGTGAAGCGCATCGCCGACATCGTCTTCACCGTGACCGGCAAGAATCCGCTGCTGGAGATTGCGCTCGAGCTCGAGCGGATTGCCTTGCAGGACGAGTACTTCGTGACGCGCAAGCTCTATCCGAACGTCGACTTCTATTCCGGCCTCATCTACCAGGCGATGGGATTCCCGGTCGAGATGTTTCCGGTGCTGTTTGCGATCCCGCGAACCGCCGGGTGGATCGCGCAGTGGGAGGAGATGCTGCTCGACGGCGAGCAGAAAATCGCACGGCCCAGGCAGATCTATACCGGGCCTACGCAGCGGGACTATGTGCCGAGAGAGAAACGGGCGTAGAATGCGCCGATGGCGAAAGCGCTCCTAGCTCTTGCGCTCGGAATTCAGGCGATGACTCCGTCGGCGAAGTTCGACTCGGGCCGCGCCTGGGAACATCTCCGCCAGCTCGTGGCCATCGGTCCCAGGCCGTCTGGCTCGTCGGCCATCGAGCAGACCCGCAAGTACATCAGAGAACAGCTCGCCGCCAACGGCCTCACGGCCGTCGATCAGGCGTGGGACGATCAGACACCGCTCGACAAGGTTCACATGGTGAATCTCGTCGCCACGATCCCCGGCGCGCGCAAAGAGCGGATCGTCATCGCAGGGCACTACGACACGAAGCTGTATCGTCAGTTCCGCTTCGTCGGGGCAAGCGACGGCGGATCGAGCGCCGCATTTCTGCTCGAGCTGGCGCGCGTGCTCAAGACGCGCAAGAACCCGATGACGATCGAGCTGCTCTTCCTCGACGGCGAGGAAGCGCGCATGCCCGAGTGGGGCGGCACGGACAACACGTATGGAAGCCGGCACTACGTGGATGCGGCCAGGCGCGATGGATCGTTGGCCAGCCTCAAGGCGCTGATCCTGGTCGACATGATCGGCGATCGGGATCTCGATATTCGACGCGACTCGAACTCGACGCCGTGGCTGACGAATGTGATCTGGGAGACGGCCCGGCGGCAGAACCTCGACGACTACTTCATCACCGACTCGACGCGGATCGAGGACGACCACCTGCCGTTCCTCGCCGCGGGGATTCCGTCGGTCGACATCATCGATCTCGACTACGAGGCGTGGCACACGGCGAAGGATTCACTGGACGCCGTCAGCGCCCGCAGCCTCCAAGTCGTCGGCGACGTCGTCCTCGGCGCGCTGCCGACGATCGAAGCGCACCTGTCGAAGACGCTGGTATTGACCGGTCGCCGCATCGGCGCGCGCCGCTCATACAAGGTCCTGAGAGCGAACGCCAAGATGCGTGCGCCTCGCAAGAAACTGGTCCACCCATCAGCGACGATCCCGACGATTACAGAAGCCCACTAGCTCGCGCCGACCGTCGCATCGCAGGGCTGAAGCCCTGCGCCACTGGTGGAAGCGAGTCCGTTGTGGCGCACGGCTTCAGCCGTGCGAGCGTCTCTCCAACCCGTCCTCCGTATCCAGCCCGTCCTG
>Ga0070665_100002277_pt1 | contig 21338 bp, 22 predicted proteins | sample KBSS13metaG_FD_65862 | JGI IMG/M metagenome (GOLD analysis project Ga0070665, IMG submission 65862) | Switchgrass rhizosphere microbial communities from Kellogg Biological Station, Michigan, USA - KBS S1-3 metaG | ecosystem: Host-associated > Plants > Roots > Rhizosphere > Soil ... | reverse complement strand
TTAGATGCTCGCGGTGCCGGTTAAATCTCTTCCGGCTCCTTGCGAGGCTTCTTCGATTGACGGCCCAACCAGCGCAACCTACTACGGCCGCATGGACTTCGTGGGGACTTCCCGGAACGGGGGATGCGTTGGCAGATCGTGGTGCCAATCGATAACGTATTGATTCTTATGGTCGGGGTGACAGGATTTGAACCCGCGACAACCACGTCCCGAACGTAAGCCTGTCGGATTAGCTGTAAAACAATGACTTAGATATAAATAACCAGCTTGGGCCTAATTCCATAAAGATTAATAGCATCGTAGAATGATGCTATTAATCTTATTAGGCGAGATCCATGGCCACCCTGTCTCAAGTCCGCGATGCGCTCCAGCAGCGGCTGCTTACCCATCTCTATCGAGGACCTGAAAGCTCGAGCCTCGTGCTGAAGGGCGGCGCGGCCATGCGCGTGCTCACCGCAAGTGCGCGGTATACGCAGGACCTGGATTTCGATCACGACCCCCATCGTTCGCTTGCAAGTCTGCAAAAGACAGTGAGATCAGCAATCGACCGCGCTATGCAGGGCAGCGGGCTGACCCAGGTCTCAATTTCAGAACCGAAGCAGACCGACACCGTCGCGCGATGGAAGATCTCCTGTCGAACCAGCGCGGGCGAGGACTTGCATCTGACGGTGGAGGTATCACGCCGCCGATCTCCGGATCTTGGCCACGTAATCAAGGTCCCCGTACAGATCGCGGATCGGACCCTGCCTAGGGTCTACGTGAGTGTGTACGACGAGCAAGCGCTTACGGACAACAAGCTCTCCGCTCTACTCGATGAGCGGCGTACGGCCCCAAGGGACATCTATGACCTCGAAATGCTGCTCGCGCGCGGAGTCTGTCCGAGCGCCCAGGCAGTCGAGCGGGTCGGGGGCGACACCACTCTCTTGCCGCGGGTGAGCGAAAAACTCGATTTGCTGGGCTGGGCACTCTTTCGCGATCAGGTACTACCCGTGTTGCCTCGGGAGATTCAGGCGAACATCGACGAGGAGGAGTATCTCGCAATGAAGATTCGGCTACTCGAGTCCCTCGAGCGGTGCCTGCCGAACTACACTGATGGTGAGGTGTAGCCATGAGGACGCCTCATTGGACGACACGCCTCGAACTCGCACTCGCCGAGCCAACGGCACTGCGCGTGTTAGACAAAAGATCAATTGTCTCTCTGGCGAAGGACGTGCGATCTACCGTGTCTGATCCGACAGTAGAGCGGTGGATTCAGGAAGCCGTCAGCGCGAACCGGCTACAACGCATCGTTCGTGGGCTCTATCTCAATCGTCTCATCAGCCCGCCCGCTCAGCTATGTGAAGCCGCTGTCTGGCTCCGACCCGGCGCGGTGATTTCCCTGCAAACCGTGCTCGGCGATGCCGGCGTCTGGAATAACTTTACCGAGTGGGTGACGCCAGTCGTGCCACTTTCGCGTCGCTACACGACACCGTCTCTCGGTCGGCTGGAGACCGCCGCGGGCATTTTTGTCTTCCGCGGTTTACCGGAGGCGATACTCGAAGCCGGGCGCGAGGAAGACCGATTGGTGAGCAATACAACGTACCGGCGCGCAACGCCGGAAGCGGCGCTGCTGCACTGGCTATACCTGTCCAACTCGCCGCGGAGCCGTATGTCCCCGCCGCCCTTGGATAGTGATCTGTCTGCTCTGGACGTCCGCAAGCTCGAGCGTCTGTCGCAGGCGATGCGTTTATCCGAAGCGCTCGAGGCATGGCTCAGTCGCACAGTTGGGACTGATTTATTGAAGAAGAGCCGCCGAAAGACATCCATCTCTGCAACACCGGGAGACTCATAGCCAATCTGCGGAGTGTTCGGCGAATCGGGCGCAAAAAATAGCGCGCAACGAGAGGAAACGCGCACGACTCATTTGCTGCGCGCAGCCGATGAACGACGATTATCGATCTGTGACGACAGTTACGGCTCAATTCGTTCAACCCATTGCGCGCGCGATGCGCCGGGCTCGAACGGATCGGCGAAGTACTGCGTCTCTCGCGACACTTTATCATCGTCGAATTCCATGATGCTTACTGTGTACGACGGCTTGCCATCGTACGTCAGCACGTATTCCGTAATCCACACGTCGCCGCGGCCCAGGATCCGTCGCACCGAGAAGCGCTTTTTGTTGGGTTGAACCGTACGGCTGATACGAATGTTGTTTCGTCCCCGGATTCGCTCACCCGATTGGGGATACTCCAGCACCGCGTCCTCGTGATAGAGGGAGTGCTCGGTTTCGAGATCGCCCGCGTCCGATGCTTCCCAATGCCGATTTAGTGCGGCAAGTGTTTCTTGATGGGTCATCTCATGCTCCTTCGGACAGAAATGTCCACTTCTCAGGTTTTTGTCGGTTGCGTGCGGGAAACTGCAAGTCGCAGGTTTCGATAGGCTGTCACGAGCTCGTCGGTGCGGAATCCTCGGTTGAGGCCACTTGGGTTGGGTACAACCCATGCCATGACTCCTGCGATGGATGTAGATTGCTTACCCCATTCTATGAGGGGCTGCGCAGTGATTGCGGAGTAGGCTGACTTACCCAGAAAGGCCACGGCGCGTGGTTTGAAGCGCTCGAGCTTGCGACTCAAGCCGGCGCGAGCCCGCACGAACTCTTCCTTGGTTACTTCGTCAGCACGGCGCGTCGGCCTCGCCACGACAGCGGTCAGGCCGCAACCGTACTCGAGTAATGTCCGGTCGTTCTCAGGTTGGATCCGAATGGGGGTGAATCCCGCGAGATGAATCACCTGCCAGAAACGGTTGCTGCGATTGTTGAAGTGATGGCCGGCAATCGCGGATGTCAGTCCAGGGTTGATCCCACAGAAGACGACGGTCAGGCCTCGCGTGAGGATGTCGGGTAGGAGGGGCGCAGAGTCAGTCACGGCTTCGGCAGCGCTCATGTTTTCCCGCGCAGCACGGAGAGCAGCACGGCCGCATGATTTATCTTAGGATCGTGTGCTGCGTACAACAGGGTAACTTGTTGTCGTCGCCCGAGTTTGCGGAGCTCATCCACCGCAACGTTGCCACGCAGCTCCTTTCTGTATCGGGTGCTGAACTCGGGAAATCGCTCCGGCTCGTGACCGAACCAGCGCCTGAGATCCGGGCTCGGCGCAACATCCTTCATCCACTGCGTCCAGTGAGCGTCTGTTTTGCGCAGACCGCGCGGCCAGAGTCGATCTACCAGGATGCGAATGCCGTCCGCGGCGACTGCCGGGTCATAAACGTGTTTGATCTGGAATGTCATAGTGCGGTCCCCGCATTACTACCCGATGTCGGCGCGCACCTTACCGCGAAAGACCCAGTAGGACCAGTCCGTCGCACAGAGGCTATTTCATGACAGGCTGTAATGTCGATGACACCTTGGTGTCGACGATCCAATCATCTGGGCAGGGCTGCCCGCCAACTCGCAAGCGCCGCCATACCTTGGGAGAAACCCCGGCCCGCCGACTGAAGGCCTTCGAGAAATGAGCCTGGTCGGCGAAGCCGCAGGCCAACGCAATGGAGCACATCGACTCTCGAGTCGATTCCAGCTTGGATTGTGCCAGCTCGATTCGCTTGGTTGCGATGTAGACTGTCGGTGAGCATCCCATCGCGAGACTGAATGCGCGGGAAAAATGCGAGGCGCTCAAGCGAACGATCTTGCCGAGGCTCGTCATCGTCAGCTTCGAACCCAAGTTGGCATGAATGAAGGCCAGGACGGGTCGCATTCGCGCCCGCTCGCAACTTACTCTGATCTGCCGCTTGCGATCGGGGCCGCCGGCACTCGAAGCGTTGCCTTCGATCCCGAGCAGTCGGACTGCTTCGGTTAAAAAGTTCTCGGCGAGATCGTGATCCGTATGCAGGCTTGCCATGGCCTGCCTCACGAGTTGCCCTGCCAGAAATGCAGGTGTGTTGGAGGGCATGGCAGTCGCTGAGTACGTACTATTCACGCTTGGTCTCCTATACTAGAAGCCGAAACTCAGACTGGAAAACACCGTTTCGAAGTCCGTTTCCGCCGTTCCGGGTAAAGGCTTGGTCCATATGACATTCAACAGCCACGTACCGGAGCTGGGCATGATGAATCTGGCTCGGCCATTCCTGTCGGTCACATGTACTTCAAACGGGATTGCGTCCTGACTCAGATCGGTCAGCTTGACCGTCGCCCCCGCCAACGCATGGCCTTCATACATCACCCGAACCGGCAGGCTGGAGGGTCGCGGCATGCTGTAGGGATTTGCTTCAGGAACGATCTCCAGTGGCAGGCCAGCCGGTATGGTCACCTGTCCCTGCGGCCCCGCACCGGCCGCCCCGATCTGCAATAACGACTTTGCGCACCGGCTATATCGTTCCGATCCATCCGCATCCATACGATGCGACCGCGCTCGCTGCGTCAACGCCGGCGTCAGCCCCTCGGCCTGCAGATAATCATTGAACCGTATGGATGGCAGATGCGTCTGGGCCTCGCCGTCGGTCTGCAGAACCAGCACATAAGCCCCGGGGTGCTGGAATTGGAAATCGCCATCTTGTCCCCGGAGACCTAACCGAAGCCTGTCGCGCAGATCGATTGATGCGCCGGTGGGGTCGATCGCCTGGAATCGCTCGATCCTTCGTGCCGGAATGGGAGAGCGCTGCCGAAACGGCCCATGACCTACCTGTAGTGTCAGGGTGGCGAGTGTGTTGGGGCTCATCCAGTAGAGACTCGGTTGTACCCAGAAGTCGTGCGCCGTCGCGATCGGTTGAACTGAACAGCTCAACAGCACCAATGAGACCATTGTGTTGAGAGGGCTCAATGCCGGTCACTCCAGGTGATCGGGCAGATAGCCGGGGGTTACCGGCAGCATCTGCAGCGTGGCCGCAAGCACTGCAATAACGATCACCCAACTGGATACCACCTTGATCGGCAGGGGGCCGAATTTGGCGGCCAGCCATGCTGCCGGCAGGAAGATCAACACGCAGGGCAGCGCTTGCAGCACTGCCAACTTTGATCCGGACGCGGCACTCGCCGCAGTGCCCCAGAAACCCGCATTGAGCGACATTGCCACTAGCGCCAATGGAGCGAGCCCACGGCCGAGATGGACCATCGCCCCCGTCCCGCTGACACTGATCCAACACCCCAGGAAAGCCCCCTCCAGCCAATTTCTGGGGTAGGGTAAAACGCCGGCGGCGCCTATTCCCGCAAGTAGCGCAATCGCACTCGTCGGCCAGTCCCTGCGAGGGGTGAATGTCAGTACGAGACCGAGCGCTGTGAAGAGCAAGGCCGACGCCAATATTCCGCTCCTCATGAGCCGAACGCCTGCCACAGAAAGCAGCAGCCGAGCGTCGCAATAATGACGCCGATACCGCGTATCGCCGCAACTCCCATCGGATGTTGATTGAGGAAACCGACGCCTATTCCTGCAATGTGCAACAGCCCGGTGGCGATGACAAAGCCGGCACTGTAGCTGACAGGGTCGGCTGCTGATGGAAGCTCTTTGCCATGCGCATAACCATGAAACAGCGCGAACATGGCGACAACGAGCGATGCCATCCACACCGGTGCCCTGAGCGCAAGTGCGATGCAGCCGCCGAGCACCAACACGGAAATGGCAATTCCAAGCTGCACGGGGGGCATAGGCGCCGAGAACATTCCCATAATCGCCCCAGCCGCCATCATCGCCGGAAAGACCACGGGCAGGACATAGATCAACGGCCTGCCCAGAAACGCTCCCCACAGACCCACCGAGATCATTGCGAGGAGATGATCGAGCCCTTGAAAGGGATGAACGAAACCAGACACGAATCCACCGGGTAAGCCGGTCCCCATGTGCGCTTGCGCTGGATTCGACAGGAGAGTGCACATTGCAGCCGCGGCGACAATCCGCGCCCGACTCAACACACTCGGGATGCTGCTGGTGGGTTGCCTGCTATACACCGTTCGATCTTCCGTTGTCAGTGATTTACAGCCTTTGGATCCGGTGCCGCAAGAAACGGAAAGGTCTGTGCCGACGGCAAATGCTCGTCGTGTTGTAGGCCGTCAGTGATCGTCCCGGGCGTACCTGCGATCAGGAGTGACCTCCACACGTTCGATGTGTCATAGGTAGGCGAACGGCCCCCACAGTCGTCAGCCAGCGCCTTCTGGCCCGCAAGGCTGGCCAGCTCAACAGAGAAGAACTGCGTGCACACACTCGCAACACTGTTGACCCAGAGTCTGTCATCGGCGAAGACCTTCGCAAGGGTCTGATATCGCGACGGTGATTCTTCCAGTGTCGCGAGCAGTTGGTTTCCGCAGTGACCGTCGAGCGAATCCTGAAACGCGAGTGATTTCTGCAGATCGGCAACGAACTCAGCCGTGTCTCCCGGCGGCGCCTGGTTGAACTTCTGGCGCAGAACTCCGCTGGCATCATCCGGCGAGAAGGGAGCAACGCCGAGTAATGTATTGGTAACAAAGGGACGTGCCATTCGGTCCAGTTGCTTGCCACCGATCGAGGTAGTGCCCCAGACGGCCAACAGCGGGCCACCGTGTGTGATCGCCGTGAGGTCTACGGAGATAACTATGGCTGAGACGGTCCAGTTATAGAGTAGATTCTGTGCCGGCCCGCCTTCGGTGTGACTCATTTGTTCGAGGATTGCCTTGGCGGTTGCCTCGTCGAAATGCGCGCAGCCCCCCGCGTCAACCGGGGCGCCACTGTCTATAGCGGACCGCGCTGCCTGGTAGGCCGCCAGCAGGCCCTTGATGTTGTTGTAGAACGGGTCATCGCGTAACCCGGCGTACACGCGAAAGCGGTGATGGCGCCCCTCCATGCCCGTCATAACAGTCGGATCGCCGGATACAGAGTCTGCTTGGCCGAGGTTGCACGTCAAGGAGTTAGCCGCGGCGAAACGACATGTGATGGATGTCGACGCGGTGGTATGGCCGAAGCTCTTGCCGCTGTCGATATGCAGTACATAGTCGACTTTGTCGGAGAATGTATGCCCCAAGACAGTCATGACTAAGTTGATTTGTCGGTCGTCGCTGGACTTCCATGCGTATACATCACTGATATCCGCCTGAGGGTTGGCGACAGTGGTGGGAGAGTCGAGGTGATCGGAGGCTTGCACTGTTGCGGCGGCGGCCGTGAGGAGAAGCAAGGGGAGTGAGCCTGCAACTGATTTCATTATCGAGCCTCCGAAGGATGATTTATCCAATCAGCTCGAGCGCCGCGCCGCCATAGCACGATGGTATCGAGTGACGCCACCTGACGTTGACACCAAGGTGTAATGGATAACATCCGGCAAAAGAGGTCTCATCGTGGAAGTGATCCCACTCGAGGAGTTTGGCCGTGACTAGACAATCAGCATCATTGGATCTGGCAGATGCCCGGCGAATCATCGCGGCGGGTGAACGTAAGGCGCTCGACATGGGCATTGCCTACAACCTTGCGGTTGCGGACGCAGGCGGCGGGCTGTTGGCACATGCCCGTATGGACGGAGCGTGGCTCGGGAGCGTGGATATCGCGATCAACAAGGCCTGGACCGCAAGGGCGTTTGACATGTCAACCGAGGAGCTCGCGCGCATTGCACAGAGCGGCGACCAGGGATTCGGAATCAACACCACCAACGATTCGAGGGTGGTGATTTTTGGAGGTGGAATTCCGATCAGGGTCGATGGCGTCGTGATCGGCGCAGTGGGAGCGAGCGGTGGCAGTGTCGAGCAGGATATCGCTGTCGCTGCTGCAGCGGTTCAGGGCTTCTGAGGAGACTCTCATGAATACCTCGTCTTCCGACAAGCAAATATCGGTACATCGTGTCTCACCCCGCTACTGGAGAGTCATACTCAACAATCCGCCCCTGAACCTCATGGGACCTGACTTTGTTCTACAGTTCAGGCAGGTCATGACGGAGATTGAGAGCGAGGAACGGCTTCGTGTGGTCGTTTTCGAAAGCGCCCTCGAGGGTTTTTTCCTCAATCATTCCGACTTCAATGTGCCGCTGGCGGAACTCACTGGCATTTCTCAGGGACCCACCGGTCTCGAGGCGTGGCCGGACATTCTGGTGCGTCTGCCCCGCGCGCCCGTTGTGTCCATTGCCAAGATCCGTGGCCGCGCGACAGGGAACGGAAGCGAGCTCGCGCTGGCCTGCGACATGTGCTTCGCAAGTCGGGAAAAAGCGCTTCTCTCGCAGTGGGAAGTCGGTATTGGGATGGTCGCCGGTGGTGGGCCGATGGCGCGCCTTCCGAGACTGATCGGTAGAGGCCGCGCCTTGGAAGTGCTCCTGGGCTCCGAAGATATCGGGGGCGAACTGGCTGAAATGTACGGCTATGTGAACCGTGCGCTTCCTGATGCCGAGCTCGACGACTTTGTCAGTGCACTGGCGAATCGCATCTCATCCTTCGACAAGTGGGCGATCTCGAACACCAAGCGCCTCGTGAATGCCGCCAGCCTCGCCCCGGAGGTCGAGATGGCTGCCGGATGGGAAGCCTGCATCGCGTCGGTAACGAGGCCGTCGACGCAGGCGCGTTTCAAGGCGTTTCGCGAGTTAGGTTGGCACAAACCGGGAGAAGCGGAGAATCAGCTCGGCGCGTATTTGAGCCGATTATGCGGTGATTAGAATACAACCTCTTGCCAGTGGCCGCCGAGCGGCTTGAAAAGGGAGATCTCTGCGAGACAGAGGCTCAGGACGCTGGTCACCTGCGCGTCCTGAGTTGAGTACAGGGTCCTTTGGTCCTCCAGCACGGGCAGCAAACCGACTTGGCCGGCTCGATGACGTGTCTGAGCTTCGAGCAGCGCTTGACGAGCATCCGCCAGCTGAGCCGTAAGCGCTCGATAACGTAGCTCCTCACCCCGCTGATTCGAGAGGGCGTCCTCGACCTCGGCGAAGGCCTTCAATACCGCTTTTCGGTACGAGAACAGCGCGGCTTCCTCGTTGGCTCTGGCCACATCTACGTTCGCCCTCAATCGGCCTCCGGCGTCAAGAGGTCCCATCGTCAATCAGTTCCCGTTGTCGGGCGCCCTGCCGCCGTGCTTGTATGAGCAGCGCTTGCGCCGTAAGAACCTCCGCCGATGCGCTCGCTATTTTTTGCGTTTGTACCAGCGTCTGGGCGGACAGAATATCTACTTGCGATTGGGAGACGGCAAGAGAAGCCAGAGCGCATGACACCTTCGCTCGGTAGTCCATCATCGCGGATGGTGGCGATCAATTGGCCGCGCTTCACGGTCTCATTGTCTCGCACCGGTACGGACGCTACACAACCTGCGATGTGTGACGAAACCAAAATCTGATCACCTCTGACATACGCATCGTCGGTGCTCTCGCTTCCAATGACGCCTCCGATGGTAATACCGCGGCGTATTAACGCGACCGCGAGCCACACATCAGTGCCACCACCAGAATGAGTCAGTGTCGACCGGTCACGTAGGCGTCGAACGAACAATCGGCCGATTCGTCCTGCCAGAGATGATCGCATGAGAGTTGAAATGAGGTACTCCATCCGATCAATGACTTGAGTTCGGCAGCCCCGCCTGTCCGACCCACCGGCGGGGCACGGACGGCGCGTCGGCAGCAACAGCGAAGTTGGCTCCGATCAGTTGCCCACAGCGACCTCACTCAGCAAGCCCGTTTGCATGTCGAAGACGAAGCCGCGAACCGGAATTTCCTCAGCGATCCAAGGATGGGATCGAACCTTGGTGATCTGCAGGCGAGTGTGCTCCTCAGGCTCTTCGTAGGAGAAGAATCGCATGGGCACCGGCGACCAATCGCCGGTCGCCGCGGCTAGCTTCGCGTTCAACCCGGCGTCAGTGAACGTCGTAAATCCACACCCGGTATGATTCAACAGCATGATCTCTGTTGTCCCAAGCACACGAGTGGAGACTACGAGTTCGCCCAGTACATCATCGGTAACCGCGGGGCCACCCGTGCGAATCACGTCGATGTCGGCGTGTGGCAGGCCGAGTATTTCAGGGAGGTTAGAAAGCCGCGGATCCATGCACGTAACTACAGCAATTCTGGGCGCCGGGCGTTCCGCGAGCTTTGGATCATGCTTTTGGGCGTACTTGCGATTTGCGCTGAGTGCGTTATCGATGATGCTCATCTTCCGTCTCCATTCTGTCCTGAGTTAGGTCGAACGAGACCGGATTAAGAGCCATTGAAGGAAACAATTCCATTGAACGATGGTATTGGGTCTGATGCTCATCGGGCGCGCGACCGACTGCGGCTGCTGTACTAATTCCAAGGTATCAGTACAACCGGCTCGCAGTGGCCCATGCTGCGTGTCAAAGAGGCCGGCTGGAGAGCGCTGGCATTTGCCTCTGCGGAGGCGTTTCTGGCCTATCCACGCACGATGGCGCCCGGCTGCGTACACTCGCGCGAGGGGAAGAACGAAAGCGTAAATCGGTTGATGGCATTGGCCCGCAATCTGTTGGGAACCCCGGAACGGCTCCAGTTTCTAGACGGCGATACAGATGTATTCGGCGACGGCAGTGTCACCCTGATTTCCACTTCGGGGCACACGCCAGGTCACCAGTCCCTACTGGTGCACCTCGAGAAGTCCGGCTTCGTCCTGCTGTCCAGTGATGTCGCTCCCCTGAAAGAAAATTTCAACAAGAGCATCGTTCTTCTCTCAATACCGACCGAGCGCAATCGATCGCGTCTATGAACAGGGTCAGGAATCTGATTGCAACCTCCGGGGCGACCTTCTACATCAATCACGATAACAGCCACGCCGAAGGGCTCAGGATACTGCCTGCCTCATAATTGAGGAGCAATGAGATGCCGCAACGACAGAGCCTGTGGATACGAAGGACAGGCTCGGTTGCACAGTGGCGTCGTCAAACGGGCGCATGTCTTCTAACAAATCAATAAGGACGCTCCCACATAGAGAATGCGACGGCAGGTCGGTAATTGCACTGATACCAAAGTATCAACACAACCAGGCTGAGGTGGAGCATGCTCATTTCGGAGGCAGCAGAGTGAATCCAAATGAAAGATAGGCTGGGTAGTTCGGGTGCTGTTGCGCGGGGTAGCTCCTGATGGCGTCTCGACCGATCATAACGGTTGTTGATGACGATGAGTCCGTCCGTGAGTCACTGCCGGACCTGCTGGCCGAACTGGGTCTCATTACCCGGGCTTTTGCCTCGGCTGAGGAGTTCCTCGGGTCCGATGCGTTGCTTCAGACCCGCTGTCTCATCCTCGACATCGCCATGCCGGGAATGTCGGGGCCGGAGCTGCAGCGGGAATTGCTCGCCCGCAGGCACGCGATTCCGATCATTTTTATTACGGCTCAAATCGATGCAAGCATACGATCGGGCCTGCTGCAGCGCGGCGCCGTCGCCTGCTTGTTCAAGCCATTCAGTCAGAAGGAGCTGCAGACGGCGCTCAATGCGGCGCTCGCTGCAGGCTGATTGTCCTTTCGCAGGAAGTCTTCTCTCAGGAGCACTACGCCGATTGTCTACATCGTGGACGATGACATCTCGGTCCGCGAGTCGCTCGAGGCGCTGATCGCCGACGTCGGTTGGAGGCCCCTGGCGTTCTCTTCCGCAGAAGCATTTCTCGCGCATACGCGCTCCGCGGCGCCCAGCTGTCTGGTGCTCGACGTGGGTCTGCCCAATCTCAACGGTCTGGAGCTCCAGAAGAGGATCGCTGGGGGCAGCGATCTGCCGATCATTTTTCTGACGGGCCGCGGGGACATTCCGATGACGGTTCAAGCCATGAAAGCAGGGGCGATCGAGTTCCTTACGAAGCCGTTTGCGCCGGACATTCTCGTCAAGGCGATACGCAACGCACTCCAACACAGCCTCAGCTCAATTGCAGAAGATGCGAATCTGCGTGCACTCCGTGCCCGCTATGAATCCCTCAGTCATCGCGAACGAGCGGTAATGGCGCTGGTGGTACTAGGCAAGTTGAACAAGCAAGTGGCTGCTGCACTCGGAATCAGTGAGGTTACCGTCAAAGGACATCGAGGGCGGATGATGCGTAAGATGTACGCGAAATCCTTTGCCGAGCTCGTGAACATGGCGGACCGTCTCGGTCTCGAGACCGCTGGTAAGACTTGAACCCGTCACGGCCGGCCCGGTTCCATCACCACTTGCCCATATGCGAGCCGCCGTTCACGTGCAATGGCTCTACAGTGGCCTGATCGGCCTCTCAGCGCTTCATCATCCAGTCACACCAAGGTGTCAGCGATGTCAACCCAATACCAAAGTATCAGGGCAGTGCCGCCAAGAACGGCGCATTCTTAGCGGCCTGAGTCCAAGGGTGAACATACAATGGCTACAACCGCTGTTCTGGGTCCGGGCTCGGGAGTGCGCCTCATGGCAGGTATGACACCGTCAGTGTTCATAGTGGACGATGACATTTCGGTGCGCGAGTCGGTCGAGCTTATGGTTGAGCACGCAGGCTGGCGACCTGAAGTCTTCGCTTCGGCCCAGGAGTTTCTGAGTCGATCCCCGGCTGCGTGTCCGTGTTGCCTGGTGCTGGATATGGGTCTGCCGGATCTCAACGGTCTCGAGCTGCAGAAGCGTATTGGAGCCGAGCGAGCGGAGATGCCCATCATCTTTATCACCGGACGTGGCGATATCCCTATGACGGTTCGAGCCATGAAGGCGGGCGCCGTCGAGTTCCTGACGAAGCCCTTTTCGCCGGAAGCGTTGCTGGATGCCATTCGGTCCGCAGTAGAACGCAGTCGCGTATTCCTGGAACAGAGGGCGAGCCTGCAGCTGCTTCGCGATCGCCACCAGGCGCTCAGCCGCCGCGAGGTGGAGGTCATGGCACGCGTGGTTCGGGGTCAGCTGAACAAACAGGTCGCCGGTGAACTCGGTATCAGCGAAATAACTGTCAAGGCACATCGGGGCCGCGTGATGCGCAAGATGCACGCGCGATCGTTACCCGAGCTCGTTAACATCGCGGCTCGCCTCGGCCTCCATATCGACGACCAAGTTTAGATCCGCGATATGTCGCCGCGCCTCGGGTGACGCGTGCGACTTCATTACCTCGAATAAACGGGAAAAACCCCTGTAGTCCACGTGGCCCCCCGGACTCCATGACCATGCCGGCCCGCTATCGCGTTCTGGTTGTCCTCGTCCTGGTGAGCCTGGTCAACTACCTGTTGCGCAATAATCTATCGTATGCCCTGCCCAGTATCCGCGCAGAATTTCATTTCACCAATGCCGATCTCGGTTGGATAGTCGGTGCTTTCAATTGCTCCTACGCGCTGTTCGGGATTCCATCGGGAGTCCTCGGCGATGCGTACGGACCGCGCCGCGTGCTGGCCGTCGCGGCAGTCTCGTGGGGGCTGCTTACCGCAATGACCGGGTTTCTGCCGCATCTGCTGGCCACGTCCGCGACGGGCGTGATGGCGTCGCTGATGGTGGTGAGATTCATTATGGGAATCGCGCAGGCGCCCATGTATCCCGTGGCGGCCAACGCCATTGCGAGTTGGTTTCCGGTGGGAAGCTGGGGCTTTCCCAACGCCATGCTGACTGCCGGGCTCACGGCAGGCCAAGCGCTCATTGGCCCATTGGTCACTGTGCTGATCGTGAAATTCGGCTGGCAAGCATCGTTCTACGCGCTTGCGCCGCTCGGAGTGATTGTCGGGCTGTGGTGGTTCAACACAGACACGCCGAAGAAGCATAGTCCGATCAGCAGCGGTGTGGAGTGGAGCAGGCTGGGCAGGCGCACACGAAGATTTTCCTGGTGCGCCGTTGTGGCTGAGCGCGATGTGCTGCTGATTGCGGCAGCGTACTTTTGTCAGAACTATGTGTTTTACATTTTCGCGCAATGGCTAGTCATCTATCTTGTGGAGGCGCGCGGCCTCTCGCTGCTCGAGAGCGGCGTCCTCGCCATGATCCCTTTTATCGTCGGGTCAGTCCTGTCGGTGGCGGGTGGCGCGGTATGCGATTACCTTTGCCGTCGAATAGGTCCGCGCTGGGGTTGCCGCCTACCTGCCACTGTTGGGCTGCTGTTGGTGGCCGCGCTGCTGGTCGTGGGTCTGCGTGTGCAGCAGACGTACGTTGCGATGGCGGTGCTGTCGTTGTGCTTCGGGCTCACGCAGTTCACCGAGGGCTCGTTTTGGGCCGCGTCCACTTATGCAGCCGGCCCGCACACGGCCACGGCTACGGGACTCATGAACACCGGGGGTAATCTACCCGGCTTGCTTGCGCCGTTGCTGGGCGTGCTGATCGATAATTTTGGTTGGGTGCCGACCATCGCCAGCGGTTCGGTGTTCGCTGCCCTTGGGGTGGTGCTGTGGATGATGGTGGGACTGCAAGCCAACTCCCCGACCAATACCATCGTGCTATCGACAGTGAACGCCGGGGCTGCTACGGCCAGTGATTCACCCGGCGCGCGCGCATGACAAAATCCGATGGATTCGGGTAGAAGAGCAGCTATCCAAGCTCAGCGAGGGAAGCCAGTTGAATACGTCCCGTCGAGTTCCCGCCGATGTGGAAATAGATATTCTCTGGAATGACGGTGAACTCGTACTCTCCCGGGAATTGCTTTCGGGCGACCGGGAACGCAGCTCGTTGCTTGCGTTGCAGCCGGCCTCGACCCAGCCGTCTTTGGCCTGCCTGGATCGACTCACACACGAGTTTGGATTCAAGGATCAGCTCGGCGACGATTGGGCAGTGCGAGCCCGGGAGCTTGCGCCCGAAGGCCGCCTTCGTCTCGTGTTTGAAGATCCCGGGGGAGAGCCTCTCGAGCGTTTGCTCGGCAAGCCGATGGAGGTTGAAAGGTTCTTGAGCCTTTCGATCGGTACCGCTGCGGCGGTCGGCAAGGCCCACCAGCGGGGTCTCGTCCACAAGGACATCAAACCCGCGCACGTCTTCGTAAACAGCCCGGACGGCCTGATCCGGCTATTAGGGTTTGGTCTCGTATCGCAAATGCCACGAGAGCGGCAGGCACCCGCACCGCCGGAGACCCTCGCGGGCACTCTCGCTTACATGGCGCCTGAACGGACGGGTCGAATGAATCGTTCGATCGATTCACGCAGCGACCTCTACTCACTTGGCATCACGTTCTATCAGATGCTCACGGGCACGCTGCCGTTCACTGCATCCGATCCCATGGAGTTGGTCCATTGCCAAATTGCGTGGCAGCCTGTCGAGCCTTCCAAGCGGGTGGAGAATGTTCCGGACCAGGTTTCCCGGCTCGTGATGAAGCTGCTCAGCAAGGCGCCCGAAGAGCGCTACCAGACCGCTGCGGGCGTCGAACGCGACCTTCGACAATGCCTCGATCAGTGGGAGCGTCAGCATCGAATCGATGAGTTCCCTCTGGGTCGATACGATACCCCCGATCGGCTACTGATCCCCGAAAGGCTATACGGGAGAGAGCGCGAGATTCGTACGTTGCTCGGCTGCTTTGATCGCATCGTAAAGGACGGGGCACCGGAGCTCGCGCTGGTTTACGGTTATTCCGGAACCGGTAAATCCGCTGTCGTCGGTGAGCTTCACAAAGCGTTGAGTGTGCCGCACGGCATTTTTGCGTCGGGCAAGTTCGATCAGTACAAGCGCGACGTTCCTTACGCAACTCTGGCGCAAGCCTTTCGCGATCTCGTTCGTCCGCTTCTGAGCAGAAGCCAAGCGGAGGTCAACGAGTGGCGCGACGTCTTGCTCGAAGCGCTTGGTGCCAATGCAGGCCTCATTGCCGATCTCATCCCGGAGCTGAAGCTCATTATAGGTGCCCCACCGCCGGTGCCGGAGTTGGATCCACTACAGGCGCAAAGCCGTATGCAGCTCGTGTTTCGCCGATTTATCGGCGTATTCGCCCAACCGAAGCATCCGCTGGCGCTTTTCTTCGACGACCTGCAATGGGCCGACAAGGCGACGCTCGACCTGATCGAAGATCTGCTAATGCGCTCAGATCTGCACCACCTGATGTTGGTCGGAGCCTATCGAGACAATGAGGTCGATGCAACTCATTTGTTGACGCGCAAGCTCGACGCGATCCGCAAGGCTGGAGCGCGCGTGCATGAGATCGGTCTGTTGCCGCTCGGGCGCGACCATCTCAGGCAGTTGCTCGCCGATGCGCTGCGCTGTGATCCGGCACACGTCAGGTCGTTGGCGCAGTTGGTGCATCAGAAGACTGCCGGCAACCCCTTTTTCGTGATTCAGTTTCTGCGCTCGCTCGCCGAGGAGCGCTTGCTCCGTTTCGATTACGAAGCGATGCGCTGGAGCTGGGATCTCGAGCGCATTGACGCCAAAGGTTACACCGATAATGTCGTGGACCTGATGGTCGAGATGCTCAACCGCTTGCCCGCCGAAACGCGCCACGCCGTGCAACAGCTCGCCTGCATCGGGAGCGTCGCTGCAGTCGCGATGGTCTCGATCGTAGTAGGGATATCCGAGGAGCACGTTCAAGCAGTGCTGTGGCCGGCCGTTCGCCAGGAGCTGATCCAGTCTTTTGAGGGCACCTACCGATTCGTACATGACCGGGTGGAAGAGGCCGCCTATTCGCTGATCCCTCAACGTCTGCGTGCCGAGGTTCACCTGAGAATAGGACGGTTGCTGCTGAACGAGGCGTCGTGGGAAAACGGGGAGGAGGGGGTCTTCGAGGTTGTCAATCAACTCAACCTCGGCGTGGCGCTGATGAGCGGACAAGAGGAACGAGATCAACTTGCCGAGCTCAACCTGATTGCCGGTAAACGCGCCAAGGGATCTGCCGCATACAGTTCTGCCCTTACCTATTTCAATACCGGTATTGCGCTGTTGGTGGCGGGTTGGGAGCGTCGTCGCGAGTCGATGTTTGCGTTGGAGCTGAGTCGGGCCGAGTGCGAATTCCTGACTGGCCAGCTGTCGATGGCTGACAGGCGGTTGGCCGCTCTGTACGCTCGTACCACGACAACGATGGAACGAGCCACCATAACCTGCCTGCACATGGATGTCTGCGCCACCGCAGGTCAGACGGCACGTGCGGTAGATCTTTGCCTCGACTACCTCCGCCAAGTGGGTATCGATTGGTCAGCCCATCCAGACGAGCAGGAGGCCGAACGCGAGTATCATCGCGTCTGGTCTTTACTCCGAGGCCGCGCGATCGAGGATCTCCTCGACATGCCTGTCGTTGCGGATCCCGCCACCCTCGCGACGCTCAATGTTCTGACCAAAGCACATGCACCCGCGAGGTTCACGGATGTGAACCTGACGTCTTTACTGCTCTGCAAGGCGGTGAGCATTAGTCTCGAACACGGGAACAGCGATGCCTCGTGCGTCGCCTATGCTCAGCTGGGCGTGTTGGTCGGGCGTCGTTTCGGCGATTACCATGCAGGATTCGGCTTCGGCGAGCTTGGTTACCGACTAGTGGAGAAACTCGGCCTGAAACGCTTTGCGCCCGCCACGTATGAAATCTTCGGATATTTTATCCTGCCCTGGATGCAGCCCGCGAAGGCCGGACGCGATCTGCTACGCAGTGCGATCGACGCCGCACTGGAGATCGGAGATCCTACATTAGCGGCCTACGCTTGCGACTGCCTCAACTCGGTTCTATTTTTCGCCGGCGAACCTCTGGTCGACGTGCAAGCCGAAGCGGAACGAGGTCTCGCGTTAGCCGAAAACCTTCGATTTGATCTGGTCGTCGACTTCATTGCTCCATTGCATGCGCTGATTCGGATGCTGCGCGGCTCGACGCCGAAGTTTGGCTGCCTCGACGGCGGTCCGTTCAATGAGATGGAGATCGAAGATCGTCTGTGCGCCAACCCGTTCCTGGCAAACGCGGATTTCGGGTACTGGAACAGGAAGCTCCAGGCGCGGTATCTCGCCGGCGACTATGCCGCAGCCATGGATGCTACCTCGAAACTGCAACGCCTGCCCTGGAACACTCCCGGAGTTGTCGAAGAGGCTGAATACCATTTGTACGGCGCACTGACGCACGCTGCCTGTTTCGCTCGCGCAGCCGCTGACGAACGGTCGCGATGCCTGGATGTTATCGCCGCGCATCACAGGCAGTTGCAGGTCTGGGCAGATAACTACCCCGCGAATTTCCGGGACCGCGCAGCGCTGGTGGGTGCGGAGATCGCCCGCCTCGAAGGCCGATTTATTGACGCCGAGCATCTGTACGAACAAGCAATTCGCTCGGCCCATGACAATGGCTTTGTGCAGAATGAAGCACTCGCCTACGAGCGTGCTTCTGACTTCTATCGCGTGCGGGGCTTTGGCCAGTTTGCCGATTGTTATCTGAGCAACGCCCGTAACTGCTACTTGCGCTGGGGAGCCGTGGGTAAGGTGCAGCAACTCGACTCGCAGCATCCAGCGGGATCCATGGCCCGTGCGCACCCCGAGAGGAGCACTCCTTCCTGGCCGGATCGGCAGATCGACGTCGCTGCATTTGTGAAGGTGTCGCAGACTCTTTCGGGTGAAGTGCTATTGCCTCGCCTGATCGAACGGCTCATGACGATCGCTTTACAGAATGCCGGTGCCGAACGCTCGCTGTTGATCCTGATTCGGGACGGTGAGCCGCGAATCAAAGCAGAGGCAGTTACGGGCCTGGGCAAGATAGACGTTGCGGCTCGCCACGCCCTCATCACGTCCGCCGATCTACCTCACACCGTCCTCAATTTTACTATCCGCACGCACGAGCGTGTATTGCTCGATAACGCCTCGGCGGACCTCGTGTATTCGAAGGACGAATACGTGAGGCAGCGGCATCCGCTGTCCATCCTCTGCTTGCCAATCGTCAAACAGGGGAGCCTCGTGGGAGCGCTTTACCTCGAGAACAATCTGACATCGTTTGCGTTCACACCCGAGCGCGTTGTCGTGCTGCAGTCGCTGGCATCGCAAGCCGCCATTTCTTTAGAGAACGCGTATCTTTATTCCGACCTTCAACTCCAGGCGGAGCTTCTGCAGCGACTGCCGGTGTCCGCTTGGACTCTGAAGCCTGACGGTACCCCGGATTTTGTGAATCAAGTGTGGCTCGACTACTCCGGCCAGACCCTTGATTTCGTCCGGTCGACTCCGGAGGCGTGGATGAACGCGATTCACCCGGAAGATCGCGAAACGGCAGTGACGGCCTTTTGGGAGGGCGTGCGTTCGGGGCAAGGATTCGCAATAGAAACCCGCTCGTTGCGTGCGCGGGATGGCCAATATCGCTGGCATCTGCAACAGGCCGTGGTATTGCGCGATGCTGAAGGGAAGGTTCTGAAATTCGTCGGCACGACCACGGACATAGACGATCAGAAGCGGGTTGAAGACGCGCTACGCCAGGCTCAAGGCGATCTGGCGCGCATCAACAGGGTGACCACCATGGGCGAGTTGGCAGCCTCGCTGAGTCATGAGCTGCTTCAACCGATTACAGGCACTATTACCAACGCCAGCACCTGCATGGGAAAGCTCGCGCATCATGCACCCAATCTCGATGAAGTGGGCAAGGTGGTCGGGAGAATCGCCAGGGACGCGCAACGTGCGGCGGACATCATCACGAGGATCCGCGCGCAATTTCAGCGAGGTACCTCGCCACGAGATCTCGTCGATGTCAACGAGATCATTCGAGAGACCGTGGCGCTTCTACGTGACGAGGCGACCAGATACGACATATCGGTGCGCACGCTATTGGCGCCGGATCTCTCGCAGATTTTGGCAGACCGCGTGCAACTACAACAAGTCGTGATGAATCTGATAGTCAATAGTATAGAGGCGATGAAGAGTGTCGATGGAATGCGCGAGCTGGCCATCAAGTCGCAGCGACACGAAGACGATCAGACCCTCGTGGCGGTGAGCGATACTGGGGCAGGGTTTCCTCCACACCTGTCGGAACAGATTTTCGACGCCTTCTTCACGACCAAACCCGGTGGGACGGGCATGGGCCTGCGCATCAGCCGTTCCATCATCGAATCCCATGGCGGGCGTTTGTGGGCAGTCGGCTCCCCTGGGCGTGGAGCGACTTTCCATTTGATCCTGCCTGGGGTGGGGTAGACGTCCCGCTCTCGACCTGCGCATCTCGTTCAGGAACACCTGCCGTTCACGAGAAGCCCGCAGTTCCTCACACGCTGGAATATCCTTGGCGTGTCCTGCGCGCCAGACCAACGCTCCCACGGTGTGCCGGCCAGTTCCGCTTTGAGGAACTCGCCGAGCCAGAGGCGCGCCGCCCGGTTAAGGCGTTTGAGTGAGGCTGGCCCTGCGATCACCGAAGTTCCGAGTGGTCGGAAGTTAGGGCGAATAGCATTCGCTCAATGCCACAACGCGTACTCGACTGTGGTACGCCCACCCGTGCTCGGACGCGCGAACCGCGTCCGCCCGTTCGATGACGCAGGCCGTTCCCGCCAAGTCCAACAAAGATCCGGACCGATAGGTGTTCGGGAGCAGGGGCCAGCGGCGCGAAAAGCGCTGACCCAGCGCCGGCCATGGCGCCGCCACGAAGGTCGACACCGGCTCTTCCCCCCTCCATCGGGGACGAAATGAGACCCACCACAAACCCACGCGCATCGAATACCGGTCGCTGCTCGTCCCGGCAATCGAGGGTGCATCAACGCCCACGGCGGGCCACGGCAGCGTTCTCTCCCGGCCCGAAGGATACCCGTCGGTGACGACCCCGGACCCCAGGAATAGGCTCATGGCGAGCACGACCGTGTATCCGAATCCCAGCGGTTGTGTCTAGACCAATGTCAGATGTCGGATCGCGTGGGTGTCGGCCAACTCGCGATAAGAGTGCGCCAGATCACGTAGATTGGCATCGTTACGTTTGAGACCGCCGATGGCTGCCGACGGTCTGAGAAACAGCCTGAACCGGTCCACCCACGTCGCAGCGCCTGCGTGTTGGGTCCCAAGAAATGCCACGCGGCGGACCCGGTTGACCAGAGCTCGAACTTCCGGCTCACGGTGGCCGCGGTTGTCGGCGGTCCGAGATCATCTGTTTGATGACGGAGCTACCTAGGCTGTGGCCAACCAGAATAATCTCCCCAACTTCAACTGCTGCTCGGCAAGCAACAGTTGCAGGATTGTGTTCGCCTGATCGGTGAGATGCATCGCCGAGGTGGAGCCCGCAGCGGGATTCGGAAGCGTCGTACCCCGCGGACCAGGTGGACACGCCCCTGACGTCTTGCGCTAGCCGTTCGAGCAAGGCGGATTTGGTCCAGGCATCGCGTATGTGTCCGCAGAGGCCGTGGATAAAGATCACGTGCCTCGTTATGTGGCCACTTCCGCGAGCTACTGGCGTAATTTCAGCCATGTCGCATTACGGCAATCCAACCAAAAAAGCCCGGCTAAAATCTGTGACAAATTCCGTGACAAACGTAAAGCGGATGTTGTGACAAAGCCGGAAAGGGGCGAGAAAAACAACAGAAGAATCAGTGGTCGGGGTGACAGGATTTGAACCTGCGACACCTACGTCCCGAACGTAGTGCTCTACCAGGCTGAGCTACACCCCGAAAGGACACCCGGTACCCAGGCATGCCGGGGAGGCGG
>Ga0070665_100002276_pt1 | contig 21344 bp, 12 predicted proteins | sample KBSS13metaG_FD_65862 | JGI IMG/M metagenome (GOLD analysis project Ga0070665, IMG submission 65862) | Switchgrass rhizosphere microbial communities from Kellogg Biological Station, Michigan, USA - KBS S1-3 metaG | ecosystem: Host-associated > Plants > Roots > Rhizosphere > Soil ... | reverse complement strand
CTCACCTTCAACGGCAACCACCTGGTGCACCTCCAGGTCGACGCCAGCCAGCTCAACGACCTCGTGGAGAATCGCCAGCTCATCCAGGCCAACGGCGGCCAGGTCTTCATGACCGCCGGCGCGAAGAACGCAGTGCTGGCGAGCGTGGTCAACAACACGGGCATCGTGCAGGCCCAAACCGTCGAGAACCACAATGGCACAATCGTTCTGCTAGGGGGTGGTGCCGGCACAGTCACGGTGGACGGCACCGTCGATGCGAGCGCACCACGTGGTGGTGATGGCGGCTCAATTGAGACTTCGGGCGCTCAGGTCAATATCGCAGCCACCGCGAAGGTCCGCGCCAACGCCCCTTCGGGCCGCAGCGGCACCTGGCTCGTCGACCCCGAGGACCTGACGATCGATGCGGCGGCGGCGACCACGATCGCACAGTCCCTCAATAGCGGCACCAACGTCACCGAGCAGACAACCTCCAGCACAGCCAGCGGCGCCGGACAACAGAGCACCGGCCTCGGCGACATCAACGTCGCCTCAGGCATCACCTGGACCAATGCGGCAGCGACTCTGACGCTCGATGCTTACCACGGCATCAACATCAATGCTCCCGTGAGCGGCGCCGGACAAGTGGTCATGACCGCCCACGGCGGCGACCTGACTCTCGGTAGCGCAGTGTCGGGCCAGGCGGGCGTCACGCTGACCACCGCGGGAAACTTCATCAACAATGCAGGAGCTACCGGCGTCAGTGCGGGAAGCGGCGCCCGCTGGCTGGTGTACTCAACCAATCCGACGTTGGATACCAGGGGCGGCCTGACACCCGGCTTCATACAGTACGGCGCTGCGGCCGGCTCGGCTCCCACACCCACGACCGGCAGTGGCTTCTTATATAGTGTAGCGCCCAACCTCACCGTCACTGCACTCTCCGGCCCCGTCACAAAAACCTACGACGGCGGGACGACCGCAACCCTCGCAGGCTCGAACATGACGGTGAACGGACTCCTGAACGGAGATACGGTCACCTCGTTGGGCGGGACTTACGCTGCTGCGGATGCAGCAACCGGCATCAACGTAACGTCTTCGACCGATGCCGCCACCCTCGTGGTCGCGAACGGGAGCATCCCCGTATACGGGTACGGGCTGACCGGTTCGGCGGTCGCAGCCGCCGTCGGCACGATCTCCCCGAAACAGCTCACGGCTTCTATTATCGGTACGCCGACCAAGACGTACGACGGCACCACGACCGCGACACTCAGTTCCAGCAACTACAGCTTCTCGGGTTTCGTAGGCGGACAAGGCGCGACAGTCAGCCAGCCGAGCACAGTCGGATTTGCCTCCGCGGACGCCAGCCAGAATGCAGTCGTCAATGCGACGTTCACCTCGACGAACTTCACGCCGACCGGCGGCGCGAACCTCGCGAACTACCTCCTTCCAACAACCGCCACGGGCGCCGGGATCATCAACCAGGCCCCGGTCAACCTGACGGGCCTCCTGGCCCTGAACAAGACCTACGACGCCACCAACACCGCCTCGCTGGACAGCAGCAACGCGAGGATCTTTGGCGTCATCACACCGGACGTCGGTAGCGTTGCGCTGGATAAAAGCGGCGCGGCAGCCACCTTCGCCCAGTCGAATGCCGGGAACAATCTCGCCGTCACCGTGACGCCCGGGAGTTTCGTGCTCACGGGCGCCAAAGCAGCCAACTACACGCTGATCGCCCCAACCGACCTCCAGGCGAATATCAGCCCGAAAGGACTGACACTGAGCAGTGTCGCAGGTACGAACAAGACCTACGACGGTAATACCAGCGACCCGCTGGATTTCAGCAGTGCGACGTTGACAGGCGGTGTCCTCGCGGGGGATGTCGCGAACGTAGGTTTCTCGACAGCCAGCGCATCCGGCACATTCGCCTCAACCGATGCGGCTAACGGCATCGCCGTGAGCGTCAGTGGCGTGCAGCTCACCGGCACGGCCGCGAGTAACTATTCGCTGACCCAGCCCAGCGGCATTACAGCGAACATCACTCCCAAGGCGTTGACCATTACCCTGGGCGGCAACCAGGTCAAACCCTACAACGGCACGCGCACCGCGGCGGTCGACGGCACGGATTTCACAATTACCGGCTTCGTCGGCAGCGAGAGCGCTGCGATCACGCAAAACGCACTCGCCCAATACTCGACGCCCAATGCGGGGTCGAGCATCCCGGTCACCGCCACTCTCGAAGCATCCGACTTCACGGCCGCCTCCGGGACGTTGCTGTCCAACTATAGCTTCCCCCACACCGTGACGGGAAACACAGGCACCATCAATGCGATTCCGCTGAGCGCCTACATCACCAACAACCCGACGAAGACTTACGACGGCAACACGACAGCCACCGTCGCCAACGCCGACTACGTCCTCACCGGATTCGTGGGCAGTGAAAGCGCCACGGTCAGTCAGCCGAATGGAACTTATGCCTCGCCGAACGCGGGCCCCGAAACCGTTACGGCCTCCGTCACCGCCGCGAACTACACAGCGGGCAGCGGCACGCTGCTCTCGAATTACATCCTGCCGACGACCATCTCCGGCGCGGGCACGATCCAGCCGCAGCCCCTGGGCGGCAACTACATCAACGGGTACATCGTCGGTAACCCGACCAAGACTTATGACGGCACGACCGTTGCCAACCTCACGCCGGGCAACTTCCAGCTCACGGGATTCGTGGCCGGCCAGGGCGCGACCGTCACACAGACGACCGGGCAGTACTCCGGCGCCAATGTCGGCACCCAGACGGTTACGGCACAACTGACGGGTGGGGACTTCACGGCCAACGCGGGCACGGACCTCTCCAACTATGTTCTGCCGTCTGTCGTCTACGGTTCCGGAACGATCAACCCGGCACCGCTCACGGTATCCATCGTAGGCAATCCCACAAAAGTATACGACGGCACGACGACCACCACGTTGTTGCCCTCGAACTACCACGTGACTGGATTTGTGTCCGGGGAAGGTGCGGTCATCACACCCTCCTCGCTCATCAACTACGACAGCAAAGACGTCGGCACACACACCCTCACCGCCGATCTGACGGCATCGGCCTACACGCCGAACGCCGGCACCTTGATGTCGAATTACGTACTGGCGACCTCGGCGACCGGCCCGGGCCAGATTACACAGGCTCCCCTGTACGTCATCGGCGTCGCAGCGAACAACAAGGTGTACAACGGAACGACCGGCGCGACATTGAACATTTCGAACGCCGGACTCGGCGGGCTCGTGACCGGCGAGTCGGGCCTCGTGACACTCAACATCACGACCAGTGGCACCTTCGCACAAGCCGATGTCGCCAATGGCATAGCAGTAAGCACCTCGGGCTTTTCGATTTCGGGGACCGGAGCGTCGAACTATGCTCTTCAGCCGGTAACGGGCCTGCGTGCCAACATCACGCCGGCACCGTTGATGATTCTGGGGGTTACCGCCAACGACAGGCCTTACGACGGTACGACTACCGGTACCCTGTCGGCGGGCGGGGCTACCCTCCAGGGAATATTCAACGCCGACAACGTCACTCTGAGCAGCTCAGGAGCCGCCGCCACTTTCGCTTCCGCGAACGCGGGCTCCGGGATTCCAGTCGCCGCCAGCGGTTTCACGCTCGGCGGCACGAAAGCCTTCGACTATACGGTCAGTCAGCCAACCGGTCTCAGCGCGACGATCAACCCTGCAGTCATTACCGCCACGATCATCGGCAACCCGACCAAGCAGTACGACGGCAGCAATTCCGCGACCCTGGGGGACGCGGACTACTCACTCAGCGGGTTCGCAGCCGGCCAGGGTGCGACAGTGCCACAGTCCGCAACGGCCAACTACCTGAATGCGAATGCCGGCACGAACATCGGTCTCGAGTCCACACTGGTCATTTCCGACTTCGTGCCGAACGCAGGCACGAACCTCGCGAACTACGTCATGCCCTCCTCGGCCACGGGTACGCTCGGGACCATAACGCCGAAGATCCTCAACCTGAGCGGGACGCGGGTCTACGATACGACGACGAACGCCAGCAGCTCGCTGTTCGGCACGCTGACAGGACTGAACGGGGACACCCTCACCGTCTCCGGAACCGGCACCCTGGTCAGCAAGAACGTTGGCACGGAAAATTTCGCCTCCCTGGGCAGCCTGGCTCTGAACTCCACAGGCGGCGCGACAGCGAGCAATTACACGTTGGTCGGCGGAGTCGATTGGGTCAAGATCACGCCGGCTACGTTGACCGTCACGGGCACAACCGGGTCGACGAAAACCTATGACGGCAACATCACCGCGGTGATCAGTGGCGCTACCCTGAACGGCGTATTGAGCGGCGATACAGTCAACCTCGGCAACGACACGTCAGGAAACTTCACAGACAAAAACGTCGGCACGAACAAGACCATCATCACAGCGATGACGGTCGGCGGAACCGATGCCGGCAATTACGTGCTCCAGCAGCCGACCAACGTCAAGGGCTCGATCACTGCCGATCACATTACCGTCACGGCCTCCGGAACGAACAAACAGTACGACGCCACGACGACGGACAACGCGGTCCTGAGCAGCACGGGCGTCATCTCCGGGGATACGGTTACGTTCACCGGCACCGCCAACTTCGACACCGCGAACGTCGGTACCGCGAAGCCAGTCTCGGTCATCAACATCGCTGCGACCGGCGCGGATTCTGGCAACTACATCCTGGATAACTCAACCGCCTCGACCTCGGCGGACATCACGCCCCGGGTGCTCAACCTCACCGGCGCACGCGGCTACGACACCACCACCGACGCGGCTACCTCTCTGTTCGCCCCTGGCGGGGTCCTGACGACGGGCATCGGCTCCCAAACGCTAGTGCTGTCCGGAACGGGCACGCTCACCAGCAAGAACGTCAACAACGCACAGTCCTTCGCTTCGCTGGGCACGTTGTCACTGGCCGACGGCACCAACGGCGGCGTGGCCAGCAATTACACTCTCGTGGGCGGGACCGACTGGGTGAAGATTGCCCCCGCCCCTTTGACGGTCATCAACACGGCGGTGACCTCCAAGACCTACGACGGAACCACGGCTGCCGACCTCACCGGAGCCACACTCCAGGGTGTGCTCGGCAGCGACCACGTCTCCCTCGGCAACGCCTCGACCGGCACGTTCGCCGACAAGAACGTCGGCACGAACAAGACCGTCACGTCGGCAATGACCATCGGCGACACGGATGCGGGTAACTACACCCTCAGCCAGCCGACGCTGACCGGAAATATTACGTCCAAGGGCATTACCGTCACAGCTACCGGCATCGACAAGAGCTACGACGGCACGACCACGGCCAGCGTAAACCTCAGCAGCAGCCAGCTCGCGCCCGGTGACAGCCTGACCTTCACGGACACCTCCGCGACGTTCGCGACCAAAGACGTGGGCACCGGAATCGTTATCGACGTCCAGGGTATCCTGGCCACCGGCACCGGAGCGAGCAACTACACCCTCCTCAACTCGACTGCCAGCACCTCCGCCAACATCAATAAGGCGGTCATCAACCTCAGCGGCACGCGTGTTTACGATGACGACACCGACGCGAGCGCCTCGCTGTTCACTTCAGGCGGGTTCCTGACGACGGGCGTCGGTTCCGAGACGTTGCAATTGCTCGGGACCGGGGTACTCGCCAGCAAGAATGTGAATAGCGCCCAGTCCTTCTCTTCGCTGGGGACGTTGTCACTGGTCGACGGCGGCAACGGCGGCCTCGCCAGCAATTACACGCTGGTTGGCGGTACCGACAAGGTAAACATCACCCCGTTGCACATCACGGTCACCGCCACCGGAGCGAACAAGACTTACGACGGCGGCGTAAACGATCCCGGACTGACTCTCGGCAGTGCCGGGATCTATTCCGGCGACCATGTAACTTTCGCGGACACCTCGGCCACCTTCGCCGACAAAAACGTCGGCACTGGAAAAACCATCACCGTCGGCGGCATTTCCATCAGCGGCGGCACGGACGCGGCGAACTACGCCATCGACAACAGCACCGCCGGCACAACGGCCGATATCACGCCGAAGCCCATCACCGTCGCCGCGACTGGGCTCAACAAAGTTTACGACGCAACGACCAGCGCCCAAGCCAACCTGAGCTCCGGTCAGGTTGTCTCGGGGGACAACGTGACCTTCGCTGCGACCAGCACTCTCTTCGGCGACAAGAACGTGGGCACCGGAAAGACGATTACTGTCGCCGGCATCACGGCAAGCGGCAGCGACGCCGGCAACTACTCGTACAACAACGCTACCACCGCGACGGCGAACATCACGCCGGCGCCTCTGACGGTAATCAACACGCAGGCGGCCAGCAAGTCGTACGACGGCAACACCGTAGCTTCGTTGGCCGGCGCCACTCTGAGTGGTGTACTGGGTAATGACGCCATAACCCTCGGTAATTACACTTCCGGAACTTTCAGTGATCCGAATGCGGGCACTGGCAAGACCGTGACTACCGCGATGACGGTTGGCGGAGCGGATGCCGGTAACTACACGTTCACACAGCCCACCGGCTTGACCGCGAATATCTCTCAGGCTGTGCTCAATCTCACCGCTTCCCGCCAGTATGACGGCACGACCAATGCTGCGGCAGCGCTGTTCGGCAGCAGCGGTGTGTTGAATGGCGTGAATGGCGAGACACTCACGCTGGGTGGCATGGGCACTCTCAGCAGTAAAAATGTGAGCCCGGCGCAGACCTTCTCGAGCTTGAGTGGCTTCACTTTGAGCGGCAACGGCGCGGCGCTGGCCAGCAACTACACCCTCACCGGCGGGACCGACTGGGTGCAGATCACCCCGGCACCCCTCGTCGTGCTGGGTACGCAGGCTGGAGATAAGGTTTACGACGGCACGACGATCGCCACTCTCACCGGGGCGACTTTGTCGGGGGTCAAGGGCACCGACGACGTGTCGCTTGGGAACGCCGGCACCGGCGCGTTCGGAGACAAAAACGTTGGTACGGCAAAGAGCGTCACAACGGCGATGACGATCACCGGTGCAGACACGGGCAACTATACCTTCACGCAACCCACCGGGCTCAGCGCGAACATCAGCCCGCGCAGCGTCGTGGTGGCCGCCGCTGGCAGCGACAAGGTCTATGACGGCAACAGCCTCGACCAGGTGACCCTGAGCACATCCGGCTTGGTGGCTGGCGACGCAGTAACTGCATCGAGCGCAGCCGCGCTGTTTGCCGACAAAAATGTCGGTAACGGTAAGACGGTCACTGTGAGCGGCATTGCTCTGAACGGTGCGGATGCCAGTAACTACTCCTCCAACACGACTACCGCGACCACAGCCAGCATCACGCCGAAAGCGGTCACGGTCAGCGCCACCGCTCAGAACAAGGTTTACGACGGCAATAACAGCGCGCTGGGCACGACCCTGACAGCGAGCGGTATCCTGCCGGGTGACGTGGTCGGCTTTACCGACACATCGGCGACGTTCGGCGACAGGAACGTTGGTTATGGGAAGAGCGTAACGGCTACGGGAATCAGCGCCTCGGGCGCGGACGGCGGCAACTACAGCTATAACTCTGTAGCCGTTGCCCAGGCCAACATCACTCCTGCACCGCTGACAGTCACCGGTACCCAGACCACGAACCGCGCTTACGACGGAACGGTAGCCGACACGCTCTCGGGCGCCACTCTCGCAGGCGTAGTGAGCGGAGACGCGGTAACGCTCGGGGATGATACGACCGGCACATTTGGTACCAAGAATGTCGGCACCGGCAAGACGGTCGCGACGAACATGACAATCAGCGGCGCGGACGCGGGCAACTACGCGTTGACGCAACCTACCGGACTCGTCGCCAATGTCACGGCCAAGACTGTGGCGGTCTCGGCGACCGGAACGAACAAGACTTATGACGGGAAAATAGGCGACAAAGTGATCTTGGCGAGCGATGGAATCGTGAGCGGTGACGACGTCACGTTCACCGACAGCAGCGCGAACTTCTCGAGCGCGAACGTGGGTAAAGGCAAGACGGTCACCGTGAGCGGCTTACAGGCCACGGGCACCGACGCGGCGAACTACATCCTCGCCAGCGACACCGTGACAACCACCGCGGACATCGCGATCGGCACGGGAGTACAGGACACTGCAGTCTCCGTCGCTTATCTCGAGCTCTCTCCGGACGCGATCGCTACACCCTATGGCGTCGCTCCCGCCGCCTCGCCGGGGCAACTCACGGGCAACAAGAAACTGCTGCACCGGCCGGTCGAGGCCAACTCGACACGTGTGGACTTCCGGTCGGGCCTCTCACTGCAGGTGGTCGACGGCGGCGTTCGGGTGCCCGGTCAATGAAATACGTCAATCGCGCTGTCGCCCTCGGCATCGCCCTCGCGGCGATTTCGCATAATGTAACCGCTCAGACCACGCCGCCGGGTGGCGGACAGTTGCTACAGCAATTGACGCTGCCACCCTCCCCGCAGCCCACCGACAAACCCTCCTTGTCGGTCGAGCAACCGGAACAAACCCGCGCTACCGCCACTACACCGATCCCCGTCAAGCACATCCGCGTCACCGGCAACACTCTCATTCCCGACAGCAAGCTGCGTGAGTTGGTTGCGGCGACGGAGGGAAAGACCGTCACCCTCGCGGACCTGCAGGGCCTGACGGTTCGCATCACGGACCTGTACCACGACAAAGGGTATCCCCTCGCACGGGCCTACATCCCGGCCCAGACCGTACAAGATGGAGAGATCACCATCGCGGTCGTCGAGGCGCGCTACGGTAAGGTCTCTCTCAAAAATGACACCAGGACCTCCGACCGCCCATTGAAGGCGACGTTGGCCCCCTTGGCCAGCGGCTCCGTGGTCACCGATTGGACCCTGAACCGCTCTCTGCTCCTGCTGTCGGACATCCCCGGTGTGGTCGTCAATTCGACGCTGCGGCCCGGGTCGGAGCCAGGAACCTCGGACCTGGACGTCGATGCGACGCCGGCGCCGCGCTACACCGGTTTTGCCGCGATCGATGATTTCGGCAACCGCTACACCGGCCGCACGCGCGGCACGGTCATGTTCGACGTCAACAGCCTGCTCCACCAGGGCGACAAGCTCGACTTCAACGCACTCACATCGGGCCCTGGAATGAGTTACGGGCAGATCGGCTACACGTATCTGCTCAATGGACAGGGCACGACCCTCGGTGTCGCGGCCTCCGAGTTGCACTATCACCTCTCGGGAAGCCTCGCCGAGCTCGAGGCGCACGGAACCGCGCAGGTGGACAGCATCCACCTGAATCATCCGTTCATCCGCAATACAGCCGGCAACCTCTACGGCCAGCTCCAATTCGATCACAAACAGCTCCACGATGACATCGACCTGGCCTCGATCCGAACCAACCGGCACACGAACGACATCATGGCGGTGCTCGCGGGCGACCGTCGCGACGATCATGGCGTCAGCAACTTCAACTTCAGCGCCACCTTCGGCGAAGTGACCTACGATGACGACGTGGCCCGATTTACTGACCGCGTGGGCGCCAATACGCAAGGTCGCGACGAGCATTACAACCTGACATTGTCCCGCCTGCAGCAGCTCGATCCGCGCAACGGCCTGTATCTCGCCTTCACCGGCCAGCTCGCCAGCAAAAATCTCGATCCCGCCGATCAGTTCTATCTGGGTGGGCCGAGCAACGCGCGCGGTTACGATGTAGGCGCGCTCACCGGTGCCCAGGGAGAGCTGCTCACGCTCGAATGGCGCCGCATGCTCCCGATCCCCACGGGCGGCACCTGGGTCGCAAGCCTCTTCGGCGACAGCGGTCACATCCAGGTCTACAAAAACCCGTTCGTCCCCGGCACCAACTCGGCCACGCTCTCCGATGTCGGCATCGGCCTCCACTGGGACGGCCCGCGCGACTGGACTTTCACAGCCCAGGCCGCCACGCATGTCGGAGCGACCTCGGCATTGCTCCATTCCGACACCACGCGGGTGTGGGTGCAGCTGCAGAAGGGCTTCTACCTCGGCGGCAACTGACTGATCGACCACGATGTCACAACATTGCCGCCGCTTGTTGCGTCAGAGGGTGATCGACCCCCAGCGCAGCCGTGAGGCACCTCGCCGCCCGAGTGGCGAATTGCCGCATGGCCGCCGGGTCGCCCTGCTTCTGCCGCTCTTGCGCCAGGATCAACAAGGCTTCACCCACGTCAGCGCTCTGCGCCGAGTCGCGAGCTCGCCGCTCGTACAGCTGTAGGGCTTCATTGGCCATTTTTTCCGCGTCGTTGTAACGCGCCTGCGCTGCGGCAACCCGGCTCGCTGTCAACAGCGCCGATCCCAGGTACAAGGCCTCATGGTTGCCCGCTGCTCTGCGCAGCTCCCCCACGGCGACCTCGATTTGCTGGCGCGCCTCGGGGAGGCGACCACGAGCCATCAGCATTTCCGCTTCGACAATGCGCGCGCGCGTCAGCGGGCGGCGCAACGCAGTTTCGTGCCCGGCCGCCATCTGTTTAGCGCTTGCAACCTCGGCTTCGGCTTCCGTCAGCCGGCCTTGCGCCAGCAGCGCCCGGGCCCGACCCACTGTGGCATATAACTGTGACGGCAAATCGCCGCTGCGGTGGGCTTCGCTGATCGAGGCTTCGAACGATTGCAACGCGGCGGCCGGCTGGTTCATCCGCAATTGCAGCAGCCCGAACATGTTAGTGAGTTGCGGCTGTACGGAACCGTCGGGACTGGCCTTGCGCCCACGCGCGACCACCCGTTGTTCCTGCCCGAAGGCGGCGCGAATTTCGCCAAACTCCAGGAGGATGGCGCCGAGCGTATGCTCGGCACCGAGGGCGGCTTCGGTCGCACCCAGGCCGTTGCGCTCGAGAATCGCCGCAATGGTTTGATTCGTGGCGAAGGCCGCCTTGTTCTTGCCGCTGTCGAAATACATCGCAGCCAGGTGCGAAAGGAAATCGAGGTACCCCAGGTCGTACTGCGCCCCCGCCAGGCCCATGGCGGCAACGGCCTGTTCCTCCTTTTGAATCGCCAGGTCCTCGGTGCCGCCCCGCGCATCCAGAACAGAAGCCTCCGCGTCCAGACATTTCGCACGGGTCAGAAGTGATGGGCTGGGAAGCTGCGCCAGCGCAGCCTGGCCGCGCGCAAATCGAGCCGACGCCTCATCGGAATGGCCGAGGACGATCGCAGGATCCACGCCGTCACACTCGATCGCCGCAACGCCCTCCAGGTCGTGCAGCTGCGTGGCGAGCTTTTCGGCTTCCACGAGGGCATCATACTGCTGCTGAGTGGAGCCCAGGTCCCTGAACCGGGCCGCCATACGAATCAACATGTCGAGCCGGAACGGGGCATCGTTACGATACTGGCGCTCGAGCAGCTCCATCCCGTTCGCCAGGATCTGCGCGGCGGTGATCGGCTTGTCCGCCGAGCCCACCGTCGACATCATCAGGTTCATGAACTGACTTTCGGCTTCCGCACGCTTTTCCTGAAAACGGGCCTGGTCGCGCTGGACCTGGGCCTCGTGCATCTGGAGCAAGGCGAACACCGCGACGAGAATCAATGCCAGGGCCGCACCCGCCGTACCCAGCACGGCACCGCGATAGCGACGGATGAATTTACGCGCCCGATAAGCCAGGGCGCCGTCGCGGGCGCCAACGGGCTCATGCGCGAGAAATCGTTGCAAATCGCCCCACAGAGCGGCGGCCGAGTTGTAGCGATCTTCCGCGCGTCGGCGCAGAGTCTTGCCAACAATTGCATCGAGGTCGCCCCGCAGCATCTTGCGCCACGCTGGCGGTGCAACTTCCGACAAACGCAACGGCTCGGCATCCAGCGCGGCCTTGATTCGCTCCAGGCGGCTCGTACCAACATGCTCAAAGGGCAGGCAGCCGTCCGTCAACAATGCAAACAGCAGCACGCCGAGCTGAAAGACGTCAGTGGCCGCGGATTGCGGCTCACCCAGCACCTGTTCGGGCGCGGCGTAGGCAGGTGTCAGCACAACTTCCTCTACACGGGTGGCCGCCGTGTAGTCCTCGTCCCCCGGGCTGGGTGCGAGAAACTTGGCAATACCGAAATCGAGTAACTTCACTTCACCCGAGTTGGTCACCAACACGTTCGACGGCTTGATGTCCCGGTGCACGATCAGGTTGGCGTGGGCATGAGCGACGGCCGCAAGCACATCCGAAAACAGGCGGACCCGACCTTCGACATCGAGGGCGCGGGACCTGCAGAAGGCATCTATCGTTTCGCCCTCGACATATTCGAGGATGAGATACGGTTGGCCCGCCGACGTCACGCCGGCGTCGATCAAACGCGCGATGTGTGAATGCGTGAGCCGGCCGAGGAGTTTCCCCTCACGTCTGAAGCGATCCGCGAGGCTTGGTGCCGTCGCGCGCCAGTCGAGGAATTTAACGGCGACATGCCCGGTAAAACGCCCGTCATTACGGTGCGCGAGCCATACCTCACCCATGCCCCCGCGCCCGATCACCGACTCGATCGTGTACGCGCCGATCGTCTCGCCGACCCGATCCGGTCGCGCGGTCAGCGGGCTGTCCAGTGGCTCGGCCAGAAACCGCTTCGCCTGCGCGCCCTGCAGTCCCGAGAGCAAGTCCCGCAGGGTAGCCGCGATCCGCGGCTTCTCGTGCGCCAGCCGCGCCAGCCAGGACTCCTGCTCATGCGCCGGCAACTCGAGCACCTTATCCAGATAAGGCTCAACCTCGATCCATGTTTCCCTATCCAGCTTGAGGGTCATTGCGCTGACGAAACAGACCCGCCGGCACGCGGTGCCGAAATGCTACGTTTCTCCCGATTTCGTAGCAAGCGCTGATCGTAGCCGCATCTACTTCAATGACTGCAGGCGATCCTTGCGGATTTTGAGCACGACCCCCGCGTTGCGATCGGCCAACTCACTCACCTTATACTCGGGCAGGTAGACGGTGGCTCCCTCGACGACCTCGTTGAAATCCATGTTCCCTCCGTACCATCCGGAGTCCCCGGTCGCAGGAGCCGCAACCTGCGGGGTACGGCAACGGCCACACGAGACGCATCACAGGTCCCTCTATGCGGTTCCGGCCAACATGACTTTGCGGCGCTCGAGGCTCGCGGGGGGCCAGTATTGGTTGCGATCGTAGTACTCGGGCACGGCTGGAATGCCTCCGGGGAGAACGACCCACGGTTGTTTGGAGGATGTGAAGATATGAATATCGGGTGGCGCGCTGTCCGGGTCCTCGAGCGTTCCGACGCGCACGAAACTCAACACCGGACCCGCCCCCGCGTAGTGGCTCCACAACGCAATCCGGCACACGTTGCAACGAACGATCTGTTGGCCCTTACCGCTGTTGCTCGGCGTAGCGACGCGCTCGACCTGACCCGACAAAAGCTCCAGCCGGCTCGTTTCGATCAGCGCATTGAGCGCAAAGGCAGCCCCCGTCTCCCGCTGGCACCAACGGCAATGACAGCAATGAACGAACAAGGGATTTCCGCGGATGCGGTAACGCACGAGGCGACACGTACAATGCCCTTCGCGCACGGGTTCCAAAAGCTCGCTCATGAGCACATTCTGACCCGGGGGACTGCCACAAGGCAACCGGGGTGCCGCCCCCGCCATTTCAACCAGCGCTGCGCGGAACACAGCGCTCGGGCTATTTGGCACCGGGTGCTGATTTCGCATCGGCCTCCGCGGCTAGCCGGAGCGGGTTCTCCCTTGCCGCGGTGATTACCACCTCCGGCATATCCGCATCTGTCGCGGCCTCAGCGGTAGTTTGCAGTGAGGTTGCAGTCCGCTGCGCGCATGAGCACAGCAACGCCGCAAGCACTGCGGCCCACAGCGCGCGAGTCCGCCGATTCGGCTGCTTGTCGCCCAATTGAAACATGACTCATCCTTTCGAAGGCTGGTGACCCTCGATTGGAGCCCGGGCACGCTCGCGAGTTGCGCCCCCAATGTGAATCTTGGGTGAAGTGTATCTGACTCGTTGTTGACAGCGTTGGATGGCTCACATCGGCAGCGCCGGCACTCCGATCCAGCGTGGGTGCAGCCAGTAAGCAAAAACGACGTAAAAAATCAGCCCCAGGGCGACGACGATAACGTCATTCAGCTTCATAGGCGGTGCAGCAGCTATGGGTCGCTGGGTACGCCACCTGTAGGAGAGACGGTCCGCGACCGCCCATAGGAGGAATCCACCGAACAAAAGAACGTCCGCCAGCATGCCGACAGTGAGCAAATGCGCAACCGCCCACAATGTCACGGCAGTCAGCATCGGATGCATGGCCGCCTTCTTGATGCGGCCAGGGAAATAAGGTGCAAGGAACAGCGGGAAGACGGGAAGCATGAGAACGGGAGTGATGTATCGCGTCCACAACGGTGTCGTGTACAGCACAACTGGATCGTGCCGCGCCAGGCCATAGCCCCGGATGATGAGAATGAATCCCGCGATCGACACCAGCGAGTAGAGGCCGCGCCAGGCAATACCCAGCCGAGCGGCGGTCCGATCGCGCCAGGCCGGCGCGAAAATCGATATCGAGTGTATCCCCAGGAAGAGGACCAGACCGAGCACCAGATAAGCCATGAGCGGACTCCTGCCGCACTCGCAGTCGCTGCGTCACCCCTATCTTGACGGGAAATCGGCGCGCGATGCAAATGGCGCGCGCTCCATCCCAACTGGCTCAACGAGAGCCCGTGCCGCCCGATCCGGATGTGCAGTACCGCAGGCGTCCGTCGGAACTCCGGAGCCTCAGTGAGTCCCGGCGGGGCGATGAAGCGCCACGCCGACTACGACGAGGCCTATCCCGACGCACTCGGCAAAGCTCGGTATCTGCTTCAGCACCAGGAAACCGATTGCCGCAGCTGTCGCAGGGAGTATCGATAACAGGAGAGCAAAAGTGGCGCGCGGCAGCCGCGCCATCGCCAATTGATCCGTAACATACGGAATAACCGATGACGATACTCCAACGCCGATCCCGGCCAGGAGCAGACCGACATGCCTGAACGCCGGTGCGGCATCCGCAACTCCGATCGGCACAGCGGCGACTGACGCAATCAACATGGAGAGACCGAGCCGATCGAGACCGCCCCGCCCCGAGATCCGATGACCGAGGATGATGTAGATGACAAACAGAGCGCAGTTCGCAAAGGCGAACACGTAACCGAGCGGGGTGCCGCTGAACCTGACATCCGTCAGAACGTAGACCCCTCCCACAGCGGCGAGCATCGCGAGCAAATTCCTCACCGATCGCATGCCTTGGGCCGCGAGTGCGATCGGCCCGAGGAATTCGATAGCCCCCACCGTTGCAAGCGGCAGCCGGCGGATCGCCAGATAGAACAGCGAATTCATCCCTGCCAGCACAACGCCCAATGCAATCACTGTGACACGCTCACTGGCAGTGAGCCGCGCGAAGTAACGCCATGGGCGGCGCCAGATGGCAAACACCAGTGCCGCGCTCGCGATCCGCAACCACGCCACGCCGAGCGGCGCTAAGCGCTCGAACAGCATGACGGCGAAGGACGGGCCCAGGTAATGGAAAACCGCGCTCACCACGAAGTAGACGTGTGGCGGCACACGGTCGGTCACCTGAACGGCCGAGGGAGCACCCGGAAGTGATTGTGTCGTGTTACTGATGGATCACATTGTCCGGGATGACTGCCCTGGCGTATATAGGAAGCCCAAGGTCACAACGGCGTTTGCCCTACATAGATGAGGCCGCATGCCCGAAAAAACTTCAATGAACAACCCGCTCCGCGACGCTCGCAATCTCGAGCTCATCCGACTGCTGCAGCAGGACCCGCGCGCGAGCATTTCAGAGTTGGCCCGGCGCATCACCATGTCCGCTCCCGCTGTCAAGGAGCGCCTGACGCGGCTCGAGGAGGCTGGCGTGATTCGTGGCTACACACTGGACCTCGATCCCGGCGCACTCGGCTGGCCCATCACGGCCTACGTCCGCATACGCCCCATGCCAGGCCAACTGCTGAAGATCGCAGAGCTCGCGGCCTCGATTCCCCAGGTGGCCGAGTGCCATCGCATCAGCGGCGAGGACTGCTTCATTCTCAAGGTCTACCTGGCCTCGATCGAGAGCATGGACGGCATCCTCGACCGCTTCCTGACATACGGCCAGACAACCACCTCCCTCGTGCAGTCCACCCCGGTCCCGTTGCGACAGCCTCCGCTTCCGGAGAATGTATGAACCCGGCACCTTCGTAGCCCATAGCGCTGCCTCACATTCGGCGGCCAGCATCTCCCCTGCTCGGCCGGAACCATTCTCCTGACGCTGCCCGAAGTCTTGCAAAACCGCCTGGTCACTGCTTGCACCCGGCAAGACCCACTCTCCTGCTGGGACGGAACATTCTCCAGACGCTGTCTGGAGAATTGCAAAATCGCCCTCTCTGCCACGGATCGCTCGATCAAAGCGTCGCCGTAGGTAACCCGATCCGCTTCCGCCTGCTTGAACTCTGCGATCCGCCGACCGATCTCCCAGTACGCGTGGCGGTCATAGCCTTGTAGTGTTCGCGTGCAGACTCGCGCGGCAGCGCACCGTGCAACAACACCGTGAGATTTCACGACGTCACTTTGAACGCCAATAGCTGCGTGACATACCGACGTCCCAAGATGCCGAGGGGCAATACAGATAACGAACACTCAACCAGATCAGAACTGACGAACTGCCAAATGACCCACGTTGAAATAGTTTACCAACTATATCGATCCACTATAATCAGCCCGCTTCGGAATACGCTCAAATGACAACATCGGCTCATCGACGAGAGGAAAACATTTACGAGTGAAGTCACGCCTCTGTTGGTCGGTAAAAAGGAAGCTGCTGTGTATCTAGAATGCGCCGTAGAGGAGCTGGTGAACTGGGTGATGCCAGACCGGGTGGTAACAGAAGACCCTCGACGACGGGGGATGCGGCTCTGGAGCGGTGTAACTCTTGATGCCGTGAAATCCAGCATTGCATCGTGGCGAGAAAGGGATAAGCGCGAATCAGACAGATTGCGCCAGCAAGCTGAAGCCGCCCACGCAGCAGCGGTCGCACGTCGGAAAGGCATGCGCAAAGCTGGAGCGCTGCTCGCCGGCAAAGTGTGCGCAATCCTCAACTGCACTAAGACGGAATTGAACCGATGGGCCAACGATGGGCGTATGCCGGCCGACGGGGCGATTCACTTGTGCACGCCCAAGAGTCTCGACGCGCGCGCATGGTTGCCGGCCACTGTTGAGGACGCGAAAGGGCGCATCGCTGAATGGCGCAGAAATGACACGATCGTCAAAACAGCGCGACGGAGAAAACTCAGGATCGTCCGCGGGATCGAGTGCGCTACAAGATCGTAGTAAACATGCTCTCGCGTCTGGTTGCACGCGCCGAGCGTTGCGAGTGGATTACCATCGCCGTTTGTGGCAAGAGTATTCGGAGTAATGGTCATGAGAATCGATGAGGGCAAACTGCCTCGGCTGACGAGCGTCAAGGTTGCAGGAGACCAAGCGGTTACGGTGCGCCTTGAGAGCGGCAAGACCTTCACCGTTGATCTGGGCGAAATCGTGCGGGGCTCGAAGGGGCTCAAGAGGCTACGTGATGCGGAAGTCTTCGCGCGCGTAGCGCTCGGAGAAGGCGGGCATAGCATCGAGTGGCCGGGCAATCTCGACATCGGCGCGGATACCCTTTGGGAGCTTGCCCTGCGCCAGAACGGGCGCGCCGATGCGGCCGAGTTCATCCGGTGGCGCTGGAAGAATTCCCTCAGCCTGACCAAGGCTGCCGAAGCGCTCGGTCTATCGCGCCGGCAGGTGGCTTGTTACGTGAGTGGTGAGCACGAGGTCCCGCGCACTGTCCTGCTCGCCTGCAAGGGGTGGGAAGTAGAGCAGCAGGCTGCGGCTTGAGAGTGCCAGCCCAGTTCGGATACGCGGCCGATGAGCGAAGAACCTTCGATCAAGCAACCATCAAGCAACCATGCGGTCCAAAACTCGCGGGATTTCAGAGTCTTAGATGGCACGCGGTGAAAGCGATTCTCCCGAGTTCCCCGGGCCATCAAGCAATCTTTTCCCGCCTCTGCGAAGCCGCCCAGAACGGAACGTATCTACGAACTCTTGTACCAACCTCGGGGTCTTCCAAAACGATCTGGCCTGATTCGACGGCCTCATTGAGCAATCGCGAGGCGATCGAAGCATTCCTCTCCGCGATACCGAATCGGTGCCGAACCGAGGCATTGGTCATGGGTTGGCGGGTCACGTAGCGCAGGCACGCATGGAGGTAACACGCTCGGACACGCTCCGCCTTATCCATCGCTGTTAGCGGCTTGCGGGCGAAAAGGACTACCCGCGTGAATCCCTCCGGCTGCTCGAACAACGGCGCTGGTAACTGGAATATTTCCACCTGGGAAACAACTTTGTCGATACCGCTACCGCGCTCCTCGCAAATCCGGACGCGCCGCATTAGTGACGCAAGCATCTCGTTTCGTGATCTCGGCGGTGTATCCACAAAGCGCTGCGGATCAACCAGCGGCACGCCCGGGTTCGTGATCTCGATCCGGTCATCGAACACCTCGACCATAGGGCCCGCGCCGACTACGAAGAAATCCTGATGGATGAGAGCATTCGCCGTCAATTCTCGCAAGGCCAGCTCTGGGAATATAGGTACGCTTTTGCGCAGCCCCTGCTCCACCACCTCGTTGGACGGCAACAGGCCGCTGATATACCCAAGCAAACTTTCGAACCCACAGGCGTACCCCTTGGACCCGACGTGCTCCTTCAGAGGTCGTGTTCGCCCTAGGCCGCAATAATGGACCACTCGCGCCGACTTCCGGCGAAGCGCGCGAAACGCATCCAAGCGTTTGGCGAAAAGGACCGCGCCGAGGCAAGTAATATCCCATCCGCCGGCATCACTGCGTCGTATGAGTTGATCCTCCGCTAGCGCGGAAAGGATTCCCTCTCGATTCGCTGGAAGTGGCTGCTCAAGCAGATCAAAGTACGCAGGGTAATCGAGGAGTCGCAGGACGTCCTCGGCACTGGCCCGCTCAGTGGCGGTGATCTCCTCGAATGGTGTGCGGTCGAAGATACGCCATAACATTCGCTCCTTCTCAGGGAAATCTTTTAGCTTCTTCTTGTAGCTTCCGACGCGAATAAACTCCTGCCCCTGGAAACGCACCGGATGACGCGCGGCCCGGGCGATCTCGAGTAAAACCACCACGCGACCATCCAGTATCACTTGAGAAAAGTGGAAATCGATCTTGGGCTCGAGCAAGCGCAGAAGCCAACTCTCCAGCTCCTCATTCCCGACGCGCATCGCGCGAGGATCGAACGTGGTACCAACCAGTACGTGATCCCGATCTCGCACACCCCACAAAACATATGCGAAGGCCTTACCAACGAGCGCTGCCGTGTTGGCCAATGCCGAAATGTACTCACCGATCGCCTGCACCTCAGCATTGTCGACTTTGAACTCGACCCATTCCGTTTCGCCGGGTAGACCGCACAGCTCCCGAACGAGGCTGACAAGATAACCTACGGGTCTGTCATAGCGGCCGCCATCACCCATCATTGGAAATTCGTCCGGCACTCCGGGGATCACTCGTGAGTATTGGGGGAGCAGGGAGTGAACTCCCCCGACCCACCTCCAGGTTGTAAGCCTAGCGCGCCGCTACTGCGCCACTCTGCCAACATAACTGTCGGCAACAATCTAACATTTCGCATTTATCAATCCAAGATTTCTCTCTGCCTTTTTAACATCAATTCTTTCCTGGCATGCTCCATCCCCGACGCAGACCCGCGTGCAATTGACCACGCCTAAACCTGCGTCACAGAGTCCAGGCGTACTCGCGTTAACCTCACGACGTTGTTTCGAACGTCGAGAATGACGTAGCACATTGGTGTGCGGTTAAGCGGATGAGACGTCCGTTCCGCGCCACGCAGGCATGCGCAAGGCTGGAGCGCTGCTCGCTGGCAAAGTGCGCGAGATCCCCCGCGATATCGACGAGGCGCTGGAGTGGGCCAAGGGCGCCGCAAACCGTGAAATATCGCACCGTCTGTGACAAGAGTATTCGGCCGCCGGGACGAACTACGCGAAAACGGGGATGGGTCCGTCACGAGCTGCTTCGAACCGCCTCGCCCGAGCGCTATCCTCAGCGTTACCACGGGGGCACGCCCCGCCGTTGACTTACGGTACGGCTCCCGCAAAACCGACCAGGGAACATCATCGATGAATGCACCACGATCGCTGGCGATCCTCGTTTTGGCGTTGTCCTCGACACACCTGTCCCGGGCCGGAGATCTCCCCGCAACTCAGATGCGGGCCGCCGCTATTGATCATGCGGGTGACTCGAGCGCGCTCACGTTGCACACCCTGCCGGTACCCAAACCTGACGCGGGCGAGGTACTCATCTCTCTCGACACGGCAGGAGTCGGGATCTGGGATATCGGTATCCGTCGCCACCCGGACGAGATTCAACATTCCAGCTTTCCACTCGTGCTCGGAACCGATGGTGCCGGGACCATCGCCGCGGTCGGATCAGCGGTGCACGACTTCAAACCCGGCGACCGCGTCTACGCCTATAGCTGGGATAACCCCAAAGGCGGGTTCTACGCCGAATATGTGGCGGTGCCGGCTGGGCGGGTAGGCCATCTCCCCAACGGGCTGACGCTCGCGCAGGCCGGCGCGTTGGGAACCACCGCATTGACCGCCCTGCAAGGAATTGACGACGCGTTACACCTGAAGCCGGGAGAGACCGTCATCATTCATGGAGCATCGGGTGGAGTGGGAAGTCTCGCGATCCAATTCGCGAAGCTGCGCGGTGCACGCGTGTTCGCCACTGTCTCCGGCGAAGATGGCGCAACCTTCGTCAAGCGACTGGGCGCCGATCTCGTGGTGGATGGTCGGACCGGGGATATTGCGGCGGCCGCTCGCACTTTCTCCCCCAAAGGGATCGACGCGGTGTTAGGACTTGCCGGTGGAGAGTCTTTCGAGCGTTGCATCGATACGCTCCGGCCCGGGGGCCGGGTGGCATTTCCCAATGGCGTCAAGCCTCCGAAAGCCCGACCGGGCGTTCCCGCCATTGCATACGATGCGATTGCGGGCCCACGGGAGTATGAGCGTCTGAATCGAGCCATCGAGCAGGCACACCTTCAAGTTCCGATCGCGGCGGAATACGCGCTCGCCGATGCGGCGCAAGCCCAGCAGCGCATGGAGGCCGGACACATCCTTGGCAAGGTCGTCCTGCGTATCCACTGACCTGGGGCGATGGCTCTCCTCGCTTCCAGCAGTTAGATCGCTTCGCAGCTTCTGCAGAGGGATAGCGACGGCGCTCCCCATCTGGTAGCATCGCCGGCCCGGTTCGGAGAGGTGGCAGAGCGGTTGAATGCACCGGTCTTGAAAACCGGCGTCCCCGCAAGGGGACCGTGGGTTCGAATCCCACCCTCTCCGCCA
>Ga0070665_100002274_pt1 | contig 21356 bp, 13 predicted proteins | sample KBSS13metaG_FD_65862 | JGI IMG/M metagenome (GOLD analysis project Ga0070665, IMG submission 65862) | Switchgrass rhizosphere microbial communities from Kellogg Biological Station, Michigan, USA - KBS S1-3 metaG | ecosystem: Host-associated > Plants > Roots > Rhizosphere > Soil ... | reverse complement strand
AGCTCGAACTTCGTCGGCTGTTCGATCGGAATGTCGCCGGGCTTGGCCCTCTTCAGGATCTTGTCGACATGTATCTGCAGCGACATTGTCGTACATGTCCCGGAGACTCGGTCCATAGGAGGCCAGCCCGCCGTTGACGACAAATTCCTTCTGGCTATATAGCGCCGGAAGGTTGCTCCTTCCCGCGAGGTCTGTGAGCCGTCGTTGCTGCCCTAGAAACGTCGAGTCCGTCAATACGAGAAGCGCCGCGACACGCTCTTTCGTCATCGCTGCGAAGGCACTATCGAGCTGATCTGGACTAGGCGCATCCAATACTTGAAGTTGCACTCCGAGCGATTGGGCTACGACTTTCAGTTCCTTCGCAAGGGCTGCGTGAGATCGATTGGGTGGGTTCGTGAGCACCGCCATGCGGGAAGCCCGCGGGAACCATCTCCCTTTGCAGTTGCAGTTGTTTGCCCGCTATCGAGAGGCCGGCCGTGAACGTGATCCCGATGATGTTCCGCCTGGGTTCGCCAGGCTGGCGACGAGCCCCTCCCCCGGAGCATCCACGCCGATGGGATCGACTTGGTGGCGTCCTTGGCCGCCCAGATCGTTGCGGACGACGTCGTGACGATGACATCGAACTAAGAAGAGGCGCGTTAGCCGGTCACTCAACTGCGCAGTTCAATCGAGGAGCTTCCGAGGCCGGGCAACATCGTCGGCCTAACCACAGCGCACGCGCTCGTTCAGGCGTCGCTCTCCTCGGGCAGCAGCACCACGACCATGACGAACATCGCGCACGTGAGAAAGCGCTGCGCGGCCTGCTGGCCGTTCCAGACGCTGGATTGCCACATCGAAAACCATTCGCCTCCAATGGCGACGAAGCCTACGAAGTAAAGCAGCCAGATGGCGAAGATGCCCACCGTGGCCGGCACCTTCGCCTCCACGAACGCGCCGCGGTCCCCTCGTGCACGAAACAGCCTCCACGCCGCGTACAGGCATACGAGCCCGATCACCCATTCGCTGGCGATGATCGACCAGTACGCGAGTTTTTGAAGGGCTGGATCGGTGATCGCACGCGACTTTAGGGGGTTGTCGGGAAACACGGTGTCCATCGCCAGCACGTGCTGCACGAATTGCCAGTTCGCGTTGTAGTCGGCGATGTTCCCGTAGGCGACCAGGAAGGCCCAGCCGCCCAACGTGGCGACCAGCAGTGACTTGATGATGCGCAACGCGGGCATCGACCTATTCTGCGAGATCGAACGTCACATAACCGCGGCCGGCTGCGGCGATCTTCTCGAGCTCGCCTTCGTCGCGCACATGCGCGTTGCGCAAAGTGAACGAGCCGCCCCACTGTGCGGAAGCACTGGCGAGCACTAGGAGGTCGCTGGCGGGGAAATTAGCGTCAACGACAACATGGCCGCCGCACGAATGATCGCTAGCGCCTTGCGGCACGCAGAAGTGTGGACGGCCTCGGACATCTCGGGCTTGAGCTTACGCCAAGAAATCCGGCGATGGGCAATCGCCACACGCTGCAACTTATCTGTCGACCCATCGCACCATGTCGGGCTCGATCTCAGCCAGCGACCTGCATCCAGCAAGCTTCATCGTCTGCACAAACTCCTCCTTGAGAATGGTCAGAACCCGCGCGGCACCCGGATACCCGTCGACCGCAAGGCCGTAGATGCAGGGGCGTCCGACAAGAACGCCATCGGCACCGAGAGCAATCGCCTTGAACACGTCCGTACCGCGTCTGATCCCGCCATCAACGTAGATCGAGAACTCCGGCTTGAGCGACTGTACGGTTCTCCGGATTTCGGGCAGCATTTCGATGCCCGTCGGTGCGGTATCGAGCTGGCGGCCGCCGTGGTTCGAAACGATGATGCCGCTCGCGCCATGGTCGATGGCCAGTGCGGCGTCTGCGCTGCTGAGAACCCCTTTCAGGAATATGGGCAGTTTCGTGACATCGCGGACCCAGCGAACGATGTCCCATGTCAGGCTTGGGTCTACTTCGTCATCGAACCGCGCCAACTGAAAGGGGCCGGGCGCAGCCAGCGCCTCTAGATTGGGGAAGTGAATGCCACTGGACACTGCGAACTGATTTCGCATGTCACGCTCGCGTTTGCCCGACACTGGGGCGTCAACCGTGAGCACTAGGCCCCGGTAGCCGGCGCGCTCCGCCCGACTGATCATGTTTTTGACCTCCGCTCGATTGCGGAGACAGTAGAACTGGAACAGCGCCAACAGGTTGCCTCGCCGTCCCGATGCGGCGACATCTTCCAGCGCGGTCGTCGATAGGCAAGACAACACGTATGGGATGCCGAGCAAACTCGCGGCCCTGGCCATGCCGAGTTCGCCCTCGGCATGTGCAAGCCGTTGCATGGCCATCGGCGCGACCATCACCGGGAGCGGTATGTCGGCGCCAAGCAGCCGCCCTGTCGTCGATACGTTGGTAACGTCGCGCAAGACGCGAGGCACGATCTGATACCGCGTGTAAATGTGCTCGTTCCGCTCGAGCGTAAGCTCATCCGCCGCACCGCCGGCGAAATATTCGAAGACATTTCGCGGCAACGTCCTCGCAGCGGCGTCCTCGATCTCATGCAGATTGTAGTAGTGCTTTTCGTAGGGGCTCTTGCCGGCGGCGTCGCGGGCCGGATGAAATGCGATCGCATCGCCCACGACCTGGTTGGCGTGCACCGTTGCGCCAGCTTCCACGATGGCAAAGGGCCGTACCGTCGCTGCGACGTCCACGTGCGTGGCCTGAAAGACCAGCGAATGGCGCTTGATGGAGTGGGCAAAGACCTTGCTTTGATGATTGAGCGACGCGCCTGCGCCAATGGTCTTGAGGTCGAACTCTCCGCCGATAGGTGACCCCGCAAGAACGGCTGAATCCCCGACCCGCGCGCCCATGCTCTCGTAGAGGATTCGCGCGAACAGCGTGCCGTTGAACTGACTGGTCGTGCTTTCCTCGACCCGCCCGAGCAATGTCTCCAGCAGGACCCATCGAATGTACAGCCCGCCGAACAGCGGATAGTCTCCCGGGACGAAATGACGCACAAGCAGCATCTTCGCGAGCGGAATGGCCGCCAACGTGAGGATGCTGGGTACGAGCAGCACCAGCGGGCCGACGGTGAAGATCTCCCACCAATATGGTCCGGTCTCGTCGAGCAACGCGATGACGGGAGCGAGCGCCATCCAGCTTAATATCGTGGCGCCTAGGCCGAAGGTGAGTTGCAGAACGACCAACGCCGTCTGCATCGTCACGTAACGCGCGCCGCGCAGAGCGGTAGACTCGAAGTCGGTACGGCCGATGATCCGGGGTGGATTGCCGGCGGCGATCGCTTGCGGCTGCAAGACGAATCCCGGGGGCGCTACGGAAAGATCTCCAAGCAGGCTGTCGCGCCCGATCACGACCCCGGCGTACAACAGGCACGAGTTCGCCACTGCCCCCCTGCGCAGGAGGGTGACGGCGGCGACGCGCCCAGCACCGCGGTTCGCCGGAAACATCGCGACATTTCCCGCGACCATCGCTTCGTCGGCGATGTCGAGCAGCTCCGGCTCGGTCGTATAGGGTGCGGTGAAGAATGCCTGGCGGCCGACTCTCGCCCCCAGCAGGCGGTACTGGACTACGGTCAGGACGCTCATGTTGCCGAGTTGCAGCGCCCAGTCGAAGAACGGAACGTCGATCAGGCGCCCGTAAAGCCAGTTTCCGTACTGGCGATACGCACCTTGCTCAGCGAAATCCAGGCCGGCCACGAGCGGTCTCAGCAAACAGCGCTTGATCAGCACCACGAGCCCGAAGTAGACAGTCGGCAGAATTCCGAACCGCGCAAGCGCGAACGTGCCTAGGACGACGGCCGTATCGATTAGCGGGCCGTAGAAATGAAACCGGTTGAAATCGATGCCGAGAACTGCAAGCAGCGCTTGTGCCGCGAAGAACGTCAGCAGCAGCGCAGCGGCGCACACATAGGCGATGGCGACAAACCCGATCGTGGTCTGCAAGGCGTTGACCCGAACTTGGTGCGGTTGGTCGACGCCGTTGCGCGGCGTGGTCACCCCCGTGGCCAGAGGAGGCACATAAGCGTGATCTGGAATATGGGTGTCGGGACCCAGGGACGCGCCAAAGCCGATCGCGCTATGGCTGCCGATGGTGATAGGCGCTAAGACGACTCGGCCATTCGCGACTAGACTCGGCTGTAGATTCGCCTTGCGCTCGACGACGGCCCCCTCGCCCACCGAGACCAGATCGGGCTCCGCAATGAACAGCGTCTCAATGTAGGTGCAGCGCGCGAGCTTGGCGCCGCACAGGCGATAGAACGCCTTCAAGAGCGCCGTCCCTCGGTACGGGCCCAGGAAAGACGTCGTCGCATTGAACAGGTTGTGGATCATCAGCCAGCGGTAGTAGAACGGCGTACCGATTTCGTAGGAACCCGGCTGCAGGCGGCCGACGATGAGCCACTTGGCGAGCACGAGGTAACCGACGCAAAGCCCGGTACTGCCCAGCAACAACAAGGGCGCTATCGCGAAGGCCGTACCCCAACCATGACGTTGAACGACCTCCACCGTGATCCCTACAGGGGGCAGCAGGCTTACGATCGCCAGGCCGGGACGGAGTAACACGCCCGCGAACTGCAAGAGGACGCCCAACAACGTCCGCGCCGGCCTCGACGATGGAAGCGACGAGTCGTCCGATGGCATCTGGCCCGCGGGGTCAGGCGCGTCGACCTCCCTCGCCAAGAGCCTCGCGCGCTGCTCGGGGGGAGCCTCGAAGAATTCGATTAAGGCATTGATGGTGTCGTGTTCGAGGATGAACCCATACGGCAGTTCGACCCCGAAGGCCTTCTCGAGGCCCCCGATCAACGTCGCCATGGCGAGCGAGTCGACGTTGAGCTCCAGCAGCGAGCGGTCGGGGTCGCAGCGCGACATGAACTCTGCGCCCAACGCATCGCGCAGCACGGCGCGCACCTTCGCGGCCACCGACGACGACGCATCAGTCCCATCGATCTTCACCTCTGCGACCTTCGCCCGACGCCGGTTTATTTCGTCGCGAATCTCGAATTTTTTGATCTTTCCGGTCGGCGTCACCGGAAATTCATCGAAGACATAGATGCGGCGCGGCAGCTTGAAGCCGGCGAGCTGGGACCGCAGCCGGTCGACGATGACGGCTTCGGTGAGCGCCGGATCTTGCAGGACGACGGCCAGCGCCACGACTTCGCCGAAGATGCTGTCTTCGACGCCGATTGCACTGCTGAACCGGATGCCGGGCAGCGCGTTAGCCACGCTCTCGACGTCCTGGGCGAATACGTTCTCGCCCCCCACCTTGATCATGTCTTTCTTCCGGCCTGATACGAAGAGCTCGTGCACCTCGTTCAGATAACCTGCGTCACCGGTTCGAAAGAAGCCGTTCGGCGTGAAGCGTTTCGCGTTCTCCTCCGGGTCGTCCAAGTAGCCACCGAAGACACTGGGGCCTCTGATCGCAATCTCGCCCGTTTGCCCCGTTGGAATCGGCTCCCCTTCGTCGTCGATGATTTCGACCTCGAGACCCTCGAGAACCGACAAGCCGCCGTCGGCTTCCGACCGGCTCTCGTTGCGAAAGGCGACGTGGCAAGTCGCTTCGGTCATCCCATACCCCTGGATGAACTGACAGCCGAACACCTCGCGCGTCTTGTCTACCAGCACGCGTTCAGGCTTGTCTCCCCCGGTGAGAATCCACTTGAGCTCCGGGAAATCGAGACGTGCCACCACGTCCGATTGCACCAGGAAGCGCACCATGGTTGGAACCAGCTTCGTGATCGTGACTTTCTGCTCCGAAATGACACGGGCGACGTCTTCGAATCGCAGTTGGTTGGGATGAAAAACGTGTTTGGCGCCGATGAACATGCCACCCCAGACGAAAGCGACATCGCCTACGTGATACATCGGCCCAAAATGCCCCCAGCACTCAAGCTCGTCCGCGTCGAACTCCAATGCCTGGAGCGTCATGCGAACATGTTCCAAAACGTTGGCGTGGGTGTGGGGCACGAACTTTGGCAGGCCGGTGGTTCCGGAAGTGCAGAAGACTTCGACACGAACCGAGGCCGGGTCGGCAATCTCTACGGCCTGATACTCTCCGCCGGCACTGTGGATCGGCTGCCCGCTCACGAGCGCCTCATACGACAGCGAGTAGAGTCGCCGATCCGGCGGCAGGCTCCGAACTCCGCCGACCCATACCACGGCGTTGAGTTGCTCGGGCAAATCCATCTGCTCCAGCAGTTCATGCCATTGCGCGTCAATCACCAAAAGCGACGGATTGCACCTTTTGAGGACCCGGGAGATCTCGGACGGAGAAAGCCGCGTATTCACCGGCAACAGAGTTGAGCGATTCGCGGCTGCGACGAAGAACAGTTCGAACAAAGGATGGTCGTTGGGCAGAATCGCCGCGATGATCGGCTGAGGTGTCGGTGACGACCGTGCAGCGTCAGGCCTGCCGATGAGCTCATCGAAGGAACGCGAAAGCGAGCAGACTCTCTCGAACAGGTCTGCGTAAGTGATCCATTCGCCTTTGACCCGGTACGCCTCCCGACGGGCGAACCTTGCGCATGACGCCCTAAAAAGGGGCCACAAGTCCATAGAAGACGTCTTCAAGGCGGGCGGGAGCATGGAATTTAGATGGCTGGCCGATTCAAGGGACGGGGCGAGGATACCGCTTCGCAAATGCCCTGGGATGCCGCGGCGCCCGCGTTCGTGACGGAACGCATTGGGTCGACAAGCGCCCTTCGGGTCGGATCATCATGAAGCGCCCTTCCCTCGACCGAGGAGCTATTCATGGACGGCGTCAGTCACGCCGCAAAATGTGCGATGCCGTGGAACAGAGTGATGTTCGTTATGCATTGATCGCAGGGTTCGCCCTATTCGCCGATTGACCTAATTCTTCGAACGACTGCATCGGAGTAATCCGACCGGCTGCTGTGGGTCGGGCACGGTCCTTCACTTCACCTGGATAAGCGGCGGCTGGATGACCGACACCGGCCCTTCATGCCCGATCGGCAACTGCGCGCTATTGGGCCGCCACTCGCTCGATTTGCTTCAACGCCCGCAGTCGGCCCGTTGCGGCCGGCTAAAGTCCTCCTAACCCGTCATCGAAATCCATTGAAGCGGCCATTCGAGCTGCCGCGATGCGCCAGCTCAGCCTTCTCTGTCTACAAGCAAAACAATCGCGTGTCGCGGTTCCGTGCACCGTGATGGTCATCGGCCATGCGAAGAGCCCGATGCGTCGCCTAGCGGGTGAAATTCAAGCCCGCAGAAGCACGGCCGTCCGCGCGGACGGAATTTCCGGCTAACATGCGGCGATCTCGCAAAGCACACCAAGGAAGACAATCGCTTGATCGCACAATGGCTCGCCGGCGCAAACGAGTGGCTGATCTTCGGCGCACTGATGGTCTTGTTCGTCGGTGCGGCAGAGATAGGGTTTCAGGTGGCCGCGCATCGCCGATCAGCGCTCGACGACGCTGCAACGACGCAGTCGGCTACGGTTCAGGCCTCCGTTCTCGGGTTGCTCGCACTGCTCCTAGGGTTTGCGTTCGCAATGGCCGTTTCGCGGTTCGACGTGCGTGCGCAACTCGTGATCGACGAAGCCAACGCGATCGGGACAGCCCTGCTGCGCGCGCAGTTGCTCCCTGATCCACAGAAGCGGAATGCAATTCGACTCTTGCGCAGCTACATCGACATTCGGCTCGAATTCCATGAAGCAAGCGGTCGTAGCGCCGCGTTGGATGATATCGACGCGAGGACCGATCGCATGCACGACGCGCTGTGGGCCGAAGCGCGAGCGGCCGCAGAAAGGGACTCTCACTCCGTAGCGGTAGGCCTGTTCATCGTGTCGCTCAACGAGATGTTCGACGCCGCTAGCAAGCAACTCGCCGCGGTTAGGAACCGGGTTCCGATCGGGATATTCGCGGTCCTCTTTTTCGTAGCGGTGATCGCCGTTGGATTTACCGGCTACGGCCCAGGAATCGCGGAAGCTCGCAACCTGCAGGTCACGCTGCTCGTCTCACTGCTCATTGCGACGGTCATCTTGCTTATTGTCGACCTGGATCGGTCAACCAGCGGCATCGTCAAGATAAGCCCGCAGAGCCTCATCGATCTCAAGGCGAGTACTGATCGTCAGCCGATTTGACGGCTACGCCAACTGGAGTCGGGCGACACAGGCGAAACCGACGAAATGCGCAAAAGTTATCGAGCGTCCGCGGTCGACCTTCTCGATCATACGCCCGAGGATACCGACCGTCTGCATCGCCGCGACTGCAATCATTGATCCAACGCCCGTTCACTGGTGCTATCGGCCCACAAGCGGTCACACAATCATTCAACTTGGTAACGAATGGTATGGAAACGCCAAGAGTCTGGAGAAGATTCAGTGACGGATCGGCGCAGGTTTATCGGCGGCGTTGCGGTCATCGCGGCGAACAAAGTGTCGCGCCTCACCGCGGCGCCTTCGTGGCGCCGTGAATAGCACTAGCGCGACGTCCTGCGGACCGTCGGTCGTTCAGATCTTGCGAAGGTAGGCGAGGAGCGCGGGGACCTCGGCGTCGGTAAAAGGCCGGTCGATGACCGGAGGCGTGACGCCAGGCTGCGTGGTAAGGAGCGGGGCGGCGGGATTCTGAACCTGGACGCGCTTGAAGAACTGCTTGTAGTGCTCGAGCATCTCCTCGAGCGTTGCCGCGGTGTTGTTCATGAAGTACGGCGCGGTTCGGCTTATGCCCCGCAGGTTCGGGATGTCCATGTGCTGGATGTCGCCTGGCCCACCGGCAACCGGGTAGCCCGTGAGGAGCAGGCGGCCTGGATCCGACGTCGTCACGCGAGTCACGCATGCGGGTTGAGGGGCGGCGCCGCCGCAAGGCGTGCCGCTCGGCGCAACGCCGCTATTCGTGATCTCGTAGGTCCGCACGTTCTTCATTTGGCTCGGGCTACATGGCGCAAACGAAAAGCGCGGTGGATCGACGTTGTCGACCGGCCGAGGGCAGGCGGTCGCGATGTCGTGATAACGGACAAGGGCGGTCGGCGTGCCCTGTGTGCCTTGCAGGATGGGGGTGCTGCCGCTCGGATGCCCGTCCATATCTCCGTGGCATTGGGCACAAGCCCGGTTGAATATGGACTTGCCGGCGGTCTCGAGGGCATTCAGGACCGGGTCCGGATCGGGCAGCGTACTCGCGCCTGCAACCATCGCATCAGACAGCGTCTTCACACCTGGCGAGGAGAATTGCGCACTCTGGAATGCGGCCAAATCGTCCAGAAAGCTGACCGGCGGATCGACGACCACGGCAGCATGGTTGCGTAGCGCGCTCTGTGCTTGATTCTGCAGCGTGTCGATACGGCCATCGAGCTGATAACCCCCCCTTGAATTCGGGCCGCGTGGCCAAACGGGTCCGGCACCATCGGGACCCGTGATTTTCGCGTCGAGAATCGGGGGAACCGAGCGCCAGACGTCGGCCTCGGTCTCGCTGGTGGGGAGCGCCGATGCCGGACACGGTACCGCTGACCCGCAGTCGAGGAGCTTGACGTTCGCGGGTAGCGGCAGCGTCACGCGAATGAGCCCGTTCTGGGTCAGGTTTGTAAAATCGTGGGCGGCGGCGCCGTTGATCCGGAAGTCGTTCGCATCGATCGCACGAAACAGCGGATCGTCGACGCCAGTCATCGTCATCTGCGCAAACCTCGCTTGTGCGGCTGCCGGGGTCAGCTGGAAATTCTCGGAATCCATGTGGCAGTCTGAGCACGCGCGGCCATTGCCGCCCAGTCCGGCGAGGGTCCGGTCATGGAAATTGGCTTTGCCACGGCAAAACGCGGCGTCGACCGGCGCCTGCGCCGGGTCGGAACTGCAGGCGTTGGGATCGATGGGACTAAGCGCGGCATTCTCGTCCTTGTCCCCACCGCCACATGCAGAGAGATAGAAGCAGCCGAACAGTACGAGCTTTGCAGTTGAATGACTACCGCGCGCGATCGGTTTCACGTTTGCTCTCCGGGGCGTTACCTGACACCATGACCATGGCAAGGTTGCTCCTGGAAGTCATTTTGGGTTTCTGAAGCATTTCTGAACAAAGTCTGAATTCGCGCCATGTCCGCAGCGCAACGATATGCCTTCGGTGATTTCGTGCTGGAGCGGTCGCAGCAGCGGGTGCGGCGTCGCAACGGCGGTTCGCTGGAACTTCCGCCTCGGCTCTTCAGCGCGCTGCTGCTGTTCGTCGAAAACGCCGGCGAATTGCTCGACAAAGATGCGCTGATGCGAGCACTGTGGCCTGGCCTGGTAGTCGAGGAAAACAGCCTGAGTCAGGTCATCTCCGGCCTGAGACGCGCGCTCGCCGACGACTCCCACGACAGTCGCTACATACAGACCGTGCCGCGCCGCGGCTTCAGGTTCATCGCCACGGTGACCGCGTTGCCGGATACGCCGGCGACCGAGCCCGTGCCAATAGCGGCGACCCGATCCGTGTCGCAAGTCGAGGTGCCCGTGGAGCCCCAGCCGCCACCTCACGTCGAGGCTGCAATCGGTTTGCAAATCCCCGGCGCAGGCGGGAGCGTTTCAGACCGACGGCGCTGGTTGCGGCTGGCAATGGCGATCGGTGTTGCCACAGCTGGGGGAGGGGCGGTGTGGTGGGCATCGTTCTGGGCGTCAAGAGGCAGCACTGCACCCCACCGCTCCACCCTTGCCGTCCTGCCGTTCAAGCCGTTGGCGGCCGATGCGCGTGACGAACTACTGGAATTTGGCATGGCCGACAGCCTGATTGCGCGTTTGTCCACGGTATCCGGGCTGGTCGTGCGTTCGATTGGTTCGGTACGCCGCTACGCGGGGGCCGACCAGGACCCGCTGCGCGCCGCGCGCGACCTGGACGTCGCTTGGATCGTCGATGGGTCACTGCAGCGGCGCGGCGACCAGTTGCGCGTCACCGCGCGCTTGCTCCGCGCCAGCGACGGAAGCGCGGCGTGGAGCGGAAGCTTCGACGAGAAATTCACCGGCGTTTTCGAAGTTCAGGACACCATCTCGGCGCGTGTGGCGCAGGTGCTTGCGCCGAACCTTGAAATTGTCGGAGGTGCGCACCCATCGCAAGCGGGGCTTGGCGGCACGCGCAATTCAGACGCCTACCAGTTATATCTGGCTGCTGCTCGATACACCCAGGACATGCGCGCCGATGGCCTGCGCAAGAGCATTGAACTGTACAAGCAGGCACTCGAACTGGACCCCGGCTATGCGCTGGCCTGGGTGGGGCTGGCCGAAGCCCATCGGCGCAAGCTATTCGGCGCCGACGGTCTACCGTCAGAGGTGTTCGAGCCCGCTGACTTCGCGGTCAACCGTGCTCTAGCCGTAGTGCCGAACCTGGCCGAAGCACGTGCCGAGCACGCGTTCAAGCTTTATTGGTTCGACTTCGATTGGGTGGGCGCCGAGCGCGAGTTTCGACAGGCGCTTGCGATCAATCCGAACGTCGCCATGGCGCACTTTGGACTGGCGAGTCTGTTGTTGAACCAGGACCGGATCGATGAAGGCTTTGCACAGATGCGCATGGCCCGCGAGCTCGATCCGATGTCACCCGTGCTCAACACGCTGGAGGCGGCGTACTTGCTTGAGGCGGGCCGTCGCTCCGAGGCCCGCGCAAGACTGAATCGCGCGCTGGATATCGCTCCGAGGTTCTGGCTCGCCCATTGCACGCAAGGCCTTCTGCTCCTTGCCGATCAGCAGCCCGACAATGCCATCGCCGAAATGCGGCAGGCGGTTGCCTTGGCGGATGGCACTTCGCGCCCTGTTGCGTTGCTGGGGATCTACCTCGCGCGGCTTGGCAAGATCGAGGAAGCGCGCGTGATTTTGAATCAGCTGCTCGCCCTCGAGAAGACTCGCTTCGTGCCGCCCACGTCGCTGGCCTCCGTGTACGCAGCTTTGGGTGAGGTTGAGCCTGCACTCGACGCACTGGAACGAGCGTTCCTCACCCACGATACGCGGCTGACCTTCCTGAAGGACGACCCGCGGTTGGTCGGCTTGCGTCAAGAGCCCCGTTTTGTCGCGCTCATTCACAAGATGAAGCTCGACGGATATGGGCCGGGATTGGCGCCGCTCTAAGAGCTCGCGCGAGGCACTAGCAGTACAAGGTCGCAACGCGAGGACGCGACAAAACAATCGGGTCGTGCACACCGTTTTGAGATAGGGTTCTGAGCAGTGTGGGGCATCGGCGCATCCGTGTGACCTGAAGAAGCTCCGTGCATCCAACTCCGCGAATATTGACCTGTCGTAGCTACAAGCCAGCCCCGATGCTTGTGATGTGAAAGAGGCGCTTACGCATGTCCGAAGCGCAGTTACGGACTACAAGCCCGATTCAGCGAGTCCGGAGAGCGAAAGGTCCTAGCAGCGGGACATCACGATGCCGTCTCGCCCAGAACGGCGCATGCGCCCATCGGCGCTCCTGCGCGTAAACCGTTGCCCGCATCGAGCGGTAGCGTTCGTATAGCGCATCGACTGCGGCCGCATAGGCGGCCGGCGAACCATGGAGAACTGCCTCGGCGGCCCGCTGCCCGAACTGCATTGCGCTCATGATGCCTTGCGACGAAATAGGGTCGAAGCTCGCCGCCGCGTCACCCGCGGCATACCAGCCCTCGCCGCAAACGACGTCCAGTCTTCCGGTATCCGCGGCCACCATTCGCAGCGGCGAGGCGATTTCGTATCCGCATCCCACGCATAGCGGCCCCACATGCCGGGTTTGAGCGAGACGCGTGCGAAACGGCATCGGTGCCCGCACATCGTGCGCCGACTGCAGGTCGCTGTCGGTCAAGAACATCACGATGCGCGACGCATTAGGCAATGGCGCCGTATACCACCAACCCTCCTCCATCGCTTCGATCAGCGTCGTCGCGTCGGCATCCGTTGCGGCCGTCGTGAACAGCGCGGCGCAGGCGACCAGGCGATCGAGGCGATTGCGCCGCGCACCCAACCGTCGCGCGAACAGGGCACGCCGCCCGCTGCAGTCGATGACGACGTCGGTCGCGATCGTAGAGTTTCCGTGATCGGTCGCGATTCCGACGCGCCATGCGCCGGGTTCGCCATCGATGCTGCGAAACGATCCCGCCACGGCGATGGCACCCGCCTCGCGCGCAGCCTCGCGCAAATCCCGATCGAAGGCTCGCCGATCGAGATGCCAGCCGTGGCCAAACGGATGCATGATGAAGTCGGCCGCAGCCAGGCGCTCGCTGCCCCACGCCGAGCGGTTGCCGATCGCCTGCCGGTGCCCTTGCGCGTCGATCCGCGCGCCGAGACCAAGCGCCGCGAGCACAGGGCGCGCGGCCGGGGGCAGGCCCTCGCCAATCGCAAACCCCGCGCGCTCATCGGGCGCCACCAGGGTCACCGACAACCCGGCACGCGCGAGTACCAACGCGGCAACGGATCCGGCCGGCCCCGCGCCGATCACCAGCACGTTACGAATTGCGCAACCCCCAGGTCGGGGCACGCTTCATGACGGCGGGCGTCGTGAACTCGTTCGCCGTCTCGACCTTCATGAGCTGCGGCAGGTCGAAGAGATCGGGCGGCCCGGGTCGCTCGTTGACGATTCCCAGCAGATACCAGGAGTCGACCATTCGCTGCAAGCTCGCGATCTTGTCGTCGTCGACGATGTTGCGCAGCCAATTGGCGCGGTCATAAAACGCGGCCACGCGAACGGCACGTGGCTGCTTGACGTCCATCACCGTCCGGTAGGCAGACTCGGTCAGGATGTGGTTGGGGACGCGCGCCGCCCAGAAGGTCGGCAGGTACGGGTCAATCTGCGGCTCGTAGCCGGAGCGGCAGCTCGCCGTGTCCGCTTGCCACGGCACGGCCATCCACCGCGACAGACTGCCGGGATAGTTCATCGTGAGCGGGCCCGTAGAGGACAGCGCGGCCTCCGGCGTAAGCGTATCGCCGTAGTCGGGTTCCACGGCGCCGGGCGGCGCAACTCTCAACCGGTACGGCGCCGCGTACATCGAAGCAATGCGCACCGGCCACGTCGCCTCGCACCCCGGATGGAACGCGCCGCCGAGGCACGCTTCGAGCGACGCCCGATCGAGCGTCGAGGGCTGCAGCGGGACCGGCACTTCAGCAAGGTCGCGTGGACCCGGCACGGGCAAGCCGGGAATGAAATCGCCGTCGCGCCAGCGCATCAGCATCTGGTACTGCGTTTTTGTGACAGCCAGAAACTGTTCCGGCGTCGTGCCAGGAATGGTGACTTCATCGCCATACATCGGCGGAATCGCGATGTCCTGGACCGTCGTGTAGGCCGGGTCGCGAAACGCGTCGAACATGAGCTTGCGCAGCGCCGCGCTCGCCGCGGTCGGGTCGTTCAACTGCGCGAGGAACGACGGGCGCAGGTAATCCCCCGGCGTGCCCGGACCGTTGTCACGCAGCACGCCGGCGTTGACCCACTGCATCTCCACGACCCGAGCGAAGAGCTGGTAGATGTCGTCGGCAAACGAGACGCGCCGATCAGGCAGCTTGCCCTCGCGGCGCATCAGGTCGTACATGACGTCGTAGATCGAGATGTAGCCTGCGGCCAGCGAAGGGCCATAGTTGGGAGGCGTGACCACGACCCAGCCAGCATCGGCCTCAATGGTCTCGCCGCGCATGCGCAGCGTGGCCCGCACGGGCCCGTCCGAAGTGTCGTCGCACCAGCCGTAGTTGTTGGCGAACGTGGTGAGCAGAGCGCCGCCTGGCGCGAACGAGTGGCCGCGGCCGCCGAGCACCACCAGCCGTCCGGCTTCGTCGGTGCGAAGTTCCCCCAAGTAGACGGAAGCGCCGAGAAACCTGCCGGTATCGAACAACGGGCCCGACGTGTTGGTTCCGGTCACGCTGCGCGGGCCCGGATTGATCGAGAGCGCATTGCGCGCGGCGCCGATGTATTGCGGATTGCGGCGTCCCGCGGGCTGCGCCACGGGCACATCGAGCGCGGTGTCGAAGTCGTACCATGCGCCCTTCTGATTGGCGAGGTGCACGGTCCACGTGATGTCGGCTTCGCTCGCCGTGATCTCGCGCACGACCGCGCCGTCGGCATCGTACCCATAGATGCGAAAGCGTGCCGCCTGACGCTTCAATGCGCCGCTCGCGTCCTTGAAGCCACCGGGTGGCTCCGGCAGCTGCCCTGGCACCTCCTGCCCATAAAAATATTGATCGGCGCTGTTGCCGACGCGAGCGATACCGATGGACGGATGAACCGCGTAGCGAGCGATGTTGCTCGGCGAGCCGCCGTCGCCGCCGCCGCAAGCATCGAGCAATGATGCCGCGGCGAGGCCAACGCCGGCTTTAAGTACATCGCGACGGGTTATTGGCGCGTCGGAGCTCATGACCGGTCGGCGCGGTAGACGCGCGCGGTGTGGACGTACCCCATTGCTACTCCCTCGCTGTTGTTCGCTGCGATAGATCGTCTCGTGGGACACCTGAAGAGCTTAGTCATCGGGGTTGGGACGCTTCAGCCAGCCGGCAACCTGCTCGGGCGACCACTCAAGGCGGAGTTTGCTTGCCACGAGTTGGGCCAGCGCTCGGTTCTGCACCAGTCTACAGACCTTCGGGCGACAGCCTCGAACCCACGCCGCCTGCTCGGCCTGGCTGGCCCGATAGCCGTACGGACCATCGTTGCGGCGAATTTGGTGACTGATCGTAGACGGCGCGCGGCCGAGCGCCGCCGCGATACCGGGTCGAGCGACTTTCCACTATGCCGCGCGAGATCTCCTCACGCCCAGTCAACGTCAACGCCGATCTTGACCGGTGCCGCTCTGCTGGGCGTATCCCGGCAGACTCAGACAGAATGCGATGCACCGACGAGTGATACCGATCAACGCGCGGTCTTCTGGCACCCACATGCGCCTGCTCGCCCGGATGGACGAGGCGCCTCCTGAGCGCCCCGTCGATCGTGGCTTTCTGTCAACCGCATCCGATCAAGCGCGCCGCACCCAACCGTGCCGCGTGTGCTCGGGCAGATTATTCAGTGCGTGATAGGTCTCTCGCATCTTGCTCAGGCCGTCAGCAACGAAGCCCGGAAACTCGAGCAACGTCTTGAATTCGGCGTCCATGCGCGCCGCGTAATCGCCGGGCACCGGCTTGTAACGCCCGTGGGGCGACGCTTCTGCCGCCTGTGGGAGCCCGTAGATTTTGGCGGAGTTCTGCCCAAGAATCTTGCGCCTCGACGCGTCCGTCAGTGCCGGATATCCGTAGCGCCGCTGCAGTTCTTCGGGAATCTGGAATCGCCAAAGCGCCTCGATTTGCCATTGCGGCGAGCCATACCATGGCGAGTCACTGCCAAAGACGATGTTGTCGGCGCCCTTGTACTTCAGAAGTTGGCCAAGGATGTGCGCGCAGACCGTGGGGAAGGTCACGACCGTCGACGCGAACGTAGTGCCGATCTCTCCGTAGACGTTGTCGAATGGCGCTGTCAGTTGCGCGAACTCCGTCGTCCAAAGCACATTCGGCACGCCATTCAGCATGTTTCCGGCGCGCAGATCCTTCAAAGCGTTGAGCGCCCAGAATCCAGGACGGAAGCACGAATGATAAATGACGAACTTAAGATTCGGCCAATCGCTCGCCGCTTTTGGCAGATCGGACGGATGTCCAAGCTGAGGGATCGCTTGGGCGTTCGTTGACAATCCCTTATGAACGCAGATGGTGCCGAATCCCGGGCGGCTCCTGCCGAACTTGCGTTGATATTCGCTCACAACTTCGTAGGTCGGATAGGCGACGTCCTCGTCGTCCATCCGCCAACGCATCATCAGACTCTCGGGATCGTTGTCGACCTTCGCGCTGTTATTCGCGACGTAGCCCTTCCATGAGTCAGGCTGAAACTCCTCCGCCTCGTAACGGATGTAATCGAGGTTGCCAACCCCCGGATAGAAGATCGCGTGCGCCAGCAACCTCTGGGAACCCGCTACCTCGTTGACGAAGTCGCGCACGGCCACAGTTTGTTCGGCTGTGAGGATTTCCCCGGGCAGTGATTCGCCAATGTTTTTCGGCGGACGAGGTGTCCCGCCGGGCGGCGTGAAGATGCTGCCCGGTGCATTGCTAAGTACGCCAACGGTCATCTGGCTATCGAAATACATATCCTTGATGAACTGAACCACCTTGAATGCATCGGGGGTGAGCGGCAACCCGACGAGGGCGGGATTCCATGGGGTCCAAGGCCGGCCGAATTCGTCGCCCTCGCCGAGCGGATTGAACGGATTTGCTGTGAAACCGGGCGTCGTCGGACCCTGAGCGAGGGCTCGCAAGGTCGAAATCCCGTTGAAGGTCGCGAGGGAAAGGCTTCCTCGCGTCGTGTGCAATTGGTCGTCAAGGACGAACAGGTTGCTCGGCGGGCTGGCTTGAGCGGCGGCGGCCGAATCGAACAGCTCGATCGGTGAAACGTTGAAGAAGCGCCCGTAGATCTCGTTCATCGCCAGAAAGCACGCGGCCATCCCGCCGGACGTTGCGAGGAAACGGCGGCGCGTCATTCCCAGTTTTTTTGACGCGTCGTCCGCCAGCTCCTTGATGCGCTGCTCGACGCGCTTTTGCTCGTCGGTTTGCGGATGCGGCATGTATTCGCCACTGGAATGCATGCGCGTTGGTACGGGGGCATGGAGATCATCGTGCAATTCGGAAGGTTCGACGCACTTGAGCTGATCATCGGAAAACCAGGAATCGGCTTCACGGCTATCGGGTATACGGTCCGACATGATCGAGTTCCTCCTATGGCTTCAGAGTCGACGCCCTGCCATGGTCGGACGTTCGCACGTGCGCACCTTCATCTCCCGGCTAAGGCTACGCAACGGCGGCACGCATAGGCGTTCGATTCGCGCCCATTATCGGCAGCAGCGCTCCGAAGATTTTCAAATTGTCACGCGGTCAAACGCTTCCGGTCAATTCGACCTTCGTATACCCAGGAATTTATCCTGTCGCTGGTGTAACGCAATAATGTGTCTGGCTGACCAACGCTCGGAAAGAACTGACACTGCGCTGAAACGAGCATCAAGGGAAAACACCTTGCCCGTGACTTTCTCGCGAATGGCGCGCGGCTAGTCACGAGCGTCGATCTGGAAGTAGCTCGTTAAAAGGGCAATTACCGGCAGATAGACGCTGGACTTGCTGTACGACGCCGTGCCTCCTTCGAGTACGAGCCATCCGTGTATGCGATGGGAGTGAATGAACTCCCAGAACAGCCGCGACTTGCCGACGCCAGGCTCTCCGACAAGCGCTACGATCTGGCTGCGGCCAGCCCGCGCCATTTCGAGTGCCTTGTTGAGCGTACGGAACCCGCGAAGCTTGAGTTCAGATTTGGGCTGCGTGGCCATCGGAGACTCCTCTTCTGTGGTGTTTGCGCCAGACGTATATGTCGTCGCCGGCCTAACTGAATAGGCGCTTCTTCTTGCTTGCCGGCGCACCCTCGAGCTGTGGGTGCTGGAGGAAGTCTGCAGCGTCGAGAAGGCTCCGAGTTTGCGTGTGCAGCTGCTGCCAGGTAATGTCGTAGTGCGCCTCGCGGATTGCCCGCAGCGCCATCGCGCTCATCGCGCCGTGAAACACACCACTGATCCGCGCGTCATAGGAATACTCGGCCGGACTGCAACCGGAAAAGAGAAGTTCCTTCATGTCGCTCTGCAAATAGTGCGTGTTCCTGCGTGGCAGAGCGGACTCCGGATCCTGTAGCACCTTGCGCCCGATGCTTGCGGGATTGAGAAAGCGGATTCGCCGCTCGTCGGTATTGGGCATGCCCCGGGCGCCGGGAACGACGGCCCGGGTCAGGGTCCCCGAGTGACACGAGTCGGAGATTACGTACAACCCCACGCCGCTAGACACGTCCGCGAAGAGCTCGCGGAGCTCGTCGTCGATCAGCAGGTCTGGTCGATATCGTAGGGACAGATCGCTTCGTCGCACGCCTCGTCACCAGTCTCGTCTGCGACATAAGTTCCATGCGACGAGTTAGTAAACACAGCACGTCGCCAGGTTTTGCCTTGGCTCACAGGGCTTTGAGCGCACATACGATGCTCGATCTTATGGCTTTCGAATCCAGAAGCAGGGTGACATCTCGGCTCGCAAAGCCGTAGTGCTCGACCAGCAGTCGCGCCCAGGCCTGCGCGTCGTTGACGCAGCCGTTGAGATCACTCTCCGTTCCCGGATAGTCGTTTATTCCTACGCACAGCGCTTTCCTGGCCATGTGAACCTCCTCGCGATCAGGAACGCATTGACAACAGGATTTGTTCCTACACTTGTAGCTATTGCTTGGCGGTGTCTAGCCGCAGTCACAATGTGTCTAATGACACGCTCGGGCTCGGTGATGTTCCGATTCTCCACCTGTCACCTATCCACCGAAAACGACGCGCGCTTGTTCGAAGGATATGCGCGAAGCTCTTCGTGGATCCACTATCACCCGGCCGAACGAACGTGTAAGGGTGATCGCAACGCGACACACCTCCAGCCGTGGAATTCGGCATTTTCGATGCGGAATATTCCGCACACAAATTGTTGCGTTCCAATCGTGATTCTTGTGTACTCCGCGCATCGTCGGAGGGGAAAGAGGACAAGTTATGAGTGCTTTCAGCGCAAGTTGCTCGACTATAGGCACACGAGCCACCGTCATCGTCGCTGCGCTCGTGCTGTCAGCCTGCGCGGCCACGAACATCCAGCGCGCCGAGCAGTTGGGCGCCCTCGGCAAGGCCTACGGCGACGCCGTCTCCGCGGCCGGCGATGAGGCGATGGCGAGCACGGTCGACTTCAGCCTCGACGAACTTCGAAAAGAGCGCAAAGGTGGCGCGTTTCAGACGCAGGTGGAGCGAGAAAAAGCGATCAACAGCGAAATAGAGAGGCTGAAAAAGCGCCAGCAACTAGTTGCTGAATCAGACGCCCAGGTCGCCTTCCTAGGCGAGTATTTCGCCGATCTGGAGCAATTCGCGAAGCAGGATGTTGCGAGTTCGGTCGAGACCGCGACGGGCAGCCTCACCGACAGCATCAACCAGCTCGGCCTTGCGATCGAAAACAATCCCGAAGCCAAGGCAAAGTTGAGCGACGCCGAGCGCACCTCGATTGCGAAGCTCGCCGGATTGGTGGCGCGCCAGGTGCACGGCCAGGCGCTGGCGCGCATCCTCGAGCGCGACGCGGCCATGATCGGGACGCAACTCAAGCTGCTCTCCAGGGTGCTTGCGACTTACGCCGAGTGGATCAACGCCCGCAGCGACATGGAGATCAAGGCGTTCTACCGCGACAACGTAGTCAAGCCGTTCGCGGCGGCCGGCGATCTGCCCGCGGGCTGGGACAAGGACGTGCGGACGTATCTGCGCGGGGCGAGCCTCTCCGAGCAGTTAAGCAAGGCGCAGGCGGCCGGCCAGCGGATGGAGCGCTTCTGGGCAGGTTATCTCGCCGGCGAAACGTCCGTAGCGGGCATGGTGGCCGACCTGAAGGAAGTGCAGAAACTGCTGGACGCGATCGCGGCATACCGGAAGGCAAAGGCCGCGAACTAAATGTAAGAATCAGCTGTGATCGCCTCTTCCAGGCGACGCACAAGCGACTGAATGCATGTCTGCGTGAGGTGCGAGATGGCGGCAGGATCGAAGAAGACGACGGGAACCAAGCGAGCGACCGCGACCAAGCCAAGAATTGCCGCGAAGCGGCCGGCGGGCACGGAGCAGGCTAAGCCCACTGCGAGGGGTGCCAAGACGATGCCGGCGAGCGTAAAGGCCACCCGAGGGGCGCGAGCGACACCTGTCGCGCCGCCGCCGGTACTTGCGGCTTCCGGCGATGAAGACGACCTGATGCGCCTGCGCGAGTCAACCAAGGCGACGTTCGAGAAGCTGCACGACATCGACCCAGCCACGCTGCCGGAGAATCGGAGGGAAGAATACTGGCGCGACCGCCACATCGCACGCGAAGCGTGGGAGCAGGCCGAGAACGCGGCCTTCGTAAACCTGGTCGAGAAGCAGAAGCAGCAGCTGACCGCGGTCAGCGCCAGCAACGCCAAGCTTGCGAAGGATGTTCAGACAACGGCGACAATTCTTGGCGTGCTGGACGTCGTGAGCGCGTCTCTTGGAATTCTCGCATCGGTGATTGCGCTGCTGGCGTAGCGATCAGAAGCAGTCCATCGTGGGACCGAGTCAACGAATTAACTCGCATTGCCCTCGGATGTTTAAAGGAGAGTCACAATGAACCACCACCTGATCCGATTTGTGGCTACGCTGATAATCGTACTTAGCTTCACGGTCGCGGGCTGCGGTGGTGGTGGTGACGACGACAATGCGGCCGGGTCGGCATCAGCGCCAACCCCTTCGGCTGCGAAGACGCTAGCGATTGCGCCTATTGCTCAACAATCCCCCGTTTGGTGCTGGGCCGCATCCGCACAAATGGTTTTCACCTACTATGGGTTACCCAGTCTAAGTAATGGCGGATT
>Ga0070665_100002273_pt1 | contig 21357 bp, 29 predicted proteins | sample KBSS13metaG_FD_65862 | JGI IMG/M metagenome (GOLD analysis project Ga0070665, IMG submission 65862) | Switchgrass rhizosphere microbial communities from Kellogg Biological Station, Michigan, USA - KBS S1-3 metaG | ecosystem: Host-associated > Plants > Roots > Rhizosphere > Soil ... | reverse complement strand
CCCTCATCGAAACCGCCGCGACTGAAACCCGTGAGCTTACGGCCGAGGAAGTTGCCGCGAACGAAAACCGTTTTTCCCGAATGGGCGCGATCAAATCGACGATCGAAGCCAACGCCAGGCTTGCCGCGCTCGCGCTCGCAGGCGACCCGGCCGCCGCTCCGCGCGTCGAACCGGGCACGGATGCTCCCGGCCGAGCCGAGTTCGCCGAACTGCAGAACGATCGGCAGACCACCACGCAGGAGCACGGCCTCGATCGCAAGCAATTTTCGCAGGCCATGATTAAGTGGGCATCGAGCGGCGAGATGGAACGCCAATTCGCCACCATCACCACCGCGACGCAATCCGGCGTGTACCTGCCCCGCGAAATCGGAATGCCGATCATCCCGACGGCCGCTAACGCGTTCCGCGAAGCCATCGCCGCCACCGGCGCCGGCGTTTTGGCGCTCGTGAACACCCCGACCACGGCGGATATGAAAGTTCCCGTCGTCACCGGCACGGCCGGCGGACAGGTTGCCGAAACCGCCAGCAGCGAAACCGAGAACGTGCCGAGCCTCAGCGAGTCCATCACGCTCACGCCGACGACCTACCAGTCGGGCAGCGTGTACTACAGCAACATGGCGCTCGCCGCCGGCACGATCGACGTCGTAAACAACGTCACGCCGACGCTCGCGTTCGAGAAGGAGCTCGGGCTCGAGAGTGTCATCGCCGCCGCGATGATCGCCGACGCCGGCATTACCCAGGTGGTGACCACCGCGACGATTTCCGGGTTCACCTACGCGAACCTCGTTTCGCTCAACCGGAAGCCGCCGAAGCGCTTCCAGTCGTTCAAAGCCATTCTGCTCAGCGCCGAAGGCTTCGCAGCGGCCGAAGGTTTGGTCGACAGCCAGGGCCGGCCGGTTTTGGTTCAGGACACGCAGAACCAGAACCTCGTGCGCTTCAACACCACGCCGGTTATCCAGTGCGACTACCTCGAAGCGTTCGGCGCGTCGAAGGTTGTCGGCCTGATTATCTCGTTCGTCGGCTTCCGCCTTCGCGACGTGGATGGCGTGCAGCTCGCCCGCTACACGCAGGTTCCGGCGAAGCCGAATCAAACGGGCTTCAACCTGTTTGCCTATCACGGCTACGGCTATGCCGTGTCCGCCGTCGCCAAGCTCAAGACCCCGGCGTCATAACACCGGGCAGCAGAGCGCAATACAGGCCGGCGGGGGTGATAAGCCCCCGCCGAGCCCTTTTCGTTCAACCAAAGGACAGGCCATGAAGATTCGGTTTATTCAGAGCTTCGCAACGGACCGGCAAACGTTCATCGCCGGGATTGAGTACGACGAGCCCGACGAGCACGCCCGCCAGTGCATCGCGGGAGGCGTCGCCGTTGAGGTTGCGCCGCCAAAGGAGGGCAAGGACAACTCTATGCCGCCGCCAGTGGCCCCGAGCGCAGCGCCCGCGACTACGCACCGCCGAGGCCGCGCAGCGAACCCGCAGACGAAAGCCTAAAGGAGTTTCCGCCGATGGCCGCATTAGTGATTCCAAATCAGGTTGCCGAACTCACCGACGGCCCAGCGCTTATCGCAACCGTCGCCGCCGCCGCAAGCGCTGCAGCCGCGGCCCTGCAGCCCGACGGCGACGGATCGGGACTGACGAATCTACCGACACCAAGCGGCGTTTTGTTGCTCGACGGTTCGCGGCCAATGACAGGCCCGATCATCGTCGACCAGATTCGCAGCACCGAGGATTACGCGTACGTTCAATACGACAGCGTTTACGGCATGAAGCTGCTCGACGTCATTCAATTCAATTGGGATGGTGGGGCTAATTTTCCCTCAATCGTCGTAGCGAGTGGATTTCAAGGCGACGGCTCGCAGCTCACCAATCTTCCGCAGCCCGACTGGGCCAACCTAACCGTTGGAATCACGACCAGCGGCATTATCCAAGGATCGAGTTTCATCGGCGACGGCTCACAACTGACGAACCTGCCCGCGCCTGATTTATCAACGGCGCTATTGCTGGACGGCTCGCAAGCAATGTCGGCCAACTTGAACATGAACGGAAGCAGCATCGTAAACGCTGCCGACATTACATGCGAAACTATCCGTAATCCTTATGGCTCTCCATTCATTCAAATGGGTTCATCGGACACGTTGACCCTCGCCGCCCCGATTGTCCAACTAGGCGGCAACACGCTCGACATGGGAAGCGGCCAAATCGTAAACGCAAGCGCCATTTTGGGGCCTGTCACCTTCGACACCAACGGCAGCGCAAGCGACGTCACCATCGCCGGCGGCGACTTGCTCTTTGCTTACGGGCATGGAATCAGCATGAGCGGCGGTTTGATTAACTTTACTGGCGGCTCAATCGGCTACAACGAGGGCGTTGACAAAATTGTCATCAACTCCGACACGGCGTTTCAGTTCAATTGCTTTGTTGCCATGGACGGCAACACCTTAGACCTGGTTAACGGCGACATCGAGGGCGTCAACAACATCACCGCTCAAATGGTGTTCAGCAATGGCGCGAACATTGCGGGCGACGTAGCGATGAACGGCTACGCAATCAACGGCATAGGCAGCATTACGCCGAACACCGGAATTGAAATCATCGGCAGCATTGCCGACGGCACAGCACTTGCCGACTTCATCGCGAAGGCTTGCGCATTCCTCGGCTTCACCAACAGCACCACAGCATGAGCTACACCGTTCCTAAACTCGCGAAGTTCGGCAGCAGCAAGGCCGGATTGTCCACCGTCGGCTATCAGCTCTTAGATGCCGACCGAGATCCCATCGGCTCGCGCATCACCGCCGGCGTGGAAGCGCTCGGCCAGGGCGACTACGGCGCTAGCGTGGTGCTGTCGTCGCGCTCGTTCGCGGGATACATCGTGTGGGACACGGGCGGGGGCTCGCCGACCTATGCCCGTGAGGAGATCGCCCCGGCCACCTTGCCCGATTCGCCACCCGAGGGGTACGGCGGAAGCGGCAGCAGCACGGGCGGCGACGGCGACATTACCGTCAATCACAATTACGGCGGAACTGATGCGCTACGCGTGGTCGACACGCAGGGCGTGCCCGTTGATAACGCCGTGATTCGCGCTTTCGTCGCCGCGGATTATGCTGCAGGCCTGATCGATCCGAACCCGCCGAAGGCCAAAACGAGCAGCGATGGCCGATGGCTCGCACCCCTGCAACTCGACGCCGCCGCATACACGCTAACAGTTTTCAATCCTGCGACGAAAACCGCTATCGAGTTCCCGCTCACCGTGGAGGCTGAATAACCATGCCTGTCATCGGCGAGCGAATCTCCGATCCGTACACCGCCACCGGACCGGGGTTCGGCGGGGGCAGCGTGGCCGTCAACCACAATTACGAAGATGCCGACGCTTGGCGCGTCGTCAGGCCGGGAGGTGCGCCGGTTAGTAACGCAGTCATTCGCGCGTATGTCGCGGCCGACTACACCGGAGGAACGATCGACCCGCTCCCCGCGACGACAGCTACCGGGAGCGATGGCCGATGGATTCACGCACTGATGCTCAGCCCCGGCGATTACGTCGTCGAGGTATATGACCCGGCCAGTAAGTCGACAACTCTTTTCCCCTTAACAGTGAGTTGAAATGCCGATTGTCCTTGACCCTTTACCCCCGAGCAATGACGTACCGCAAGACGGCAAATGGTTCGTATCCACGGACCCGACCGACGCCGTTGTCACGTTCGGAGAAGCCGCCGCGCACATGCGGCTGGCGAACAGCGCCGATCAAACGTACGTCACGAAGCTAATCGCCGCCGCGGTGGACTTCGCCGAAGACAGCATGGAAACGTCGCTCGCCCCGCGCACCATCACCGCGAATTTTTACGATGGAGAGCCGATCATTCTTCCCCGCACGCCGTTGATTTCAATATCGAGCGTGACAGCAAACGAGGTCGCGCTCTCGTTCGGGACCGGCTACACCGTAAAGCACGTTGGACGAGCGGCCGAGGTCAAGTTACTCAGCGGGAGCTACCCCGTCGTCGTCGTGTACCAGGCCGGCTATGCCGACGTCACGCGCGTTAAGCCGTCGATTCGCCAAGCAATCCTGATGCACGTCGCGACGCTCTACGAAAACCGCGAGAGCATCACCGACCGGGCCAAGCTTTCCGTTCCGCACACGCTGGAAGCTTTCTACCGACTCAACCGCCGAACCGTGGGGGCAGGATGAACGCGGGCGACCTGCGCGAAGTCGTGAACATCGAATCGCCAACGTACATCGACGGCGAGCAGGGCAAGGAATTGTCGGGATGGGCCACCGTTGCCACCAACATTCCGGCCGGGATCCGATCGGTGCGCGCGTTCGAGAAGCTCAGGGGCGCACAGGTCGCACAGGAAACCGACTTCATTATCAAGATGCGATACCGCACGGACGTTGAAGCCGACTACCGGCTCGTATGGGGTGAGCGGCTGCTCTACATCAGCGCCGCCATCGACCCCACCCAGCGCCGGGCCGAGCTTGAAATCATGGCGAGCGAACGGAGCCCGAGCAATGGCTAGCAGTCCCAAGCTCGTATTGAAGGGATTCAACGAACTCGACGCGAAGCTCGCGCGGCTAGGCGATCCCAAGAAGACGCGACGCATCACGAAGAAAGGCACAACGGCCGGGGCAACGGTAATCGCGAAGGGAGTCCGCCGAGCGTGGCCGCGACTGTCGGGATTCAGCGCCAAGAGCGTAGAGAAAAAGATATTTCCGGGGCGTGTCGGGTTCACCGCCATCATCGGGATCGATGCGAACGCACAGCAGGGGCGACACATCCCCGCGAACATCGACCACCTAGTGGAGTTCGGATTCCAGCGACCCGACGGAACCACCGTGCCGGCCAAAGCGCCATTGAAGACGGGGTTTGAAGCGACCCGCGACGCCGCGCTCGCCGCTTACACGTCGAAGACGACGGCAGAGCTTGAGAAAGAGGCAATGAAGAAATGAGCATCCAGGCCGCAATAGTCACGCTCGCGAAAGCCAATGGCCCGATTGCCGGGTTCATCGGCACGCGCATTGCCAACGCCACTATTCCCGACAAGCTCGCGCGTCCCAACGTGACGCATCAGCTCGTGGGGAACGTGGAAACGTACGCGAACGACGGCCCCGTCAATCTCAACCGGGCGACGATTCAATTGAATTGCTACGCCGACAAACCAGTCCAAGCAACCGCACTCGCCAAGGCCGTGAAAGACCTTTTCAGCGGCTACAAAGGCACGGTGGGGAACCTCACTATTCAATCGATGTTTAAGGACGACGAGCGCGACGCCCCCGAGCCGCCGTCTACCGGGCAGACGCTCGGAATCGCGGGGGTAATCCTCACCTATTCGGTGAATTTTTCCGAGTGATGAAGTCACTCTAGGAGTTTCAAGATGGCAGATACAAACGCAACAGTCGGCTACGGCTCTACGCTCGCGTTCAGCACCGACGACACCACCTACACGCCCATCGCGCAGACGGTGGATCTCAACGGGCCCGAACCCGAAATCGGCGACGTGAAAGTCACGAACAACGATTCGGAGAACGCGACCCACGAGCACTTGCCCGGCCTGATCGAGCCCGGCGAAAACGAGTTCAAAGTCGTTTACGCCAAGGCCGCGTGCAACACGCTCTACACGATGTTCGGCACGCGCACCGTCTATTGGTGGAAAGAAACCTACCCCGACGGCGCTTTCTGGAAGTTCAAGGGCTACATGAAGAAATTCGGCACGGAAGCCCCGACCGAAGACGGCGCGATCATGAACACGATCGGCTTGAAGCTCACCAAAAAGCCGACGTTTACGCCGGGCTCGTAATCGCCAGGTAACCGAGGAACCCCGACACCGTTTTTCAACGAAGGAATTTGCAATGCCTGATTTTGACAAAGCCGCGTTTATGGCCGCCACCGGCAAGCCGCTAATCGAGCCCGTTAACCACCCTGCGATGCCGGGGGTGTTTGTCCGCGAGATGCCGGCCGACATCGGCGAGGAGTTCGATCGACGCCGCGCCCTTAGATCGGACGGCGACGCAACGCTCGAAGACTTTGCATGGCTCGTAACTCGCGTGCTCTGTAACGCCGACGGCGAGCTGCTACTCGACGAGGCCGACGCCGCAGCGGTGTTCAAGTGGGGCATTACCCGCATGAGCGCCGTAACAACGCCGACGCTCCGAATGAGCGGACTTACGAAAGGTGAGGCTGAGCAAAAAAAAGACGAAAGCGCCTAGCCACCAACGGGGCGCAGTTTCGTTTCATGCTCTGTCGAACCATCGGCCCCGGCCGTTGGATGCACCCCGAGCAAATGCTCGCGGAGATGCCGCGACGCTGGTTCGAGGATTGGCAAACCGTTTATGAAGAAAACCCGTGGGGTGACGAGCGCGAGGATATGCGAATGGCCCGCATCGCGTGGGCAATCCGAGGCGGAAAAGAGAGCGATTACGACTTCCGATTCGGACCACCACCGCCGCCACCGACCCCGGATGAGTACCGCCGAAAATCCATGCGAGCCTACGCCATGAGCGGAGGGGCGATAAGCAATGTCTAAACACATCAGCACATTAAACGTCGGACTGACCGGAACCGTCACCGGCTTTACAAAGCCGTTCGGGACTGCGCGTCAATCCGTCAAAGGCTTATCGAGTGAACTTGGCTCACTTAAGGGCAAGCTCGGTGCAGCGATCGGCGCAGGGCTCGCCGCCGTGGGCATCTACAGCGCGACGTCGTTTGTCAAAGGGCAAATGGATTCGATCGACGCGACGTCGAAGCTCGCCGATCGACTTGGGACCACCACCGAGGCGCTAACCGGCCTGCAATACTCGGGCGACCTGGCAGGCGTGAGCGCCGAAGCCGTCGCCGGCGGGCTCGAGAAAATGCTGAAGACGATCGCAGGCGTGAAGGAGGAAGGCGACGACGCCACCGACGCGCTAAGCAAGCTCGGACTCAGCGCCGCACAGCTTAAGAAGATCCCGGCCGATGCCGCGTTCGGCCAGATCGCCGACAAGATCAACGCCATTGAAAACCCCACCGACCGAGCCGCCGCCGCAATGGGTGTGTTTGGGAAGTCCGGCCAAGCGCTATTGCCGTTGCTGAAAGAGGGCTCGGCAGGGTTACGCCTGCAGATGGAGGAGGCCAAGCGGCTCGGCATCACGTTTTCGCGACTGGACGCCGCGAAGGTCGAAGCCGCAAACGACGCCATGACCCGCGCTAGCCAAGTTGCGGTGGGGGTAGGCCGCTCGCTCGCTATCGCACTGTCGCCGCACATCGACGACGCTGCCGTTAAGACTCAGGAGTATGCACTGTCGGCAATCGCCGCAGTAAACAGCGGAATCGAATGGGCCCGGAACAATCAGGACACCGCCGCCAGCATCGCCGCCGTGGTTGGAGGTGCTACCGCCGCCGTGGTGGTACTTCCCCGGCTCGCGTCGACCCTTAGCGCTGTCGCATCAGGCGCGAAGCTGGCGGGCACGGCCGTCAAGCTCGCACTGGCAAACCCGATCATGACGGTAGGCGTCGGCGCGTTCGTCGCGCTCGCCGCCGTCGCCATCCGTTCCAAAACCGCCAACGAATCGTGGGAGGATTCCGCCTATCACGTCGTGCGGGGCATCGGCGCAATCGGCGACGCTACATTAGACCTGGGCGACGCGTACGAAGCCGCCGGCAAGGCGCAGGAGAAGGTACTCAGCGCCACCAACGCCGTCAGCAACGCCAAGACGCCACAGGACGAGATTGCAGCCAACCAGCGGCTAGCCACCGCCCTGCAGCGCCGTGTCGACCTGATGGAGAAGGTGAACGAGGCGAACGCCGCAGGCGATTCCAAAACGCCCGAGCTGTCATTCTCGCAAAAGCTCGTGGCCGACACGCAGAAAAAGCTATCCGACCTGCGCGAGAAGATCGCCGCGATGCAGGACAAGGAAATCAAATTCAAGCCGACGCTGGACCCGGACAACCTTTCGCTATCGATCAAGCCGGAAATCGATCGGCCAAAAGCGATCAAAGCGGGATCCGCCGAGGCGCAGCTTGCCCGGTATCTCAATCCGAAGGTGAAGGGCCCGGCAGCACGAGCGACGCCGGGAGCGGCAAAGCCGACGCCCACGACTAAGCCCGCAGCCGCAACGCCAGCGCCGGTGAAGACGCCGCCGCCGACTACGAAGCCCGCGACGCCCACAACCAAACCCACAAGCCCCGAGCCGAAGCCGGCCGCGGTACGCCCGCCGCAGGTAGCAACGGTATCGAAGTACAACAGCCAAGGCCGAGCAGAAATCACGGACGCGAAGCGAACCGAATCGGGACAATTCAGCGTCAAGAGCAAGGTTACAGGCATTCGCGCCGTGCTCGACGCAGACCAAAAGCAGAACGTTACCGACGAACTGTCAGCACAGCAGGCCGCGAACCGCAAGCGCCTCACTCAGCCCTACAGCGCCGCCCGCCGCGAACTCAGCGACGCGCAGGCAGCGGGCGAAGACCGATTCCGCGTGCGATCCCGCAGCGGCATCAGCGCCGTACTCACGCAGGACCAACGCGAGAGCCTCAGACAATCCATAACCACCCCCAACGTCAACCGACCCGCTCCCGTTAAGGATGCCGCAAAAGATGCAACCGAGACGGGCAAAAAGCAGGTGAGCGAGTTGACACGCCAAACCCCGATTTTGGAGTCGATCGATCGCAAGATCGTTCCGCTTCAAATCGCATCGTTCTAGGTACGCATCATGGCATGGACCCAAGTTTCAGAGCAGGGGCAATTAGCGACGAGCGAAACGAACGCCGACGAAAAAACGGCGCTCCGAGTGTTCTTTTGCAAGTCGTCCACACCGACGACCACCGTTGCCGCCGAACGAGCGAGCTACGGCGGAACCACAATTCCCGTCAAGGGTGAAGGCCACCCCGACGACGCCGGCCGCAAGGTAAAGACCATCACGGCCAAGTCCGACGAGGAGGGCAACCGCGAGATATTTTTCGTCGAGGTCCAGTACAGCGACAAGCAAACCGTTGTCGATAACCCCGTCGACAAGCCGGCCACCTACGAATGGGATTCAGACGACGCCACCGAGCCGTATTTCATCGATCGATCCGACACGCCGAAATCAGTTTGCAACTCGGCCGGCGAACGCTTCGCCGAGTTCCGCGAGCGCGAGACGGGTAGTCACCTTTGCATCGTGACAAAGAACGTCGTGTATTCCTCGTATGACCCCACCATCGGCATCACCTTCAAAGACGCCGTGAACAGCGGGGGCTTCACTGTCGACGGCCAGTCAGTATCGGCTGGACAATGCAAATGCAAAAAGGTCGCAGCCGGTCCGAAGCAAACCGCCAGCTACACCACCGGAGGCGGTGGAACCGCAACAGTCGTCTACCGCGAGGTCAAAGCGTACCTGCAGTTCCGCCAGGACGGATGGGACGACGTTGTAGAGGATCGCGGATTCAACGAATTGAACAGCGGCAAGCTTAAGGAAATTTCCAAGGGCACGCCGCCCACGAAGCCCGAATTTGGATGGCCGCTCAACGGATCGGGCGGGGCAAAAGCCAACGTGACGGATACACCGTCAACCATCACTTTCAAGCCGTACCGAAAAATCAGTTTCGGGCCGCTCGGCCTCAGCTAGTCGAAAGGTAACCCCATGCCCGAGGCATATGGATTCGATCAAACCGGCGTGCGGCGCATCGTGCGATCCGTGCGCAAGTCAGAAGGGACTGTAGGCCCGCCCACCAACCGACGCGGGACTGACGCCGCGGAGAACTCGCGCCCGTTTTGGGTGCTGCTCACGTCCGAGGGCATCGACGACGAGGCGGGGTGCTACAAGTGGCACGTTGCGGATTGGGACGATCGCGAATTGATCGACGCCGACACCGATACCAGCGGGGGGCTTTACAGCGCCATCGAAGCGAACAAGACACCGGGGCTCGCCGGTAAATTCGCGCTGCTCAGATTCCAAGGCTACGACGACACCGAAGCCGCGAACCCGCGGTACATCTTCACCGGCAACCTACGCGGCGCTTGGGTGAAACTCACCGGAGTGCATACCGGCGTATATGGCCGGTATCAGGCTACCGCGATGAAGGGCCGACTAGCCGATCAAGGCACCGCCGGAGCGCTCACCTTGCCCGGCGCACTAACGGAAGATTTCGACGTGATCGTGTTGAGTGGCGAGGAGCAGGGGCTCGAAACTAATTGGCTACAGGCTGTTGAGAACGAGCAAATCGTATGGTGCGACTTCATCAACGGGCAGAGCATCGACGGGGACCCCGCAATGGTTGTGAGCGGCCCACCCGTCTACAACCAATTTGAGCCGGGCGATCTAACCGTCGCCGACCACAACTCGCTTGCCGCCAGTGAGGATCATTGGGACCGGAACAAGAAGACAGACGGCCACCGCCTGGGCGGGCCAATTATGGTATCCGGCCTCAGCGACGTTCGAGTCGACGGGGGCAACAACACGCTGATTCGATACGAGCGAACGCTCAAGATCGACGCAGGCGGCAACGCGTTTGAGATTCTCGCCGACGCAAAATCGACGATCGGCAATCTAGGCATCACGCTCGGCAACTTCTCGATTGTCGGGAATGGCACGTTCAGACTGAATTACACCAAAGCAGACGGCACGCCCGCCCACATCGACCACGAGATGAACGAGCTAACTATCTACGACGTGCGCATAAACGGGATGGACATACAAAAGCGCTCGCGATCGATCCACTTTATTGGAGTCGCCGACGATTGGGGCGCATGGACGAACATTGCCGACGGCACAGATTGCGGCGGTGGCTAATGGGGTTTTATTGGAAGGACGGCAAAATCCTTTGGAGCGGCGGCAAGCTTGCGACATCGGCAAACTGTTGCTGTTGTTGCAGGTGCGGCCCCTGCTGCTACAGCCGAGGATGCACAGCCGTAGGTGGATCGCTTCCGACGTTTGCCGACACAGCATTTCCCGGCGACGCCACGGAACAGGCAGCGCAGGCTGCGGCTGTTAATGGACTCGCGGCCGGAACGTTGACGCTCAAGAACTGGAGCACGACTCTTTCGCCCGGTTCGTGTTCGTTCGGAGTGCTCGGAAGCGTTTTTCTCTACGCCGGGATCTATTGGCGGCCGCTGCTCACGGTGGGGCCATGCGGCGCGGATGCGGATTGGTCCGGCAGCAATGGGGCCATTCGTTACGTCCGCTATCCCGATCTAGCGACGGCCACGGACGACCCTTACAACTCCGCGCTTTGGATTTCAACGGGCACATACATTGTCTTGTACCCTTACGACCCCACCGACCCAGTAACCGATGAATCGTACGGCGAGAATACTTGTTGCGTCTTCACCGTGCGCTCGGCCATAAAGCCGTTGAGGCAGCCAGGCGAGGACGCCTACTCAATTGGCGGCGGGCAATGGACGGTTAGCGGGAACAAGTGTTGCGGCTGCAATCGAGCCGGCCCCGGTGAAGCAGCCGACATCATCTGTGTTCACACATCAGATGGATCGAGTGCCGAATGCGTCACGGGCGACCCTGAAACCGACCCAACGGTAGGCTTGAACCTGTGCCGAGAAGGGCAGGACGTCAATTGCAACGAGGACGACGACGCACCATGATTAAGTCACTGGAAAGGCTTTACGAGCGATCGACGCGTCGGCCGGCGGGATACCTGCAGGACGTGCTAGCGCACGCCACCAACATCACGGCCACGCATTACGAGATTGCCGACGAGGTATTTGAGGCCCTGAAACGGAAGTACCGCAGCGCGAAGCCCAAGCGCCGCCGAGGGCTAGGCGACATCATCGCCGCAGCGATTAACGTCGTCACCTTTGGATACGGCCGGCGGCTCGCCGACGCGATTGCAAGGGCCATCGGAAAGACGGGGTGCGGCTGCAGCCAACGACAGGACTCGCTAAACCGGCTCGGGAGCTACATCGCGGGGAAGTGGTCTAACGTATTTGCTCGAATGCGTCGGAGGCAGGCGCGGCCGACGCCGCGGTAGGATTGGCAAACGTGGTGCGCGCCGAAGCCTTAGCCGTCGCCGCCCGCCGCAACTCACGTCGAATTGAGCCCAACCGATCGACGATAGCGCCGCCAGTGAACAGGATAGCCCCGATGATGTACCAGAGCGCCGCGTAGGTTTGCTGCGTGATGTACTCCGCGTTTTTCGTCACGAGGAACCCGTAGCCGAACGCGGCAAACGACGCCAGAAACAGAATCACGCTCATAGTCGAACCCCCGTTATTTCTTGGGTTTGCCCTTAGCCGCCGCGAACTTTTCCAGCGCCATCCGAACGACGTCGACCTCGTATCCTTCCGGGAGTACCTGCAGGATCGCTTTGCGGAGAACGTCATCCTGAGCGCCGAACCATTCATACACGCGGGACGCGACCCACATTTCGCGCATGCCGTTTTTCTCGGCAATGTCCGCAATGACTGTCTTAGCGGAGGGCGTCACCGATATTTTGATTACGTTTCGCAGGGCCATGCGAAAAGTTTTATCAGCACCCGCGAGGCATCCAAGGGCAAATCCTGTGTTCTCTGTAGTCCGTTGGTTGACTTTAGACCACCAGTTGATTAGAAGTTGCTCAACTCTTACACGAAAGTTGAGCGACAAAATGCGACAGGTAGCCATTTCGCGGATCGGGCTTGAACTCGACCCCCGCACCGCACTAGCCGTTAAGGAATGGTCCGAACAGGAAGGGCGATCGAAACGCCGTCACCTGGCGATCGTGGTTCGGCAGCTCACCCAGCTATTGAAAACAAACCCGGATGAACTTCGCCGGCTAGGGCTATTGAGTGCCACGGCAGGCAACTAAAAAAGTCACGGCCCGCCCCGGATCATCTTGGCAGAAGGTCGGAGCGGGCCATAACAAAGGAGTGTTTATGGTACAGGCAAGGGAAGGTCGCACAAAGACAAAACCGGCTGCAGATTCGCCGCCCGATCCTATTGAGGAGGCCCGAGCGATCGCCCATCGGACCGGCCTCTACGCCGGGATCGATTTACCGAAGTATGCGGAAACGTCCTACATGCCGCACCAATCCGCCACTGTCACCGTCTATCGAATGGTGGAGGGCGAGCGGCGGGCATTCTCAGCAACGGCAGACTATGCCGAGTACGCGCCGGGCGCTGATCCGCAGTACCGCGACGTAAAACCAATGCAATGGCTCGCCGAGTGTGCCGAACTACTCGCGCTTCAAAAGGCTTTCCCCGCAACGGAACGCCTATCGCCCGTGAACGGCGGTGCCAAATGACTACAGCACCTTTACCCATGGGCGTTATGCCCGCCGCTTTCGGCAACACAGACCCCGCCGACGACAGCCGCATTACCCGCTGGTTCAAAACGTGGCGACGGATGATTAGTGAGCTTGCCAGGAGCGACGTCGAACTCACCCCCGAGGAAGTCGCGCCGATGCTCGTATTGCACAACCACATGAGAGCGGCCGGCGTTAAGTTCGACCCAATGCTCAACGTGTTGCTCGACAAGCTGCGCGGGCAGATGTTCGGCACGGAGAACGACTCCGACCACGATCGCGACCCGGGAAATGACGAGGAGTACGACGACTCGGAACTCGACGCTACCGACATTGAGACGAACTGAGATGAACCACCCGCCCGGCTACGACCCCCGCGCATCGCACCGCCGCAAGTTCGCGTGGCTGATGTTCGCCGCGATTGGACAAGCGCCCGCGTCGATGCGGGGGGAAGTAGCCGCCGGGACCATCCGGCCCAAGTGGTGCGGATCGCTACCGCGGCCCACCCAACCAACAACCCCAAAGGACAAACCCAAATGCTAATGCTTGCCCGCCAACGTGCAGAAGAAATCGTTATGACCATCCCGGCCAGCGACACGCCGACACGCATCGTCGTGATGATGAAAGAGATTCGATGCGACAGGGTGATTATCGGTGTCGAAGCGCCCAGATCCACGGCCGTTCACCGCCGCGAGGTACACGATCGGATCGAACGGGAGGCAAAGGCCGATGCGGAGAACCACCCGAGCAGGTAAAGTTACTTGGAACGGAGGAGCCATGAGCAAAGCCCAGTACAACCTTGCCGAGACAAAGCCCCGGCTGCTCGAACTCTGCCGCGCTCTACTGGACGAGGCCGAGAACGGCGACACGGCAGGACTTCGCGAGATTTTGGGCAGCATCACTACCGTTCTCGACCTCGACCTATACAACGGCGAAGTTCCCGAACAGTGGAAGAGGGACCAACGATGAAGCCTGTTAATCGATTCGTGGGGATGCTACTCGCCGCCGTGATCGCCTTGCCGCTCGTCACCGGCGCGCTTTTCGTTCGCAAGGCGCGACTCGAAAGTCGGATCGGGCATCCGATTACTTGGCGACAATTCCTAGGGCTCTAAACCCCGTTTGTATCCCTGATGTATCCCGGAAGCGAAACAGCCCCCAATTTTCGGGGGCTGTTTTCGTTCAAAATGCCCTGATTTTTCAGCTTATGAGGCGGCTGGGGATCGAACCCAGGACCCACAGATTAAAAGTCTGTTGCTCTACCAACTGAGCTACCGCCTCTTGGGCGGGAGATGATAGAGTTTTTCGGAGAACTTCTCAACCCGACGCCGATCGCACACGACAGCCGTCCGAATCCTCTATAATGACGTCATGGGGCTTGTTCGAGACCGCAGCATCTGCCTCCGAAAAACGGAGTACAGTGAAACGTCGCAGATTCTCACGCTGATGACGCGCGATCATGGCCTGCTGCGCGTGATCGCCAAAGGCGCTCATCGGCGCACCAAAGCCGGTGCGAGCAAGTTTGACGGCGGGGCGGATCTCCTCGACGTCGGCGATGCCGTCTTTACCGATGGGACCGCCAAGGACCTGGCCACCCTCACTGAGTGGGGCCTGCGCGACGGTCACCTGGAGCTCCGCCGATCGCTTCGCGGCATGTACCTCGCTCAATACGGCGCGGAACTCGCAAGCTTGCTCTTTGAAGAACATGACGCCCATCCGCACCTGTTCGATCGGCTGATCACGACCATTTCCGAACTCGCCACCGATCGACTGGAAGAAACGTTCCTCGCCTTCCAGCTCGACCTGCTCCGCGAAGCGGGTTACCTGCCGGAATTGGGCCATTGTGTGGAATGCGGTCGGACGATCGGCCGCGAGTCTGTCTTTTTCTCACCTGCTTCCGGCGGAATCGTGTGTAAGAACTGCGAGGCCGCCGCGCCGGACCGCCTGGTGGTCGATCCGCGGCTTATCGCGATGATGCAGAACCTGTTGCGTCTGCCTCGCGTGAGTGGAGCTGCGCAAAGATTGCCGCGGCTGACGCGCCATCAGACCGATCCGATCAATCGCCTGCTGATGGCCCATATCGAACGCACCCTCGGCCGGGGATTACGACTGAGGGACTATATTATTTCGTCGCGGCGCGCCTAACATGGTTATGGAGACTTACTGAATGACTGAATCGATTCTGCGATTGGCCGCCGACAACCTGTACTACGCCGAGGCGCTCGTGTCGGATATTGAAGACGCGAAAATGGCCAATCAGCCCGCGGGCCTGAAAAACCATCCCGCCTGGACGCTCGGCCATCTCGCCGTCGGGCAAGACATCATCCTGCAGATGCTCGAACTGCCCTCCGCGCTCGACCCGAGCTGGCTGCGACTGTTCGGCCCCGGCATTCCACCGACGGATGATCGCCAGAATTTTCCGATGAAAGCGGAGCTGATCACGGTGCTGAAAAATTCCCACGATAAGGTGGCCGCCGCCGTGCGTGAGCACTTTGATCGCCGGGCGAGCGCCGTCAACCCGATCCCACCGCTCGTTGAACGATTCCCCACGGTGGGCGATCTGGTCCTCTATTTCCTGACCACCCACGAAGCGACGCACCTCGGCCAAATCAGCGCTTGGCGCCGCGCGATGGAAATGCCGTCGGTATCGGTACAAGCCCGGGCAGCGGCACCCGTGGCCACAGCACCGGTTGCTCCAACGATCGCCGCCACACGCGAAGACGACGAACCGCCTGCCATCGCGCCAACCACAGCCGCGGTCTAGCGGTTCAATCGTCGTCCATTTCTCTTCCATGATGTCACTCCATCGCTTGCCGCATCGGATACGTCCACTACAATCCGCCGCATGAAGATCGACCTGAAGCCCGCGATTGCGTGCCTTCTGCTCTGTGCCGCCGTGGCCGGCGCCGGCCCGCTGACGTGGGAATTCCGCGACGGCCGCTGGCAGCAGCTTCCTAACGCCACCACGCAGCCGGCGCTCGTTGACGAAACGCTCGACCGCATCGATCAGATGCTGGCCGACAACCAGTGGAAGCCCGCCCGCGTGGCCATCCTCCAGTGGCTGACCGATCATCCCGGCTCGCCGCTGCGTGACCGCGGGTTGTTCATCATTGCCCGGGTTTATTACGAAGGCGACGACCACATGCGCGCCTTCTATCACCTCGACGAACTACTGGAGAACTATCCCGAAAGCCGGCTCTTCTATCCCGCGCTGGAGATGCAGTACAAAATCGCCGACGAATACCTGAACGGCCACAACGACCGTTTCCTCGGCATGCCGATCATCAGCCGCGAGGGCGAGGCCGTTGAGATGCTTTTCCGCATCCAGCAAACTTCGCCCGGCTCGCCCTTGGCGGAAAAGGCACTACTTCGGACGGCCGACTACTACTACGCCAACCTCGATTACGACCTGGCCGGCGACGCGTACAATATGTACGCGAAAAACTACCCGCGAAGCCCAGCCGTGCCGAAAGTCCGGCTGCGCCGCGCGTTTTCGTCGCTCGCCCAGTTCCGCGGGATCAAGTTCGATCCCACGCCGATCATCGATGCCCGCTCCCAGTTGCTCGATATCGCCCAGCAGTACCCCAAGCTGGCCGAGGAAGAAAACGTCGCGGTCGTCATCGAAAAGATCGACAGCACGTTCGCCAGCAAGCTGTATGTGCGGGCCGATTTCTATCGCCGCACGCACGAACCCAACGCCGCCGTGTACGCCTACCGGCTGCTGATCAAGACGTATCCCACGAGCCCTGAAGCCGCGTCTGCGCGAAAGTGGCTCGACCGCATGCCCGCCAGCGCCTTGGCCATGCCAGAGCCGTCGATCAACGCGATGTTCGCGCCGAGCCTCGGCACCGGCGAACCTGCAGTGCGATAGGGGAGACGTCTATGAGCCAAGGACAGCCACCGCACGGCCTCAACTACGCGACGCCGGTTACTCCCGCTCGCCGCCGGTACGGTTCGGCGATCGCCGTCTGCGTCGTCTCCGGTTTGATCGTGCTGTTTTTCCTCCTGATGAGCGGGAAGGCTGTCACCAACACGCCGGCGTCGGTCGTCACGTTCGGGCAGTTCGCCACGACGGTGAATGTCGGCGGGCTCGTGGCTGCCACCGTTGACGAGGACGAGGTCACGTTCACAACCAGTTCCACCTTGTTGCCCCCGAGCCCGTCCGGCTCCTATCGCGTGCAACTGCCGTCGGGGACGGGGTCGGACTGGAGATTTCTTCAATGGCTGACCGAGGCGCACCCGACGCCCAACAATGGTCGATACGCTTCGGTCACGCTCGCCACCCCGCGGGGTGGCATCCTTATCAACATCGTTATTCCGCTGATCCCGTGGGCGTTGATTTTTGTTTTCCTCTGGTTCTTCCTCACTCGATTCCTCAAAAAGTCGCGCCGCACGCCGATGCCGGTTATCATTGTGAATCCCGAGGCACTAAAATGAGCTTGTGGAAAACAACGACGAATCAGATCCCGGCCCGCGCCGGCCAAGTCACGGAGCGTAGATGATGCAGGACAAGGCCAAGCCCGTTCTCGATTACGCCCCCCGCAGCGCGTCCCGAACAAAACGCGTGGTGCAGATCACCGTCATTCTCGCGGTCCTGGCGATCCTGTTCCTGCTCGCCGGCTGCGGCTACCAGCAGTCGGGCGACTACACGCTCACGCCGCAGAGCGGCTACAAGTGGAGGTCGCTCTACCGCGAAGACGTACGCTCGGTGGCCGTGCCGATCTTTACGAACAAAGACTTCCACCGCGGGGTCGAGTTCAGCCTCACCAAGGCGGTCATCACCCAGATGGAATCGCACACGCCGTACAAGGTGGTTGATCGCGACAAGGCCGACACCATCTTGGAAGGCGAAATCACCGAAGTAAGAACCCGCACCGTCAGCCGCGATCGCGATACGGCCGTCCCCCAGGAGCAGTTGCAGTCGGTGACCGTTAACTTCATCTGGAAGGATTTGCGAACCGGCAAGATCCTCAAGCAGAAGTCCGGCTTCGAAGAAACCAAGGTCCTCTACCCCACGCTGGGTGAAGGCCAATTCACCGGCACGCAACTGGCGGTGGAACATCTCGCGTTGTCGATCGTGCAGGAACTGCAAGCCGACTGGTAAGGTGTGCCGGGTTTCCTCATCAGCCCACAAATCATCCTTTGGAACCAACCGGCAACCTAACTCATTGGCTGGCCAAGCCTTGGCCGAAAAGTCGCAGGTGCGCAAAGGTGCGTTTAGGTTCGATTACGTACCAAAAAGGGACGGTTAGGGACGGTCCAGGTCCTACGGTAGGGTGGGGTTCATCCCCACCGTTTTCCTTTCGATGGTGGGGTGAACCCCACCCTACGGCAGAAATTACTCCGCCGACCTCCCGGCCACTTAACTATCGGCCGGGCCGAGTGTTGGCCGGAAATCGGCAGTGTCGTCCAGTGACGTTTAGTGACGTCTAGTGACGGAAAGTGCCGGTTAGTGACGGGTGTGGTCGCAGCCGTCGGTACCGTTACGAACTATTCACTTGTCAAAGAGCGACCGCCCCGCCAACAACGCGCGACGATCGATGCGGGCGCAATGACCCTCATCTATAACCACTGGGGGCGGTGCGCGTTTGACGCGCCGGGCGCGCACCGCCGACGACCAAATCCCGCACGGCCTGCGAATAATCACGATTATTTTTCCGGATTTGTCATTTTGCGCGTGTCGCGCACGAGTCGACTCAAGCGGCGCAAGCGTTTTACGGCGATTTGTCTTTCCGTGGGCGTGGGCAACCTTGCCCACGATACGTGCACGCACGCATGCTGGGCCGTACGCGGCTCAAGAGGCGAGTGCGTAGCGACAAAGGTGCATGACGGGGAAGAGCGCTCCGCTCAAACCTAATCGACCGAGTACGGTCGATCGTCGCCGCGTACCGCGACCGTGGGAAGGTTGCCCACGCCACGGAAATACGCAGGCCTCTAGTGCTTCGCCGGATTGATAAAGCAGTCGCTCGCCTTGGGCGGGTCTTTCACGATCTTCAAATCCACCAGTTGATCGATCAGCGTCTGCCACCGCTCGGTCGTCATCACGCCAAGGCCGCCATCTTTGGTGTCTTTGCTTTCGATCAGCGGCTTCTGCGCGGCGGCAGCGGCGGCGAAAGTTTCGGCGTCCATGCTCTTGTTGAGCGCGCCCATGACCGCGTTGGCGGGCTTGGGATCGTCCTGATACATCTGCCAACCTGCCTGCAGTGATGCCACCATGTTCTTCACTGTCTCAGGATGCGTCTTGAGGTACTTGCCGCTGGTGATGATCACGCCCGTGTACGGGTTGTAGCCGGCGTCGGCGATGAGGAACGTCTGCGCTTCAACGCCTTGCTTGCGGGCCGACAGCGGCTCGGAGAAGACGAAGCACTGCTGCGCGAAACTCTTGTCGGCCAGGAAGTTCGAAATCCCGCCGCTGTAGGGAATGCGTTTCACGCTTGCGTGCCCGTACTTCTTATCGAGGAACTTGGTGTAGGGAAGCCCAACTTCCAACGCCAGCGTGCCCGACTTGAACACGTCTTCAATCGTCTGCAGCCCGCGCGACGCGTGCACCATGATGCCCTGCGGGCACGTCTGGTAGATGCTGAAGATCGCGACCACATCAGCGCCATTCTGCCGGGCGATGATCACTTCATCCGCGCTCGACACGCCAAACTCCACTTGGCCGCCGTCCACGCGTTGCCACGTGGGAGCGCCGGCGCCACCGGGCTTGATGTCGACGTCGAGATTGTGCTTGGCGAACGCGCCTTGTTCCTTGGCAGCATAAATGCCGCCGAATTCGGGCTCGGGGAACCAGTTAAGCGCGATGGTGACTTTTTCACCGGCCATGGCGATCGATGAGAGTGAAAGAAGGATGACTGCGATGAGTTTTGAACGCATAGCATTTCTCTTTTGTAGGGCAGGCTATTGCCTGCCGTATTTGACGGATACGAATCGGCAGGCAATAGCCTGCCCTACATTTTAGTCTCTGGCTGACGCGTGCCAGCGGCGTAATAAAAGATAACCGGCGAGGTTGAGAACCGACAACATCGCCAGTCCCAGCACCGAAGCGACCAGGATCGCCGCGAACACCTGTGGCGTTTGGCCGAGCTTTGAATTCTCGACAATGATCAGGCCGACGCCGGGCCGATCCTGTTCGCCCGCGACAAATTCGCCGACGATTGTGCCGATCACGCTGAGCCCCGCCGCGACCCGCAAGCCGGTGATGATGCTCGGCATCGCGCCGGGCAGTTTCAGCTTGAACAGGGTTGCCACCGGGCCGGCGCCGTAGAGTTGGAACATGTCCTCCAGTGCCGGGTCGGTCGACAGCAGCCCGGTGAGCGTGTTGGCGATGACGGGAAAGACCGACACCACAAAGGCGCACACCGACACGCTCTGCAGACCCGGTCCGAACCAGATCAGCAATAGCGGGGCGATCGCCACGACAGGCACCGTCTGAAAAAACACCGTGTAAGGATACAACGCATTCCGCACGATACGGGCCGACGACAGCGCGACCGCCATCGCAATGCCGACGACGACGCTCGCGCCAAACCCGATGAGCGCCGCCTCGGTGGTCTGCCAGACAGCGGCGAGCAGTTCCTCCCGCGTATCCATCAGCGACTGGGCCACCGCCGACGGCGCAGGCATCAGGTACCGCGGCACCTGCTGCACGCGAACGTACACTTCCGCGGCCGCGGTCAAGACGACCAGCACGGCGAGCGGGGGGAGGATGAGGGAGATCCACTTCTTCATGGGAACCAGCCACCGACTTTCCGAGAGCATGTTCGAGAAGTCATTGCGCGATCAAAAGCATGTCATCCTGAGCGTACTCGCGAAGGATCTGCGTTGAACGTCGATCGATGCCAGATCCTTCGCGAGTACGCTCAGGATGACAAGCTCTGATCTTGGCGACTTCTCAAACACCCTCTGAGGTAATCCAAAGAATGACAAACTAAGCATCTGTGTTCATCTGTGCCCCATCTGTGGCTAAAAGTTTTTCTGTAACGCCGCTAAGAGAATGCTCATCTCCCGCGCAAAATCCGGCTGCCCGCGAAGGCTCGAATCTCGCTCGGCCGGCAAAGCGATCCGGTGATCGAGCACGATCCTGGCCGGCCGCTTGCTGACGACGAGCGCCCGCTCGGCGAGAAAAGTGGCTTCCATGATCGAGTGCGTGACGAAGACGACCGTCATGCCGGTGGCGCGCCA
>Ga0070665_100002272_pt1 | contig 21358 bp, 23 predicted proteins | sample KBSS13metaG_FD_65862 | JGI IMG/M metagenome (GOLD analysis project Ga0070665, IMG submission 65862) | Switchgrass rhizosphere microbial communities from Kellogg Biological Station, Michigan, USA - KBS S1-3 metaG | ecosystem: Host-associated > Plants > Roots > Rhizosphere > Soil ... | reverse complement strand
CATCCGGATCGCCCAGGACGTTGTCGCGCCATGACGGCCCGAGGTGCGGCAGGCTGACGTCCTCCTCGGCGCCGACGAGCAGTCCGAGCACCCGCACGGGCGTGAGCGGCAGGCGATGCACGGGCCGGTCGATGGCGTCGGCGACCGCGCAGGCGACCGCGGCGCCCACGTTGAGGATCGGGACCTCGCCGGCGCCCTTCGCGCCCAACGGGCCGATCGACGGCGCGCCCTCGTGCAGGTCGATCCGCACGGGCACGGAGTCGCCCGCGAGCGGCAGGCGGTAGGTCTCGAAGCCCGTTTGCGCCAACCGCCCGTCGGCGCCGAGCGTCAGCTCCTCGTGCAGCGCGTAGCCGAGGCCCTGGACGACGCCGCCCTGGATCTGCCCGTGGATCGCGCGGGGGTTGATCGCGCGGCCCACGTCCTGCACGACGCGGTAGTCGAGGACCTCGACGTGACCGGTGTCCGGATCGACGGCCACGTCGCACTCGTGGACGGCGAAGACGGGCAGGTCGAGCGCCTCGATCATGTGCCCCGCGGCGCAGCCGGGCATCGCGCCCGCGCCGGGCGCGGTGAACGAGCCGGTGCCGGAGATCGGTCCCGACGTCGCGTTCGCGTGCGCGATCACCTGCAGCACGGTGACCCGGCTGGCGGGCGCGCCGACGACGCTGACGAACCCGTCCGCGAGCTCGAGGTCCTCGGGCGACGCCTCGAGCATGTCGGCGGCGGCGTCGAGGAGCTTGCGGCGCACCTCGTCGCCCGCCATCGCGCTCGCCGAGCCGAGCGAGACGGTGGTCCGCCCGCCGCCGACGCCCATGTCGTAGCCGCCGGCATCCGTGTCCGCCGCCCGGACGACGACGTCCTCGGGGCGCATCCCGAGCCGGTCGGCGACGATCTGCGGCAGCGCCTGGACGAGCGACCCGGAGCCGATCTCCACGCCCGCGGTGATGAGGGTCGCGCTGCCGTCGGGGTTGAGGTTGACCGTCGCGGCCGACGGGCCGACGAAGATGAACCAGGTCCCGACCGTCACCGAGGTGCCCAGCAGGCGCCCGTCGGCCGGCGGCGCCGGGCGCTGCCCGCGCAGCGCCTCCATCCGCTCGAGCATCGGGCCGAGCACGTCGCCCTCGAAGACCTGGCCGGTGGCGCCGAGGTCGCCGTCGCCGAGGACGTTGCGGCGGCGGAACTCCCAGCGGTCCATCCCCAGCGCGTCGCAGATCTCGTCCGTGTGGCGCTCGAGGGCGAACGTGCAGTACACGCCGTTGCAGGCCCGGAAGGCGCCGGTCGGCGCGGTGTTCGTGTAGACCGCGCGGCTGACGAGCCGCACCGACCCCAGGCGGTAGTTGCCGGTGAGGGTGTGCGCGGTCATCGTCGTGAGGAAGGTCTGCTCGCCGCCGTAGGCGCCGCAGTCCATGAGCACGACGGCCTCACGGCCGACGATCTCGCCGTCGGCGGTCACGGCGGACCGGATGCGGATCTCGGCGTTCTCGCGCGCGAGCGCGGTGCGCATCTCCTCCTCGCGGGAGAAGCTCATCTTCACCGGGATGCCGGTCCGCTGGGCGAGCAGCGCGGCGAACGGCTCGATGCTCGCCTCGTACTTCTGCCCGAAGCCGCCGCCGACGGCGGACGGGACGACCACGCGGACCGCGCTGTCCGCACACCCGAGCAGCCGCGCGATCGCGCTGCGCACCGCCCACGGGTACTGGGTGGAGGTCTCGACGACGTGGCGGCCGTCCTCGAAGCGCGCGATGGCGACGCGCGGCTCGAGCGACGCCTGGTTCTGGCGCCCGACGGCGAACTCGCTCTCGACGATCGTCACGTCGTCGCGGGCGAACGCCGCGTCGGTGTCGCCGCGCACGACGGTCGCCTCCCACGCGACGTTGCCGGCACGTCGGCCGCCGGCGACGATCTCCTCGTAGCCGTCCCAGTCGGGATGCAGGTCGCGGGCGCCGGGTGCCAGCGCCTCGGCCATCGTGAGATGCGGCTCGAGCGGCTCGGTCTGCACGACGATCGTGGCCGCCGCCGCCCGGGCGAGCTCGAGCGTCTCGGCGGCGACGGCGGCGACCGGCTCGCCGTGGAAGCGGACGTGCTCGCGCGCGAAGAGCGGGTGGTCGGCGATCCCGACGCCGTAGAGGCCGGGCGCGTCCGCCTCCGTGACGACCGCGTGCACGCCGGGCATCGCGAGGGCGGCGCCCACGTCGATGCGCGTGATCCGCCCCGCGGGGACGTCGGCGCGGGCGAGCGCGCCGTGGAGCATGCCCGCCTCGGTGCGGTCGACGACGTAGCGCGTTCGACCGCGCAGCTTGTCCTCGGCGTCGCGGCGCGGGAGATCGCGCCCGATCTGCTCCCCGTTCATCGCGGCTCCTCCCCGGCCGCCAGGGCAGCCTCGACGATCTGCTCGTAGCCCGTGCAGCGGCAGATGTTGCCCACGAGCGCGTCGCGGACGGCGTCCTCGCCGGGCGCCGGGACGCGCGCGAGCAGTGCGGTGAGCGACATGAGGACGCCCGGGAAGCACATGCCGCACTGGACGGCGTCGTTGGCCTGCATCGCCGCCTGGAGCGGGGAGAGACCGTCGCCGTCGGCGAGCGACTCCACCGTGCGGACGGAGCGCCCCTCGACGTGGGCGAGCGGGACGAGGCACGACGTGGCGGGCTCGTCGTCGACGAGCACCGTGCAGGCGCCGCAGAACCCCTCCTCGCACGCGACCTTCGTCCCGGTGAGGTGCAGGCGCTCGCGCAGCACCGTCGACAGCGGGGTGAGCGGGGGCGCGTCGACGGCGCGTTCCTGCCCGTTGACCGTGAAGGCGATCACGCCATCGCCTCGAGCGCGCGCGCGAGCAGCGTCGGGAGCACGTGGACCCGGTACCAGCCGGGCGCCTCGATGCCGTCGCGGGGCGTCAGCTCGCCGGCGTGCGCGCGGGCGGCGGCGACCGGGTCGCCGGTCTCCACGGTGCGCCAGCGGCGCGGCGTCGCCTCGACCGAGCCGATCGCGACGCGCAGGCCGTCGTCGCCCTCCGCGACGCTGGCGATCGCGACCGGGTAGTCGCCGGCCTTGCGCAGCGTCAGGCGGGCGTGCGCGGAGCGGCGCGGCACCGTCGCGGTCACGCCGGTGACGAGCGAGCCGGGCGCCGCCCGCAGGTCCTCCAGCGCGACCTCTCGGGTGCCTGCGGTCGTCGCAACCGTCACGGTGGCGTCGAGCGCGAGCAGCGCCGGGACGAGGTCGGAGGCGGGGAACGCCGCCGTCGCCACGGCGCCGCCGACGGTCGCGTGGGCGCGGACGGCCGGGTTCGCGGAGCGCGCGGCCGCGTCGTGCAGGCCGCGCAGCCGCGGCTCGCCGGCGAGCGCCGCAGCGATCTGCGCGTGCGTCGCACCCGCGCCGATCCGGATGGTCGCGCCGTCGATCGCCACCTCGCGCAGGCCGGGGATGCGGTCCAGCGAGACGTAGAGCGGGGGGTGCCTGTCGCCGCGCAGGGGCGCCCGCATGATCCAGGTGGCGCCCGCCAGCGGGGCGCCGTCGGCTCCCGCGGCCGCGAGCCGCTCGACCGCGTCCTCCGTCGACTCGGCGAAGACGACGTTCGCGTTCAACGATCGCCCCAGCGCAGGTTGTTCGCGTAGTCGTCCTCGACGTACGCCTCGATGTCCTCCACGCTCATGTCGGCCAGCGCCATGTGGTCGCGCCAGATGCGAGCGGGGGCCGCGAGCCCGTCGCGCTCGGGCCAGGCCGACGGCTCCCAGAGCTTCGACCGGATGAACGCCTTCGCGCAGTGCAGGTACGCCTCGTCGGTCTCGACGACGATCGCGGCGATCGGCGGCTTGCGCCCGTTGCGGTAGCGCTCGAGCAGCTCGGGGTCGCGGGAGATCGTGGCTCGCCCGTTCACGCGGAGCGTCTCGCGCATGCCGGGGATCATGAACAGGAGCCCGATCCGGCCGGTGGCGACGATGTTGCGGACGGTGTCGAGGCGCCGGTTGCCCGGCTCATCGGGGAGCACGAGGGTGCCCGGGCCGACGACGTCACAGAAGCCGGGGACGCCACCCCGGGGGGACGCGTCGCACGTCCCGTCCTCGCCGACGGTCGCGACGGCGACGAACGGCGAGAGCGCGATGAACGCCCTGCAGTGCTCGTCGAGCTGCGGGATCGCCTTCACCTTGACCGCCTCGTCGGGCGCGCCGTACAGCTCGGTGATCTCGTCCTGGCTCGTCACAAGGTGCTGCTGGGCGGTGCTCATGCTCGCTCTCCCAGTCCCCGGATTGGCTCATGACCGTACGCGATGCGCGGCGTTGGCGGCTCGGCGTTCGTACACCCGCCGAGGCTCCGATTTCCGGCCTGGCGGACTCCTGGCGGCGGGCCGGAGCGGACGTGCCGCGACGCCAGACGACGCGACGATCCTCGGCGTCGCCCTCGGGATGGAGCGCCTGGAGATCGCCTTCTACGAGAGCGCGCTGTCCGCGCCGGGCTGACGGGCGAGCTTCGGGAGTACGGGGAGACCGCACTCGGCCACGAGCGCGAACACGAGACCTACCTGGAGGGGACGCTCGGCTCGACGGCGGGCATCCCACGGCTGAAGCTCGCCCGCACGGTCGCCGACCCGCGCGACTTCACGCGCAGGGCCATCGCGATGGAGGACATCCTCGTCTCCTCTCGCAACGGGCAGGCGGGCAACCTCTCGTCGCAGCGCCCAGCCGAAGCTCGCACCCTGAGCGAGTCGGAGCTCGCCGACGACGCTGATCGTGGTCGCCTCCGCCCTCGCGCCCTCCTCAGACGATGTTGGCCTCCGCGATGGGCGAGCGCTCGGCGAAGCGCTCGGCGCGCAGGGGCGTGACGTCCACGAACGGTTCGCGGCCCAGGACGAGGTCGGCGACGATCTCGCCGGTCGCCGGCGCCTGGCAGAAGCCGTGCCCCGAGAAGCCCGTCGCGTACAGGAACCGTCCCACGCCCGGTGCCTCGCCGACGAGGGCGCTGGCGTCCGGCGTGTTCTCATAGAGCCCGGCCCAGCCCTCCGTGATCGCGAGGTCCGCGAGCCCGGGCGCGCAGCTTCCGGCGGCCTCCCGCAGCGCCGCCTCCCAGGACGGCGCGTAGGAGGCGTCGAGGCCCGGCGCCTCGCTCGGGTCCGACATCCCGAGCAACAGCCCGTCGCCCGCGCCGTGGAAGTAGAAGGTGCTGCTGAAGTCGATGGTGAACGGCAGGTCCGAGGTCGAGAGCGGCGTCGGGCCGGTCAGGGCGATCTGGCGCCGCACGGGCGTGACGTCGAGCTCCACCCCGGCCATGGCCCCGATCTCCCGCGACCATGCGCCGGCGGCGCACACGACCGTCGACGTGCGCACCGTGCCCTGCGTCGTCGCCACCGCCGCGATCTCGCCGCCGCGGACGTCGATGCCGGTCACGGCGCAGCCGGTGACGAACCGCGCGCCTCGCCGCCGCGCGTCGTCGGCGTAGGCCCGGGCGGCCGCCAATGGGCGGGCGTGCCCGTCGATGGGGCAGAACGCGGCGGCGACGAAGGCATCCGGGTCGATCGCGGGGCACCGCGCCCGCGCCTCGGCGGCGTCGAGCATGGCGCTTGGGATGCCGACGTCGTTCTGCAGCGAGACGCCGGCCTCGAAGCGGGCGACGTCCGCGGCCTCGCGCAGCAGGAACAGGTAGCCGACGCGCCGGTGATCCATGTCCGCGCCGAGCTCGGCGTAGAGCTCGAGGCTCCGCAGGGCGAGGCGCGCGTTGAGCCGGTCGGAGAACTGCGCCCGGAGGCCACCGATGGGCTTCCCCGACGCGGCCGCCGCGAGGCCGTCGCGCTCGACGACCACGACATCGGTGATCCCGGCCCGGGCGAGGTGGAACGCGACGGCGGCCCCGACGATCCCGCCGCCGATCACCACGACCTGCGCATCGGTCGGGAGCACGCGGCGGCCCGGCCGGTGCGTCTCAGGCCGCGTCGTTCGGCGGCGACACGTACCGCTGCGGGGCCTGCTTGCGGGTATCGCCGCGCTCGAACTCGCTGCGCGCACCGTGCAGTCCGGCACCCCCGCGGTAGGCGGTGCTCGCGACGCGCTCCTCCGGCGTCCAGGACGCGTTCTCGAGCCAGGTCAGGATCGCGCCTGACCTGGATCCCTCGGCCATGATCGCGGCGCGCTCGATGACCCTGCGCCCCGTGCGGTCGGGGCGCGAGAGTCGCGATACGACCGCGCTGATGTCCTCGTCGCGCGTCGGTTCGGCCTCGGGGTCCACACGAAGATCGTACGTCACTGGGGCGTCGTGGCCGAATCCTGCGCGCCCCAGTCCACGAGCGTCCGGGCGTACAGCGCCGGATCGTGGCGGTGCATCGCGTGCGCCGAGTCCGGCTCATCGAGGAGCGCGAACTCCTGTCCGGCGCCGGTGACGAGCCGGCGGACGCCGCGGACCTGCTCGTCGGAGATCGCGCCCATGAGGCTGCCGGTCTCCGCATCGATGTCGCGGTAGTGGTGCGTGAGCAGCACCGGCGTCCGCACCCCTGCGAGCATCCGGGCGTGGTCGCAGCTCGCGGCGACCGTCCCGGTCCAGAACGCCCGTCCCCACTCGGGGTCGTACTCCTTCATGTTCTGCGGCGGCTCGTCCGGGCGCGCGGGGTCGGGCGGCGAGCCGAGGCGCATCGGCCCGAGGGCGCGCAGCATGTACCCGGGCAGCTCCGTCGGGAACGCGGCCTGCATGCCGGTCCAGTCGCCGACCGACCACCCGTCGCCCAGCCACTTGTTGAACGTCGCGAAGACCGGGCCCGCCGCCTGGCGGATCGAGTGCCCGCAGGCCGGATCGACCTCGGACGCGAAGAGCGGCGGGTCCTCGCACACGACGCGGCGCACCTGCCCGGGCTTCGCGTACGCGGAGAGCCAGGCGGCCAGCACGCCGCCGGAGGAGTTGCCGGCGGCGACCACCGGCCGACCGATGACGAGGTCGATGAACCGGACGAGGTCGTTGCCCATGTTGTCGAGCGTGTAGCGACCCGGCGTGCGCGTCGAGCGGCCCTGGCCGCGCAGGTCGACGGCGAAGACCTCGAAGTGCTCCGCGAGCAGCGGCATGGCGTCCTCGTAGCCCCACCAGGACTCCGTCTGCGCTGGGATGAGGAGCAGCGCCGGCAGCTCGGAGGGGCCGGTCGTCGCATAGTTCATGCGGATCTCGCCCAGATCGACCTGCTGCTCCTCGAACGCGTGCGGCACGAAGATGTCGGCAGCCTCCGACGTGGTCATTCGCTCTCCCCTCGGACGACGGTCGGCGTAGGGTACGTCGCCGCCCACTACACCTGGGCCGGATCGAGCGCGTCCATGTCCGCCGGCCACGGGAGCGGGAACAGGTCGCGGTAGGGGCGTGCCTCGTCGACGACGCGCCTGACCGACGGGTGCGCGACGAGGCGCCGGTAGTACGCGGTGATCGCCGCGTGCGCGTCCGGGTCCCATCCGTGGGCCGCGCGGCCGTAGAAGAGCGCGGGCGCGGCCGAGCAGTCGGCGAGCGAGAAGCCGTCGGCCGCGATCCAGCCGTCGCGCCCGGCGAGGTGATCCTGCAGGACGCCGTAGGCGGTGTCGAGCGTGCGCCTCGCCGCCTCGACGCCGGCCGGGTCGCGTGCGTCCTCGGGGCGTAGACGGTCGGCCACGATCGCCTGCATCGGGGTCTGGACGTGCGCGTCGAAGAAGCGGTCCCAGCGCCGGACCTCGAGCGCGGTGCGCGGGTCGCCGGGGATGAGCCGTGGCCGCTCGGCGGCGAAGGCGTCGACGTACTCCATGACGATCGACGACTCGGGGAGCACCTCGCCGGCGTCGCGGTCGACGAGGACGGGCATCCCGCCCATCGGCCAGAGGCGGACGTGCTCGGCGCGGCCCTCCTCGCCCTCGACGAGGTGGCGCTCGAACGGCACGTCGAGCTCATAGAGCGCGACGAGCGCCTTCTGGCAGTACGACGCGAACGGGTGGAAGTGCAGGACGAGCATGGGCCGAGCCTAGGTCGGTGCGCACTGGAGCCCCCGTCCGTGAGCAGAGGCTGCACCTCGTCGGCGGCTATCTCCTTACGGGGGAGAGACGCCGACCGAGACGGTCATCGCGCACAACCGCACGACGCAGGGCAGCTACTCGGGCATCCGCCACGAAGGCCGGCCGGGGTACGAGTGGTGGGTGCTCGAGGCGTTCGATCCCGCCGTCCCGTTCACGGAGGATCTGAGGGCCTTCGCCCTGCGTCGCGCGGCAGGCTTAGCAGTGGTCGAAGGGCCGCGTGACGCTCGTGGGCGACGCCGCCCATCCCACGTCGCCGTACGCCTCCTACGGCGCGGATGTCGATCGAGGACGGGCTCTTCCTCGCCGCGGAGCTGGAGCGAGGGGATCTCGCCGATGCCGCGTACGTGCACGGCGCCCTGCAGACCTACGAGGACCGTCGCAAGCCGCACACCCGGCAGGTGTCCGAGCAGGCCTGCTGGACCGGCCGCATCTTCCATCGCCTGCCGCGGCCGCTGCGGCCGCTGCGCCGAGAGGCGACCCCGCGCCACATCCTGAGCCGGCTGGCCGAGATCGACGAGGTCGAACGTCGTGCCGGACGGGCGCCGATGGTCTAGCCGCATCGGAATGTGCATATTGTTGGCGCGTCCAGTCGCAACCGGGGGAGTCACATGGAGATCCGTTCGACGCACGTGGGGAGCCTGATCCGGCCGCCGGAGCTGCTCGTGTTCGAGGCGGCGATGGGCCGCGGCGAGGCCTACGACGAGGCCGCCTACGCCGAGACGCTGCGCACGACGGTCGCCGACGTCGTCGCGCGCCAGGACCAGGCGGGGATCGACATCGTCAGCGACGGCGAGTACGGCAAGGCCAACTGGATCAGCTACCTCTACGACCGCATCAGCGGCGTCGAGTCGCGCGCGATCCCCGCCGGCGAGACGCGGCTGCCGCCCAGCCGCGACCGCATTGCGTTCCCCGGCGCGTACGCGCAGCACGACAAGGAGTTCGGCCGCGCCCTCCGCGAGGCCGAGGTGCCCATGCCGGCTCCGAGCGTGTGGGTCTGCACCGGTCCGGTGACCTACGACCGCACCGCGCTGGACCGCGACATCGACAACTTCAAGGCCGCGCTGCAGGGCAAGGACGTCGAGGGCTTCCTGCCCGTCGTCGCGCCGGCGAGCACGTACTGGCTGGAGAACGAGCACTACGGGACGGAGGAGGAGTTCGTCTACGCGCTCGCCGACGCCCTCGCGGTCGAGTACAACGCGATCGTCGACGCGGGCCTCATGCTCCAGGTCGACGACGCGGTGCTCATGCACGAGTGCGACTCGATCCTCGCCGAGGGCGGCTCGATCGAGGACTACCGCGCGTGGGCCCAGCTGCGGGTGGACGCGCTGAACCACGCGCTGAAGGGGATCCCGCCGGAGAAGGTCCGCTACCACATCTGCTGGGGCAGCTGGCACGGGCCGCACGCGTTCGACCCGCCGCTGGCCGACGTCGTCGACCTCGTCCTGCAGGTCGAGGCGGGGGCGTACGCGATGGAGCAGGCCAACCCGCGCCACGAGCACGAGTGGCACGTGTGGGAGGACGTGAAGCTGCCGGAGGGCCGCGTGCTCATCCCGGGCGTGGTCACGCACCACACGACGATCGTCGAGCACCCCGACCTCGTCGCCGACCGCTTGGTCCGCCTGGCCGAGGTCGTCGGGCCCGAGCACGTCATGGCGGGCACCGACTGCGGCTTCGCCCAGACGGCGTTCCTGCAGCGGGTGCACCCGGAGGTGCAGTGGGCGAAGCTCGAGGCGCTGGCGGAGGGCGCCCGGATCGCGAGCAAGCGCCTGTCGTAGCTACTCGATGCGTCCCGCGGTCCGTCGCAACGCACGGGCCGCGGCGCGCATCAGCAGGACCGAGCCGCCGGTGAGCCCGGCGAACCCGAGGATCCACAGGGTCGTCTGCACCGCGTCGTGGTCGTTCGTCGCCGCGGCCGCGAACAACACGATCGCGCCGGCGATCGCGCCGAGGCCGCCGGTCGCCGCGATGACGATGCGGTCGACCCAGTTGTCGGCGACGTGGCGGCTCTCGCCGGCGAACAGCTCGGTCTGCACGCTGAGGCGGCCCGACCGCAGCTGGTTGGCGAGCGTCTCGACGTGCTCGGGCAGCGTCCGCAGCGACGGGAGCGCCCGCAGCGCCTCGCGCTGGAGGATCTCCTCCGGCGTGCCGATCGCGTCGCTGTGGTCGCTGAGGACGACCTCGCGGCTCGTCGCGGTGAGGCTGAAGCCGGGATCGATGAGGCGCAGCGTGCCTTCGATCGTCAGCAGCGAGCGCGCCAGCAGCGTCACCGACGACGGCGGGCGCATCCCGTGGCGGCGCATGACCGAGAGCACGTCGCGGATGAGCCGCGGGTCCATGCCGCCGGGGGAGTCGAGCTGGCCCAGCGCCACGCCCATGTCCGCCTCCAGGGCCCGGAGGTCGACCGCGCCGTCGTCGCCTGCGAGATCGCGCGCAGCGCGCGCGAGCAGCCCGGGCTCGTTCGTGGCCACGCCGAGCGCGATGCCGCGCAGGCCGTTGAGCGCGCGGGCGTCCAGGCGCCCGACCGAGCCGAAGTCCAGCAGCCAGATCGTGCCCGAGGCGTCGATGAGCATGTTGCCCGGGTGCGGGTCCGCGTGGAACAGCCCGTCGTCGAGGATCTGGCCGATGTAGGACGCGAGCACCCGGCGCGCGAGCTGGGGGCGGGGGATCGGCGACGCGTCCAGCGCCTCGGCCTCGCCGACCGACCTGCCCACCACCTCCTCCATGACGAGGATCCCGTCGGTCGACAGCGTCGTGTACACGCGCGGCACCGAGATCCCGACGTCGCCTGCCCGGTTCTTGGCCAGCGCGGTGCCGACCTTGGCCTCGTGCAGGAACTCGAGCTCCTCCTCGAGGCCGCCGATGAGCTCCTCGGTCAGCCCGCGCAGCCCGATCGACCGTGCTGCCTCGACACGGCGCTCGAGGCGGTTGGAGATCATCCGCAGGACCGACGCGTCCCGCGCGACGACGTCCTCGATGCCCGGCCGCCGCACCTTGACGACGACCCGCGTCCCGTCGCGCAGCACGGCCCGGTGCGTCTGGCCGATCGACGCGGCGGCGAGCGGCTCCCACTCGAACGAGGCGAACGCCTGCTCGACCGGCTCTCCGAGCTCCTCCTCGATGGCGACGCGGACGTCGTCGGGCGCGACCGGCCGCACGTCCGCGCGCAGCTTGGAGAGCTCGGCGGTCAGCGGCGCAGGGAGCACGTCGTTGCGCGTCGAGGCGATCTGCCCGAGCTTGACCATCATCCCGCCCGACTCCTCGAGCACGGTGCGGACGCGGTGGGTGAGGTCCGGCGAGTCGAGCGCGGCGCCCGTCGCGTAGCGCCAGTGCAGGAGGTTCGCGCGGCGCGCGTTGCCGATCACCTCGCGCAGCCGGCTGTAGGGCGCCAGCTCCGCCTTGAGGGAGCGGATCGGATGCAGCCACCAGCGACCTCGCCTGCGCTTCGCGACCGGCGCACCGCGCGTGAGCAGATCGATGCCGATCGCCACCGGCATCGCCGCCAGGACCCCGAAGAACACCACGAGCCCAGCTGCGCCGAGCGCCTGCCCGAGGTTGTCGACGTGGACGGTGAGCCCTGAGCGCGGCGAGTCGTCGAGCGTGAACGCCACCGCCGTGACGCCCGCGATCCAGCCGATCGTCCCGACGAGCGCGCCGCGCGCGTTGCCCAGCCGGATCCCGAGGAGCCGGCCGCTCGCCTTCCCGACCACGAGGACGAACAGGGCGAAGAGGATGAGTCCGAGCACGACCCGCACGGCGCCGAGTATGCAGGTATGACCGACAGTCCTGCGCGCCGGGCTAGCATGCGCTCGTGGCCCGCCAGGACGACGCGCCCCTTCCCATCCTCCCTCCGCCGGATGTCGTCGAGTCGATCGCCGACGCCATGTTCGCCCTCTCCTCGACGAGCAGGGTGAACATCCTCATGCTCCTGCGTGAGCGCCCGTGCACGGTCGGCGAGCTGACCGACGCGACCGGGATGGAGCAGTCGGCGGTCTCGCACCAGCTGCGCGTCCTGCGCGAGCACCGGATCGTGAGCGTCGAGCGGATCGGTCGCCGCCGGCGCTACGCGCTCCACGACGAGGACGTCGCGGTGCTGGTCGACGCGGCGCTCCACCACGTCTCCGGCGGGCGAGCGGTCCGTCGGGCCGACGTGGGCTGATGGCGGTCGTCGAGGCGGTCTTCACGCCGCCGGCCGGCCGGCGCGCGGTGCTCGACCGGGCGCACGTCGGCGACGTCGAGGGCGCCTTCGGCACGCTGAGCGAGGCGGCGGTCCCGCCCGTACGCGGGACGCGCGCGCGCCTCGCGGCGCTCGCCGCGGTCCTCGGCCCGGGTCTCGTGATCATGGCTGCCGACAACGACGCCGCCGGGCTCGGCCTGCTCGCGCGCGCGGGCGAGGAGCACGGCACGCGGCTGCTGTGGCTGCTCGTCGCGCTTGCGCCCGTCGTCTTCGTCACGCAGGAGCTCGTGCTGCGCCTGGGCGCGGTCACCGGCGCCGGGCACGCCCGCCTCATCATCGAGCGCTTCGGGCGTCGCTGGGGGATGTTCGCGCTCGGCGACCTGCTCGCGCTCAACGCGCTGACGCTCGTCGCCGACTTCGTCGCGATCGCCTTCGCGTTGGGCTACTTCGGCGTGAGCCACCTGCTCGCCGCGCCGATCGGGGCGGTGCTGCTGCTCGGGCTCATGGCGACCGGCAGCTTCCGGGGCTGGGAGCGGATGATGTTCGTGCTCCTCGCGGCGACCCTCGCCGTCGTGCCGCTGTTGCTGCTCGTGCACGCCGGCGGCCATCACGCCGGGGTGGCCGCGCGGGCGCCCGCGTCCAGCACGCTCGTCCTGGTCCTCGCGTTGGTCGGGACGACCGTCGCGCCCTGGCAGCTGTTCGTCCGGCAGTCCAACGTCGTCGACAAGCGGATCACGCCACGCTGGCTCGGCTACGCGCGCGTCGACACGGCGATCGGGACCGTGGCCGCGCTCCTCGTGGCGGCCGGCGTGCTCGTGGCCTGCGCGTGGGCGTTCGGCGCGACGCCGGACGCCTTCAGCGACGCGGGCGGCATCGCACCGGCTCTGCGCGCCGACCTCTCACCCGCGGCAGGCGCGATCTTCGCGGTGCTGCTCATCGACGCGGCGCTGCTCGGCGCCGCGGCGGTCGCGCTGTCGAGCTCCTACAGCGTCGGCGACGCGCTCGGCTTCCGTCACTCGCTGCACCGCGGCCCGCGCGAGGCGAGGACGTTCCACGCCGTCTACGCGGGCTTCGTCGCGCTCGGCGCGGCGGCCGTCCTCGTCCCCCACGTCCCGCTCGGGGCGCTCGTCACCGGCAGCCAGGCGCTCGCCGCGATCCTGCTGCCGAGCGCGACCGTCCTCCTGCTGCTGCTCGGCAACGACGCAGAGATCCTCGGCCCGTGGGTCAATCCGGCCTGGCTGAACGCACTGGGCACGGTCGTCGTCAGCGCGATGCTGGGCCTGTCGACCGCCGTCATCGCCCACGCGGTCGTCCCGGACGCCGAGGTCTCGGTGGGCGCGGTCGCCTTCGCGGCCCTGCTCGTCGTCGGGCTCGCCGCGGTCGTCGCCGAGCATGTCCGCAGGCCCCGCGCCGCGATGACGCGCGCGGAGCGGCTGACGTGGACGATGCCGCCGCTGGACCGCATCACACCGCCGCGGCGGTCGCGCGCCCGCCGGCTCGTGCTCGTCGGGCTGCGGGCGCAGATCGTCGTCGCGGCCTGCGCGCTGCTGGCCCGCGCGGCCGGCGTCCTGTAGCTCAGCAGGCGACCGGGCGGCGCCCGCGCTCGGACCGCTCGCCGGTCTCCGCGAAGGCGTGTTTGAACGTGAACGCCTGCGGCGTCGGACCGTCGCGCTCGAGCAACGCCAGGCGCTCCATGCCCTCCTCCACCGACGGCGTGTGCCCGTCGGGCACCCACCAGAGCGCCATGTGGGCGGACACGCGCGACCGGAACCACTCGCGCCGGCGGCGCATCACCGCCAGGTGGTCGCTCGAATAGACGAAGTCCCACAGGGCGTCGGCGGACTCCCAGACCGACATGTTCACGATGACCAGCGGGTCGGGATCGATCCGGATCGACGTCGCGTCGCCGTCCGCGGTCTGCAGCCGCCACACGAAGCCGGTCGCGGCGTCCGCGAGGGCGTTCACCTCGTCAAGCGCGCCGACGAACTCGGCGAGACGCGGGCTGTGCAGGGGTTCCTGCGCGGTGGCGACGTTGATCTGGGCGAGCTGCATCCGGGCCATCCTCACAGGAACGTGTGAACATCATCATCCTCGTCCTGGTGGACGTCGTCGCGCTCGCCGCGGTCCTCCACGTGAGCCTGCGGCGCGCCGGATGTGATCAGGTGAACGCGTCGCGGTGCGCCCGCACCCACGCGGCGAACGTCGCCGGCTCGCGGCCGAGCACGTCGCGGACGGTCGGCTGCACGACGGACTCGTCGAGCGTGCCGAGCGCGAAGAAGCTCAGGAACGCGTCGGCGTAGCCGGCGGGCAGCGTCGCGTGCATCTGCGCAGCGGCCTCCGAGTCGGACTGCGCGTCGTAGCGCAGGTCGCGTCCCAGGACCTCGCCCAGGATGCGGACGCGGTCGGCCGGCGCCAGCGACTCGGGCCCGCTCAGGCGCAGCGCGCGGCCGCCGAGGTCGTCCTCGACGAGGGCGTGCGCCGCGACCGCCGCGATGTCGGCCGGATCGATCGTCGCGACGTGCACGCCGTCGAACGGCGCGCGCACGACGTCGCCGGCGCGGATCTGCTCGGCCCACTCCAGCGCGTTGGTCATGAAGCTGTTCGGCCGCAGGAACGTCCACTCCAGGCCGGAGGCGCGGACGTCGGCTTCGGCTTGCACCTGGTAGCGCGCGACGGCGTTGTCGAGGTCGTCGCCCTCCACGGTGCTCCCGGAGAGGAGGACGGCCCGGCGGACCCCCGCCTCGCGCGCGAGCGAGAGCAGATCGGTCATGCCCTCGTAGCCGCTGAGGAGGAACACGCCGTCGACGCCATCGAGCGCGCCGGCCCAGTCCGCCGGTCGCGTGAGGTCGCCGGTGATCGTCCCGACGCCGTCCGGGAACGACGCCTTGTACGGATCGCGGGCGAGTGCGCGCGTGTCCACGCCGTCGTCATGGAGGGCGCTCACGAGCGCGCCGCCGACGTTGCCGGTCGCGCCGGTCACCAGGATCGCCATGCCTCAGGACACTAGGCGTGCGGACCGGGTAGATGCCTTCGCATGGAACTTGGCATCCACTACGCGAACTTCACGCTCCCCGGCGGCGCCGAGCGCGCCGCGCCGACCCTCCTCGACACCGCCCGCGCGGCCGAGGAGATCGGCTGCACGAACTTCACCCTCATGGACCACTTCTTCCAGCTCGAGGGGCTGGGCGGCGCGCTCGAGCCGATGCTGGAGGGCTACTCGGCGCTCGGGTTCCTCGCCGGCCAGACCGAGCGCATGACGCTGGGCCTGCTGGTCACCGGCGTCACCTACCGACACCGGGGCTCCTGGCCAAGACGGTGACGACGCTCGACGTCCTCTCCGGCGGCCGCGGCATGCTCGGCATCGGGGCGGCGTGGTACGAGCGCGAGCACCTCGGGCTCGGCGTGCCGTACCCGTCGATGGGCGAGCGCTTCGAGCGCCTGGAGGAGACGCTGCAGATCTGCCTCCAGATGTGGAGCGACGACGAGGGTCCCTACGAAGGGGAGCACTTCCGGCTCGCGGAGACGATCTGCCGCCCGGCGCCCCTCTCCTCGCCGCGTCCGAAGATCCTCATCGGAGGCAGCGGGGAACGCAAGACGCTGCGGTTCGTCGCCCGCTACGCGGATGCCTGCAACCTCTTCCCCGCCGGCCACGACGAGGTCGCGCACAAGCTCGACGTGCTCGCCGGCCACTGCGAGACGGAGGGCCGCGACCCGGCCGAGATCGAGCGCACGATCCTCGCGATGACCAACCCGCTCGACGACGTCGACGCGTTCCTCACGGACATGGAGGGCTACGCGCGCGTCGGGATCGAGAAGGTGATGCTCGTCCCGGGGTCCGACGACCCCGCCGGGCTCGTGCGCGGGATCGGGGAGAGCGTGCTGCCGCGCATGCGCGATCTGTAGGTTGCCGCCCGTGATCCGCCTCTACCACCGACCGAGGGCCGGCCGCCCAGTGCGGGCCGCCTGGACCCTGGAGGAGGCGGGAGCCCCCTTCGAGATCGTCCGCCTGAGCATGGACGAGACGCGCGCCGCCGAGCACCTCGAGCGCCACCCGCTGGGCCGCGTGCCGGTGCTGGAGGACGACGACGGCGTGCTGTACGAGTCCGCCGCGGTCTGCATGCACATCGCCGACCTGGTGCCGGAGGCGGGGCTCATCCCGCCGCCGGGATCGCGGGACCGCGCGCTCGTCTACCAGTGGGTGCTGTTCGCGATGACCGAGATCGAGCCCGCGTTCCTCCCGCTGCTGCCGCACCGCACGACCGACCCGGAGGCGGTGACGGCGGCGCGCGCGCTGCTGCGCGAGCGCCTCGAGGTGATCGAGCGCGCGCTGGACGGTCGCGAGTTCCTCGTCGGCGACTCGCTGACCGTCGCCGACGTGGTCATGGGATCGCTCGCCTCCGACATCGTGGGGCTCGGGCATGCGGAGGGGTTCCCGGCGATCGCGGCGTGGGTCGAGCGGCTGGATGCGCGCCCGGCGCGCGAGCGTGCGGTCGCGTCGGTCGGCCTGAGCGCCGCCGCATAGACAGTCGGCTTCGACGGAGGAGAGGGAACGGATGCTGCTGAAGGACAAGGTCGCCCTGGTCACGGGCGGGGGATCGGGGATCGGCCGCGCGACGACGCAGCGGTTCGCCGAGGAGGGCGCGACCGTGGTGGCCGTCGACATCGACGAGGCGGGGCTCGAGGAGACCGCCCGTGGGATCGGCGGCGTGTCGACGCAGGTCGTCGACGTCTCCGACAGCGCGCAGGTGAACGCCGCGTTCGAGCGCGTGTCATCCGAGCACGGCCGCCTGGACGTGCTCGTGAACGCCGCCGGCGTGAGCGGGCCGAAGGGCGAGATCGACCCGAGCACCCACTTCCTGCTGGACATCACCGACGACGACTGGGACCAGGTCGTCGCGATCAACCTGACGGGCAGCTTCTACACCGTGCGCGCGGCGGTGCCGCTCATGCGGGCCGCGGGCGGGGGGTCGATCGTGAACATCGCCAGCGTCTCCGCGCTCGTCGGCTACCCGCTGAACATCTACTACCCGGCGTCGAAGGCGGGCGTGCTCGGCCTCACCCGCGCGGCGGCCGGCGGCCTCGCCGCCGACGGCATCAGGGTGAACGTCGTCTGCCCGGGCGCGATCGACACCCCGATGCTCAACTCGATCCCCGAGGAGGCGCGGCAGGAGGTCATCGACCTCGCGCCGATCAACCGGATGGCGAGCGCCCGCGAGCTGGCGGGGACGATCCTGTTCCTGGCGAGCGACGACGGGTCGTTCTACACGGGACAGACCCTGTCGCCGAACGGCGGCATGTGGATGTGAGGCCTCACCCGTCCCGCCGGCGCGCCCAGATCCCGTCCGCCGCGCGCAGCGCGAGCGCCTGCACGGTGTGAGTCGGGTTGACGGACGCTCCCGTCGCCATCACCGACCCGTCGGCGACGAGCAGGTTCGGGACGTCGTGGCAGCGATGCCATGCGTCGACGACCGAGTCGGCCGGGTCGGCGCCCATGCGGGCCGTGCCCAACAGGTGCCAGCCCAGCAGCGTGTCGAAGCCCAGCACCCGCACGGAGTCCGCGCCCGCCGCGTAGCAGAGCTCCGTCGCCTTCTCGATCCCCGCCTCGCCGATGCGGCGCGAGTTCTCCGACAGCGTGTAGTGCGTCACGACGCCAGGCAGGCCGAACCCGTCGACGCGCTCGTGGTCGAGCTCGACGCGGTTGTGCGGCTCGGGCTCGTCGTCGCCGCAGACCCAGCACACGGCCTCGTGGTTGAGGTGGTGCTCCAGCGCCGCGTGGTGGCCCTCGCCCCAGCCCGCGGTCTGCAACGCGGTGTCGAGCGGGTCGAACCCGCGCATCGCCGTGATGATGAACCCGCGCTTGAAGTCGCGGGACGGGTCGGTCTCGTAGAAGTGCCGCGTCGTCGCCGTCGCGCCCCACGGACCGTGGTCGGCGCCCGTGCGCTGCGGGAAGCGCCCGATGACGGTCGTCTGCACGTGGACCATGAGGTTGCGACCGACCATGCCGCTGGAGTTCGCCAGCCCGTCGGGGAAGGCGGGCGACGACGACATGAGCAGCAGCCGCGGCGTGCCCAGCCCGTTGCCGGCGAGCACGACCACGGGGGCGGTCGCGCGTCGCACCGAGCCGTCGGGCGCGTGGTAGAGCACGCCGTCGGCGCGCCCGCGGGTGTCGAGGGTGATCTCGCGGACCCGCGCGCCCGTCTGCAGCCGCACGCCGTTGTGCAGCGCCTCGGGCCAGTACGTGTTCGCGGGCGTCGCCAGCGCGCCCGTCGGGCAGCCGTACGTGCAGTGCCCGTTGTTCGTGCACGCCGGCCGGCCCCGGTAGTCGCGCGACGCGATCGCCTGGTGCTGCACCCACCAGTACCAGCCGAGCCGCTCGAAGCCGTCGATCCAGCGCTCGCCCATCGCACCCATGGAGACGGGCGGCAGCGGCGCCTCGGGCGTCGGCGGTGCGGTCGGGTCGCCGGCGATGCCCGACATGCCCATCTCGGCCTCGTTGATCTCGTAGTAGCGCTCGAGGTCCTCGTAGCCGATGGGCCAGTCGCGGCCGAAGCCGTCGAGCGTCGCGCCGCGGAAGTCCGACGGCAGGAAGCGCCAGAACGCGCCGCCCCAGCCCGTCGCGCTGCCGCCGACCGCCGAGTAGACGAACGCGTCGACGGGGTTGGCGCCCAGGTTGCGCACCGGGTAGTCGGCCGGCCATCCCCGCCGCGCCGCGCTCGGGCTCCAGTAGCGCCGGGCGCGCACCTGCCAGTCGGCGTGGCGCTTGGGGATGTCGTCGTCGGGGACCCAGTCGCCCTGCTCGAGGACCAGGACGTCCGCGCCGTGCTGCGACAGCCGCCAGGCGAGGGCGGCGCCCGCCGCCCCGCCGCCGACGACCAGGACGTCCGCGATCTGGGTCACGTGGAGCGGTGGCGGGGAGGCAGGGCGCGCACGCGGTCCAGCCGCGCGGGATCGAACGGCGGCAGCGGCGTGCCGACCATCGGCCGCCGCGAGCTGAAGCCCGTCCGCGCCTCGACGACCGCCTCGACGGCCGGGTCGCGGTAGTACGCCTCCAGCACCATCTCCAGCACCGAGACGAACACCGGCCCGAGCGTCGGATCGGCCTCGAGCTCGCGCAGCGCCGCGACCTGCTCGTCGGACCCGAGTCCTCCGAACCCGCGCTCGGCGAGCCACCCGAGCGCCGATCGCACCGCGGGGGCGATCGAGGGCGCGCGGTCCATGAGCGCGTCGATGTAGCCGACGACGGGCGTCGCCGTCGCGGGTGGCCAGCTCCCGTCCCCGGGGACGAGGCGGTCGGCCCACGCGCCGAGGATCGCGCGCTCGTCGGCGTCGAGGACGAGCGGCTCGCCGACCTCCTCCGGGGCGACGTAGACGCCGCCCGCGTCGCCCGCCCGCACTAGAGGATGATGCGCCCCGGGTTGTCCCCGCTGGGGCCGTCCCAGAGCTCCTGGTGCAGCGCCTCGTCGACCTGGGCCGGGGTCATCGGGAACGCCGGGCAGCCCCGGACGCGCTCGATGATCTGCTCGAAGGTGACGGCGGGCGACCCGCCTCGTACCGAACGGTCCCCCATCTCGGGGAGCAGTCCGTGCTCGTTCAGCAGCGCCCAGATGTAGCGCGTCGGCGAGGCATCGCTCATGCGCGAGGATCCTACCGAGCCGACCAGCTCGACCAGCGGGTCACCGCGACGCTCAGGACGGGACCCTCGGGCGGTCGCGCCCTGTGCTGCGGGTAGCGCTCCGCGAGCAGCTCGACCGCATGCGCGGCGGCCGGCGAGCCCGGCTCGTGCACCGTTCCGGCGCCGTCGGCCCGGACCCACCACAGGGCGTCCCAGTCGTCGTCGGCGTAGTGGTCGGCGAGGAGCGCGACGCGCGGGTTGGCGCGGACGTTCGCGAGGCGCTTCAGCGCCGTCGTGCGCTTCGGCTTGTGGTCGACCGCGACGACGACGGTGTCGCCCTCGACGGCGAAGACGACCGGCACGACGTGCGGCACGCCCTCGGCGTCCGCGGTCGCGAGACGGGCGACGCGCGCCGCCGCGAACCGCCGGCGCGCCTCGTCCTCGCTCACGCGCGCGCCCTGGCAAACCGCGGTCGCGTCGCTCTGCGACGGAACCGCCCGGCAAAGGCGAAGCCTTTGCCCTCCACCTCAGGTCTCCCCGTGCAGCTCCGCGAGGGCGTCCTCGAAGCGGTCGAGCGCCCGCTCGATCGGTCCCCGTGTCGTCGACGGCAGCCAGTGCACCGCGCGCTTGACCCCCGCCTCCTCGAGCTCGGCGAGCTTGGCCGGGTCGGCGGGGACGCCGAACGCGATGACCGGGATCTCGCGGCCGCCGGAGCGCTCGCGCAGCTCGACGATCTTGTCCATGACGTCGGGGAAGCCGTAGTTGGGGATCCACGCGTCGCCGTAGGCGAGCACGCGGTCGAGGACCGTCGGCCCGTTGCCCCCGACGAGCACGGGCGGGTGCGGCCACTGGGCGGGCTTGGGCCAGGACCAGATCCGCTCGAAGTCGACGAACTCGCCGTGGAAGCTGGCCTCGTCCTGCGTCCAGATCTCCTTCATCGCCTCGACACGCTCGTGCATGACCTTCATGCGCTTGCGCGGGTCGACGCCGTGGTTGACGATCTCCTCGCGGTTCCACCCCGCGCCGACGCCGAACTCGACCCGTCCGCCGGAGAGGTGATCGATGCTGGCGACCTCCTTCGCGGTGATGATCGGGTCGCGCTCGATGATCAGGCAGATGCCCGAGCCGATCCGCAGCCGCGTCGTCGCGGCCGCCGCAGCGGTCATGGCGACGAAGAGGTCGTACGTGTGGATGTAGTGGCGCGGTAGCGGCTGGCCGCTGGGGTGCGGCGTCTCCCGGGAGGCCGGGATGTGGGTGTGCTCGGGGAAGTAGAGCGCGTCGTGCCCGCGCTCCTCGACCAGGCGCGCGATGCCGCCGGGATCGAGTGCGTCGTGCGTCGCAAAGACAGCGAGTCCGGTCTCCATGGCGGACGAGTCTAGGTCGGGAGCTCCAGCGTCCGCCGGTACCGGTGCGCGTACCAGGTCTCGCCGCGCCCACACGGCTCCCATCCGTCCTGGACGAGTCGATCGCACAGCAGCGCGTGCGCCCGCGACGCGGGCGCCGTGCGCGACGGAACCGCATCCGTCTCCACAGGCATCCGGACGAGGTCCTCGTCGAGCCGCAGCGCCTCCGACG
>Ga0070665_100002270_pt1 | contig 21380 bp, 20 predicted proteins | sample KBSS13metaG_FD_65862 | JGI IMG/M metagenome (GOLD analysis project Ga0070665, IMG submission 65862) | Switchgrass rhizosphere microbial communities from Kellogg Biological Station, Michigan, USA - KBS S1-3 metaG | ecosystem: Host-associated > Plants > Roots > Rhizosphere > Soil ... | reverse complement strand
GCCGCCTCTGGCGCTAGAGGGGCGTCGCATGCTCACGCTCTTGACGAAGGTGTCAAGAATGGGCAGTGTATCGGGGCTGGTTTGGAGAGAGAAATGGTCACCGATGTAGCCGTAAAGTTTCGTGGAGATCTGCTGGATGCGGACGGCCATGTGTACATGGAGCCGGACGCTTTGGCGGAGTTCGCGCACGAACTGGGTGGAGCGCTGGCGCAGGACTTCTACAAGCGGCAGGTTGAATCGGAGGAGTTCGCCGCAAGCCGCGCGAACAACCGCGAAGAGCTGTGGTCGACCAAGGGGCTGAGCGCGCTTGGGGCCTATGACGCGGAAGAGCGGCGCGAGGCGCTCGACATGATGGGGGTGAAGGCTCAACTGGCCTTCCCGAACACGGGCTCCGCTGAGTTGCGGATCGATTCGGACGCGGCGCGGCGCGCCTGCCGCGTGTACAATGATTTCGCGATAGACTGGACGAAGAGCGCGGGCCGACGCGCGCGGGCCGTGGCTCAGATCAACATGGCGAATCCGGACTGGGCGGTGGCCGAGTTGGAGCGTGTGCTGAAGGAGGGCGCGCTGGCGGTGACGCTGCCATGTCACCGGCCGCCGGCGGGGGTCTCGCCGTCTCATTCGATCTGGGATCCGTTCTGGGCGCGTCTCGAAGAGGCGAACGTTCCAGCGACGCTGCACCTGGGCGCGTCCGGCCTGTTGTCGTGCCGCAATCCGGGTGACGAAATGTTCCCCGAGTTCGGCTGGGGCGAGTCCGAGACGCTGCGGCGCAAGCCCGCCGAGCGGGGCGGCGGCGAAGAGGCGATCAGCCCCTATTTCATGCTGGTCGCGCATGTCGGGCCCGAAGTGTTCCTGCAGTCGATGGTGATGGGCAAGGTATTCGAACGTTTCCCGCGCCTGCGCTTCGGCGTGATCGAGCTGAGCGCCGAATGGGTTGGCGCGGCGGCCGAGCGAATGGACAGCTGGACCGACTTCATGGCGAAGGTTGGCGTGACCTACGAGATGAAGCCGAGCGAGTTCCTCAAGCGCAACGTGCGCGTGACCCCCTTCTGGCACGAAGACCTGCCGCGGATCATCGACCGCTACGGGCTCGAGGATGTCTGGGTGTTCAGCACCGACTATCCGCACCTCGAAGGCAGCCGCGATCCGATCGGGAAATTCCGCAAGCATCTCGACAAACTCCCCGCCGGATACGACCAGCGCTTCTTCGTCGACAATAATCGCCTGCTCTTCCCCGATACTTGAACTGTCTTGGAAATCGGCCTGGCAGACGGATGATGTTTCGGATTCTCGGAAGCGTTGAATCGCGTCAGGCTCCCGTTGTGTTGGGGCCGTTAGATTTATGCAGATAACCTTGCTTTTGGAAATGGGGGCTGAGTCGCTCCCCGACCGGACCGCTTTGGCCGATGCGGGTCTGGCACTGACTTTAGGTGCGTTGTCTGCCCGCGCCAGATCGGCGGCGGCCTTGCTGCGCGATCGGAAGGGCGACAAGATTGCCTTCCTCGGACAGAATGGCGCGTCGCTGCCGGTGGCTCTTTTTTCGAGCAGCATGATCGGTAAGCCGTTCGTGCCACTCAATTATCGCCTGCCGGACGAGGATCTTCGCAAGCTCCTCGTCCGTGCGGCGCCGTGCACCGCAATTGTCGATGACGACATGCTGGCGCGCGTGGGCGGGGTGCCGGATATCGATATCATCGCCCGGAGCGCCTTCGACCAGGCCTGCGCTGATGTCGTCGACGAGCCGATCGAACCGTTCGCCGAAAGCGACATAGCCGTTCTGCTGTTCACGAGTGGAACAACCGGCGAACCTAAGGTGGCCGTGCTGCGCCACCGTCACTTGACCAGCTATGTCCTTTCGACCGTCGAATTCATGGGCGCGGACGAAACCGAGGCGGCGATGGTTTCGGTGCCGCCGTATCACATCGCCGGAATTTCAGCGATCCTGACGGGGATCTACAGCGGCCGCCGGATTGTCTATCTGCCGGCTTTCACGCCAGAGGCTTGGGTCGAAACGGCGGCAAACGAAAAAATTAGCCACGCCATGGTAGTTCCGACGATGCTCGATCGGATTCTCGATCTGGTTGAACAGCGCGGACACAAATTGCCTCACCTCAAAGCCATCTCCTACGGCGGCGGACGGATGCCGCAACCCGTGATCGAGCGCGCAATTCGGCTGCTGCCGCACGTCGACTTCGTAAACGCTTATGGCTTGACCGAGACCAGTTCGACGATCAGCGTATTGGGGCCAGACGATCACCGGCTCGCTTTCAGTTCCTCGGAAATCCATGTGCGGCGGCGCCTCGGCTCGGTCGGAAGGCCGCTGCCCACGCTCGAACTTGAAGTGCGCGATCCTGAAGGCAATGCGCTGCCACCCAACAAGAGCGGAGAGATTTACGTGCGCGGCGAGCAGGTTGCGGGCGAATATCTCCATAAGAAGGCTATCCAAGAGGATGGCTGGTTTGCGACCAACGATGCAGGTTGGATCGACGACGAAGGGTATTTGTTCGTCGAAGGGCGGCTTGACGATGTGATCGTCAGGGGTGGTGAAAACATATCGCCAGGCGAGATCGAGGATGTTCTTCGTCAGCATCCGCTAATCCGGGATCTGGCGGTATTCGGCGTCGAGGATGATCAGTGGGGTGAAAAGGTGGTCTGCGTGATCGTGCCCACCGGTGCCGCGCCCGAGATCGCCGAACTCGCGTCATGGGTAAAGGATCGGCTTCGCTCCACCAAGACGCCGGAAGCTTGGGCGTTTTGGGAGGAACTGCCCTACAATGACATGGGCAAGCTGCTGCGCCGGGTGGTCAAGCAGCAATTCATCAGCAAAGCGGCAAGATCGGCCGTTCAGGTCTAACGATGTCATGAACCCGCGTCGCGCGGACAAGTCGGCCTCAACAGCAGCATAATGATTTAGACGAGCGGACCGACATGGCAACTAGTTCGAGTCGTTGCGATTATCTTTGATTACGCGTGTGGAAACGCGTCTGGCCACGTTCGAGGGCCTTGCCAAGGCGGTCTTTTGAAAATGCGGGTAAACGAAGTGGCTCGGAAAGTGCAATGGCTTCGTCGGCAATGGTCAAATCTGGCGCTGCCGGCAGCATGACCTTTGTCGAGCATCCGCCAGCGAGCGAGAGGAAACTGAGATGGCAAGGCTGGACGGGAAAGTCGCGATCGTGACCGGCGCAGGACGACCGGGAAATATCGGCCTTGCCATTTGCGAGGCCTTTTTGAGAGAAGGCGCAAAGGTTCTAGCTACCGACCTTCGCGATGATTGCCGCTCGGAAATCGACCATCAGTTGGGCTTCTATGGTCAGGAACGTTTTCGTTTCGAACACCACGATGTGACCTCCGAAACGGATTGGGTGCGGATTGCCGATGTGGCTCAGGTCGCATTTGGGCAACTCGATGTGCTGGTTAACAATGTCGGCATCGGCGCAAACGGCAACGTCAGAACTACGAGCCTGGCCGATTTCCGGCTTCAAATGGCCGTTAACCTGGATTCGATCCTCATCGGCATGCAGACTTGTGCCCCCCTGCTCGCCAGCGCTCGTGATCGGTTCCGCGGTGGGTCGATCATCAACACGCTGTCCATGGCTTCCTACATGCCGAGCGGCGTCAATATGGCCTATCAGGTTTCCAAGGCCGCCGGCCGGATGTTGACGTTGTGCGCCGCAGACGATTTTGGTGCTGATCTGATCCGCGTGAATTCCGTTCACCCCGGCGTTACGGAAACACCATTGCTGCGCGAAGGCTTCGAGAGCTATGTTCAGCGTGGCGTTTACAAGTCGACCGACGAAGCCATGCGCTTTCTGGTTGATCGCAACATTCTGAAGCAGGCCGGGACACCGGAAGACCTCGCGCACGCCTATGTCTATTTGGCGTCGGACGAGTCCGCGCTGGTAACAGGCGCAGCACTTTACCATGATGGAGGAATAGGGCGCCAGTATTAACCTGCCCAAGTGACCTGGCAACTGGGCTTAAGCGGGACAGAAAATCGGCGGCAATGCGATTGCTAAATCGGGAGAGATGAAATGGGCCGTTTCTTGTTGATGGTCTATAGTTCCCCAAACCCTGGACAAGACCAAGATTACCACTCTTGGTATCAAAATCAGCATCTTGAGGATGTCGTTTCGTTGGACGGCTTTGTTGGCGGAAGCCGCTATGCGCCCGTTCAGATGCCGGGAATGGACAGCGGCGAACAGTTTTTGGCGATCTACGAAATCGAAGCCGAGAATTGCGAAATGGCCATGCAGACCCTTACCGAAAAGGGAAGCAAAATGGAAATTTCGCCCGGCTTCGACCCATCATCGGTGCGCATGCAGATATTCAAGGCCATCGGCGAACGGGTTACCGTGAGTTAACGTGTCGCCGGCTCCCGCGCTGCCGTTTGGGGACGTCGCGTTGTTGCGTCGCATTTCCCGATTAAGCAGATACCTTCAACAACGGAAGTAATTTCAAAGCCCACAGAACAGGCAGGGGAAGGACGATGGCGACACTGAGATTTGACGGCAAGGTAGCGATCGTGACTGGTGGTGGCGGCCAGAAGCCCAGTCTGGGCCGGTCGCACGCCTTGTTCCTTGCCAGCCGCGGCGCGAAAGTAGTGGTGAACGATGTCGGTGTAGGCCCGAACGGCCGGAGTGAAGTGCCGGCCAGTGCGGCAGCCTTGGTTGACGAGATCCTGGCTGCGGGCGGCGAAGCCGTCGCCGACACTAACAGCGTTGCGACCCCGGAATCGGCCAAGGCGGTCGTCCAAACAGCGCTCGATGCGTTTGGCGCGGTTCACATCGTTGTCAACAATGCCGGTGTCGCCTTGCTGGCGCCCTTTGACGAGTTGAGCGACACTGACATTCAGCGCATGATGGACGTCCATATGATGGGTCCCATCTGGATGTGTCGCGCTGCTTGGCCTCATATGAAGAGGCAGCGGTACGGCCGAATCGTCAATATCGGATCAACCGCGATGTTCGGTATGCACGGCACTGCGGTCTATGGCGCCGCGAAGGGTGGAACCTACTCGCTCACCAGGGCCCTGGCGGTGGAAGGCGAAGATCACGATATCAAGGTCAACACGGTTTTGCCGATGGCCGGAACGGTCGCCATCACCCATCTGCAAGCCGATTCCGAGTTGACACGGGCCCAGATGCAGTTGTCCCCTGAACTGGTCTCCCCGGTCGTGGGCCTGCTGGCTCACCAGACATGCCCGTGCTCGGGCAAGGCTATCGAAGCGGGCGGAGGGAAAGCCTATGAAGTGGTGTTGGGCACCACGACCGGGTATGACCCCGCCCACATGACGATTGAAGACCTCGGAGAGCAGTGGGAGAAGGTGGTAGATCAGACCGGGCTTAAAATCGCCCCAGATACGCTCGGAGATCTGCGCTTGGCATTGAAACCCTATAAATCCGCGTGACGATCGCCGTCGGGGGGTGCCACGGCCGACTTGTTTGGCTTAGTCGGCTCCTTCAATCGAGTACGGCGCTTGGCTGCTCGCCAAGTTAGCGCTCTAATCAGCGTCGCGACGCTGCCCTTTCCAGGCGGATGACAACCCAATCATCTACGTGTCTCGGTCCATTGGTTGTTCTGCGAGCAAGTGTGGCCAGCGAGCCACCGAAACCGTAAGGGCGGCGCGCAAGTGCATGCCGTCTTCGCGCCGCCCTCGATCGGTCATTCGACCGTAACGCCCTGCATGTTACCTTCGTCCCGCCATGCTTCAAGCATTCCCCAGAACTTGCGCGCGCCGCCACCGTAAGAGTCGGCAAAATAACCGATCTTCTTTTTGACGTCGCCCTCGTTGTTGTAGAACCCCGGGGTACACTCGGCCCAGAAGCGCTCCGCATTCCGCGCATTGGCACGGAAATCTTCCAGGAACGCTTCCACCGCCTCGCTTGTGGGCTCGAGCGATTTCGCGCCCTTTCGCGCGGCTTGCGTGAGGATATAGGAGATGTGGTTGATCTGGTGGGTAATGCCAAACATGAGGTTGAGCGACGCGCCGGCCTGAGTGCGGCCCACGAGGAAGCAATTCGGGAAGCCGTCGATCATCACGCCTTGGAAGGTACGCAATCCTTCCGACCAATAATCGGATAGCTTGCGCCCGTTGCGACCGACAATGTCGTAACCCGCGCGGTCCACATAGGTGTTTTCGGACTCAAAACCCGTAGCGAAGATCAGGCAGTCGAGCTTGTACTCCTGCCCGGCGGCAACGACACCGTCAGCCGTCAGCCGCTCCACGCCAGCCCCATCGGTGTCCACCAGGTGGACGCCCGGCCGATTGTAGGCCTCAAGATACGATTCATGGAACGTCGGACGTTTGCAGAATTGACGATACCACGGCTTGAGCGCCTCGGCCGTCTTCTGATCCTTGACGATTTCAGAGATCTGGGCGCGGATCCGGTTCATGTTCTTGTAGTCGTAGATCTCTAGGAGCTGGCTGCGCTCCTTTCCGGTCAGTGGCCGACCAGCCTTGATAGCCGCCCGCTTGAGCGCCGGTCCCATTGCCATCCGGTACAGCTTCGTCCAACCATCGTTGACGAGATCGTCCTCGACATCCTCGGCACCCTCAAGCACCGCGTTGAAGTTGGTCATCCTGTCCCACTGCCAGCCGGGCTCGAGCGAAGCGGCCCATTCCGGATCGGTCGGCGTATTATAGCGCAGATCGACGCAGCATGGCGTGCGTTGGAACACATAAAGTTCCTTAGACCACTTCGCGAGATGAGGGATGCATTGCACCGATGTTGCGCCGGTGCCGATGATGCCAACCCGCTTGTCCTGCAAGCCGACCAGTCCCCCAGTGGTATCCCCACCGGTATAGTCGTAATCCCAACGGCACGTGTGGAAGGTGTGGCCCTTGAAATCCTTGATTCCGGGAATCTTGGGCAGCTTCGGCCGATTGAGGGGGCCATTGGCCATGATCACATACTTGGCGCGGAACCGGTCACCGCGGTCGGTCACGATTTCCCACTTCTTCACGGACTCGTCCCAGGTCATGCCGGTCACAGCTGTCTGGAACAGCGCATTCTTGCGCAGCTCGTACTTGTCTGCAATGCGGTTCGCTTGGGCGAGAATTTCCGGCTGATAAGCATATTTGCTCGTCAGCATCGTGCCCGTATCTTCAAGCATGGGCACATAGACGTACCCTTCGGTGTCGCACGCCGCGCCGGGATAACGGTTCCAATACCACGTGCCGCCAACATCGCTAGCGCTGTCGATGATGCGCAGGTCCTGGAAGCCCGCTTGGCGCAGCTGCGCGCCCATCACTAGGGATCCAAACCCTGCTCCAACCAGCAGGATCTCGACTTCGTCAAACACTGGCTCGCGGTTGAACTCCGCCTCGGCATGCGGATCTTCGACATATTGGGCGAAATCATCCTTCATCCGGATGTACGTGCGGTCGCCGACTTCAAGGCGCTTGTCGCGCTCAGCGAGATATTTAGCATGCAACGCTTCGGGGTCGAAATCGATCGGCCCGACGATTTCAGCCACCACAGGAAGAAGTGTCATTAACCCAAACCCTTTACGAGAGCGAGACAACAAAGAAGACCTGGCGACAAGCCAAGATTGGGCCGTAAGGCGGTCCGACGAGACGCATTTCGCCCAAATCCATCATCCTCCCAGGCCAGGCAGATCGTACCTACCAGCCCTGTCGCGCCAGCAATCCAAAGTCCAACCACGTTCCTCGATCACGACTTTAGAAACTGGGGACGACCGCAGGTGTACTGTTTTGACGGTATTGTCAAGTTTCAACAGCGTTGCTGGACCACGATGGGACTGGCGATCACGAAAGACCCGAGGCCGCGCCCGCACGTTCAAGCTTGAGGAGCCCCACTGCGATAATCCGGCCACCTGTCCGGCCGATGCCCACCTTGAATCGGGTCGGCATTCGCGATAGGCCGTTGATTCGAAAAATATGACGCCAGCGTCACCGGCTTAGCGCCTGAACGCTGAACATTCTAGCGCGAGGATGCACACGATGAATGAGCGTGAACGGGCTGTCGACCCCGTGGAAGGTCGCAGGATCATCGTCACAGGTGCAGCTGGCGGCATCGGATCGGGCGTACTGGCCGGATTGGCGAGCAGGGGGGCAAAGCTGGGCGCGATTTACAATCGCACTCCGCCGGCAGAGGACTTGCGCGCCCTGGCGACGTGGCGGCAATGTGAGCTCGATAACAAAGCGAAGGTCGAGGCGTGCTTCACTTCAATAGCCGACGAACTCGGCGGTCTGGATGCGCTGATCAACGTGGCCGGGCTGTGGCGCGGCGGGCCAGCCGATACGGCCGACGACGAACAGATCGATTTTTTGATTTCGGCCAACCTTAAAACCGTGGTGTTCACCAACCAGGCTGCCTTTGCCCTTATGAAAGACAAGGGAGGGCGCATCGTCAATTTTGGCTCGGTTGAAGGGATCGAAGGCAATGTCGAATCGCCTATTTACGCCGCCGCCAAGGCAGCGGTTCACGGGTGGACCCGGTCGGCGGCACTCAGCTGGGGGTCCGCTGGGGTAACGGTGAACGCGGTGGCGCCGGTCATGCATACCCCGGTCTATTCGCGCATCCGCACGCTAATGAGCGCGGAGGAATTGCATGAGCATGACAAAGAAATGGCGCGGCGCATCGTGATCGGCGGAAAACTGGGCGACGCCGAAAAGGACTGCACTCCGTTGCTGGCCTTTCTCGCCAGCGACGGCTCGCGCTTCGTCACCGGACAATTGCTCGCTGTGGACGGCGGTCTCCACATGATGGGCGCCTGAAGCTAGCGCCTCAATCAGACCCCACCACGTAAAACTTGACACATCCGTCAAATCATGAAAAGAGATGGCGCATTCATCTAGAAGACCGATTTCGAGGGATTAGACATGAACGATCACATTGCGTTGGAGCGGGCTGCGCAGTCGAACAGTGAGCGGTTCACGTTTCAAGGTGACGGTTTTGCGATTTCGCCTGGCCCGTTTTTCGATCCGTCGGAGCTTGAGGTGATTGCGGAGCATGCTCGGCGCGTGCTGAACGGTCAATATGAGACCGGGATCGCGCCGCGCACGAACAGCGGCGGCCCCGAGGTGGACAAGCATCCGTCATACATCGAAGCGTCAATGGCGCACGATGCGGATGATGTTCTGGCCAAGGCGATCCGCAATCCGCGGATCGCGGAATGGGCCGCGCAGGTTAGCGGGGCGAAGCGGCTCAAGATCTGGGGCGCCTCGATCATGCAAAAGTATCCTGGCGGGGAGACCAAGACGATCGTAGGCTGGCACCAGGATCAGTTCTACCTTAATCGGATCATCTCGGGCCCCTCGATCAACATCTGGGTCGCGCTGAGCGACGTCTATTCCGAAAGCGGTCCGGTGCGGTTCGTGCCCCGATCGCATCTGTGGGGCCGCAAGTACGAAACCCGGTTCTTCGATCCTGACGTTGAGAAGCAGAAGAGCGTGATCGAGGTTCCCGAAGGGGAAACCTGGGAAGAGATCGAGGCTGTTCTCCCGGCCGGCTGGGCGTCCGCGCACCATGCCGAGGTCCTCCACGGGAGCAGTGCGAACTCCAGCGACAAGCCCCGCCTCAACCTGCTCATCAATGCCGGAATCGACGATTTCGCCGTCCTGCCCGAAAGCTACTTTGCCACACGGGTCGACGACGATCGCGCCACGCCGGTCATCTATCCCGTCGCCGCCTGATCTGTTGGCTTGAGCCAGAGCGGAGCCATCGGCTCGCTCTGGCGTGTGATCCCGCCTGGATCGGAACGCTGCGTACAATCGCAGCATCTATCGGGATGCTCAAGGAGAAGGCCGAAAAATGGGGCGGAACGAGCGATCCGAACACCAGGAGAGTCGAACACCTTCTTCTCGGCCAGCGGATAATCCAGAGACGTTCGTCGAGCGCATGCACGCCTTCGTCCGCAGCCGGCTTGGCGGCGAGTTGGATGAAGGATCACTGGAGCGCCTGACGGGCGGGGCCAGTCAGGAAACCTGGGCGTTCGCGATGCACTCGCCGTCGCGCGGTACGCTAAGGCTGATTTTGCGCCGGGTGCCAACAGGAGTTGCGCTTGCCGACGTGGGCATCGGCCCGGAGCGCGAAGCCTGGCTGATGCAGCGTGCCGGCGCCGGGGGGGTCCCGGTGCCAGAAGTCATCCATGTTCTGGAGCCCGCCGATCAACTGGGGAGAGGGTTTATCTCCGCTCGCGTCGATGGCGAGACGCTAGCGATCCGTATCAACCGGGATGAGCAATTCGCCGCAGTCAGGCCGCATCTGGCGAAGCAGTGCGGCACGGTCCTTGCCGGCATTCACGCGATCGACCTGAGCGACGCCCCGGACTTGCCGTACCGCCCGGCCAAAGTCCAGCTACTAGATCTTCAGCAGTTGCACCGCAACGCTCCGGTGCGCAGCCCAACCTTCGAACTCGCCTTACGCTGGTTGTCGCTCAACCTACCCAGAGACAGCGACGCGCGCTGCCTTGTGCATGGCGATTTTCGCAACGGCAACCTGATCATCGGCACCGATGGCGTGCGTGCGGTGCTAGATTGGGAGTTGGCGCATATTGGCGACCCGGTCGAAGATATCGCCTATATTACCCTGAACAGTTGGCGGTTTGGGACGATCGACAAGCCGGTCGGCGGGTTTGGCGAGTACGAACAATTGCTAGATGGCTACGTCGCGACGGGACTGCCCTGCCCTTCTCATGCAGAAATCCGCTTCTGGCAGATCATGGGTTCATTGCGTTGGGGCCTGGTCTGCTGGGAAATGGCACGACCGCCTGAGCCCGGCGCGGCGATCACCGTGGAACGCGCCATGATCGGTCGGCGCGCCTCCGAGGTTGAACTGGATTTGCTCGATCTGCTCACGGAGGACGCGCTCGTATGAGGGCTTATCCTGAATCCGCAGTCATGGTGGACGCCGTGGTCCGATATCTCCGCGCCGATGGCGCCTCGGCAGCCGGCAGCGACTTCAACATGCGGGTCAGTGTCAACATCCTTGAGTTGGTCGCGCGCGAGTTGCGTCAGCAGGATGGCGCAACAGCGCGTGAGCATCAACGCCTGATCAAGCTCCTCGGCCCAGGAAAACTGGACACCTTGAGGGACATGTTGGGCGCCCAGATCGCAGACGGCACGCTCAAGATGAACGATCCGCAGATGCTTGAGCACCTCCGATTGACCACCCTCGACCGTGTCTCAATCGATCAACCCCGATATTCGGCTTATCGCCAGGCTATCGAACGGCAGAATACTTCTGAAATTCAGAAAAGGTCCTAAATATGACTTCAAGCAATGGGATGAACTTCGACGTTCCAGACGATCTGACGTCGTACTTGCGCGAGATGGATCAGTTCATCGAAGAGAAAATCCGTCCGCTCGAGCAGCAGGACGATAATATCCGCTTTTTCGATCATCGCCGCGAGTGGGCTCGGACGGACTTCGAGAATGATGGATTGCCTCGCCCAGAATGGGAAGCCCTCCTCAAGCAGGCGCAGCGACTGGCGGATGAAGCCGGGTACTGGCGCTTTGGACTACCTTCGGAATTTGGCGGCAAGGATGGCTCGAACTTATGGATGGCGGTGATCCGCGAACACCTTGCGGCTAAGGGATTGGGCCTCCACAACGATTTACAAAATGAACATTCGATCGTGGCGAATTTGGCGCAGATTATCATGCTGCGCGAATTCGGGACGGACGAGCAGAAGAACAAATTCATTCCCGGCATGATCGTCGGAGAACTGTTCCTAGCCTTCGGGCTGACTGAGCCGGAACACGGCTCGGATGCCACTCACATGGAGACTAAGGCGGTTCGAGAAACGCGCGACGGCCGCGCCGGGTGGCGAATCGATGGCCGCAAGATGTGGACCAGCGGTCTCCACGTGGCGAGCCACGTGATTACCTTCGCTCGCACGTCGGGCAAGGCAGGCGACGCTAAGGGCATCACCGCCTTCCTCGTACCGAAGGAGACGCCGGGGTTGGAGGTGGAGCAGTGGATGTGGACATTCAATATGCCCACCGACCACCCCCGCGTGCGCTTCAGCAACGTCTGGGTGGAGGAAGAGGCTATCTTCGGCCCAATGGAAGAAGGCCTGTCGCTGGCCCAATCCTTCGTCCACGAAAATCGCATCCGCCAAGCCGCCAGTTCGCTGGGGGCGACAACCTTCTGCCTTAATGAGAGCGTGAAGTATGCACGCGAGCGCAAGCCCTTCGGTGAGGCCCTTGCGCGCAATCAGGCAATTCAGTGGCCTCTCGTCGAGATTGCTACGCAGTGCGAGATGTTGCGCCTCCTGATCCGCAAGACGGCCTGGCAGATGGATCAAATGGAACAGAAGGACGTTGCCACTTACCTGTCCGACAAGGTCAGCATGTGCAACTACTGGTCGAACCGTTTGGCGTGCGAGGCGGCCGATCGGGCGATGCAAGTACACGGCGGGATCGGCTATTCCCGGCACAAGCCGTTCGAACATATCTACCGACACCATCGGCGCTACCGCATTACCGAAGGTGCGGAAGAAGTGCAGATGCGCAAAGTCGCCGGGTTTCTGTTCGGCTTCATGGGCCCTAACAAATCGCGCCCCTAAGACAATCAAGCGCTCACGCAAGCAGCGTGGTCGATTACATTTTCATGAATCCCAGGAGACTCAGCATGCAACTTGAGAACAAAGTGGCCGTCATTACTGGCGGTGGCAGTGGCATCGGTCGCGAGTCCACCTTCAGGTTCATTGAGGAAGGCGCCAGCGTGGTAATCGCGGACCTCAATCGGGAGACCGGTGAGGCCACGCTGGAGGAGGCCCGCGCGCGCGGTCTCATCGACCGGGTGCGCTTCGTAGCCACCGATGTGAGCAAGGAAGAAGACATCCAGCGCACGGTGGATACGGCAGTCGCCGAGTTCGGGCGACTGGATTGCATGTTCAACAATGCGGGCATCCCCGGGGCGCTGGGCCCGCTCGAAGAGATGGACGTGGCCGACTGGGACTTCACGTTTGCAGTGCTGGTACGGGGGCCATTTCTCGGTCTGAAACACGCGGCCCGGCAGTTCAAGAAACAGGGCACGGGGGGGGTCGTGCTGCACACCTCCTCGGTGTCGTCGCTGGTCGGCGCCGCCGGTCCACGCGCCTATGCTGTCGCGAAGTCCGCTGTGTCGCACATGGCCAAAGTGGCGGCCGTCGACATGGCCGCATACCGCATCCGCGTGAACGCGATTGCGCCGGGCCCCATTCTTACCGAGATCACCGGCAAGGATCCGGTAGCAGCCGCCAAGCGCTTGCTCGGCGGACATCCCTGGCCCGATAACGGCCTGCCTAAGGACATCGCGGATGCTGCCGTGTTTTTGGCAAGCGACAATGCGCGGTTCATCACCGGCCAGACGCTTTTCGTGGACGGCGGAGCCTCTGCCGACAGCAGCATCGAACGGCGGCTCGGCCGAGGCGACGAGTGGTCGACGATCTCGGGCCTGCATCACGGCACCACCGGAGAGAAATCCAAGATCCGTCGCCTAGCGGAATAAGATCGGCTCGCTCGCCAGCTTGATAAACACCGGTGCATGGCGCTGCTCTTTTGGAGCGAAGCGCATAGACGGCAGGCGTGACGACCTCGAGGATTTGACCGGTCTTGCAGGTTGGGCCCAGGCACCAATCTGCAAGACCGGTCAATTTCGTGAAAAGACAGGGTCCGGTTCGTGTTAGGAAGCGCCGATGCCACTCAGACAACCACCTGCACTCGGGCAGACGATGCTCGTGCCGGATACGTTCAAGGATCGGATCGTTGCAATCACCGGCGGCGGGACGGGCCTTGGCAGAGCGATGGCTGTGGAGTTCGGGCGACTGGGTGCCACTGTCGCCATACTCAGCCGTGGTGACGAACACCGCGAGCGCGGCGTTCACCAGCTGCGAGCGATGGGCGTCCGCGCTGAGGGCTTCGCGGTCGACGTGCGCAACCCCGGTCTGGTCGCCAAGGCATTCGATGATGTGACCGCCACGCTTGGTCCGGTGGACGTACTGGTGAACAATGCATCGGGAACCTTCGCCTGCCCGGCAGAAGACCTCAGCCTCAATGGCTGGCGTTCGGTTGTTGAGATCGTGCTCGACGGAACGTTCTTCTGTTCACGCGAGTTCGCGCGTCGCCGTATGACAGCGCAGCGCGGCGGTGCGATCCTCAACATCGGCTCCAGTTACGCATGGACCGGCGGCCCGGGTTCGGCGCATCTGGCCTCCGCCAAGGCCGGGGTCATTTCAATGACCCAATCATTGGCGGTGGAGTGGGCGCCATCGGACATCCGCGTCAACACGCTTGTGCCCGGTCCCTTCCCACACGACGATCTACCGGAAGGGCTGAAGGAGTTGTATGGCAGCCAGAAAGCGGCGACGAAGGTGCCGGCGGCGCGGGTTGGGATGCAACAGGAGCTCGGCTGGGCCGCAACATACCTGTGTTCGCCGTATGCTAACTTCGTGACGGGCCTCACGTTCGTGATCGATGGCGGGTATTCCTTACGCTATCAACTCAGCTCACCCGAGTTTGTCCCAGTCAGAGAACAGCTTGCTGCGGGACCCTTCTGAATCCACAGACCCGTATTTCCGTGTAATTTGCAGTCGATGCGGTTGTGGCCCCAAAGTCTGGCAGCTAGCCTTCCCTCAATTAGAGGGAGAAGATAGATGGTTGATGCTGCAACTATGTTCGGGATTGCGGACAAGGCCGCGCTTGTGCTCGGCGGTGGGCTCGGCATGGGAGAAAGCAGTTCCAGGCTGCTGGCGGAAGTCGGATGCGACGTGGCTATCGTTGATATCGATGCCGGCCGGGCCGGAACCGTTGCAGAGATGGTGACGAAACTGGGGCGCAAGGGTGTCCCCATCGTCGGCAATGTCTTGGAGCCGGGAGCCGCGGAGGTGATCATCGCCGAGGCAGAGGAAAAGCTCGGCGGGCTCGATATTCTGGTCGCCATCGTCGGCCAGGCGCAATTCGTGCATTTTCTTGATATGACCCCTGAGCAGTGGGAACTCGATATCAACCGCAACTTGAGCTATTTTGCGTTTGCCGCCCAGGCGTTTGCGCGCTCGCTCGTGCGGCGCGGCAAACCTGGCGCGATCACCGCCATATCGTCGGTCAGCGGCCTGCAATCGGCCCCCCATCATGCGGCTTACGGCGCCGCTAAAGGTGGCCTGATCAATCTGGTGAAGTCCCTGGCGTCAGAGCTTGCCGAGTACAACATCCGGATCAACAGCGTGGCTCCGGGTTCAATTCTCACCGACCGACAGGCCGCCGCCCCAGCGGCAGCGGAAATTCAGGCCAAGATGAAAGCCAGCCTCGTTCCCTTCAAGCGCCATGGCGAAACCGACGACATCGGCAACGCAGTCCGGTTCCTATCGTCGAAGATGGCGAACTACATCTCGGGACACACTCTTGCCGTGGATGGAGGGTGGATGTCCGCTTACACGCTGGGTAACTTGCTGGATGGACCCGAGTTCGCTGCGCAGTTCAACGCGAAATAGCTTGAACGATATAATCTCAAAGCCTTGACCTGCTTCACGTTGGAATTTTCGTCTTGGCCTTGTTTGCTCGGGAAGAGCGGCACTAATTCAGTTGATCTGGCCCCGGGAAGCTGGACCGCTTTGAATTGGAGTTTTTCGCTATGATCTCCCAGGCTGGGAGGAGCGAAGGACCATGAAGGCAACGAGTTTTCGGACGCCCAGAAGGCGTTCATTTTGAAGCAGCGAGCAGACGGCGTACCGGTGGCGGACATCTGCCGTAAGGCTGGAATCAGCCAGGCGACGTACTTTAGAAGTATGACGGATGCTGCCGCCGGACATGCGCCGGCTGAAGCAACTCGAGGACGAGAATTCGGCTGCGTAAGCTCGTGGCGGACCTCTCGCTGGATAAGAAGATGCTACAGGATGCCATCCGCCGAAAACTGTGAGGCCTGCTTGTAAACGCGAGTTGGTGAACGCGATTTGCAGCGGTTGGGGCGTGTCAATCCGCCGGGTTTGCGGGGTGCTGGAAATGGACACCTCGACCTGCCACTACAAATCCCGGCGCCGCGAGCAGGCCGGCATCGAAGCCCGCATCTGCGATATCTGCGAGACGCGCGTCCGCTATGGCTATCGCCGCGTCCACGTTCTCCGCCGCCGGGAAGGCTCGGAGATCAACATGAAGCGAACGCAGAGGATTTACAACGAATTGGTTCTGCAGCTCCGTAACAAGACGCCCAGGCGCCGGATGAAGGCGAAGCTGAAGGAAGGCCGCTGCGCGGCCTCCTTCGCGGACCTGCATCAGAAGGCGACGCGGATAGCTGCTGACTTTCTGCGGCATCTCTCGGCAGCGCTACGCTACAAGATTTGCACCGTGCAATGTCCTGGGGCACGAAGGAAGAGCGAGATTTGGCTAACAAGTCTCTATGCGCTGAAATCGACGTCGAGCATCGACTGACCAGCCAAGGCAGCCCTGGATCAATGGTCAGGTTGAAAGAATGAACCGCTCCATCAAAGATAGCCACGGACGAATGCTACATTACAATAGCCACTACCCCGATAGCTTCACCTCAGGCCCGCACCCCACCGTACTCCAGGACCGACATCTAACTAGCGGCCATGCCTCACTGAACTACAGACATTGAATCCAAAGGCTCTCACGCGCGATAGCCTTTGGATATCAACGCGCCGACTTACGGGCGAATTACCCATCCGCCATCGACATGCAGCACTTGGCCAGTAATCCAATCTCCGGCAGGCGAGGCGAGCAACATCAGCGCACCGACCAACTCGTCTGGTGTTCCTCTCACGCGCATCGCAATCTGCATTTCCAGCAACTTCATGGTCGGAGAATCGTCCGGCGTGAGGGACGCTCCGGCTGCGCTGGTGGTGTTGCCGGGAGCAATAGCGTTCACGGTTATCTTGTCTCGACCCAGTTCATACGCGAGCGTCGTAGTCAAACCGACGAGGCCGATCTTGCTGATCCCATAGAGAGTTGTGGCCGGGAACGCACCTGCTGAAGCCTGGTTGATAATCTTCCCGCCACCGCGCTGCCGCATCACTGGTACAACCGCTTTAACGCAATTGAATGCTCCAGTCAGATTGACGTCCAGTACACGATTCCAATCTTCACTCGAAGTTTCGACAATCGGAGCATAATTCAGTTCGGCCATCAACGCCGCGTTGTTGACGAGGATGTCAACCCCGCCAAACTGATCCGTCGCCTGAGAAACCATCGCCTCGACCGTGCCCGGATTGGTGATGTCGACACGCACACCGAACGCCTTTCCGCCAGACGCGGTGATCTCTTCCGCAACACCTTTCGCACCGTCTTCGTTCAGGTCAGCGACGATGACCGCGGCGCCAGCCTGCGCAAGCCCCATGGCATAGGCGCGCCCGATGCTGTTCCCTCTTCCGCCGGCGCCTGTAACAATCGCGACCTTCCCATCGAGCTGAAAACGGTCATTCGAAAACGTCATATTTGACACTCCTGTGCATCTCTCTACCGGTCCGTGCTGTAATGTAGCTTTTGACGGCGATCTACCAAATTCGGTGTGAGAGTGAGGTGATGCCGCTCAGGGCCGCCTTATGATGGAGAGCGCAATGCGCGACCGCCCAAGTCGGCGGATTCACAATACGCTGGAGCGTGGCAGGCAGCCGAAGAGCCAAATTGACCCGCGGGGATGCCATCGCTTACCGCGCGGTGTTATTCGCCGCCGGCATCAAGCGTTAAGCGCAGCTTACGAGGTTCTTGCGAATGGCGCGGCGCATCAGGTTGATCAGTTCCTTTTCCCGAGCTCGCACACGCCAGACGGGTCCAGCCATACCTAACACAGTATCCTTGATCCCACAGGTATCGGGCAAGCGTATGCCCAACGTCCACATATCATAAGGCGGACGCAGAAGGTCCGCACTCGTGTCATCGATCTTTCGCCACGAATACCCCTTCATTCTGAAGAGCTCTATTTGGCGGATGAAAGTTTCACCCCAATCGCCTTCGCGTGTAATCACGTATTGCCGCCGCGACCGACGAATTAATTTAATGATGGCTGTGGAGGACTTCGCGGTCAGCACTGCGCTGCCGATCGTCGACCCTAAGACCGGTAGCTTCAACCCGACTTGGAGCGTATAATCTCCGCCCGCAAAGGCCATCATCTGCATAGAGCAGTCGTTCTGAACGGACAGCGTCACTGCCTCGCCGCTTTCGCCGTACACCTCGTCAAGGATAGAGCGGAGCCGATCGACATTAGGAACCGCTTTAGACAACTGGTGCCCCATCCAGGCGGAGCGCAGCGATGGCGAATAACTCAAGGTGTCTGGGTCGATCAGCAAATATCCGCTGTCAACTAACGTCTTGAGGAGTTGGTCTGTGCTTGATCTGGCAAGACCGAAGGCTTCGGCGATCTCGCAGGCGCGACGGGGCTCCACAGAATTCGCCAAAAAATCGAGGATGTCCAAGGCGCGAGTGGCCGACTTGGAATAATTTCTGCGCTGCGCAAACATGCTTTATCTTACCGTCCGCGGAAGGCCTCTGACTGTCGAGCAATTTGAAAACGTAGCAGATATGGCAAACCTTTCAATGCGGAAGGGGGGCTATGCTCAGGTCAGAGCTACTCACAGGATTTGCGCGATCGGGATTTTGGAGCCGTGGATAGCGCCGCGCAAGCTGTCTGGCGAACGGAACCTGGCGCTGGCGGCGCATATGCATTGTCCGACCGGGGATCACGCTGGCCCAGCTCCAAGCTTGGCTGCTGGCCGAGCATGGTATCGCGCTGAGCACCGGCGATATCTGGAACGCAGCCAGGCGCCTTGGGGGGCTGTCGTCCAAAAAAGCCCTGCGCGCGACCGATCAGGACCAGCCCGATGTCGCACCCGGCGCAAGCTGTCGAGAGCGGCACGGCATCAACCTCAAACCGGTCGCCAAGTGGCGTAGCCGGAGCAGCACCGTCGACCTGCGATAGGGTTCGAAGGATGACCATTCGACGGTGCCGAGCCGATCATCGTCGCCTTTCCGCAAAGCCGCTGGACGACTGTCTCTACGCCTTGCCGGCGACGATCCCGCACCTGACCAGATCGTCACTGCACGTTGCCTGCAACGCCACGATATCTCGCGCCTGCCGCAGGTCAAAGGCGACAAGCCCAAGCGCGGCAAGTTCAGTGCATGCCCTATCGGCTACTTGCACGTCGAAATGGCAGAACTCCGCGTTCGTCGAGCTGCAAGAGAACGCAAAGATGGCAACTTCGCGCGACTTCCTCCTCCGACTGATCGAGGCTGTCCCTACAAGATCCATACCGTGCTCACCGACAGCGGCATCCAGTTCAGGACGCCGTGCGGTGGCGCATCGCCCTCCCCGTCGATCCGGGAAGCCTGGCCAATGGTGAACCCTTCTGGGCGCCAGGGACGATACAATCACCAGACCCCCAAGCCGGAGCCTCCTTGGACCAACGGTCAGGTCGAACTGATGAACCGGACGATCAAGGAGGCAACGGTCAGGCGCTTCTATTACGAAAGCCACGATTATTTGCGCGAGCACCTCGCTAACCTCGTAGCTGCCTATAACTATGCGAAGCGCCTCAAGACCTGTCTCGCGAAGCGGGTTCCTCAACACGCCGTATCAACGCATGTTGACCCGAGGGAGCCGGTTAAGCGTCAAGCCGCTCGATGATCAACGCCGGGGCCATACCCCCCGCCGCGCACATGGTGACGAGGCCCAGCCTCTTACCGGTTCGCTCCAATTCGTCTAGTAAAGTTCCAATCAGTATCGCCCCAGTGGCCCCCACCGGATGACCAAGAGCCATTGCTCCACCGTTGACGTTCACTTTGGCGCGATCCAAGCCGAGGTCGCGGATGAACTTTTCGGAAACGACCGCGAAGGCCTCGTTTATTTCCCAAAGATCAATGTCCTCGACTGCCAGATTAGCCTTGGCGAGCACCTTATTCACCGCTGGCACCGGTGCGTTAAGCATCAATGTGGGATCATCGCCGACATTGGCTGATGCCAAAACTCTCGCGCGCGGCTTCCAGCCCATTTTCGCGGCATAGGCTTCAGATGCGAGAAGTACCGCAGCCGCTCCATCGACCACCCCAGAAGAAATGCCGACATGGTGAATAGGCTGGATGTCGATATCCGGGTACTTCCGGTTGATTGCTTGGCGAAAAGTCTCTGCGCCATTGCTCATGGGCATGTCCAATATCTTGGCGAAAGCAGGCTTGAGCTCCGCCATCCCCTCGAGCGTCGTATCCGGACGGGGGTATTCATCGCGATCGAGCACGACCTGGCCCTTATCATCGACCACGGGGACTATCGAGCGGCTAAAGCGGCCTTCCTCGATTGCGCGCACTGCCCGCTGCTGACTGATCAGAGCAGCGCGTTCAAGGTCCGCGCGGCTCAAACCTTCTGTCGCCGCAATGGCGTCAGCGGCAACGCCCTGATTGGATTGAGGTTGGATATCCTGGAGGTGGGCGTTCCCGCCGTCGAGATCGTATTGCTTTACGCCCGCGACCATTTCCTCTTGCAGATGCGTCTGCATGGCGGACATCATTTCCGTCCCTCCCGCGATGACGCAATCTTCCATGCCCGACCTGATCTGCGCCGCGGCAAGTGCAACGGCCGTCACGCCGCCGCCGCAGGCCCGATCAATTGTGACGCTGGAAGCACGAACATCATAGCCGGCGTCCAAAGCTGAGAGCCTTCCGACATTTCCGGTTTGTGTCCCTTTGCGAATGCTGCTGGACCAGATGATATCATCCACTTCTTCCGTCTTGATGCCGTTGCGCTCCTTAAGCGCCTTGAGCACGGTGGCGCCCAGATGATGGGGGTGGAGATGGGCGAGAGCACCCTTTCCCGGCTTCCCGATCCCGCGGGGGGTCCTCACCGCATCAATGATGTATGCTTCGGCCATACATTGCACTCCGAATTTGATTAAGCGGTCTGTGGGCGATCGTCAGTGGGAAGGCGCCCCATACCCAATCTTATGCCCTTACACTCTCGATCTCTCGTTCCGGCTCAACCGTAGTGGTTCTTAGGTGGCTGGTCGACGGCGATCATGGGCCAGCTGCTCCAACAGGCCCCAGACCCGGTCCAATTGTCTAGACCGCCGCGCACAATCGCGGACGGCCGAGCGAGAGCGAAATTTTATTTCCTCACCGCAGGCCATGAGTGAACCGACAACGCTACCGCTGCTTGCCCGCCACAAGCGGAACACTGCACCCGTTTTGTTGGCCTGGTGCATGAGTGAGCGATCGCCGGTCCCCTCACCGCATCGAATCAAATGCCATGCGGCTTGAACAAACCGGTTCTCGTCACGCCTTCCCTTTTCCGACTTCTGGCATTCGGCCCTGCCTCAGGCCGCCAGTTTCTGGCTGGTGTGGACGATGGGTTGGATGCCGAAGAGCTTGGCGGCATTGAGGCCGACGGCATCGCGCCAGGTGGCATCACTGACGTTCAGATCCGTGAACAGCTCGT
>Ga0070665_100002269_pt1 | contig 21381 bp, 16 predicted proteins | sample KBSS13metaG_FD_65862 | JGI IMG/M metagenome (GOLD analysis project Ga0070665, IMG submission 65862) | Switchgrass rhizosphere microbial communities from Kellogg Biological Station, Michigan, USA - KBS S1-3 metaG | ecosystem: Host-associated > Plants > Roots > Rhizosphere > Soil ... | reverse complement strand
TCACCGCGGCCCAACTCGTCCAGACGTCGTTCGTGACGGGGACGGTGAGCGACAATCTGCAGATCAGGGCCTTTGACGGCTATGCCTGGAGTGCCGGCGATACTACCGCCTGGTCGCCTTTCACAGTCTCGGTGCCGGCCAACCATGCACCGGTCGTGACCACCTCCAACAAACCCGAACCGCATGGGGTCACACTGGCTCTGTCCAGCCTGTTCTCGGTCAGTGACGCCGATAGCGATGCCATGACCAGATATGAGATGTGGGACGCAACCCGCGATGCCAGCAGCGGTCACTTCGTCATCAATGGCGCGCCGCAGGCCGCCGGGACGATCATCGACATCACCGCGGCGCAGTTGGGTCAGACTAGCTTCGTGACCGGTTCGGTCGGAGACAATCTGCAGATCCGCGCCTTCGACGGCAGGGACTGGAGCGCCGGCGACAACGATGCCTGGTCGCCCTTCACCATCACGGTGGCCCCCAATTCTGCTCCGGTGCTGACGACGGTGGACAAGAACACAACGCCGGGCCAGAGCCTGACCCTGGCGAGCCTGTTCTCGGTCAGCGATGCCGACGGCGATACCATGACCAAATACCAGTTGTGGGATGCCACCCGCGACGCCAACAGCGGTCATTTTGTCGTCAATGGCACACCGCAGGCCGCCGGCACGGTGATCGATGTTACCGCGTCCCAGCTCTCCCAGACGACCTTCCTGACGGGGACGGTGAGCGACAGCCTGCAAATCCGGGCCTTTGACGGCTATGCCTGGAGCGCCGGCGACACCGCCGCATGGGCTCCTTTCCATATTAACGTGTGATCCACCCGTTAACGTCAGTTGATCACCGGATTGGCGTTCCCATGGCGTTCCGGATAAAACGAGACGCCCCGGGGGCTTGGTTGGGATTTGCGGCGACAGCTTGGACGGCGAAAAAAAATGGAAAATCAGATTTTCTCGGACGGGATCGGCCAGATCACCGTCATTGGCGGCATGGTGAGGGTGGATTTTGTCGCCTATTCCGCCTCGGAAAAAGACGCAAAAGGCCAGTATCTGCCCGTCTTCTGCCAGCGCGTCGTCATGAACCCGGACAGTTTTCTGCATGCAACCGCCAAGATGCAGGAAGCCGCCCAGGCCATTGCCAAGCTGGGCCAGCGGCCGCGCGAAACCTCGGCCGCCGAGCCCGCACCGGTTCCGGCGGCGTCGTCGGCTGAGGCCCAGCCTTCAAGCCCGCCCAAGCGCCCCTTTCCCTGAATGACTGTCGGCGTCAACAGCACGCTGGATGAAGGCGCTGCAAAGCCCGCCGGCGCCGGAACGCCCAATGAGCAGACCGGCATCAAGGCGCTTGCGGCGGTGGCGCGGCATCTGGGGCTGGACTGGAGCCTGCCCCGTCTCATCCATGTGTATGGCAAGGAGCATGAGCCGGATGCAGCCGAGCTTGTGCGCATTGCCCGGGCCGAGGGGCTGAAGGCGAAATCCTACCAGACCGACTGGGCGGGGCTCGAACGCTTCCAGAAGCTGGCGCCTTTTCTGGTCCGGCTGAAGGACGGCGGCTATTTCATCGTGGCCGCCGGAGGGGCCGGGCAGGGCGCCGCGCCCCGCGAACAGATCATGCTGTTCAATCCGCGCGTTCCCGAATCCGGCCTGTTTGCGGTGGCGCGCGGAGAATTCGAGCAATATTGGAGCGGCGAAGCGCTGCTGTTCAAGCGCATCCACCGGCTGGACGACAGCAACCGCCGCTTCGGCCTGGGCTGGTTCGTTCCCGAACTGTGGCGCCAGCGGGCGCTGCTCCGCAATGTCGTCGTGGCCGCGCTGGCCATGCATGTGCTGGCGCTGGCGGTGCCGATCTTCTTTCAGATCGTGATCGACCGGGTTCTTATCTATCTGGGAATTTCCACTCTGGTGGTGATCAGCATTGGCGTGGTGCTGGCCATCCTGTTCGACGCCACCTTCAACTGGCTGCGGGGCTATTTCGTGCTGCGCACGGCCAGCCGCATCGACATCAGGCTGGCGCGCACGACCTTCCGGCACCTGATGTCGCTGCCCATCAGCTTTTTCGAATCCGCGCGCGCCGGCGTGGTGACCAAGCATATGCAGCAGGGCACCACCATTCGCGAATTTCTGACGGGCCGGCTGCTGAGCGCCGTGCTCGATTTTCCGGCGCTCTTCATCTTCCTGCCCTTGATGGCCTGGTACAGCCTGGCCCTGACGATCGTGGTTTTCCTGGTGGCGCTGCTGCTGGGCGGCGTCATCGCGCTGATGCTCGGGCCCTACCGGCGGCGTCTGCGCCATCTTTACCGAGCCGAGGCGCAGCGCCAGTCGCTGCTGGTGGAGAGCGTGCATGGCATGCGCACGGTCAAATCCCTCAATCTCGAACCCCGGCGCGAAGAGGCCTGGGACAATGCGGCCGCCGAAGCCGTGCGCACTTATGTGCAGGTCGGCAAGATGTCGCTGGCGGCCAATACCTTCTCGCAGTTCATCGAGAAGCTTCTGAGCATCACGATCATCATTGTCGGCTCCTTCCTGGTGTTCGACCAGAAGCTGACGGTCGGCGGCCTGGTTGCATTCAACATGCTGTCATCGCGCGTCATCAGCCCTGTCCTGCAGATGATCGGCCTGCTCAACAACTACCAGGAGACCATGATGTCGGTCGAAATGCTGGGCGAGATCATGAACCGCCCCGGCGAGGCGGCCGGCCAGCGGGGCCTGACCCCGCCGCTGTCGGGCGCCATCGAACTGGACCGGGTCACCTTCCGCTATCCGGGCAGCGAAAAGCCGGCCCTGCGGGACATCTCGCTGCGCATCCCCGCGGGCGCCATAGTGGGCGTGGTGGGGCGCAGCGGATCCGGCAAGACCACATTTGCCGCGCTGTTGCAGGGACTGCACTATGCCAGCGAAGGCAATGTGCGCATTGACGGCCACAATGTTCGTGACCTTGATCTGTCCTATCTGCGCGGCCAGAGCGGTGTGGTGCCGCAGGAGGCCTTCCTGTTCCGGGGCTCGATTAAGGACAATATCCGCATGGGGCTGCAGTCGGCGAGCTTGGAAGACGTGGTCCAGGCGGCCAGGCTGGCCGGCGCCGATGAGTTCATCCAGGACCTGCCGCAACGCTACGATACCGAACTGGAGGAAAGCGGCGTCAATCTCTCGGGCGGCCAGAAGCAGCGCCTCTCCATCGCCCGGGCGCTGCTGCGCCGCCCGCGCATCATCATCTTCGACGAGGCGACCAGTGCGCTCGATCCCGAAAGTGAGGCGGTGGTGATCCGCAATCTGCGGGAGATCGCGCGCGGCCGCACCACGATCGTCATATCGCATCGGCTGGCGACTATTCGCGACGCCGACGCCATCGTTGTGTTCGACAATGCGGCGATCAAGGACGTCGGCACGCATGCCCAGCTCCTGGAGCGCAATGCCATCTATCGCCAGCTATGGTCGCAGCAGCATGCGGGGTCCGCATGAGCGGTGGGTCGTCCGTGCTGGAAGCGATGGGTGCGAAAGGTCGCAAGGCCTGGAGTGCCCTGGAAAACTGGGTGGACCGGCGTTTCGGCCAGGACGAGTTTGCCGGCCACGATGCCGCCACCCGCGGCTTTTCGCCTGATGCCGTCGCGATCGAGGAGGCGCCCGTCCCCCTCTCGGCGCACGCCGCGCTCTATGCGGTCCTGGCGCTGCTGGTGATCGCCATTCTCTGGGCGATTTTCGGCTCGGTGGACCGCATCGTGGTGGCGCAGGGCAAGATCGCCACGCGCACCCCGTTGGTGGTGATGCAGCCTTTTTCCACGTCGCGTATCCTGAAGATCGACGTCAAGGCGGGCGATCATGTCCGCAAGGGCCAGGTCCTGGTCTCGTTCGATCCCGCCTTCGCCCAGGCTGACGTCGTTTCCCTGCAGCACAAGGTGGACACGCTGACCGCGCAGACGGCGCGCCTGGAAGCCCAATTGGCCGGCACCGGTTTTGCCGCCCAACCCGGCGACAATGCCGAGCGCGTGACCCAGGTTCAGATCTTCAATCAGGAGACGTCGGACTATCAGGCGGAGATGAAGCAGCGCGACAGCCGCCTGCGCCAGATCGAATCCCAGATACAGGTGGACCAGGCGAGCCTGCCGGGAATCCGGTCACAGCTGGAGATGGCGCGCCGCGTGGTCAGCATTCAGCAAAATCTGCGCTCGCAGCAGGCCGCGGCCGAACTGGATGTGATGCGCGCCCAGAGCAGCATGGTGGATTCCGATTTGAAGCTCAAGAATACGCAAGGCGACATGGCCAAGCTTGAGCAGCAGCGCGCCGAGACGACGCAGGAGCGCAATGCCTATCTCCAGAAATGGCGCAGCGATCACAACCAGGATCTGGTGAAGGCGCGTCAGGATCTGTCCGAGGCGTCGGAGACGCTCAACAAGGCGCACCGCATGAAGGATCTGACCGAGATCGTGGCGCCGTCCGGCGGCACGGTGCTCGAGGTTGCCGACCGTTCCGTCGGCTCGGTGCTGCGCGAGGCGGAAACCCTTCTGACTCTGGTGCCGGATGGCGCCGATCTCTATCTGGAGGCCCGCATGCCGTCGCGCGATGTGGGCTATGTCAAAGTCGGTGATGAGGTGCGGATCAAGCTGGAAGCCTATCCTTTCCAGCGTTTCGGCACTCTCAACGGCATTCTGGATGTCATCAGCGCCGATTCGGTACCCATGAAACAGGACGATACCCAGTCGCAGCTGGTGTATCGGCTGCAGGTGCGCATCTCCGATCCGTTGGGCGCGCTGGCCGCCCGTGGCATCCATGTCCGCCCCGGATTGGTGGCCACCGCCGAGGTCAAAACCGGCAAGCGTTCCATCGCCGCCTATGTGCTCGATCCGATCCTGCGCACCACCGACGAAAGCCTGCGCGAACCCTGATCAGATAAGCCTCGACGCTCGCCACATTTGCGCCCGTATCGATGGTTGATGCGCGACGGAAGACGGAGCGCGGTGAGTGCTTTTTGTTACGGAAACGTACGGTTCGGTGCGCATTCGCGCATGGTTAATGCCGCGAAGCGAAAGTTCCTCACGTCAGAACGCCGGCCGCCCCGGTTGTGCCATCAATCCTTAACTGCCCCTTAGCGTTGCGGGGTGTGCAATACGCCTTGAAGCGGGCGCATGGGCGGCCCGTTCCCAAGGTTCAGGCTGAAGTGATGCGGGGACAGAAAACCAGAGCGGGTTGGCGGGAATTCCTGCCCCCGATCATGGTGGTGATCATCGGCCTTTTGCTGGCCGTCACCGTCTTCCTGACTGTGCGCGGCTATTACGCCAACCAGACGCGCCAGCAGTTTCGCCGCAGCGCGACCAGCTTTGCTTCCACCTTCAAGGGGGATGTCGCTCGCCATGTCACCTCGCTGGCGGCGATCCGCGCTTTTGTTACGGCTTCTCAAGTCACGCGCTGGCAATTTTCCACCTATGCGCATCAGATCCTGCCCTTGAATGCCGGACTGCGCGCGGTGTTGTGGGTGCCGAAGGTGAACAAAGCTGATCGCGCCTCTTATGAGGCAGGTCTGCAGAAGGACGGACTGTACGGTCTGCATATCCGGCAACTGACCGATCAGGGCGCGATCGTCGAAGTCGCAGCAAAAGACACCTATCTGCCCATTACATATGTCGAGCCCTTCGATCGCAATATCAGCCTGCTCGGGGTCGATATCTCCCGCATCCCCCGTTACGCCGAACTGTTTGACGATGCCGCACAAACCGGCCGCGTTGCCGCGTCCGCGCCCGTCACCCAGACCCTGGTTGCGGGCCCGCGCGAGCCCGTGGTGCTGCTGGCGTTTCCGCTCAGCGCCAACAGTGGCGTGGGCCTGGGCTATGCGCTGGGCATCCTCCAGTTTTCCTCCATCATCGCCGAAGCCAAGGCTCCGTCCGATCCTGCGCTGCAGGCCGCGATCGCTTATCAGGCGAGCGCCAAGGCGCAGCCCACGATCTGGAGCGGCGACGATCGCCAGAGCGCGTCGCGCTGGTTCGACAATGCCAAATTCCAGCAACTGGCGCCCTTCACGATCGGGGACCGGCGCTTCTTCCTGGCGCTTCGCTCGACCGCCCATGATGATCCGTTCACCAGCTTTTACATTCCCGCCGGCGCCGCCTTGCTGGTCATCACGCTGACCGCGCTTCTGGCGCAGAACATGGCGACCACGCTGCTCCGCAAATGGGGCGTCGAGCGGGCAGTGGTGCTCCGCACCACAGAGCTGAGTGCCGCCAACGGTAAGCTGGTGGCGGAAATCGAGCAGCGGCGCCAAATCGAAGCGGCCCTGCGCACGGCGCGCGACAGGGCTGAAAGCGCCAACCGGGCCAAATCCGCCTTCATGGCGGTGATGAGCCATGAACTGCGCACGCCGCTCAACGCCATCATCGGCTTTTCCAGCCTGCTGGGAGCTGCGGAAGGTTCTTCCCCCCGGCAGAAGGAATATTCCGGCGAAATTCTCACCAACGGCCACCGCCTGCTGGACCTGATCAATGACATTCTGGACCTCACCCAGATGGAGGCGGGCGAGCAGACCGCCGGCCGCGAACTGATCTATCTGTCCGATAGCGTGCCGGCCCTGGTGGCCAAGGGGCAGGCGAGTGCGCGGACGGCTGGGATCACGCTTCAGGCGGCGGTCCCCGATGACCTGCCCGCCCTTTACGGAGATAGCAAACGGATCACCAAAGCTGTCGCCCATCTCATCGCCAATGCCGTCAAATTCACGCCGGCCGGGGGCGCCGTCGCGGTGAAAGTCCGCCGGAGCGATGGCGCGCTCGTGATCGAAGTGACAGATACCGGAGTTGGCATCGCGCCGGAAGCGCGCCAGCGCATTCTGGACAGCTTCTCCCAGTCCGAGACCCAGCTTGCCCGGCGCTATGAGGGCGTCGGCCTGGGACTGACATATGTCGCCAAGGTGGCGGCGCTGCATGACGCCGCACTCGACATCATCAGCGAGGCGGGACATGGCACCTGCGTGCGGCTGACATTCAAAGGCGCGCAGATCGAACGAGCATTGGAGGTCGCATGAAGGCGAACAGGTTTTTGACGGCGCTGACATTGCTTGCGCTCGCCGCCTGCACGCAAGCGCCCAAACCCGCGCCGGTGACCGCGCCGGTCCCGGCCGCCCCGGCGCCGATGCCGGTTGTGGAAACGCCTGCCGTGCCAGCCATAGATCCAGCCGCTTTCGCCCAGGCTCAGGCGAACTTGCGCGCCCTGGGCTACAACCCCGGCAAAGCCGGCGATCCCGCCGATCCGCTCTTTCAGCGTGCCTTGGCCAGTTTCCAGAAAGACCAGGGCCTGGATCAGGACGGAATATTGGGTCCTCAGGTCATGGAAAAACTGCGCCTGATGCGCGCCGCGCTCCGCACAGTTCCATCCGCCGCGCCGGGCATCTTTATCTACAGCGGCCGCGCGTCGGATCATCAGGCGCTGACCCTGGCGACCCCGCCGGACGGATTTGCCACCGACGCGCCCGCCAATTTCCTGATGCCACTGCGCGCCGGCAGCCAGGGCGTTCTTCGCTTGACCCGCCAAGACGGCGCGCCGGTCCCCGTCACCTGCCGCACCGGTAAGATGGCGGGAACCAACCTGCCGCTGGGAAAGATCGAGACACTTGCCGTCGATTGCCGTGGCGAGGCATCGGACGATCCGCAATGGCATGATCTGTTTGCCCCGCGTCTTGGCGTGGTGGTCCAGCGCCAGAGCAAATCGGGCACGCGTCAACTGATCGCCGCCCGGCCCATCACGGCCGGCTGGCCTTTGGCCGCGCGCGCCGGCCTGGACTGGGCGCTTAGCCATGCGCTGGACGATGCGGCGGCGAAGAGCACCTTGCAATGGTCCAGCACCGGCGTGACGCCGCACTTCGATATTAAAGTCAGCGCCCGGATCAAGGGTGGCGAGGCCGGATTGGGCAAGAGCTTCGCGGCAGCCTCCTGCCGCCGCTTCGAGCTGGCGCAAACCGGAGCCAAGGCAAGCTATCCGGGCATTGCCTGTCTGAACTCCGCGGGCGACTGGGTATTGCCCGGCAGCGGTATCAGCATCGCCAGGCCTGCCGGCCATGCCGTCCAGCGCACGCCCGCCTTGCGCAGCGCCGCCAAGTAACGGCGGCTAGGAATCGTAGGACACTAGCAAAATTGAATCCTAGTGTCGTTTTGGCTTCGAAGTTCGCATTGAAGCCGATATCGATCCCTTGGCGAACTTCGAAACCACGACACTAGACCAGGTTGGTCTGGTAGAGATTGGTCAGCGCCGCCCAGGCGCGCTCGGCTTCACCTTCGTTGTAGACCGCGCCGCCCTTGACGCACCACCCATGATTGGCCTGATAGACATCCACAGTCGCCGGCCGCTTGGCGGCGACAAAGGCGGCTTTCAGGTCTTCTTTCATCTGCGGCGCCTGCATGTCGTCATTCTGCGCCTGGCAGACCAGATAGGTCGCATTGGTCTTGGGGATCAGCAGATGCGGACTGTTCGCATCCTTGGTCACCAGGGCATTGCCGCCATGGAAACTGCCGACGGCGGCGATGCGCGCCGGCACCGCGGCGGCGGTGCGGAACGATAGTGCTCCACCCATGCAATAGCCCTGGACGCCGGCCTTCTTCGTCTTGGCTGTCTCGGGTTGTGAATCCAGGAACGCCAGATAGGCTTGGGCATCGTGATCTATGCCGGCATCGGTCATGGCGCTGCGATAGCCGAACAGTCTGGTGCGTTGTTCCGGATTGTTGAAATCGAAGGATTCTCCGATCACCGGCGCATGAGCCGAACGATAGAAGGGATTGGGCACCAGCACCACATGGCCTTGGGCGGCCAGGCGCCGGCCCATGTCGCGGAAGGCGGGGCGCAGGCCCATGATGTCAGGCCAGACCAGCACCGCGGACCAGCTTCCCTTGCCGGCGGGATGGAAAAGCGCGGCATCGCAAGTGCCGTCGGCCGTCTTCACTTCAACGTCTTTTTCCACGATTTCCGATTGCGCCAGCGCATTGGCGGGCAAGCCCGCCACCGCCGCCGTCATCAGGCCGAAACTGCGCCGTGAAAGCCGGTGATCCTCGACCAGGCCGGGATGAATGAATTCGTCGCACATGCCGATCCTCCCTTAAGGTTCCCAGGAGGAGAAAAGCAGGACCGGTCCCTGTCAAGGGTTGGCCGGTTCAGACGAGGGGGTCGGCTCCCGTCAGGCGGCCCTGGTCACTTGCCAGGGGCCGCCGCATGTCGCTGCGAAAGGGGGATTTCCGGACGGTGGCCGCAGGATTCTTGCGCAACAGTGAAATAAATCGCTCGCCCCACCGGGAAATGTCGGTCCGTGCCACCGCCTTCATCAGCTCCCGGTGGCGGTCCTTGCGCTCGTTCAGCGGCATCATCAGAGCCCGGTGAATGGCAGTGGCCACACTTTCGGGATCGTTGGGATTGACGATCAGGCTGGCTTTCAGGTCGGCGGCGGCGCCGGCAAATTCCGACAGCACCAGCGCGCCGGGGTCTTCTTCGTCCTGGGCGGCGACATACTCCTTGGCCACCAGATTCATGCCGTCGCGCAGCGGCGTGACCACGCCCACCCGCGAGGCCCGGAACAGCCCCGCCAGCATGTCGCGGCTATAGGTGCGAGTGACGAATCGGATGGGCGTCCACAACACGTTGCCGTAATCGGCATTGATGCGGCCCGAGAGCGTGTCCAGCTCCTGTTCCATCGTGGCATATTCGGGGATGGCCGAACGGCTCTTGGGCGTGATCTGCAGGAAGGTGACATTGTCGCTCCATTCCGGCCGGTTCTTGAGCACCTGCGCGAAGGCCTCGAACTTCAGGCCCAGGCCTTTGGAATAATCCAGGCGGTCGACGCCGATCACCAGATTGGGCGCGCTCTCCACCAGCCGGGCGATCATCGGATTGCGCCGTCCTTCCTGGGCCATGCGGACGAAATCGGCGGTTTCGATACCTACGGGGAAGGTCCCGAGCCTGAAACCGCCGGGCAGGGTGCCCAGATGCGGCGAGGAGCCAAGCTGTCGGGCGATGTAGCGGGCAAAGTTGGCGGTGTCGGTCTCGGTCTGAAAGCCCACCAGGTCGTAATCGGCCAGCGCGCCCACCACCTTTTCATGATGGGGCATCGCCGCGACGACTTCCGGCGGCGGCATGGGGATATGCAGGAAAAAGCCGATGCGATTGGTCAGGCCACGGGCACGCAGCACGCGCGCCAGCGGCATCAGGTGATAGTCATGCACCCATATCAGGTCGCCGGGCTCTAGATACTCGGTCAGCAGATCGGCGAAGCGGTCATTGACCCTGAGATAGCCCGACAGATCGCGGCGCGAGAATTCCGCCAGATCCTGGCGGTAATGCAGGACAGGCCACAGCACCCGGTTGGCGAAGCCGTTGTAATATTCCTCAAAGTCCTGACGCACGAGGTCAGTGACTACATAGTCAGTGCCATCAACACTTTGATGCCGGACCTGGACGTGGGACGTCTCGTCGACCGCTTTGCCACTCCAGCCGACCCACACACACTTGTTTTTCTTGAGCAGGGCGCGCAGCGCCACTTCAAGCCCTCCGGCATGCGGAGCAGCCTGGTCGGTGGGAATCGATACCCGATTGGAGATGATGAATATGCGCGCCATGCCGTCCTCAGAAGAGCAATGTGCGCCGAAAGCGAAGGTTCCCCAAGGTAACAATTAGGGACAAATAAAGGCAGCCAGCGGCGGCGGCTGGTGAAGCTCGTTCGTCTCTCGCGCGCCTATTGCGGCGTGGACGTGGCCTGTTGCCGGCGAAGCGTCGCCAATGCCGCGCGGGCGCGATGCAGACGGCTCTTCACGGTCCCGATCGGCAGGTTGAGCCTGGCGGCAATGTCCGCCATCTGGCCTTCCTGACGAAGAATCTCCACATAACGCGGAGAAAGCTGTCCCAACAGGGGTTCATCCTGTTCGGTCAGGGGGAAGAAGCGCTGCCGACGCTGCCGGCTTGAGGGCAGGGAGGCTTCCAGCTCTTGGGGGTGGGTCAAGTTTGTATCAGCCATGCATTCTTAAACCCACGAATCTCACTGAAGTTTCGTTTTGAGCGGTTCCTGGCACCTAAAAAAATGCACGAGAGTTCCCTGCGGGAACTTTCACAATTCATGACCAGCCGTCATTTCTTTTCGTTCGCGCGGACGAATTCCAGCATGTCGCCGTAAAGCGGCGTCCGGCCGCGCAGGCCGGGTACCAGCGACAGGATGATTCCGATATGGCCGGTGCCGGGGTAGAGTCTTTCTTCCACCGGGCTGTCGGCGATGCGCAGCTTCGCCGCCAGGCGGCTGGTGTTGCGGGGCAATACGGTCGTGTCTTCTGTTCCAGCCACCAGCAGCATGGGCGGGCGCACACCATCGATATAGTGGATCGGCTGGGTTTCTGGGCAGTTGGCGCCGCCAAAGATCGCAACCAGTTCGTCATCCCGCAACGGCAGGAAATCATAAGGTCCGGCAATGCCGATCACGCCACGAACAGAATTCAGGCCAACGCCCATCGCCTTGAGATAGCTGGGGTCCGCCGCCAGCATCACCGCGATATAGGCTCCCGCCGAATGGCCGGCGAGAAAAAGGCCGCCAGAGTCGCCGCCATATTCGGCCGCGCGGGCGTGAAGCCAGGCGAAGGCGCGCGCCCCATCCTCCACAAAGGCTGGATAGCGGACCTGCGGATAAAGCCGGTAATCGGCGACCGCGGTGATGATCCCCTTGCTGGCAAAGGCTTGGCCAAAGGCCGGATAAAGCGCCTTGCTGCCGCCGGTCCAGGAGCCGCCATAAAAAAAGAGAAGAAGCGGCGCGGGCTTGGTCAATTTATCCGGAACATACAGGTCGAGCGTCTGGCGCGGATCGTCCCCATAAGCCAGGTCCCGCACCACATGATAGCCGCCGTGCGGAACCACAAGATCGAGCGCCATCTGCGAACAGGCCGTCAGAAGTCCCAGGAATCCCAAGGCTACGGCATATTCGACTTTGCGCATGTCTCAGACGGTTTCGCCTAAGGGCGCGCGCGCTGGGCTATGGGGATGGCGGCGAATGCCTTTCAGCATCAGCCGCACCGCCTCGAAATGGATGGCCGCCACCACCTTCAGCGTCATCAGCGGATAGGCAAGCAGCATGGTCAACAGCGCCCGATCGGTCAGCGCGCGGCACCGGCCGGTGAAGGAGGCATCCAGCACCGCTTCGCCGGCCTCCGTCTGATGAATCACCACCGCCACCTTGTTTGCCGGCGGAACGATCTTAAAATGATAGCGGCAGTCTCGGGAGAGGAAGGGCGAGACGTAAAAATCCTTGGCGCAATGGTGCGAGATCTGGCCGTCCAGTTGAGCGGCGGGCAGCACATAGAAATGACGTTCGTCATAAGTGTTGTGCACTTCATAGACGATCGCCCGCAATGCGCCTCTGCGATCGTGACAGAACCAGACGCTCAAGGGATTGAAGACGTAGCCCAGAATGCGGGGATAGCAGAGCACCTGCCGCGTGCCGTCGGCCACGATGCCGGCGTGGCCGAGCAAATCGTCAAGCCAGACGTTCAGCGGGCGCCCATCGCCATGATCGCGGTCACGGAAACTGAAAAAACCGAACCTGTTCCAGCCGAACAGAGATAAGCCCCGATCAAGCTGTGGCAAATCTTCAAGATCGATCAGCAGCGAGAAAACGCGATAGCGGAAGCCGTGCCGCCGCGGCCGGAAGCGCTGGTGCGTCACCCAGCCGGTATAGAGCGCCGAGCCGCTCATCGACCGACCGCCATGCCTGCCGCCGCGCCGGCCGAAGCCGCCGCCGCGGTCAGCACGGTCCCCCAGGCCATATCAATTACCGAAATCTTCAGCGACCAGACTTTCAGGGTGGCGAGGTTGGTCAGGTCATAGGTGGCATAGGCGAACAGGCCGAACAGCGCGCCCTTGACCAGCGCGGTCTTCCAGTCGCCGTCCGCCAGCGCCGGCCGGATGGCGAAGATCAGCACGCCCGCCAGATAGACCAGATAAAAGGCAATGGCCGCGGGCATGTTGGGCTTTTCGGCCAGCACCGCGCTCAGGGCCGGTTGATAGATGGGGTCGACGGTTGTCCTGAGCCAGACAAAATCCAGCACCCCCATCACCAGGGCCGCCACCAGGTAGGATGTCACGAGCGTGCGCATCAGGCTTCTCCCTGGCGCTATTACGTTCGCCAGGCTGTTTCGGATCACATCTGATCCAAATGCACGGCCGCCCCGTACCAAGGTGCGAAACGGAGAGGGGCCATGGCCAGGATCGCGATCATCGGGACAGGCATTTCCGGACTTGGCGCGGCTTTTCTGCTTCATCCGCGCCACGACATCACGGTCTATGAGAAAGCGCCGCGTATCGGCGGCCACAGCCGCACCGTCACGGTGGACTATGACGGCCGCGCCATCCCGGTGGATACTGGCTTCATTGTCTTCAACCGGCCCAACTATCCCAACCTGACTGGACTTTTCCGCCACCTGGACGTGCCGGTGCATGAAAGCGACATGACTTTTGCCGCATCCATCCGCGGCGGCTGGCTGGAATGGGGCGCCAGGGACCTGGGAACCATCTTCGCGCAGCGGCGCAATCTTTTGCGGCCGCGTTTCGCGCTGCTGGTGCGCGATGTGCTGAAGTTCAACGCCGGCGCCGAGGCGGCGGTGGAGCGCCATCCGCATTTCACGCTCGATCAACTGATCAGCTATCTTGGACTGGGCGACTGGTTCCGGCGCTTCTATCTGCTGCCGATGGCTGGCGCAATCTGGAGCTGTCCCCTGGGCGAGATGCTGCGCTTTCCGGCCTGGTCGCTGGTGCGTTTCTTCGCCAACCATCATCTGTTGTCCGTCACTGGTCAGCCGCAATGGTACACGGTGACCGGCGGGGCGCAGGAATATGTCGATCGACTCACCGCGACCTTTGCCCATCGCATCCGCACCAACTGCGGCGCGGCGGCGATCACGCGTCTGGATGGCAAGGTGCAGGTGCGCGATACGCGCGGGGAAACCGAAACCTATGACGAGGTGGTGCTGGCCTGTCACGGCAACGAAGCGCTGGCGCTGCTCAAGGATGTGAGCCACGAGGAGCGCGAAGCGCTGGCGCCCTTCCGCTATCAGCGCAATCTCGCCATCCTGCATCGGGATGAAAGCGTGATGCCGCGCCGCCGCCGCTGCTGGGCGAGCTGGGTCTATACCTCGGATGGGCAGGCCGACGATCCCAGGATAACAGTCAGCTACTGGATGAACCGGCTGCAGGGTATTGACCAGCGCTATCCGCTGTTCGTCAGCCTCAACCCGAAATGTGCGCTGGACGAGAGACTGGTGTTCGACACCGCCGAATTCGACCATCCCGTGTTCGATGCTGGCGCCGTTGCCGCCCAGCCGAAGGTGCAGGCACTGCAGGGCACCCGGAACAGCTGGTTCTGCGGCGCCCATCTGCGTCACGGCTTCCACGAAGACGGCCTGGCCAGCGCCGTGCATGTGGCGCGCCTGATGGGCAGCGCGATTCCCTGGGAAAGTGGCGAGGCACGGCCGCAAAGCCCGACGCCTTGGGCCCGGCCGCTCAGGCCATTGCCGGGATTTGTACCGGTACCTGCCGAATAAGGGGGCTGTTCGTATCTGATCCATGCGGGTGCCAAGGCCGTAAAAGGCGATATGATGGCTCATGCCGCCCTGCTTTCCTTCCGCGGCCGGCCGCCCCGCCGGCGCCCAAAGCCCGTCCTGCTGATGCGCGAGGCTGGCCATTTCGACGGGCTTTTGTGCCGGATCGCGGAGAGCCGCGACCGCGCCGCCTTTCAGGAGCTGTTCGAGCATTTCGCGCCGCGGGTGAAAGCCTATGCCATGAAACTCGGCGCCTCCGCGCAAGCCGCCGAGGATTTGGCGCAGGAAGCCATGCTGACGGCATGGCGCAAGGCGGGTCTTTTCGATCCCGCCCGCGCCGCGGCCTCGACCTGGATCTTCACCATCGCCCGCAATCTGCGCATCGATCTTTTGCGGCGCGAGCGGCTGATGCGTCTGGACGGCGGCGATCCCTCGCTGGCGCCGGAAAGCGAACCGGATGCGGGCGAGGGCTTTGACACGCGCCAAGACGGCGAAGCGCTGGCCCGCGCCTTGCGCACGCTTCCAGCCGAGCAAAGCCAGATCGTCATGCTGTCTTTCTTTTCCGACAAGCCGCACAGCCAGATCGCGGTGGAGCTCAACATTCCATTGGGGACGGTCAAATCCCGCCTGCGGCTGGCCATGGCGCGGTTGCGCGCGAGCCTGGGAGACTCGCCATGACGGTTCGCCATCATCCCGATGATGCCCTGCTTCTGGCCTATGCGGCGGGAGGCGTGGATGCCGCCATGTCACTGGTACTGGCCACGCATCTGGCCTTCTGCACCCGATGCCGCCGGGTGGTGGCGGAACAGGAACAAATCGGCGGCGTCCTGCTTGAGGATATTCCGCCGGTTGCAATGGATGGTGGCGCACTGACCAGGGTGATGGCGCGGCTGGACGAGCCGGCTGTGCCGGCCGTGCCCGAAGGCCATCAGCCGTCCAACGACAACACGCCGGCGCCACTGCGCGCCATACTGGGTCACGATCTTTCACAGGTGCGCTGGCGGAGGATGGGCCCCAATCTCGGTTACACCACCCTTTACCGGCAGGGACCGGTAAGGGTACGGCTGTTGCGCGGCGCCCCCCGCACTGACGTCGGCTCGCACAGCCATCACGGCATGGAGTACACCTTGGTGCTGCGCGGCGGTTATACCGACGCGACCGGCAGCTATGGGCCGGGCGATTTCCAGATGGCCTCGGCCGAGTTGCGGCACAATCCCGTCGCCGACCCGGAGGAGGATTGCATCAATCTCTCCGTCACCACGGGACCTCTCAATTTCGATAACGCACTGCAAAAAGTCGTGGCCCGTCTGTTCGGCTTCTAAAATCCGCGTCTGGCGAGCCCCGCCCCGGCATGACACACTGGTCCGGGGATGAAGCGGGCAGGGCCATGCTCAAATACGGGATGATCGCGGCCGCGCTGCTGCTGCCGTTGGCCGCCGATGCCGCGGCGCCCGAGGAAACACTGTCGGCGCCGGGCCTGTCCCAGCCGGTGGAGATTCTGAAAGACCGCTGGGGCATCTCCCATATCTATGCGCAGAACGAGCAGGATCTGTTTTTTGCTCAAGGTTACAACGCCGCCCGCGACCGGCTCTTTCAGCTGGAAGTCTGGCGCCGCCAGGCCACCGGCACGTTGGCGGAAGTTCTGGGACCGAGGGAGTTGAAGCGCGATATCGCCAACCGGCTCTTCCTGTATCGCGGGGATCTGACCCAGGAACTGAACTGGTATCATCCCCATGGCGCGGCGATCGCCGAAGCCTTTGTGCGCGGCATCAACGCCTATATCGACCAGACGGCGAAAAATCCGGCGCTGCTGTCGCCGGAATTCAAGATGCTGGGCATCAAGCCCGGAAAATGGACGCCGGCGGTGGTGATCTCGCGCTTCAACGGACTGCGCGGAAATCTGGACGAGGAGATGAACACGGCGCTGGCGGTGCGCGACATCGGCGCGGACGCGGTGAAAGACCTGCACTATTATCAACCGGCCGATCCGGACTTGCGCATCGATCCGGCGATCGATGCCAAGCTGCTGTCCAAGGACATATTAGAACTTTACGACATCCACCGTTCGGAACTGGAATTCACACCGGACGAACTGCTGCCGGAATACCGGCGCGTCAGCGGTGCGATCCCGCAGCGCCGGTCTTACGCGCCCACGGCTCAGGAGATGAGCGACCGCCGCGCCGACATGGGCTCCAACAATTGGGTGGTGAGCGGACGGCTGACGCAAAGCGGCTGGCCGATCCTGGCCGGCGATCCGCACCGCATACAGGAGATTCCCTCGCTGCGTTATTGGGTGCATCTGAATGCGCCAGGCTGGAATGTGATCGGCTCGGGCGAGCCGGCCATTCCGGGCGTGGCCCATGGTCATAACGATTTCGGTGCCTTTGCCTTCACCATCTATGGCGCCGATACCGAAGACCTTTACGTCTATGACACCAATCCCGCGGGGCAGTACAAATACGGAAGCGGCTGGGAAAGCACGAAGGTGATCAACGAGACGATCCCGGTGAAGGGTGGCAAGCCGGTCTCTGTGTCGCTGAAGTTCACCCGCCACGGGCCCGTGATCTTCGAGGACAAGGCCCATCACAAGGCCTATGCGCTGCGCGCCGCCTGGCTGGAGCAGGGCGGGGCGCCCTATCTGGGCAATCTGCGCCTGGATCAGGCGCGCAACTGGCAGGAGTTTGAAGAGGCCACGGCCAAGGCGCGCATGCCGGCGCTGAATTTCGTCTGGGCCGACAAGGACCGCAATATCGGTTACCAGGCCGCCGTGGTGGCGCCGCGGCGGATGAATTTCAGCGGGCTGGTGCCGGTGCCCGGCGACGGCCGCTATGAATGGCAGGGCTTTTTGCCGATCCCCGACCTGCCGCATGTCGAGAACCCCGACAAGGGCTTCTACAACACCTCCAACGATTATCAGGTGCCGCCGGGTTATACCCACATGGAAGCCATTCATCGCACCTGGACCGATCCCTATCGGGGTCAGGAGGTGGCGGAGGCCCTGGGCTCGGGGCGCAAATTCACCGTTGCCGACATGGTGCAGCTCCAGAACAGCGATCTTTCCATTCCGGCGCGCAGCATCGTGCCGCTGTTGAAGGATCTGCCGATGGGCGAGGCGGCGGCAGGCCGCGCGGCCCAACGGCTGCTGCACTGGAATTTCGTGCTGGACCGGGATTCGGTGGAAGCGGGCATCTATGAGATGTTCCAGCGCCGCCTAGTCGCCAATTTTCAGGCCATGCTGCCCGCGGTGGCGCGCAATATCGTGGCCAATCCGCCGATGGTGCGGATGATCGCGCTGCTTACCGCGCCCGATGGCCGCTTTGGCGCCGATCCTGCGGCGGGGCGCAATGCCTTGCTGGTCAAAAGCATGGGCGAAGCGGTGGCCGAACTGAACCGGCGCTTCGGTCCCGACATGGAGAACTGGAAACTCGGCGCCTATCACTATGCCAAGATCCTGCATCACATGACTGCGGCGCTGCGCCCCGACCTGGAAGCGCGCTTCGATGTCGGCCCGCTGCCGCGCGGCGGCGATGCCTATACCATCACGGCCACCGGCGGCGCCGACAACCAGAATGCCGGCGGGGCCTTCAAGATCGTTTCCGACCTCGAGGATTGGGACAATTCGGTGGGCCTTAACAATCCAGGCCAGTCCGGCAATGTCGACGATCCCCATTATCGCGACCTGTTCGAATATTGGGCGCGGGGAAAATATTTCCCGATTTTCTTCTCAAGGCCGAAAGTGGAATCGGTCGCCGAGAAGAAGTTCACGCTCTCGCCCCTAGCATTCCATTGATTCTCTAATGTCATTTGGTTTCGAAGTGCGCCCTGAAATCGATATCCATGTGGCGCACTTCGAAACCAGACGACACTAGGCGCGGCCAGCGGCAATAACCGAAAAGCCGCTCATGCGTTCCATGGTTGAGGCCTAACAAACTATTGTTGCCGCGCGGCAACTGGCTGAAGGCCTTTACGTTCTGTCCTTTAGCATGGGCGATAGCTTCGATTCGATCATGGACGATTTGCTGCGTTTTGCGGACCGGCATATGCGCGCCTTCGCCATTGCGGTCGCGGCGATCGCCGTTCCTTTAAGTCTGCTCTTCCTGACGCCGCTCATGCTCCAGGCTGTAGCCCAGCCGATGGAGCGCATGCCGGAAATGAACGGCCAGCCGGCCACTTTCACCTTTCTGGACGCCGACGGCCGGGTGATCGGCCGCCGCGGTCCCGTCGCGGGCGAGAGTTTGCGGCTCACGAATATGCCGGCCTATCTGCCGGTCGCCTTCATGGCCATGGAGGACCGCCGCTTCTACCGCCATCATGGGGTGGACTTCATGGGTCTGACCCGCGCGGCGTATGTGGACCTGCGCGCCGGTCATGTGGTGGCGGGCGGCTCGTCCATCAGTCAGCAGACAGCCAAGCTGGTGTTCGACCGGCGCCAGCGGACCTTCAGCCGCAAGTTGCGCGAATTGGTCAACACGGCGGTGCTGGAAAAAAGTTTCAGCAAGGAGCAGATTCTGGAGCTGTATCTCAACCGCATCTATCTGGGCAGCGGCGCCTATGGCGTGGACACCGCGGCGCGCACCTACTTCGGCGTCTCGGCCCGCAATGTCAGCCTGGCCCAGGCGGCGATGCTGGCTGCGCTGACCCGGGCGCCTTCGGTCTTCTCGCCTCGGCGCGACCTGGCGGTGGCCCAGCAGCGTGCGGCACGCGTGCTGGTGGCGATGACGGAGATGGGCGCCATCCGCCCCGACCAAGCGGCCTGGGCCATCCGCCATCCCGCCACGGTGATCGCCCGCCCGGTCGATACGCACAGCTATTTCCTGGATGCCGCCACCGAAGAAGCGCGCCGGCTCGCGGGCGATTCCGGTCCGGGCGAGTTGATCGTCCAAACCACACTTCACTCGGACCTTCAGGCGTCTGCCGACAAGACCGCCATTGACGCGGTGGCGCATATGGGCCGCAAGCTGAACTTCTCCCAGGTCGCCATGGTGGCGATGAAGCCCGATGGTGCTGTTGCCGCAATGGTGGGCGGGGTCAGCTATGTGCGTTCGGTGTTCAACCGCGCCACACAAGCGCGGCGCCAACCGGGCTCGTCTTTCAAGCCCTTTGTCTATCTGGCGGCGCTGGAGGCCGGCATCTCGCCCTGGGATTGGCGCGATGACCGCGCGGTGGACATCGCCGGCTATCAACCCGCCAATTACAAAGACGAACATTATGGCCGCTTACGCCTGACCGATGCGCTAGCCCGTTCGGTCAATACCATCACCGTCAATCTCGCCCAGGAAGTCGGCATCCCGAAAGTGGCCGCCGCGGCACAACAGGCAGGCATTACCTCGCCGCTCCAGAACAACGCCTCGCTGGCGCTGGGCACCAATGAAGTCACGCCGCTGGAACTGACGGCGGCCTATGGCACCTTCGCCAATGGCGAGCCGGTGCAGCCCTATCTGGTCTCACGCATCGAGACCCGGGCCGGCAAGGTGATCTATGGAAGGCAAAGCGCGCAGGCGCAGCCCGTAATCGCCGATACGGTGCGCCGCGATCTGACCGCCATGCTTTACAAGGTCGTCACCAGTGGCACCGGCACCGCGGCGCGGCTGCCTGACCGCGAGGCTGCCGGCAAGACCGGCACCACCCAGGACTATCGCGATGCCTGGTTTGTCGGCTTCACGCCCGACTATGTCACGTCGGTCTGGGTGGGCAATGACGATAACAGTCCCATGCGCAAGGTGACCGGCGGTCTTGTTCCGGCTGCGCTGTGGAAACAGGTGATGACGGTGGCCGAGCAGGGCTTGCCGCCGCGGGCGCTGGACCGCACGCCCGAGCCTGTGGGGGTCAGCGAATCCGTTGCCGCCGATCAGGTCTCTTATGTGGATGACGTGGACAGCGCCGCGCCGCAGCTGCCGCAAGAGGATGCGGGCGATTTTGTCAGTGGCAGCGGCGTGACCCCGGGACCGGTCGCGCGCAATGACGACCGCAAAGAGAGTTATGCGCCAGCGCTGCAGCAGGCTGACCCGTCCTATCCGCATGTAGCGCCGGCCTATGCGGATCTGCGCCCGGGGGAACAGCTACAACGTCCAGTGGGGCGGCCCATGGAACCACCGCCACCAGCAGGGCGCGAAAATCCGACCAATTATCCGCCGCGCCAGACTGCAGATACGCCGCCAAATTATCGGCCATGGTCGCAGGTGCGCCAGATGCCTTATGCGGAACGCGATATGGAACCCCAACCGCCAACGGGCCGCGAAAATCCTCCAAACGATCCGACACGGCAGCCCGCCGAGTCCCCGCCCGCTTATCGCCCCTGGTCGCAGGCCCGCCAGGATGCCTACCGCGCTTATCGCGATCGTCCCGATCCGCCGCCGCCCTATCCATATTATTCCACGCCGCGCGCCTATTATCCGGCGCCTTCCGATGCCGATCCGCGTTATGACGATGCGCGGGATCGGTACGGGGACCGTTAACGGTCCCGATATCTGGTTGAGGAACCAGAGGATTTTTCTGCCGTTTGCTCTTTGTTGATTTCAGACGAGCCGGCATGAAAACCAGACCAGCCCTTGTCGCGGCTTATGCCGCCGCTGCCATCGCCTGCGTCGCCATTGTCGCGGTGCTGTTCAAGACTTGGGGGCCTCTCACCACGCCAAAAAAGGCGCCCGCAACCGTCAATATGGCACAGGCGCTGCAAACCCGGCTTGCCGGAGCAGGCCGCGACCAGGCGGTTGAACTGTATCAGGCCCGGGGCTTTTCCACGGTCTGGTTTGAAGGCGATCAGATCAGCAGCGACGGCCGGCGCGTTGTCGCCCTTCTGGCTGCTGCCGAAACAGAAGCATTGCCGGCGGCGCGTTATCGCTTGCCTGCGATGCCAGGCA
>Ga0070665_100002268_pt1 | contig 21382 bp, 24 predicted proteins | sample KBSS13metaG_FD_65862 | JGI IMG/M metagenome (GOLD analysis project Ga0070665, IMG submission 65862) | Switchgrass rhizosphere microbial communities from Kellogg Biological Station, Michigan, USA - KBS S1-3 metaG | ecosystem: Host-associated > Plants > Roots > Rhizosphere > Soil ... | reverse complement strand
CCACGACCGCGGGATCGTCTCCGTCGACATGGAGACGCTCGTTCGGCCTGCGTACATGGTCCCGGAGACCAAGGACCTCGGCGCACTGCTGACCGAGTTCCGGCGGACGAACCAGCACATGGCGATCGTGATCGACGAGTACGGGTCGATGGAGGGGATCGTCACGCTCGAGGACCTGCTCGAGGAGATCGTGGGCGAGATCGAGGACGAATTCGACCTTCCGGACGAGACGATCGAGCGCATCGACGAGGACACGATCCGCATCGACGGCACGTTCCCGATCGACGACTTCAACGAGCAGTTCGACTGCGACCTGCCCGACGAGGACTACCACACGGTCGCCGGCTTCGTGTTCGGCGAGCTCGGGCGCACGGCCGAACCGGGTGACGAGGTTCAGCACAACGGCCTGCTGTTCAACGTGGACTCCGTCGAGGGCCAGCGCATCGATCGGCTCCGGGTGACGTTCCAGCCGTGGCGGCGGCCGGAACAGCAGGAAGACGACGACGCCGCGGCGTAGCTTCTTCGCACCGGGGCGCGTCAACCTGATCGGCGAATACACCGACCTCGCGGGCGGTCTCGCGCTGCCGGCGGCGATCGACCTCGGTGTGACGCTGACGATCGAGCCGGCGGACGAGCTGTCGATCGTCTCGGACGCGGGCGATCTGTCGGCGTCCGTCTCGGCGGTCGTCACCGAGCTCGGCGACGTGCGGCCGTGCCGCGGCGTCCTCACGTCGACGCTGCCGATCGGCGCGGGGCTGTCGTCGTCCGCGGCCGTGCACGTGGTGCTGACGCTGGCGCTCGGCGGTCTCGACGGCATGGAGCTCGCACGCGTGGCGCAGCAGGCCGAGCAGCGCGCGCTCGGTGTCCCGAGCGGGATCCTCGACCAGGCAGCCTCGGCGCTCGGCCGCGACGGGCACGCGGTGCTCCTCGATTTCGACACGCTCGCCTTCGAGCATGTGCCGCTGCCGAGTGCGCTCGCGATCGTGGTCGTCGATTCGGGCGTGGCGCGCCGAAACGCCGAGACGGGCTACGCCGTGCGCACGCGCGAGCTGGTTGAGGGGATGCCGTCTCGCCTGCGTCACATCGAGTCCGAGAACCGACGCGTCCGCGGCGTCGTCGCGGCTCTGCGCGGAGGTGACCTGGAGGCGCTCGGCGCGCTCTTCCGGGACGGCCATGACAGTCTGCGGGACGATTTCGAGGTGACGACGCCGGAGCTCGACCGGCTCGTGGAGCTCGCGTACGCGAACGGCGCCGTTGCGGCGCGGATGACGGGAGGCGGCTTCGGCGGCGCGATCGTGGCGCTGGTCGGCACGGAAGACGCGAAGGCGTTCGCGGCGCGGATGCCCGGCAGATCGTGGGTTACCCGGGCGGCCGCCGGTGCGCGCGAGCTCAGCTAGATTCGAGGCATGGATCCGCTCGAGTCGTACCTCGCGAAGGTGAAAGAGCGTGCCTACGCCATCACCGACGCGGATGTGCAAGCGGTGAAGGACGCCGGGATCAGCGAGGACGAGATCTTCGAGCAGACTGTTGCCGTCGCGGTGCAGGAAGGCCGTCGCCGCATCGCCGCCGCGGAGAGGGTGATCACCGGCGTCGGCTCGACGGAGCCGGCGAAAAGCACAGGCGCCGACGTGCGCGGCACCGGAGCGGGCCTGTGAGGCTCGAGATCCTGAACGGCGATCACGCGCCGCCCGAGGCTCTCGGAGTGATCAAGACGTTGATGTATCGCCCCGACGTCTTCGGCGGCTGGTTCTCGGACGAGCTCGACGTGGCGATGCGCGGGCCATCTGAGTGGAGCGCGGGCGAGCGCGAGCTGTTCGCCGGCTACGCGTCGCACCTGAATCAGTGCCTCTTCTGACTCAGCTCCCACGGCGCGGTCGCGTCGTATGCGCTCGGTGAGGATGTCTGGGACGCAGTCAGGGCCGATTGGCGGACCGCGCCCGTCGACGAGAAGGTGCGGGCGGCGCTCGGCTTCATCGAGAAGCAGACGCTTCGGCCCGACGAGTTGACCGGGGCCGACGCCGAAGCGGTCTACGCCGCCGGCGTCTCGAACGAGGGCCTGCGCACCGCCGCGACGGTGGCCGGCCTCTTCAACATGATCGTCCGCCTCGCCGACTCGTTCGGCTGGGCGGTGCCCGATTGGGACCGGCTGATGGAGCGCGCTCCGCTGATGCTCGAAGGCGGCTATTCGATGCGCTCGGTCGAAGACCGCGCCGCGCGCTGAGACAGTTCCGCCGCAGCGACGAAGCGGCGCTCGCGGCGATTCGTCAAGGCGGGCTGATCGTCTTCAGCGCTGGGTAGAGCGACCGGAACTGCCGGTAGGCCTCGTCGTAGTCCCACACCGGCTCGACACGCGCGCGCACGCGCACGCAACGTGTGACCGCTTGGTCCGCGTCCGCGAACGTCCCGGACCGGACCCCGGCCAGCAGTGCCGCGCCGAACGCGGATCCCTCGTCCGTCTCCATGCGCTCGAGCGGCAGCTGCAGCGCCGACGCGACGATGCGCAGCCACAGCTCGCTCCGCGCGCCGCCGCCCGAGACGCGTCCGACCGCCGGCCTCGCGCCTCGCTCGCGCAGCAGCTCGAGCGAGTCGCGCAGGCCGAATGCGACGCCCTCGAGCATCGCACGCCACAGCGCGCCGCGGTCGTGACGAAGCGAGAGCCCGATGAATGCGCCGCGCGCATCGGGATCCGGGTACGGCGTGCGCTCGCCGGCGAGGTACGGCGCGAAGAGCACCCCTTCGGCGCCCGGCTGCCAGCGTTCCGCCTCCGCGTCGAGCTCTCCGTACGAGGCGCCGAGTGCGTGCCGTAGCCACGCCGCCGAGCCCGCGGCGCTGAGCATGACACCCATCGCGTGCCATGTCGCCGGGACTGCGTGGCAGAACGTGTGCACGCGCGCCTGTGCGTCGGGTGAGTAGGAGGGCAGCGCCGTGAAGATGACGCCCGACGTGCCGAGGACGACGGACACCGGTCCCGGCGAAGCGATGCCGACTCCGAGCGCCGCGGCGGACTGGTCGCCGGCACCGGCGATCGCCGTCGATTCGTGTGCGTCCGGCAGCCACTCGAGCGGGATCTCGAGCGCCCCACATACCTCGGTCGACCACCGGCGGTTCGCGACGTCGAACAGGAGCGTCCCCGAGGCGTCGGCGGCGTCGATCGCGTGCTCGCCGGTCAGACGAAGCCGGACGTAGTCCTTCGGCAGCAGGATGCGGCGGATCTGCGCGTAGGTGTCGGGCTCGTGACGGCGGAGCCAGAGGAGCTTCGGCGCCGTAAAGCCGGTGAGCGCTCGGTTTCCGGTCAGCGCGATCAGCCGCTCCAGGCCTACGCGTTCCTCGATCTCGGCGCACTCGACGCCGGTGCGCTGGTCGTTCCAGAGGATCGCCGGGCGCAGCACGCGGTCGGCCTCGTCCAACACGACGAGCCCGTGCATCTGCCCGGAGAGGCCGATCGGCCCGTCGGGCAGCCGCGCGAGCACCGCCTGCGAGGCGCGCCACCAGTCCTCCGGATCCTGCTCAGCCCACCCGGGGTGCGGGGTGGAGAGCGGGTACGGCTCCTCGGCGACGGCCAGCACCGCGCCGTCGCCGTCGATCGCGATCCCCTTGACGCCGGACGTGCCGACGTCGAGCCCGATGAGGACCGTCACGCCCCGAGGGCCGCGTACACGAGCTCGTACGCGCGGACTGCGTCCTTTTCCTGTTGCGCCTTGCGGAGCTCGCCGTCGTCGATCTTTGCCGCGACGCCGTCGATGAATCGCCACTGGAGGACAGACCGCTTGACGGCTCCGACCGCGTCTTCGGTGTACGGATAGAGATCGAAGCCGAGCCGCTCGCCGTTGTCGCCGTACCCGGCCCGTCGCAGCTCGATCGCGAGCTCGAGCGTCTCCATGAACGCCGTCGCGCCGACCATGTTGTCGTCGTCGAAGGTGCCCCAGCCGGAGTTCGCGTGTTGATGGCCGAGGAGCCCCTCCGCCGCGAGCAGGGCCGCGTACTCGGCGAGGTTCTCGCCGTTCATGATCAGGTGCTGCCAGTCCATGTTGACCTGGACGTTGTCGATCCCCTGCGCGCGCAGCGAGTGGATCACGTGCAAGGTCATGCCGATGTTCCGCATGAAGATCTTCATCGCCGGCTCGGAGTTCTTGTGCTCGAGGAAGAGCGTCGTGCCGCTCTCGGCGCAGCGGGTCGCGACCTGGCCGACCCCGTCGAGGAAGCGCGCCCACGACTCTGCGTACGGCGTCTGGAACGGGTAGTTGTAGCCCTCGACGCCGGGCCACAGGATCATCTGCGACTCGATCTCGCCCGCGAACGCGGCCACGTCGAGTGCTTCCGCGAGCGCGGCGGCCCGCACCGCGTCGTCGGGGGAGGAGAGCCCGCCTTTCCCATAGCGGGGGTTCAGGTGCGTCCCGGTTGCGACGGCGTAGATCCCGTGCCCGTCGAGCGCCTCCCGCACGGCGTCGAGATTGTCCCGCGAGAGCTCCTGGGGGTAGTGGAACTCGTAGTCGTCCATCAGGTCGCCGAGGCCCGCCACGGCCGTGCGAACCTTGTCGACCGTGGTGGCGCCCACGAGCTCCGGCTTGTATCCGCCGGGGTTGAACCGCGTCGCCATCGCGCCGAATGCCCAAATGCCAAGACTCGTCTTCATGGGCACGACCCTATCTCACCCGATTTCTCGTGATCCGACTTGACGTGAACCCCCGAATCCGCGAGCGTTGAGGGCTCACGCGCCCCCGTCAGCGAATGAAGGAGAGATTGACCTTGAGGAAGGTTTTCCGCAGGTCGACGGCGATCGCGGTCAGCGGTCTTGCCGTTTTGGGCCTCGCCGTGTTCGTGGTTGCCACGGCGACCGCAAGCACGAAGCACCGGACGGCGTCTGTTGACGTCTGCGTGTTGCTGCCGGATACGAAGTCGTCCGTGCGCTGGGTGCAGTTCGATGCACCGGCGTTCAAGGCCGCCTTCGCGAAGGCTGGTGTCAAGGGCTCGATCAACAACGCACTGAACGACCCGCTGAAGCAGAAGGCGCAGGCGCAGGCCTGTCTCGCTGCCGGCGCGAAGGTCGTCATCGAGACCTCGCTCGACAACGGCTCCGCCTCGTCGATCGAGAAGCTGTTCACCTCCAAGGGCGGCAAGGCGATCGACTACGACCGCCAGGTCACCGGCGGCACCGCGTCCATCTACGTCACGTTCGACGGCAAGAAGGTCGGCGAGGCGCAGGCGAACGGTGTCATCAACGCGATGAAGGCGAAGGGCACCTACAAGCCCACGAGCACGATCGCGCAGCTCTGGGGCGGTCAGACCGACCAGAACGCGTTCTGGTTCAAGAGCGGCAACGACGCCGTCTTCAACCCGCTGTTCAAGGGCAAGAAGGTGAAGAAGGGCCCGGCGCAGTTCGTCCCCGACTGGGATGCGAACAACGCGGCGACCATCTTCAGCCAGATGCTCGTCAAGACGAACAACAACATCCAGGGTGTGCTCGCGGCGAACGACAACATCGCGGGCGCTGTGGTCGCCGACCTGAAGGCGAAGCACCTGCCGCCGGTCCCACTGAGCGGCCAGGATGCATCGGTGCAGGGCGTGCAGTACATCCTCGCCGGCTGGCAGACCGGAACGGTCTACAAGTACGTGCCGGACGAGGCGAACGCCGCCGCCGCTGCAGCTGTTGCGCTGCTCAAGGGGCAGAAGCCGAAGTCGAACACGACGCGGAAGAACGGGGCGAAGAGTGAGCCCACGTACGCGCTTCCCGTCGTCTGGATCACGAAGGCGAACTACAAGCGGCTCTTCACGGACAAGTTCCTGAAGAAGAGCGACGTTTGTATCGGGGCGTACGCGAAGTACTGCAAGTAGCATCTCGCGCGACCGGTGGAGGCGCCTCTAGGGGCGCCTCCACCGCGACTACACCAGATGAGCGACACGCCGCCACTCCTCGAGCTTCGCAATCTCACCAAGTCGTTCGGCTCGGTGCAGGCGCTGAGCGGCGTCGACATGAACGTGAGAAGCGGCGAGGTGATGGCGCTCGTCGGCGACAACGGCGCCGGCAAGTCGACCTTGATCAAGTGCATCGCCGGGACGCACACGGCGGACAGCGGCGAGATCGTCTTCGAGGGCCGTGAGGTCAAGATCCACGGGCCGAAGGACTCGAGCCGCCTCGGGATCGAGGTCGTGTATCAGGATCTGGCGTTGTGCGACAACCTCGATGTCGTGCAGAACGTCTACCTCGGCCGTGAGGTGAACAGGTTCCAGATCCTCAACGAGGCGACGATGGAGCAGACGACGTCCGCCACGCTGAAGTCCCTCGCCGTGACGACGATCCGGTCGGTGCGCCAGCCGGTCGCCACGCTGTCGGGAGGTCAACGCCAGTCGGTGGCAGTTGCGAAGGCTGTGCAGTGGAACTCGAAGCTCGTCATCCTCGACGAGCCGACGGCGGCGCTCGGCGTGGCGCAGACGGAGCAGGTGCTCGCGCTCGTGCGGCGCCTCGGCGAGCAAGGCCTCGCCGTCATCCTGATCTCGCACAACCTCCACGACGTGTTCGAGACCGCGGATCGCATCACCGTGCTCCGGCTCGGCCGGAGCGTGGGGGTCTTCGACCGCCGCACGACCACGCAGCAAGCGGTCGTCGAGGCGATCACCGCCGGAACCCCGACCAAGGTGGCCGGCATCGCGACGTCCCCGGAGACCGCGTGACGACCGTTGACGTCGTCGGCCCGGGCGGCCCGCCGCCCGCGCCGGAGGAGGAACAGCTTCCCGGCGGGTTCGCCGGGCTCGTCGAGCGCGCCTGGCTGAACCTGCGCACCGGCAACCTCGGCCCGTTCCCGATCATCGTCGGCGAGATCCTCGTCGTCCTGATCTTCGGGCTCACGGCGACCAATTTCTTCACCGCCGTCAACTTCGTCAACCTGATCACCCAGACGGCCGGCACGGCGATGCTCGCGTACGGCGTCGTGTACGTCCTGCTGCTCGGTGAGATCGATCTCTCGATCGGCTACCTCGCCGGTATCGGGGCGCTGATCGTGGCGGAGCTTCAGCTACCCGGCTCGAGCTGGCACATGAACGGCATCCTCGCGATGCTCATCGCCGTCGCCGCCTGTGCGCTGATCGGCGGCGTTCAAGGCTCGATCGTGGCGTTCGTCGGCGTGCCGTCGTTCGTGGTCACGCTCGGCGGCTTCCTGATCTGGCAGGGCGTGATCCTGAACAAGCTCGAGCAACGCGGGACGATCATCATCCAGGACCGCTGGATCAACTACACCGACGCCTACATCTTCTCGCACTTCGCCGGGTATCTGATCGCCGCGATCCTCACCGCGCTCTATCCGATCAGCATCCTCTACAAGCTGGTCGTCGCCCGCGGGACGCACATCGCGCAGCAGAACTGGACGATCGTCGCGATCAAGGCCGTCGGGATCGCAATTGCCGCCTTTGGGACGGTCGCGATCGCGAACCACGGCAAGATCATCACGACGCCCGAGGGCCTCCCGCTCGCCGGAGTGCTCATCGTGCTCGCGTTCGTCGTCCTGACGTTCCTCGCGAAGTGGACGACCTTCGGCCGCCACGTCTACGCGGTCGGCGGGAACGCCGAGGCCGCGCGCCGGGCCGGCATCAGCGTGCCGCGCATTCGCGTGCTCGTCTTCATGATCTCGGGCGCCACCGCCGCGGTCGGCGGGATCATCTTCGCGGCGCAGGTGAACTCGGTCGCGTTGACGTTCCCGCCCGGGAACCTGCTGTTGAACGCGATCGCGTCTGCGGTCATCGGCGGCGTCAGCCTCTTCGGTGGTCGCGGCGAGGTGCGCGGAGCGCTGCTCGGCGCCGTCTTGATCGGCACGCTGCAGAACGGCCTCAACACGCTCAACGTGTCGAACGGCTGGATCTACATCATCACGGGCCTGGTGCTGCTCGGCGCCGTGACGCTCGACACCTTCGCGCGCCGCCTGCAGGCGCGCAGCGGCCGCTAGTTACTCGCGCGCCAGGTGCGCCGGCGTGGCCGGGCAAGGGCGCTGCCGAGCGACAGGAGGACGATCACGCCGGCCGAGCCGCCGACGGCGCCGGCTGCGAGCTCGATCGTGTGACGCGACGACCCCGATTTGTGGGTAGGCCCGTTCACGGGCCGGCTCAGCTCCGAATCCCGGCCGGAGAGGCTGGTCGACTCGGAGTCGACATGGCGCCCCAGCTCGAAGACACCCACGACGACGCTGGCGACGATCACGCAGAGCAACAGGAGATCCCGCAGACGGAGCATCACCGGACTGATCGGCGGTCGGCAGACCGGCAGCGATCCCTCGTCCGAGGCTCCCGACTACCATCGCCTGCCGTGGCCGACGAGATCGTCACCCGTCCCGAGCGGGATGTAGACCACGCGGTGGTCGCGGAGGTCGTTCGGGCCGCATTCGTCCGGCACCCCGACGAGGTCGCATCGCTCGTCGCGCGCATTCGCGCGTCGGAGCACTTCATTCCGGAGCTGGCGCTCGTCGCCGAGGACGCCACGGGCGTGATCGCGCACGTCATGCTGAGCTGGGTCGGCATCGTCGGGGGATCCCGGACGAAGATCCTCAACCTCTCGCCGATGTCCGTTCGCCCGGACCGTCAGCGCCGCGGTGTGGGGACGCGGCTCGTCTGGGACGTGCTGGGCCGCGCCGAGGCGGCGGGCGAGCCTGCGGTCGTGGTGGAGGGCATTCCTGCGTACTACCCGCGCTTCGGCTTCGAGCGTGCGAGCGAGCTCGGCTTCACCTCCGCGAAGCCGACGATCCCCGACGAGGCCTTCATGGTCAAACGGCTGCCGGGATACAGCTCCGACCTCGCCGGCCGGATCGTGTATCCGCCCGCGTTCGATGCGCTCGGGGACTAGCCTCTGCGTTGCGCGGTGCCGTTCACGCTGACCAACATCAAGGACGATCTCGAGGACCTCGGCCCGAAGTTCGACGGCGCGCCCGATCTCGAGTTCCGCGCGGCGACCAAGGCACTCGGGTTGGAGCAGTCGGGGCTGAGCTACCAGCGCGTGCCGCCCGGCTATCGGTTTCCGTACGGCCACACGCACGCCAAGCAAGAGGAGGTGTACGTCGTCGTGCGCGGGAGCGGCCGGATGAAGCTCGACGACGAGATCGTCGAGCTGAGGGAATGGGACGCGGTGCGCGTCCCGCCCGGCACGTGGCGAGGCTACGAGGCCGGGGCGAAAGGGCTCGAGATCCTCGTCATCGGCGCGCCCAATCTCGGCGACGACCCGCGCGGCGACGTCGACGGTGAGCGCGGCTGGTGGGGCGACTAGAGCCGCTCACCGACGAATAGGTTCCGTTCACGGAGCGCGGCCTTGCTGTCGCTGGGACCGCCACCTTCAATCAGGGCATGGATCAGAGGCTGCGTCGGACGATGTTGCTTTTCCCGTGGCTCGTGTCGGCTCTCGTGCTCGGTGTCTTCAGCACGCATCCCGTCGAGAGGACCTGTGACGACTCCCTGACGTCGGGCGACCACGCCTACCTGACGTCGCTCCGGCTGCTCGGGGGAGCAGTCGCTCTGGCGACGCTGGTGCTGCTCTGGCTGCTCGCCCGTCGACGTCGAGACTTCAGGAAGCCAGCGAATGCGGGCGGCTACTCGGGCATCGACGCGGTGATGGCTCTCACGGCCGTCCTGATCATCGCGGGCCTCTCGTTGCATCACCCGCTGCTGCTCGTGCCGTTTCTCTTGGCCGGGTACCTGTCCGTCGTGTTTCTCGTCGGCCCGCTCGCCGTCGCCGCCGCGTACGTCGGCGCGATCAAGTCGTCAGTCACGGCGCAGCAGTTCGTCAATCGCGCGCTGATCTTCTACGTGCTGAGTCTTGCCCTGGTCATTCCGGGTGTCTTCGCTCTGCTCGCGCTTCGCATCTCACCGATCTGCCTCAACTGACCGGCGTGGGAAACCGCGGACCACCTTCGGCGTGCGTGAGCCACGTCGGAGCGTGGAGGGCGAGCACGCGCCGCTGTCCCTCGGTCGCGCCGCTCGCGAGCTCGTCGAACGTGTACGCGACGTCGCCGCCGATGACGACGAGCCCGTCGGACGTGTCGACGAGAACGCTCTGGTGGCCGTTCGTATGACCGGGCGTCGGCAGCAGCCGAATGCCGGGCAAGACCTCCGCCTCGCCGTCGTGCTCGACGTAGGTCGCACCCTCGAAGTCGACCCATTCGGGCGGGTCATACGGGCCCTCCAGCTCGATCCGCTGCACGTGGATCGGCACGCCGGGGAACAGGCGGTTGCCGCCGCAGTGGTCGAAGTGAAGGTGGGTGTTGACGACGCACACGACGTCCCGGGGGATGTTCTCCGGCAACGGCACCGGCGCGCCTTCCTCGTCCAGCTCCGGCGTCGAGTCGATCATCCCGGTGTCGACCAGGACGAGGCCGTCGGCGTGCTCGATCGCGTAGATGTAGACGGGTAGGCCCGCGAACGTCGCCGCGAGGTGAGCCGTAATTCGGTTGGCGGCGGGCGTGGCGACGCCGGTGTCACCCTGGTCGGGCATGTGGTCCTCCAGTTCGCGGGTTGTGGATCGGCCCCGGCGTATGAGACCGCGATTCGGGAACGAAGTCATCGGTACGTCCGGAGCCTCTGAGTGCTTACCGACGGGCCACGAAGACGTACTCACGGCTGTCGTCGTCGAGCGGCTCCCCGGCGAATCCGCCGTAGAGCGCTTCCAGCTGCAGGCCTGCGACGTCGAGGAGCCCCAGCCATTCGTTCTTGGTCGCCCACCAGAGCGAACCGGTTCCACCATCGTCCAAGGTGATGTCGGCCCGGTTGTCGGCGACGCTGTAATGAATCGTGTGCGGCACGGGCAAGCCTGGAGTCCCGTCGGCGTGCTGACCGTCGAGGGCGGCTGCGATGTGATGGTCGAGAGCGAAGGCGTTCCAGGCGAAGCGACCGTTCGGCCGAAGCGATGCGGCGACCCGCTCGAAGCAGCGGCGGCGATCGGCCCACGTCGGCAGGTGCAGCAGTGACCGTCCTGGGCAGTAGATCAACGCCGCCGGCTCCTCGAGCTCGAACTCCCGGATGTCTCCTTCGCGGAGGTCGAGCTCGACTCCCGCTTCGACTGCACGTCTTCGAGCCTGCGCGAGCATCCCCGGCGAAGAGTCGATCCCTAGTACGCGCCTGCCGGTCGCCTGGGCAACCGGGATCGCGACGCGCCCGGTACCGACTGCCAGCTCGACCAGCGGCCCGCCGGCTTCACGGGCAAGCCCGACGTAGAACGAGACGTCAGCGGTGACCTCGGTCGGCCGCTCGTCGTATCGGTCCGCCCAGGCGTCGTACCAGCTCGCCATGGCAAACCAATCTATGTGTGGGCGCGGCGGAGCGCTGCGCGGCCGAAGACCCCTTCGTACCTGCCGCCTATCGGAGCACCGTGAGACCCGGAGCCCGCGTGCGGTCAGCGAAGGCGATCAGACTTCCACGCGAGCCTCTCCAGCACGGTCCGCAGTAGAGGACGTAGACGTAGCGACCCGGAGCCAGGCGTGGCACATGAAACGAGACACGGACCGTGTTCGCGTGTCGCACGTTCAGCGTCGCTATCCGGTGGAACATGCCCCCGTGTGGCGGCCCCTCGCTCGTTGTGGGACACGTGGCGGGAGTGCCGTTCCGAAGTGCGCAGCTGTGCAGGGGCGGAGCGTCGGCAGCCTTCACCAGGTAGAGCGGCAGAAGCGCGTACATTCGAACGCCCGCGCCCGCCTGCACGCGCACGACGTCACCTACATGCGCTGCCGACGGTCGCGACCAATCGAGGAACGGTCCGGCAGCTGCCGGAGCAGCGAGCGCGAGACAGACCGCCCCGGAGACCGTGAGCCACATGGGTCGGCGCACTACCTGACCTTACGACGCTGACGCGGCCGAAGGTCCCCGTCATCCGGTCGCGCGGCGTCGGACGCCAGAGCCGCGAGTCGCTCCTACCCAAGCCGCGCGAGCACGCGCTTCGCGACTGCGGCGCCCAGCTGCCTGCCGGCCGCGACGTCCGCCGGCAGTTCGGTGCCCTGCTCGACGCCGGCGTCCTCAGCAGCCGCCGCGCGCGCCGCGACCGACGTGCCCAGCACAGCCTCTGCCGCAGCGGCGAAGGCTGCCCGCGTGGACGGATAACCCGGCGACGCAGGGGTCGGGGCGGGAGGGGCCCAGCGGTCGCCGCGCACCCAGCGGCCGCCGACTCGCACCTCGATCGTCCGCGCTGCGCGCCGTGTCAGGCCGGCGATGATCGGGAGGCGTCCGTTGAACGCGAGGTAGCGGATCATCGAGATCGGGCGCGGTGTCTGATACGTGCGCTTCGCGCCGTACGCTGCGACTGCGGCGTCGTTCAGCGCCGCGTTGAGTTCGAGGTCGACCGCGACGTCATCGCGGAGATCGCCGCGAGGCAGGCCGTCGAGCGCGGCGTTCCAACCGGCCGGGGACGGATCGCCGTTGGTCGAACGCAGCGACCCCGCGGTCGCGCGGATCGCGGCGATCGCTGCCTGTCTGTACGCCGCACCGTCCGGGTCGCCGACCTTCGGTGCCGGTACCGCGATCTTGCCGGCGAACGTTCGCACGTCGCCCCACTGCGAGCCGACGAACGACTGCACCGCTGCGGGAACGGCGCCCGATCCGCGCGGTGACACCTGCGCCAGCGCGAGCGGCTGCCAGAACGACGCGTCGTGCACGGTCGAGCCGGCTTGCGCCACGATCAGCGGCTGGTTCTGCGGGGTGTAGGTGGGGTCGGCGTAGTGGAGCGACTCGTTCGAGCCGTCGTGTCCGCCCGCGGCGATCGCCTCGGCGGCGATGCTGTTGCCGAGCGCCGCAGCCGGCCCAACCTGCGCGGTGTAGCTCGGCGAGTAGCAGAGCGCGCGTAGCTGCTTCGCGAGCAACCCGAATGTCTGCGACAGATTCGAGGCGTGCGCCGCCTGCGACAGCAGCAGGCGGTACGCGGCGAAGCTGATCGCGGCATCGCGGTCGTTCGGCGTCTGTGCCCGCGAGTACGCCCGGCGCACTGCGAGCGCGAGGTCGTACAGGTCGCGTGCCTGGACCGGCTCCGGCACACCACCTGAGCGAAGCACGGCGACCGCCGTGTCGTTCCACACGCGTGCGACCGACCGTCCGTCCGCAGCCGGCGAGCACGTCGCGATCGTGGCAACGCGCGCGGTCCGGGCGGCAGGCAGGGTCGCCTGCGGGGCGAGCACCGTGACGACGCGATCGACCGGAACGTTCGCGAGCCGCGTGTATTGCCCCGAGGTGGAACGGACGATCAGCTGCGCGACGCTCGTCGCCGAGCCGAGCCCGAAGTGGACGCGGGGATCCTCCGACGAGAGATAGCTGCTGCCCGCACGGAACTCGCCCGAGATCGAGCGGCCGCTCGGCAGGATCGCGGTCACGACGGCACCCGGCGAGAAGCGAGACAGCGCGACGTCGAGCCAGTGACCGCTCGGCTTCGTCGGTTGGAGCAGCACGAGGTTCCCGCCGATGGTGTTGATCGCGATCTCCTGGCGGCCGTCGTTCCACGCGTCCGCGACCGCCAGCCCGCGGCCGTTCAGCTGCAGGTTCCCGACGACCGGCTTCGTGTTGTCCCGCAGCGCGCCGCGCGCGTTCTGGGCGAGCACCCGCACCGTCTCGGCGTCCTGGGCGAGGCTCGTCACCGGGATCCCGCCGGCGGTCAGGACCAGATCGAGCCGGCCCGTGTTCTGGAGATCGACCCATGACGCACCCCACCCTGCGAAGCCGCGGCCGAGACCGGGGTCGACGCGCGGGCGGTCGTTCGCGAACCCCGCCGGGCCGACCAGGCGATAGGCGGCGGACGGCTCGCCGCGCGAGTTCGTGACGAGCAGCCGCCCGTTGGCTGCCGCGAGGCCCATGCCTGCGAAGGGATCGGCAACGCCCGCTTGCGTCGCACGGTCCTCGAACCGGAAGCCGAGCCCGGCCGGATCGGCTTTGGCGCCGCCCGGCCACGGCACGTTGACGTACAGCTCGTTCGGATCCTCGTCGTTCGCCACGTACAGGTCGGGCCGTCCGTCGCCGTTGACGTCCATGAACTGTGCGCCGAGCCCATGCCGGAACGCGCTCGCCTCGATGCCGGCTGCGACGCCGACGTCGTGGAACCTGCCGCCGCCGTCGTTCAGGAAGAGCAGGTCGCGGACGCCCGCGATGTTCGTCGGGAACCCCGCGAACGAGCCGGGCACCGGGTCGTTCGGGTCCGAGTACCCGGCGACGAACAGGTCGGGCCGGCCGTCGCCGTTCACGTCGGCGGACGCGATCCCGGTGTACCAGCCGCTGCCGGAGAGCGCCGTCGTGCGGAACGTCCCGCTCTCGTTCCAGAGCACGTCGACTCCGCTCGTGGTCGTGACCGCGAGGTCGGTGCGGCCGTCGCCGTTCAGGTCGGCGGCGACACAGCCGTCTCCCTGCACGGCAAGCCCTGCGTGCGCCTTGCTCGTCACGTCGCGGAAGCGGCCGCCGACGTTCTCGAACAGCCGGCTCCGAGGCAACCCGCCGTGCGCGTCCCACGTCGGCGCGTCGGCGCTCGAGTACGAGTTGACGGCGAACAGATCGAGCTTCCCGTCACCGTTGTAGTCGAGCCAGCAGACTCCGCCGCCCATCATCGCCTTGCTCTCGTTCGAGATCCCGAACCGGAACGAGCCCTGCGTGAAGTCGAGTCCCACCGACGACGCCACGTTCGTCAGGCTCGTGCCCGCGAGCTCCTTGCCTGCGAGCACGGTGCGCGGTTTCGCCGCCGGTGCCGCCTGCAGCGTCCAGGCGTTCCCGACCTGGTCCAGGCGGTAGGTCCGGCCCGCGAGCTGCGCGACCGCGAACGGCGGATTCTGTCCCGCGCCGGGCTCGAGGTGCAAACTGATGCGATCGCCCTCGTGCGCCGGAACGACCTTCAGAAGGTCGTGCGCGATCAGGTCGGCGGTCGGCTGCGTCAGCTTCGTCTGGACGCCTTTCGACGGCAGGATCGTGATCGGCGGCAGCGCTCCGGGCGACAGCGGCTTCGCAGCCGCGACCGCGCCGGCGCCGTTCCCGGCGACGAGCAGCGCGGGGACATAGGCGCACGCAGCAGCAGCGGCGGCGAGCACGAGCACGCGGCGCGGCACGTACGCGAGGAGCGGCCTCGCCGCGCAGACGATCGCGAGCGCGCCGAGCAGCGCGACCTTCGCTGCGAACTCCGTCCGTGTCGGCGCGATCAGCAGCGACGCGAGCAATCCGAGCGTGACCGCGTAGACGACGCGGGCACGGCCGCCTGCCGGCGCCGTCTTCGGGTCGGTGATCATGAAGAACAGGAACACGAGCACCTCGGGCGAGCTGATCAGGATCCACCACAGGTTCCAGCCCGTGATCGGGCCGAGGTGCCAGCGCGCGGTCATCTGATGCCCCGCGAGCGCGAGCACGCCGATCCCGACCGCGAACGCCGCCCAGAATCCGAGCGCGACGCGCAGGAGATGCAGGCGGCGCAGGATCGTGAACCCGCCCGTGACGATGATCGCGAGCGCGAGCGCCATCCACCACGACATCGGTCCCCACCAGAAGTCGAGTGGGTCGGCTCGGCCGCGGCCGACGATCAGGAAGCACGCGACGAGACCGATGTTCGACGGGTTGAAGACGTGCTCGCCCTTCCACTTGATCACGTGCTTCGAAAGCAGCGACCCGGCGGCGACGGCCATGAACAGCCACCAGTCCCGGAAGCTCCACCAGTCACCGTGCGGCATGCCCGGGATGCGGAGCACGAAGGCGACCCCGTTGCCGGTCAGGAGGGCGCTCGCCGGCCACATGATCACCCGCTTCGTGCGGAACGTGATCGCGATCTCGAGCACCGCGCAGGTGCCGAGCGACACCAGGATCTGCGAGATCGAGAGGCGGAAGTTGAAGGCGACCTGCCCCAGCACCTGCAGCGATGTGATCGTTGCCGCCAGGTGGAGGCGGGGGTCGCGCAGCTTGGGGAAGACGACCGGATACGTCGTCCCGCGGATCGCGACGGCCGTCATCGCCGATCAATCTAGACTCGGTGGATGCGTCTCGCCAGAGCCCGGGCCATCGTCGACGACGTCCTGGCGAACGCCGCAAGCCCGGTTTCGGTCTTCGTGGCGGACGTCCACGGCGAGGTGGTCGCCGCCGCCACCATGGACGGCGCGGCGCCGGACACCCGGCTGAACGCCCAGCGCAAGGCGTACACGGCGGCCAGGAGCGACGCCCGCTCGACGCGTGAGCTTGCCGAGAAGGTGAAGGACGACCCGGTCGAGCGTGCCAGCTTCGACCCGTTCTTCACGTTCTTCCTCGGCGGCGTCGCCGTCTTCGAGGGCGATCGGCGCGTCGGAGCGGTTGGTGTGAGCGGCCTTCCGGGTGAGGAGGACGAGCGGCTCGCGCTCGCCGCTATCGAACGATCCGCGGATCGGTGAACACGTCGGTCTCGTCGCGGCTGCGCGTCGAGAACTCCGACACGATCGCTCCCTCGTCGCCTGCGCGGAACCAGTGCAGGGTGTCCGGCGGGATCGTGAACTGGTCGCCTGGTCGGAGCTCGACTTCGCCGTGCCCATCGACCCAGAGCAGCACGCTGCCCGTGCGACACCGGAACGTCTCCTCCTTGCCAGGGTCGTCCCCGACCGGCGGATGACGATGCTCCGGGCACATCTGCCTCGGCAGCAGCACGAGCTCCTTCGCGCAGACGCGCTCGGTGTTCACATAGACGAGGATCGCGAGCCCCGTCCGCTCGAAGTCGTCGAGCCCGAAGTCCGCGATCTCGATCGCCTCCCGCTCGGCGGGTGTGAGCACGATCCCGGCGGCCTCGAGCGCCGTCGCTGCACGCTCCTTCACAGCAGGACCGGGATGCTCGCCGCGGCTGACGCGTGCAGGGCCTCGAGCGCGCGAGCCTGACCCATCGCGTCCGCGCGCGCGAGGAGCAGCTCCCCGTGGCCGCGGATCGCGTCGCTCATGTTCTCGAGCTCGAGCCGGTAGGAGTCCTGAGGCTCGAGCTCGATCCGCTCGACGCTGCCGTCGCGGCGCAGCTCGATCCCCGGACGGAGGCAGTGCCACGGGTCGTCGACGAACAGCGAGCCTTCGCTGCCGACGGCCTCGAGCTCGTCGCGGTTCGGCATCGCGGTACCGCAGTCGAAGCTGGCGATCACGTCGCCGGGGAACCGCATCGTTCCCGCGAACACCCAGTCGGTCCCGGTCGGCCCGAACCACGCTTCGCCGAAGACGCGCTCCGGCTCGCCGCCGGCCAGGAACCGCGAGCCCGAGATCGTGTAGCACCCGACGTCCATCAGCGCGCCGCCCTCGACCTCCGTCTGGAGCCGGATGTTGCTCTCGTCGTAGAGCGAGTAGCTGAATGTCGAGCGTACGAGGCGGAGCTCGCCGATCGCGCCCTGGTCGAGGAGCTCCTTCAGCCGCGCCGTCTGCGGGTTGTGGCGCCACATGAACGCCTCGCTGAGCAGCCGGCCGGTTCGGTCGGCGACGTCGAACGCCGCTGCGACCTCGTCCGGGTGACGCGACAGCGGTTTCTCGCACAGCACGTGCTTGCCCGCCTCGAGCGCCTTCACCGACCACTCGCAGTGCAGCGTGTTCGGCAGCGAGATGTACACGGCGTCGATGTCGTCGTCGGCAAGCAGCGCGTCGTAACTGCCGTACGCGCGCGGGATCTCCCACCAGCTCGCGTACTGCTCGGCCCGCTCCTGCGTACGGCTCGCGACGCCGGCCAGCTCGACCTTCGGCGACGCCTTCGCGCCGGGGATCACCTTCCGGTTGATGTCCGCCGTCGAGACGATCCCCCAGCGGACCGGCGCGTCCTCAGGCACCCGCGCCCTGCTTCTCCATCAGCTTCCCGTCGCGGATCGTCTGGGCCATATCGGTCGACTGCTCGCGATACCAGGTGCCGTTCTCGAACTGGATCGCCGGATACGAGGCCTGTCCCGTCCCCTCGATGACTGCGGTGCGTGTCTTCCGGCGCGGCCACGGCCCCTTGACGACCTCGTACTCGATGCCTTGCTCGTCGAGCGCCTTCTGCACCCTCCAGCACGGGTGGGAGCCCGCTTTTGCCCACAGGTTCGGGCAGCGGTGGAACTTGATTGCCATGCCAGCCTCCTTGGGTGTCGAGGTGACTACTATCGCGCAGTGGCCACGATCGGCGTCGGCATGCTCGGGTACGCGTTCATGGGTAAAGCCCATTCGAACGCGTTCAAGAAGATCGCGTACGTGACGTGGCCGCCGCCGCTCGAGCCGAGGCTCGTCGGCATCGCGGGGCGGAACACGGAGGCGGTCGAGGAGGCGGCCCGGCGGTACGGCTTCGAGTACGCGACCGACGACTGGCGGCGGCTCGTCGCGGACGAGACGATCGGGCTCTTCGACAACGGCGGCCCGAACGCGCTCCACGCGGAGCCGACGATCGCAGCGGCACGGGCCGGCAAGCACGTCGTCTGCGAGAAGCCGCTCGGTCGGGACGCCGCCGAGAGCTACGACATCTGGCGCGCCGTCGACGCGACCGGCGTGAAGCACATGTGCGCGTTCAACTACCGGTTCGTCCCGGCGATCCGGTTCGCGCGCGAGATCGTCGAGGCCGGCGAGCTCGGGGAAGTGCGTCACTTTCGCGGCCGGTACCTGCAGGACTGGGGCGACGATGCGTCGCTCGACACGTGGCGCTTCGATCCGGACGCAGCGGGGTCCGGCGCGCTCGGCGATCTGATGGCGCACGTGGTCGACCTGGCGCGGTTCCTGAACGGGGAGCCGGCGACCGTGCAGGGCTTCACGCATACGTTCCTGCCGAACCGTCAGGTCGACGACGCGGTCGAGGCGACCGTGACGTTCGAGAACGGCTCGGTCGGAACGCTGGAGGCGACGCGGTTCGCGCACGGCCGCCGCAACGCGCTCCAGTGGGAGATCAACGGCACCAAAGGCTCGCTCGCGTTCGACATGGAGCGGATGAACGAGCTGCAGGTGTTCCGGGCCGACGGCGACCGCGCGCGCGGCTTCAAGACGGTGCTCGTGTCCGAGACCGACCACCCGTTCTGGCAGCACTGGTGGCCGCCGGGGCACATCATCGGCTGGGGCGACACGTTCGTGCACGAGCTGCACCACTTGCTCGAGGCGATCGCCGACGACGCACCGGTCGCGCCGTACGGGGCCGACTTCCAGGACGGCTACCGCGCGGCGGAGATCTGCGACGCGATCGTTCGCTCGGGCGCGAGCGGCGGCCGCGAGACGATTACGTATCGCACATGAGCCCGACCTCCGGTACGTACGTCGTGTTCCAGAAGGTGGGCGAGAACGACTGGCGTGTCGTTGGCGAGATCAGCCGGCGGCCCGGGCTGCCGGCGCGCAAGGGCCGCGCGCAGGCGATCCGCGACGTGATCGGGCGTGAGCCGTTCACGAACGAGAGCTTCGCGGTGCTCCAGCGCAGCGAGTGGCGCAACGCGCTCGACAGCTGATGGAGACCGATGCGTGGAACGCCGCGGCGCACGACTGGGCTCACCGCGTCCGTGAGGGGATGGGCGGGCGCGTGCACCTGCACGACGCCTCCATCGACGAGCTGCTCCCGCCGCCGGTAGGACTGACGCTCGACGTCGGCTGCGGCGAAGGTCGCCTCACGCGTGAGCTCGCCGGCCGTGGGTACGACGTCGTGGGAGTCGACGCATCCACGGCGCTCGTCGACGAGGCGCGCGCCGCCGATCCGTCCGGCCGCTACGAGGTGGCATCGATCGACGCGCTGCCGTTCGCCGGCGGAGCGGCGGAGCTCGCCGTCTGCGTCAACGTGCTGCCGCACGTGCACGACCTGGCCGGCGCCGCCGCCGAGCTCGCGCGCGTGCTCGCGCCCGGCGGCGCGCTCGTGATCGGGACGATCCACCCGGCCGCCCACGCCGGCACCTACGACGAGGAGACCGGCGAGCTTCGGATCGCGAACTACTGGAATCGCGAGCGGGAGGCAGTGCCGCTCGGCGACCACACCGTCCACCACGAGCGGCGGACGATCGAGGACTACCTGACTCCATTGCTCGCCGCCGGGCTCGAGCTCGGCGCACTGCGCGAGGTCCCCGGCCAGACGGGGAAGCTCCCGCTCTACCTCGATCTCTTGCTCACGCGTCGAGCATGAGCGTCGCCTTCCCGCCCTGGTAGGCGAACGCTTCCGAGAACCGGTCGAGCGGGACGCGCAGCCCGATCAGCTCCTCGAGCGCGCCGGGAAACTGCCGGCGCGCCCGGTCGAGCGCCTCGACACCGGTCACCCAGTCGTCGTGATGGGCGTTGACGCTGCCGAAGAGGACGCGGTTCTCGAGCACCGCGTCGACTCCGATCACCTTGTTGTCGATGTGCGCCTTCCCGTCGTGGCCGTCGATCCCGAGCAGGCAGGCGACGCCGCTGCGCCCCAGCAGGCCGAGCGCGTCGAGCATGAGCTGGGCGTTGCCGGCCGCCTCGACGACGATGTCGAACGGTCCGAGGTCCGCGAGATCGGTGGTCTTCGTCGAGACGTAGTGCGCACCGAGCGCGTCGGCGATCGCGCTCGACGGCTCGAGCGACGCAGTCCAGACGTCGAAGCCCTCGAGCCGCAGGAGCATCGTCGAGAGCAGGCCGACCGCGCCGGCGCCGGTGACGAGCGCGCGTTTCGGCTCCCATGGTTGGCGTGCGCCGATCGTGATCGCGTGCCGGACGCCACGCGTGCAGATCGACGTCGGCTCGGCGAGCACGCCGAGGCGGCCGAGGGAGCCGGGAATCCTGATGAGATGCTCGGGCTGCTCCAGCACGAGCTCGCGTGCGAAGCCGTCGAGGCGCGTGATCCCGCGCTCGCTGTAGTCGCCGGTCAGGCACGAGTCGGGTGCGCCCTCGCCGCAGGGGAGGCAGTGCCCGCACGAACGGCGGACGGTCGCGCAGACCAGGTCGCCTTTCGAGAAGCCGTTGCCGTCGCGCGCGACCTCGGCGAGCGACTCGTGCCCGATCACCAGGTGCTGCTCGCCGTCGGGCGCGACACCGAACACGCCTTCGGAGATCTCGCGGTCCGTCCCGCAGACGCCGACCTCGAGCATGCGCAGCAGGACGCCGTCGCCCGTGGGCTCGTCGACGTCCTCGACGCGCGTCGAATGCGCGACGCCTGGGTCGACGACGAGCGCCTTCATGCCGCGGTGAGGCCGCCGTCGATCGTGAGGATCGTGCCCGTCGCGAACTCGGCCGTGGTCAGGTACAGGACGGCCTCAGCGACCTCCTCGGCAGTGCCGAGCCGGCCCATCGGCTGCCGGGCGCGCAACGCGTCGAGCGACTCGCCGGCGTCCGCGACGAGGCGCTCGACCCACGGCGTGTCGATCGTGCCGGGGCAAACGGCGTTGACGCGGATCCCGTCGCCGACGTGGTCGACCGCGAGGGCGCGCGTGAGTGCGATCACCGCTCCCTTCGATGCGGAGTAGGCGGCGCGGTTCTTGAGGCCGATCAGCCCGGCGACCGACGCGACGTTGACGATCGCGCCGCCGCCGCGCGC
>Ga0070665_100002265_pt1 | contig 21388 bp, 17 predicted proteins | sample KBSS13metaG_FD_65862 | JGI IMG/M metagenome (GOLD analysis project Ga0070665, IMG submission 65862) | Switchgrass rhizosphere microbial communities from Kellogg Biological Station, Michigan, USA - KBS S1-3 metaG | ecosystem: Host-associated > Plants > Roots > Rhizosphere > Soil ... | reverse complement strand
CGTAGGCGACGATCGCCGGCCCGCCGGGGGAGCCGATCGCGGCCACGAAGCGCCCTTGGCCGTCCAACACGATGGCCGGGCTCATCGCCGAACGCGGCCGCTTGCCCGGCGCCACTGCGTTGGCGGCCGGCGCGCCGTCGGGGTCCGTCGGCGCGAAGGAGAAGTCGGTGAGCTGGTTGTTGAGGAAGAAGCCGCCGACCATCCGGCCGGTGCCGAACACGCTTTCCACGCTGGTGGTCATCGAGACCACGTCGCCGTCGGCGTCGACGACCACGAAGTGGCTGGTGCCGGCGGCTTCGGGCGTGCGGTCCGGCGCGCGCGCGGGCGCGCCCGGCGGCCGCCCAGGCTCGGGCGCGGGGCCGGCCTTGGGGCCGATCAGACTGGCCCGCGCATCGAGGTAGCCGGCGCTGAGCAGGCCCTCCACCGGCACGGCGACGAATGCGGGATCGCCCATGTAACGGTCGCGGTCGGCGTACATCAGCCGGCTCGCCTCGGCGAAGACGTGCCAGGCCTGCGGGTCGGCAGGGCCCCGCTTGTCGATGTCGGTCCGCTCCAGCAGCCCGAGCGCCTCCAGCACGGCCGGACCGCCGGACGGCGCATCGGGCAGGCAGACCCGGTAGATCCGGTATGGCCGGCAAAGCGCCGGCCCCGCCTTCGGCCGATAGCGGGCGAGGTCCTCGAGCGTGAGCGTCCCTGGGAGGTCTCCCTGCCGGACGCGCGCGACGATCGCCTCGGCCAGCCGTCCCTTGAGCAGGCCGTCCGGCCCGTCGGCCGCAATCCGGCGCAGGCTCTCGGCGTAGGCGGAGTTCTTCAGCAGGTCGCCGGCCCGGATCTTCATCCCGTCCGGCTTGGTGAAGTAGCGAACAGCGTCGGGCGCCGAGGCCTGCGGCGCGGCCGAGTTCGCCGCCGCGGCCATGCGTCCCGGCGCGGCGAATCCCTGCTCGGCCAACCGCTCGGCGTCCGCGAACAGGCTCGACCAGGCCAGCCGACCATGTTGCGCCTGCGCCAGGCCCAACATCGCCACGGCGCCCGGAACCCCGGTGGCGCGGCCGCTCAGAAGCGCCGTGCGGAACGGGATCGGCTTGCCGGCGTCGTCCAGGAACATGTCCGGCGACGCGCCCCCCGGGGCGACCTCGCGGCCGTCGTAGGCGGTCACGGCATGGGTCTTGGCGTCGTAGTGGACCATGAAGGCGCCGCCGCCCAGGCCCGAGCTCTGCGGCTCGACGAGGCCCAGCACCGCCTGGATGGCGACCGCGGCGTCCACGGCCGAGCCGCCGCGCTTCAGCACCGCGAGACCCGCCTCCACCGCCATCGGGTTCGCCGCAGACACCATGGCGCGGGGTGCGAGGTCGGCCTTGCTGGCGGCAGGGGTCGGGGCTTGCGAAGGCGGCGGCGCCGTCGCGCAGCTGGCCACCAGGCCGGCCAGGGTGAGGGCGATCAGACGGCGTGTGAACAGCAAGCGAAGGTCTCCCTCAAGGGGTGCTACATAGTCCCGGGCCGATGGACAACAACGGTCCGAGGTGAGAGGCCTTGCCCATGTCGACCGCTCCCGACCGTGCGCGCCGCGGCCCGCGCAACCTGATCACCGACGTGCCCGGCCTCAAGGTCGGCCAGGCCGACGATCCCGGCGCGCGCACCGGCGTCACCGTGGTGCTGCCGGACGATCGTGCGGTCTGCGCCTGCGACGTCCGGGGCGGCGCGCCCGGTACGCGCGAGACCGACGCCCTGTCGGCGGAGAACCTAGTGGATGCTGTCGACGCGGTGGTGCTCTCGGGCGGCTCGGTCTACGGCCTCGCCGCCGCTGACGGCGTGGCCGCCTGGCTTGGCGCGCGCGGGCGCGGCTTCGTGGTCTCGAGCGACCCGGCCGTACCGCCCTCCCCGGTCATACCGGCGGCCATACTCTTCGACCTCGCCAACAGCGGCGACAAGACCTGGGGAGAGGAGCCGCCGTACCGCGAGCTCGGCCGCCGTGCAGTCGCCGCGGCCGCCGACACCTTCGGACTAGGGACCGTCGGCGCAGGATATGGCGCCAGGGCCGGGGGCCTGAAGGGCGGAACCGGCTCCGCCTCCGTGGTCGCCGCCGACGGCTGCACCGTGGGCGCCGTGGTGGCGGTGAACGCGTGGGGTTCCGTCGTCGCCCCGGGCGGCCTCGCCTTCTGGGCGGCGCCTTACGAGTTCGGCGACGAGTTCGGCGGGCTGGGTTCGGCCGGGCTCGCCGCGGCGCCGGACGAGTGGGGACTGGCGAAGGCGCCCGCAGGCGGCCTCAACACCACCATCGCCTGCATCGCCACCGACGCTGCGCTGACGCCGGCCCAGGCCCGCCGCGTGGCGGTCATGGCGCAGGACGGGCTGGCCCGCGCGATCCGGCCGGTGCACGCACCCTTCGATGGCGACGTGGTCTTCGTGCTGTCGACCGCCAGACGGCCGCTCGCCGAGCCGCCCGCCTTCTCAGTCGCCAAGCTGGGCGCGCTGGCCGCCGACTGCCTGGCCAGAGCCGTCGCCCGCGGCGTCTATGAGGCTGTCGGCTGGCCGGGCTCCGACCTGCCCAGCTGGCGCGAACTCGCTGACGCGCAAGGCTGAGCGGGCTATTCTGCACGCGAGCAAAGCTGGGAGGAGCCAATGGCCTGGAGACGTATCTTCACCGTGATGGCGATCGCCGCCGCGGCGGCGCCGGCGGCGGCGCAGCCCGCGCAGAAGGTGACCGGCCCGATCGCCACCTACTGGATGAGCGCCCAGACCCAGTCCGGCTTCGGCCTGCCGGCCGGCGGCGGGCGTCCCGACCGTGGGGCGATGATGCGCATGATGATGGGCGGGGGCGCGGGCGCGCAGCACCTGCTGACCCTTCAGCTTGGCTCGGAGCAGAAGCCGCAGGGCGAGCCGCGAGCGGAACACCTGCCGCCGCAAGGCCTGGGCGTCGGAGCCAGTCTGCCCCTGGTCACACCGCGTAGCGCGCCGCCAGCCCGCGAGGAGCCGGCGATCCCCCGCGAGTTCCAGAAGCCGAACGGGCGGCTGCTGATCTTCTGGGGCTGCGGCGAACACGCCGGGCCGAACCAACCGGTGGTGATCGATTTCGCCAAGCTCACCTCGGGCCAGATTCCGCCGGGGCTCCAGGGCCTGGGCCGCGGCCTGGGGGTCTCGCCGATGCAGCCGCCCTCGCCCGGCCGCGACGCGACCTACGGCGAATGGCCCAACGCCCAGGCGCGGGCCAGCGTGCCGCCGCAGGGTTCGCTGACGGGCGAGCACGCGGTGCGCGGCGACTACAGCCCCGACATCCGCTTCAGCCTCTCCGCCGATCAGGACTTTCTCGCGCCCATCGGCCTGACCACCAACGACCGGACCGGCGCCGGCGCAGTGCAGCTCGGGTGGAACGCCGTGCCACGGGCCACCGGCTATTTCGCGAGCGTCATGGGCGGCGACCAGAACCAGGTGGTGCTGTGGACCTCGGCGGCGAGCCAGTCCTCCGCCTTCGCCGCGCCGGACTACCTGCCGCCGGCCGAGGCGGCGCGGCTGGTGGCGGCCAAGGCGTTGCTGGCGCCTCAGACGACGCGGTGCGCGGTGCCCAAGGAGGTGGCCGACGCCGCGCCGCACGCGATCGTGCAGCTCGTCGCCTATGGGCCGGAGGCCAACTTCGTTCATCCCCCGCGTCCGTCCGATCCCAAGGCGCCCTGGAACAAGCAGTGGCAGGCCAAGGTCCGCTACCGCTCCAGCACCGGCGGCATGCTGGGCATGACCATGCCGGGAATGGCCGAGGACGAGGGCTCCTCCCGCGGTGGCCAACAGGCGCCTGAGGAACGGCGCGGCGGCTTCATGCGCGGCCTGGGCGGCGCGATGGGCGTCCCGATCCCGGGGTTCTGATCGCGCTTGAGCCCGCCCCCCGAGATCCCCGACGAAGCGCTCGCGGCGGCGACGCCCCTGACTGCGCGCCGGCTGGCGCATTGGGGGCCGGGCGGCGGAGCCTTCGCCCGCGCCTATCTGGCTTCGAACCCGCAGGCCGAGGCGGCGGTGTTCGGCGAGGGCGAGATTCCTGACGGCGAGGCGGCGTTCGACACCATCGTCCTGGGCGCTCCGCCGCCCGGCGACACGCTGGCGCGCCTTTCGGCGAGGCTGCGGCCCGGCGGCCACCTCGTCGCGCGCTGGACGGGCGCTGCGGAGACGGACATCGGGGGGGCGTTGGCGAGCCACGGCCTGTCGCTCGGCCCGCCGATCGACGACGGCGGAACAGTCCTGTTGCGGGCGCGCAAGGCGCCGGCCTACGGACGCTCGCCGGTTCGACTCGAGGTGATCGCCTTCGCCCACCGGCTGATGGACGTGCGCACGCGGCTTCCCGCCCGGGCGCTCGCCGCCGATCCCGAGCTGGTGGTGCGCTACGCCACGCCGCCGCATGCCCCGCCCGAACTGCCCGTCGAAGCGCCCAAGGTGCTGCTGCTGCAACGGCCGAAGCCTTCGCCGCTGGAAGCGCACCGCGCGCAGATGGCGCACTTCATGGCGCGCGGCTGGCTCACGGTGCTGGAGTACGACGACCACCCCGGCCTCGTCGCCGAGACGCTGGGCCGCCCGTTCGGCCCTGGCGACCTCCACCGCTTCGGTTGGGTGCATGCGGTGCAGACCACCGTCGAGCCGCTGGCCGAGCTGTTCCGCCAGGTGAACCCCGAGGTGCGGCTCCTGCCCAACGCCGTGTTCGAACTCGCGCCCCTGACGCAGAAGCCGCCGCGGCGGGTCTTCTACGGCGCCATCTCCCGCGGGCCGTTCGCGACCGCGGTCGCGCGTTCCCTCAGCGCCGTCGCGGCCGAGTTCCCGGATGTGGAGTTCGTGGTGGTCGGCGACCGCGCCGTCTTCGACGCCCTGCCGGCCACCAACAAGGCCTTCGAGGACTACCTGCCCTACGAGGCCTATCTCGCGCGCATGGCCGGCTGCGCGGTCTCGCTGTCGCCGGTCGAGGCGCTCGACGCCCGCGCGGCCAAGAGCGACGCCAAATTCCTCGACGCGGCGCGGGCGGGCGTGGTCACCATCGGCTCCCCCGTCGTCTACGGCCGCACCATCCGCCATGGCGAAAACGGCCTGCTCGCGGCCTCTCTGGAGGACTGGGCGCCCCTGCTGCGCCAGACGCTGGCCGACCCCGCCGCCACGCAGGCCATGGGCCGGCGGGCCTGGGAGGAGGTCCGCGACAGCCGCATGTTCGCCCACCTGGTCGCCGACCACCGCGAGTGGCTGCACGACCTCTGGTCCCGCCGCGCCGCGCTGGACGCGGCCCTCTGCGCCCGCCTCCCCGGCCTCGCCCAAGCCGTCGCCGCCGAACGCGCCCGGCTGGCCTCCGCGCGGATGGGGGTTGAACCCGGCGGGCCGTAACGCTAGATAGCCACCCCTCGCCGCAAGGCGTTGCGCGCCCGTAGCTCAGCTGGATAGAGCATCAGACTACGAATCTGAGGGTCGGACGTTCGAATCGTTCCGGGCGCGCCATTTCCTCCGCTTCTCCAACGAAATCAATGTGACTGGCATTCGGTCGGCACGGGTTTGTGGGACAGTGTCCCACAATGCGTGTGGCCGTGAGATGTGGCGGCCCCCGACCAGCTCACCTTGTGCGTCGCGGCGCTGTTTATGCCGTCCGGTTCCGAATACCCGCCGACCTCACGCCCCACATCGGCATGGTCGAGCTGCAAGAGTCCCTCCACACTAAGGATCTTGCCGTCGCGAGCGTGCGATGCGCCGCCGGGACCACTTGGTTTCGACGAACAATGGAGCGGTTGCGGACGATGCGGTCCACCTCAATGCCATCCTGGAACAGGCTTCGATAAAGCCCGAAAGGAGGGACGGCGTTGTGATCATCCATCCCAAGCCTTGACTTCAAGGCTCCTTGGCGACGGCGCGGCGCGCACCCACCAAATGCTCCTGATCTTCAACCTCGCACTTACTGCAAGCCATCGCGCCGCCGCGAAAAGATCTTGGCAAACCGCTCGCCTATTAGGGCGTATCCTTCGGGGCTTGGGTGCAGTTCATCTGGCAGCAGGGCGACGTCGGCTTCGCCAAACAGCTCGCGGCCATCGAGATAGTCGATAGCAGCGTCGCCGCGCGCCTGGTGCAACTCCACGACCTCTGCGAGCGCCCGCCGCATGTCGTTGAGACTGAGGTCGCCGACCATGGGCTCGCCGCCGAAGCGGGTCGGGATGTTGGTGACGGGCGAATCTTCGCGCCCAGGGCTGAAGATTGGCGAAATCAAGGTGATCGGCGTCTTCGGGTGGCGCTCGCGCAGAGTGGCGATGAAGCCATGCACGAGGGGGGCGAAGGTGCGCGCACGCAGAGTCTGGAGGTTGTGTATGTTGATGCCGAGCTTGAGCGTGTAGCGGTCCGCCTTCAGGGCAGCCATGGCGCGCGCCACCAGCGGATCGAAATGGCAGCCTCCATTGAAACCAAGGCAGGTCAGCCGCCAACCGAGCCGGCGCGCGGCGGTCGCGGGCCAAGTCTCGGTCGGCCCTGGGACCCAGGCGCAATGTGTGATGCTGCTGCCGTAGGTCACCCAGTGCGGACGGTGGTCAGCGGCCGGCTTGACCCGTGCGCCGTCTGACACCGCTAGGCTTCGGATACGCACGCCGGCGCCCTGCGGAAGCCAGACCTCCAGCAGCTTCTCGCCCACCCCCAGACCGTCGAACCGGATCGTCGCCGGGCCTTCCGCCTGCTCGGCGGTCACCCGCGTCACCCTTCCGTCGGGCGTAACTAGGTCATAAGCGCAGACCGGCAACACCATCTGAGGCGTGGCGAGCGAGATCGCATCGTGCTCGACCTCGAGCGTCAGTTGGTCGGTGTTGGTGCGCAACCGCAGACGCACGCCCGCTGCGCTTTCGGCGGTCATCGGCGAGCGCAGCGCCGGGTGGTGCAACGGCATGTCCTCCGGCGGAAGCCGGATCGGCTGCAGGCTATCGCCCCGAGGCACGAGGCCAAGGGCGCCGTCGATCAGCGGCGCAATCTGGTCAAGCGGAATATATCGCATGCGAAGCTCAGATCTCGTTGGGAACGCGCGGAGCCGTTGCCCGACCCGATTGCGCGATCAGCAGGCAGCCAAGAGTGGCTACTCGTTGATCCGCCGTGTCGCAAGACGGCCTGGCATCCGGTTCTGGTTGGCGCTCGACTCGATCGTGCGTCGCGCCAGGGCGAGCGTCGGCCAGTTATGTCGAACTCGTCGCGCACCGGATTGCGGGACAGCGGGTGGCCTGGCCGTGCCCCGCCTGCCACCGCATGAAGTGGGCCTCGACGTTGGCATATCCGAAGTCGTTGGATCGGCGGGAGATCGCTCGGGCCGAGCGGCAGATGCACTCTTAGGGTGGATGAGGCTCTGGCACGATTAGCCTAACCTTCCTATCGCCACCCTTTCAGGGTGTGGATGCGCAGCTGTCATCGCCCAAGCAAGGGCCTGAAGTTCGACCACGAACCTTTCCTTGGGATTTGCGAGAGCGTCCGCCAGGTCGTGGACAAAGACCCAGCTCGACCAATCCAGGACACTTCTCGGCGGGGGGGACGGTCTCGCTGTGTGTGGCTCAGCGATATCCGCCGCGTATCGCTCAGCTAAGTGAAGGCTGGACACCCAGCTAGGTATCTTCTCGGTCGTAAACTTCGCGCTCCATTGGTGCGCGAATTCATTCCGCACCTTCCGCACCGCACCTTCCGCACGATATGGAGATCTCTTCGGACTTCCTGTCCATATCGGCCAAGTAGGTAACCCATATTGATCTTCGCAGAGAACGTGCCGAGTGCAGTTCATCGTACACCGCCGCAACCGCCCGGCATGCCGAGCTGCGCTGATGTGCACAAAACCAGAGTCCGCCCTGCTTCCCGCGTCGACCAACCGACCAGCATCCGGACGTCGGGCGCGCCGGGGGAACGGGAGGCGACGAGAATCTTCCGTCGCCGGCAGGGCGGAAATCACGACTTGCGGCCCTAGTAAGACGTTCGGTCGTTGGCCGATCCCCACCGTCGCGCCAGCAGCCAGCCGAATAAGGCAACGCCGACCAGGCCCCCAACGATCTGACCCGCGATGAACAGCGGGACCGACGCCGGGGCGATCCCGGCGAAGGTGTCGCTCAGGCTGCGGGCCAGGGTGATGGCGGGATTGGCGAACGAGGTCGAGGCGGTGAACCAGTAGGCCGCCGTGATATAGAGGCCGACCAGCATCGGTGTGGCGCATGCTAGATCTTCCCCGTGCCGATGATCTGATGGGCGCGCGCCATCAGCCAAAGCGAGACGTTGTGCAGCGTCGCGCCCGTCGCCATCGGAATCTTGCCGGCGCAAGCCCGCGCGTAGCTGCCTTCCAGCAGGCAGGCGAGCTTGTAGCACGCCAGCACCGCAAACCACGGCACGCTCGCCATATCCCTCCCGGTCAGATCTCCATAGAGCGACACGAGTTCGTCGCGGCTCAGGAACCCGTCCCAAGGGGTGACAGGCGGTTCGCCGCCCGGAGGGTCGTTCGGTCCCGACCAACGGCACAGCATCCAACCCAGGTCGAGCATCGGGTCGCCGAGCGTCGAAAGCTCCCAGTCGATCAGGCCGGCGATCTTCGGCTGGTCGTGGAAATACATCACGTTCGGGTATTGGAAGTCGCCATGAATGACGCTGATCCGCACATCCGACGGGATGTTGTCGTCGAGCCACCGGCCGGTTTCATCGACGTGCGGCAGCGCATGGCCAGGATAGTTCTCCATCTCCCGGTAGCCCTCCAGCTGCGAACGCCAGCGCGCCACCTGCCGACCGTGCCAGTTGTCCGCCTTGCCGTAGTCGGCGAGGCCCCGCGCCAGGTAGTCGACCTTTGACAGCGCCGCGCCCGCCCGCACCATGTCGGCGCCCATCTCTCGCCGCCACGCGGCGTCGGTCGCGTATCTACCCGGCAACGCCTTCGAGGGAGAGAACCCGTCCAGCGGCGCCATCAGATAGAAGTTGACGCCGAGCACCCCGAGATTATCGCAGAATGCGTAAAGGGCCGCGTGCGGCACTTCGCTGCCGGCGATCGCGCCCAGCAAGCGCGCCTCCCGGGCCATCGTATCATTGCTGTTCGGGCGGGGATGCAGGGGCGGACGGCGCAGCACGATCCGTTCGCCATCGCTGCGGGTGAGCATGAACAAGGCATTCTGGGAACCGCCGGCCAGTGGTGTGGCGGAGACAATCTCCCCGGAGCCCGGCAGGTTCTGGGTCTCGATCCAAGCCTGCAGCTTGTCCCAGTCCAGAAGGCCACCGAAACTGTCCAACGGCATCTCACAAATCCTTTCGTAGAACTTAGAACCGCAGTGAGCGCGGAGAGCAGGTGTCGGACATCGGTGCCAATCGCACCGCCCGCTCAAGGTTATTCCGGAACTCGCCGCCCGGTGTCCAAGCCGGGTCGGCGCGTTGCTCACGACTTGACCGCCGACCGGGTGAGGCCGAACACCCCCCTCCGGCCTTGGGTCGTGGCGTGCTTGTCGTTAGCAACGCGGAAGCGCCAACTGTTCGTCGCATTAGGTGAGAAATTCCGTCAGCCTTTCAGCCATGACGCCGATGGCGACGTCTTCACCCACGCACTGATCAATGACGACCACGGCGCACAGCTGCTCTATTTGACTTATCATAAGAAACGCCTCGAACCGCTTGCGCTCGATTTCTTGAACGCTTTCGACAGACATGGCGAACCGAGGAAAACGAACACCGAGATCTTCAATAATCTGGCTGCGGCTTTCCATCACGATCTTGCGGAATGATGCGCCGGCCGCCACACCGAGGCGGACCAGTTGCATCGCTTTCTCATGACTGCGATGGGCGTCGACCAGCGCGACCAGCCATTTTCGCACCGAAGCAGAGTTCACTTCCGGCATGCGAAGAAGCTTCGCAAAGAGCGAACGCCGCTCCCGCTCCGCCTCGCGAACGAATTCGAGCAGCAACTCGTGCTTGCCGGAGAAGTGTGCGTAGAAGGTGGTTCGACTGACCTCGGCGTGCTCGAGCACGTCCTCGACCGCCGTCGCGTCGAAACCGAATTCCACGAAACAATGGCGTGCGGCCTCGGCGATTTTTCGCCGCGTGAGTTCGCGGTGCAGATCGCGGAGCGACTTGCGGGGGCTTCGATGGGGCTTTTGCACCGCCCCAGCTCGAGCAGTCGAGGCCCTGGCTTTTGCGGACATCACCACTCGCTCCTCGTCGGCAATCTTACTAGTGACGCACATTCGGACCGTCAACATGCGCCCCGATCAACGAACACATGTTCGCTTCGTTGACAGCTGACCTGGCATGATGCAGGTCAGGCGCGCCTGGCGTTGAGCGCGGACGATTGTCGCTATAGGCGCGCCTGGAGCGGTCGAGCCGATCTTCGTCACGAGAACGACGGAATTAAACCATGATAGATTTCAGTATTGAGCCTGAATTCCAATCCAAGCTGGATTGGATGAAGACCTTCGTCCGCGAGGAATGCGAGACGATGGACTTGCTCTTCCCCGGCGGGGGCGCGCCTTACGATACGCGCAATGAGGCGTCGCGCCGCCACCTCAAGCCGCTGCAGGAACAGGTCAAGTCCAGGGGGCTTTGGGCATGCCACCTCGGTCCACACCTTGGCGGGCCCGGATACGGACAGGTGAAACTGGCGCTCATGAACGAAATCCTCGGTCGCTCACAGTGGGCGCCGACGGTGTTCGGCACCGCGGCGCCCGACACCGGCAATGCCGAGATTCTCGCCATGTTCGGGACGGAAGCGCAGAAAGCCCGCTATCTGAAGCCGCTCATGGATGGCGACATCGTCTCCTGCTACTCCATGACCGAACCGCAAGGCGGGGCTGACCCGGGCGAGTTCACCTGCCGCGCCACGAGAGAGGGCGACGAATGGGTGATCAATGGCGAGAAGTGGTTTTCCTCGCACGCCAAGCTCGCCAGCTTCCTGCTCGTGCTGGCGGTGACCGATCCGGACGCCAGGGTCAGCCAGCGCATGAGCATGTTCATCGTTCCGATCGAGACGCCGGGCATCAACATCCTGCGCAACGTCGCGGTCGCCGGCGACCTCGATCATGAGGACGGCCACCACGCCTACATCCGATACGAGAACGTCCGCGTCCCCGCCGACCACCTGCTGGGAGAGGTTGGCGGCGGCTTCGCTGTCGCGCAGGCTCGACTCGGCGGCGGCCGCATCCACCATGCAATGCGCACTGTAGGGCGGGCTCAACGCGCGTTCGACATGATGATGGAGCGGGTGGTCTCGCGCCGAACCCGTGGTCGCCAGCTCAGCGAACACCAGATGGTTCAGGAGAAGATCGCCGATTCCTTGGTTCAGCTTGAGCAGTTCCGCCTGCTGGTGCTGAAGACGGCCTGGATCATCGACGAGGTCGAGGCCGGACGTCGCGACCGGCTCGAGGCGCGGGACTATATCGGCATGTGCAAGATCCAGCTTGCTTCCGTATATCACGACGTGGTGCACCGCTCGATCGAGATCCACGGATCTCTCGGCGCGTCATTCGATCTGCCGCTTCTGACCTGGTACGGCAAACACTGGATACTCGCCTTTTCTGACGGTCCCACGGACGTGCACAAGTCCCAGCTGGCCCGTTCGTATATCAAGCGCGCGAAGTCGGCGCCGGGGCTGTTCCCCACTGAACACATCCCGACGCGCCTGCAGGAGGCGCTGCGCCGCTACCCCAATGCTCGGGAACGCGGTTGATGGCTCCTCTGTCCGGCTCAACGGCCAGAGCGTGCTGGTGACAGGCGACTCGCGGGGCGACGGACAGTCATCTGAGAGACGGCGGCCATGGGCCGCTTTGCTTATGCCACCCCGCTGCAGGCAAGGACGCATATGAGCAATGTATCGAACGTCGCCAGGGCCATCCGTCCGAACTTGCCGATCTCAGATCCGGAGAGCCTTCGGCTGGAAAACCTCTTCGGAGTCGCCGGCAAGGTCGCCCTCATCACTGGAGGAAGCTCCGGCGTCGGCAGGATGATCGCAGCAGCGTTCGTCGCCAACGGCGTGAGAACCTACATCGTTTCCCGCAAGCAGGACCGGCTGGCCTCTGTCGTCGAGGAGCTGTCGAAGTTCGGCAACTGCCGTTCCATTCGGGGCGACCTCAGCACCATCGAGGGTGTGGAGGCGTGCGTCAGGGCCTATGGGGATCGCGAGTCGACTCTGAACATATTGGTCAACAATACGGGCGCAGTCGGGTCCGGAGCGCTCGCGTCCTTCACCCCCGAAGGCTGGGACCGTGTCTTTGACCTTAACGTGAAGAACCTGTTCTTCCTCACCCAGAAGTTCCTGCCGCAGTTGAGGGCGGCCGCCAGCGCTGAAGATTGGGCGCGGGTGATCAACATAAGTTCCATCGGCGCCCGCACAACTTCCGCCAATGGACCCATAGCTTACGCGACCTCCAAGGCCGCGGTGGAACACCTGACTCGGTTATTGGCACGGCAATTGGCCGACTGCCGGATCACCTGCAACGGCATCGCGCCGGGCTGGTTTCCCGCGGCGCGCAACGCTCCGCTGGGGGAGGCCGCGGCTGAAGAATGGCTCCGTCAGACGCCGGTGGGAAGGCTCGGCACGACGGAGGACATGGGGGGCTTGGCCCTCTTCCTGAGCTCGCGCGCCGGCGCCTACGTCGACGGTCAAATCATCACCACCGACGGCGGCAAGTCGCTCTAGCAGGCGCTGTCCCACTTGCCCGGCCGGTCGGGCAAGCAAGCAGCGTTAGTAACCGACCAACTCAACGGGGCGCCTCAACGCGCGGGTTCGATCCGACGTATGACGCAAAGGCGCCGTCGAGCACTTCGGCGTGTCCGATGGTGCGGCCGGTGACGAAGCTCGGATCGACGAGGGCGAGGCGGATCGGCGCTTCCACAATCCTGTCGAGGAGGCGATGCGCACGATCATGCACATCGCGCGGAAAGAAGGCGCGGTCGCCGCCTGAATTGCCGCACCGACCTTCCGTCGGGCGCAGACGATCCACGCCTCCCGGATCGGCCGAAAATCCAAGCTCGAAACTGGCGAAGGGTCGGTCGGCGGATCAGACGGGGCTGGGCGTTGAAGTAGTTGCGGCGGCCGGACTGACGCCGGCGAACTCCAGCACGCGGACGCCGGGGGCGGGCCCCGCAGCCCGCGTTTCTGTCGATCCTCGCGACGAAACCGGGGTCATGCCGCCTCCCAGTAGCGCGATCGCAGCTGGTGCTTGGCGAGTTTGCCGGTGGGCAGGCGCGGCAGCTCCTCCACGAAGTCGACCGACCGGGGCGTCGACACGTGCGACACCCGCTCCCGGCAGTGATCGATCAGCTCCCTGGCGAGTGCGTCGGTGGGGGCGATCCCCTCCTTCAGCTGGACCACCGCCTTGACCTCTTCGCCGAACTCGCGATTGGGCGCGCCGATCACCGCCACGTCGGCGACGGCGGGATGCATGACCAGGGCGTTCTCCACCGCCTGCGGGTAGATGTTCACGCCGCCGGATATGATCATGAAGTCCTTGCGGTCGGTGAGGAAGAGATAGCCGTCCTCGTCCAGGCGCCCGATGTCGCCCAGCGCCGACCAGTTCGGGTGGCGGGGATGGCGCGACCTGGCGGTCTTCTCGGGGTCGTTGAGGTATTCGAAAGTGCGGTCGGATTCGAAGTAGATCAGCCCGTCCTTGCCGGGCGGCAGCTCCTCGCCGGCCTCGTCGCAGATGTGCAGCACGCCCCACGTCGGACGTCCGACCGAGCCGGGCTTCCGCAGCCACTCCTCCGGACCGATGTGGCACGCGCCGTTGGCCTCGGATCCCGAATAGTACTCGTGGATGATCGGCCCCAGCCAATCCAACATCTGCCGCTTGATCTCGACGGGACACGGCGCGGCGGCGTGGGTCACAAGCTCCAGCGAGCTGAGGTCGTAGCTGCGGCGCACCTCCTCGGGCAGCCCCAGCATCCGCACGAACATGGTGGGGACGAATTGGGCGAAGCCGACACGCCAGTCCTGGATGGCCTTCAGGGTCTCGACCGCATCGAACTTCTTCAGCACCACCGCCGTGCCGCCGCGTCGCTGGGTGGCGATCACCGAGACCAGGGGCGCGGCGTGATAGAGCGGCGCGCCGTTGTAGGTCACGGGGTGTTCCACGTGGCTCATGCGGCGGGAGAGGCTCTCCTCGGTGAGGGATTCGGCCTCGATCGGACCGCGCTCGAAGGGCAGGATCACGCCCTTCGGCCGGCCGGTCGTGCCGCTCGAATAGACGAGGTAGTAGCCCGAGATCTCGTCGGCGATCGGCGTGGTCGGCAGGTCGGCCACGGCCTCGTCCCAGGCCCGGGCGCCAGCCAGCGGCTCCGGGCGCATGTTGAAGACGGCGAGCACGCCCGGGATGAGCGCCTCGCGGTCGCGGGCCAGCACCTGCGCCGTCTCGCCAACCTCAGCGGAGGTCATGAGCGCCTTGGCTTTGCTGTCCTGGAGAATGTAGGCGGCCTCGGCCGGCTTCAGATGGGTGGAGAGCGGGACGATCATCAGCCCGGCCCGCTGTGCGCCCCAGTAGGCGATCGGGTAGGCCGGACCGTTGCGCAGCAGGAGGCCGACCGCGTCGCCGGGCTTCAGGCCAAGGCGCCGGAACAGGTGCGCGGCGCGGTTCGTCGCCTCGTCCAGCTCGCGATAGGTGAGCCGCTCGCCCGTGTCGGCCACGACCAGGGCCAACCGATCCGGATGGGTCTTTGCGTGCTGATAGGGGTGCATGGCGTCTTCCTCCCGCTGTTGGCCTATTTTCCGCGCCGCTCCGAGCGCTTCCGCCGCGAGACGCCGAAGGCTAAGTCGGCTGCCCTTCCGGCGGCGCCCGGCATGGCGCAGGCCTCATTTCGTGACCCGCTCATCAGACAACCTCGTGGAACGGCACGCCCTTGTCCACGCGCGGCTCCTGCGGCAGGCCCAGCACCCGTTCGGCAAGGATGGTGGCCATGATCTCGTCGCTGCCCCCGGCCAGCCGGTTGCGCGCCGTCATCAGCCATTCGTGCTGCTGTGCGGCATGTGTCGCCTCGATGGCGCTCGGGCCCAGGAGGTCGAGCAGGAAGGCGGCGGTCTCCTGGTTCTTGGCGGCCGCCACCAGCTTGCCGACCGAGAATTCCGGGCCCGGATCGCCGCCGCTGGAAAGCAGGCTGATGGCGTGCCGGTAGTTCAGCTCCAGGCCGCGCCCGGCGATCCACGCTTCCGCGAGCCGATCCCGCACCGCGCCATCCTCGGTCGCCGGCCTGCCGCGGATCGAGGCCTCGCGCGCCACCGCCAGCAGACTTTCGAAGTCGACGCCGCTGAGGCCCAGAGACCGCTCGTGCATCAGGGTGTGGACCGCGGTGCGCCAGCCCTCGTCCGCCTCCCCGAGCCGCTGTGCGTCCGGAACGAAAACGTCGTCGAAGAAGACCTCGTTGAACTCGGCCACGCCGGCGAGCTGCCGCAGCGGTCGCACCTCGACCCCTGGACTGCGCATGTTCACGAAGAACATGGTCAGCCCCTGATGCTTGGGCTTGTTCGGATCGCTGCGCGCGAGCAGCAGCCCCCAGTCGGCGAATTGGGCGTAGGAGGTCCAGACCTTCTGCCCCCGGATACGCCAGTCGTCGCCGTCGCGGGAGGCGCGGGTGCGGACGCCCGCGAGATCGGAGCCGGCGGCCGGCTCGGAGAAGAGCTGGCACCAGATCTCCTCGCCGCGGACCAGTGGAGGGATGAGGCGTTGCTTCTGCGCCTCCGAGGCGAACCGAAGCACCGTGGGGCCGCACATCCCCAGGCCGATGTCGAAGACGTTGAGCGCGGGGGTGTCGAAGCGGCGCTCTTCCTGGGCGAAGATCTCCCGCTGCAGGAGCCCACCGCCGCCGCCGCCGAACGCCCGCGGCCAGTGGATCGCGGCGTAGCCGGCCTGAGCCTTCGCCGCCTGCCACGCCCGGCCCGCCGACATGACCGCGGGCACGGAGAAGTCCTCCTGCTTGCGCCGCCCCGATCCTCGAGCAAAACCCTGGGCGGACAACCAGGCGCGCGCCTCGCGGCGGTAGCGCGCCTCCTCCGGCGTGTCGTCCTGGCCCTCGTCGCCGGCCTCGGCGGGCGCATCGCGCAGGTCGTCGACCAAGCGCGACTTCCACTGCGCCGTGGCGCCGGCCTCCACCGCCAGCATCCGGGCGCGGCGCAGGAACAGGTGGGCGTCGTGCGCCCAGGCGATGCCGAGGGCGCCGTGCGTCTGCAGCGCCTCCTTCGCCGCGTAGTCGAAGGCCTGGCTCGCCGACACCCGAGCCCCGGCGGCGGCGAGCGCGCGATCCGGCGTCTGAGCGTCCAGGGTGCGGACCGCCTCGCCCACATGGGCGCGCGCGAGGTCCAGTTGCGCCAGGCCCGTGACCAGCTTCTGCTTGATGCTCTGGAAGCTGCCTATCGCGCGGCCGAAGGCACGGCGCGTCTTGGCGTACTCCACCGCCATCTCCAGGCAGCGTTCCGCCCCGCCGACCTGCGCCGCCGCCAGCAAGACGGCGTAAGCATCGATGATCAGGCCTGCGTCCTCGGCCGCGCCGGTCAGCCGGACGGCGGGGGCCTCTTCGAACTCGAGCACGGCATGGCCCCGCGTCGGATCGAGGGGGCTCGCTTCGCCGCGGCGGACTCCGGGCCCCGCCAGGTCCAGGAGGGCGAAGCCCGCCTCGCCGTCCGCCGCCGCGCAGGACACCACGGCGAAGGCGGCGGTCCTGGCCCCGGCGACGGCGAGCTTGCGGCCGCTTAGCCGGCCGCCGCCGAAGCGCGCAGCGGGCGCCGCGAAGGGGTCTTCGCCCTCAAGTATCGCCAGGCAGCCGCGCGCGCCTCCCGCCACGGCCGAGCCAAGCCAGCGCGCCTGGGCCGCCGCGTCGCCGGCCGTGGCCAGCAGCCGCAGGGCCGTGGCCGCCGACGCGAAGCTGGCCGGCGCCAGGACGCGGCCGAGTTCATGGGCCGCGACGGCTGCTTCGGCCCACCCGAGGCCTGCGCCGCCGCACGCCTCTGGGACGAGAAGGCTCAGACAGCCGAGATCCGCGATCGCCCGCCAGACGTCTTCGTCGTCCCCCTGACCGGCCTCGAAGGCCTGGCGCATCCGCCCCAGCGGCGCCCTGGCTTCCAGCGCGCGACGCAAGGCGTCGCGCATCTCGGCCTGATCGGAGGTCAGTCTCCAGCCCATCGCCGCCTTAACCTCAGAACCGGAAGCTCAGGTGGACCCCATGGTCCGCGGGGCGCTCAAAGGTATGGGACGTCACGGCGCTTGACCGGCCGTGACCACCTCCTCCTCGAGGCGGGGCGATGCGGACTCGGTACGCGCCCGCCTTGTCCCGCACCCGCATCGGAATCCTCTCTTGAAGTGGCGCCGCTGTGCTCGCGACGTCCGGAAGATGTACATATGTCCGATACTGTACGGTTGTCTAGTAGATGGCTCGGTGTCGGCGGTCGCGGCCTTCCCATGGGCGTCAGCCGGCGAGCATCTCCATGAACTTGCCGGTGAGGACGTCGATGCCGCTCGCCAGCATGGGTTCGTCCTCCCGTGCGGCGTAACGCGGATAGGTTTCGACCAGATAGAGCAGGAACTGGCACTCGTGGAGGCTGCGGCGCGCTTCGTCCGTTGCGGCCTCGGCCACGCGGAACCTTGGATAGCGCGTGCCCAGCAGCCGGATTTGCGCCAGGCGGTTGGCGGCGATCTGGTTGGCCGCTTCCTCGTTCTCGATAAGCACCACCGCGAACTCGCCCAAGGAGCGGCGGACACGAATTAGGTTGGTGATCATCCCGAGCACCCATTCGTGGACGTCGCTGCGTGCGAGCGGCTCCGGCAAGGTGACGAGCTTGCGGTAGTATTCGAACTGATCCTTCAGGTTCTCGCCGATGATCTCCCGAAGGATTTCCGCCTTGCCGGAGAAATGCAGATAGACGGTGGCGCGGCCGACCTTGGCGGAGGCGGCGATGTCGTCGACGGACGTGCGCTCGAAGCCGTTATAGTAGAAGCACCTGCGGGCGCTTCGGAGGATCTTCTTCCGCGTCTGCTGCTTGTAGACTTCTCGAAGACCGACTTCGGCTTTGCTCAACGCCCACCTCGCTCATCTGCCCGGCCTGCGCCAGGCGCTTCGGTCCCGTCCGTGGCCGCCGCGGCCCGCCCATGCCTTTGCAGCTCCAGCAGGAGAGCCCCGAACGCTAGGAGCGAGAGCGTGACGCACGTCCACCGAGACCTGCCCTGAGGAGTTCCGACGCGCAAGCCCCCGTTCGCGATCGCCGCCGAAGATCGCCGCGCGCCGCGGGACGCGATCGACGAGGTATCCGAACAGCAGCGCCGCGAAGCTGTACAGCAGGGCGAAAATCTTCGGCGGGGCTTGTCCTGGGCGACGTCCGGCTCCTGGACGCCGTGGCTTGACAAAGGGTCGTATTTCGCGCGAGCACCTGTCCGCTCAATGGATCATCGTCTAGCCGCTGCCGGCTCGTATCCGGCGGCCAGGGAGGGGCGGTGGAAGGAGGACGCGGGATGTCGGACGGGGCGCCATCCGTACTGTTCGAGGCCGATCGCGGGCTCGCTATCCTGACCCTGAACCGGCCCGAGCGGCGCAACGGCATGGCCGGCGACATGCTGGACCTTCTGCTGGGGCATCTGACGCGCATTGCGACCGATCCCGCGATCTCGGTGGTGATCCTGCGCGGCGCGGGATCGGACTTCTGCGTGGGGGCAGACATCAAGGAGAGTCCCGATGGGGTGCGCAAGCAGGACTACCGCCGGATCGCGGGCCTCTACCACACCTCGACCCTGCTGCATGAGATGCCGAAGGTGACGATCGCGGCGATCGACGGCGGCTGCGCCGGCGCGGGCCTGGGCTGGGCGGGCGCCTGCGACTTCCGCTTCGCCTCGGACCGGGCGGTGTTCTCGACCGCCTTCCTCAAGGTGGGGGTGGCGGGCGACCTGGGCACGGCCTGGTCGCTGGTCCAGGCGGTGGGCCCGGCGCGGGCGCGAGAGCTGATGTTCTTCCCCGAGAAGTTCGGCGCGGCCGAGGCCGAGCGGATCGGCCTGGTCACGCGCGTCTTTCCCGCCGCGCAGCTGCATGCCGAGACCGAGCGGATGGCGCGCGAATTGACGGGCCGATCGAGCCTGGCGCTGGAAATGATGAAGCGCAATTTCCTCTCGGCCGAGCGGATGGACATCGCCGACTATATCGATATCGAGGGCGCACGGCACAGCCATGTGGTGGTGAGCGAAGGCGCCGCCGAGGGTTTCCGCGCCTTCATCCGCGGCTCGGGCGGCTGACCGGCCGGCTTCACGACGTGGAGCGGCGCCGTCAGCCGAAATTCTTCGTCGCGAAGGAACGCGACAAGGCCGCGGCCCCGAAGTTCACGAAGACGCTGATCAGCGCCGTTCTCCGGCCGTCCGATGCTACTTGATAGCCACCGCATCGGGCGGCGAAGCCACGCCGCCCTCCAGGTTGCGGGGACAGGAGACGGGCATGAACTCGTACCGTCCATCGCGCGCGCAGTCCTCGGCCAGCGGGGCCAGCATGAAAACCCCACCCTCGCCATCTGATCATTCAGAGTTTCGACCTTCTCCCGGTCGCAAATCAGTTGCGGACTGATCAGCGCCGGTCCGGTCTCTTCCATCTCGCGTGCCAGAACGACGGCATCATGATCGTACCGCTCATCGTCATGAACACTTCTACCGTGATGGGCGATGGCGAACTCCGCGAAGTCATGGAACGATTTGATGACGCTATGCGAGACGTCGCCGACGCGGCCTGATCAGCGTCACGCGCGGCTCATGAACGGGCGCCAAGGTGTCCTGCAATCGCAAGGCGCCGCCGTCACCGATCTCTACCATGCGCGAGAAGCGACCGAGCCGACCGTCGCGGAGTGGCTCGAGGCCGGCGACGCCGAGGGCGCCCGGGGCGCTGGCGCCTTCATCTGAGCCAGGCCAACGCCGGCAGGGCGCGACCGGGCGGGTGAACGGATCGTCGACTCTCTAGGACGCTGATCCGGCGCGTCGCTCTTGGGCGGGAAGCGACGGCCCCTCTGGCTCAGGGGCCTCGGCGTGGCCCTCACCTCGAGACGCGGCCTCCCTCGCGCGGATGGCGGCCTCAAGTCGATGGCGGATAGCCCGCAGCGTCCCGACGGCGATGGCGAGATCTTCGACAGGCAGGCTTTCGACGAGCTGGCCGGCCCAGCGGCGGGTGAGCTCAGTGGCGCGACTCTGCAGTTCAAGCCCTTTTTGCGTTGCGGCCAGCCGATGGGCGCGCTTGTGGTCTGGGTTCTCAACGAAAACGACCAGGCCCAGCCTGACCAATAGTTCAGCGTTCCGCTGGATGGTCTGGCGCGGGTAGCCGAGACTGCGTCCGATCTGCGGCACCGTGGGCGGGTGGGCTGCGCCGACGATAGCGGCCAGGACCAGGCCCGGCAGGCCCCTGAGTTCGGGCCCGTGAAAACTACTATGGCCATGCAGGCGTGAGCGGCCGCGCAAGATCTCGTCGATGAGCTCGATCGTCAGGTCGGCTTTGGACGTGTCTGAAGACATATAACCTTGGTGTCCCTGAGTTCTGGCCCTCGGGTTGGAGCGGCGAACGAATAACCGCTCCGCGCGTACGCGCCAATGGCGATTGACGCCGGAGTGTCAAATTGACATTGTCGCATCAACGTCGCGCGCGAAACCGCGTCTGGAGAGCACCAGCTAGGGCGAGGGGATAAGGAAACGCGGATGTGGGATTTCTCCACCGAACCTGAATTTCAGGAAAAGCTCGACTGGATCAGCCGCTTCGTGCGCGAGGAATGCGAGCCGGTGGACCTGCTCTTCCCGGGCCACGGCACGATCTACAATCCGCAGCACGGCGCCTCGCGGGCGGTCATCAAGCCGTTGCAGGAAAAGGTGAAGGCCGCAGGCCTCTGGGCCTGCCACCTCGACCCGCACCTCGGCGGCAAGGGCTATGGCCAGCTCAAGTTGGCGTTGATGAACGAAATCCTGGGCCGGTCGGCCTGGGCCCCGACGGTGTTCGGCACCGCCGCGCCCGACACCGGCAACGCCGAGATCCTGGCGATGTTCGGCACCGAGGAGCAGAAGGCGAAGTATCTCCAGCCGCTGCTGGACGGCGACATCGTCTCGAGCTTCTCGATGACCGAGCCGCACGCCGGCGCCGACCCGAAGGAGTTCATCTGCCGCGCCTGGCGCGAGGGAGACGAGTGGGTGATCGAGGGCGAGAAGTGGTTCTCGTCGAACGCCCGGTTCGCCTCCTTCCTGATCGTGCTCGCGGTCACCGATCCCGAGGCGAAGCCGTCCCGGCGAATGTCGATGTTCGTCGTTCCGAGGGAAACGCCTGGGCTCAAATTCATCCGCAACGTCGGTCTCGCCGGCGAGGAGATCGGCGACGGCACCCATGGCTACCTGCGCTACGAGAAGGTCCGGCTGCCGCTCGACGCCATGCTGGGCGGCCCGGGCGAGGGCTTCAAGGTGGCGCAGGCGAGGCTCGGCGGCGG
>Ga0070665_100002263_pt1 | contig 21391 bp, 23 predicted proteins | sample KBSS13metaG_FD_65862 | JGI IMG/M metagenome (GOLD analysis project Ga0070665, IMG submission 65862) | Switchgrass rhizosphere microbial communities from Kellogg Biological Station, Michigan, USA - KBS S1-3 metaG | ecosystem: Host-associated > Plants > Roots > Rhizosphere > Soil ... | reverse complement strand
GCGGGCCTGACCGACGTGATCCTGCCCGAGCGCAACCGGGCCGACCTCGACGACGTCCCGGAGGACGTCCGCGAGCAGATGACGTTCCACCCGGTGATGACGGTGGGCGAGGTCCTCGACATCGCCCTGGAGCCGGCCGCGGTCCGGCCCGGCCTCAGCGTCTAGACCGGAGCACAGCCTCGGCCGCGTGGCGGGCGTCCCCCTCGCCCGTCACGCACCGGAGCCGCTCGGCGCCCGCCTCGCGCACGACGATCTCGTACGTCAGGCGATCGGCGCCGGGCGGCTTCGTCGTGTCGGGGCGCTCCAACGCCCGCGCGAGCCCGGCGCGCGCGTCCTCGTCCAGATCCCTCCAGGCGACCGTCGCCTCCAGCCGCACGCCCGCGACGCCGCCGGTCCGGACGACCGTCACCTCGGCGTCGTCGCCTACGTCCACGCGACGCCCACCGCATCCCAGCCGCCGCGCACGGCGGCCTCCACCGCGCCGCCTGCGCCGAACAGCTCTCCGGATACCGCGACGGTGATGCGCGCGAAGTCCGTGAACGTCGCCGTGCTGCGCAGGCCGCGGTCGCGCGCCGTCTCGTACCAGACCCGGCCGGCGCGCTCCCAGGCGTTGCCGCCGAGCGTCGTCGCCACGACGTAGAACGCGTGGTTGGGGATCCCGGAGTTGATGTGCACGCCGCCGTCGTCCTCGGTCGTGACGACGAGGTCGTCCATGTGCGCGGGCTGCGGATCCTTGCCCAGGACATCGTCGTCGTAGGCGGTGCCCGGCGCCGCCATCGATCGCAGCGCCGTGCCCTGCACGTCGGGCCCGAGGAGGTCGGCGCCGATGAGCCAGTCCGCCTGCTCGGCGGTCTGCCCCAGCGCGTGCTGCTTGACGAGCGACCCGAAGACGTCCGAGCAGCTCTCGTTGAGCGCGCCCGACTGGCCCTGGTACTGCAGGCCGTTCTCGTCCTCGGTGACGCCGTGGGCCAGCTCGTGCCCGATGACGTCGAGCGACCGCGTGAACCGCAGGAACAGCTTCCCGTCGCCGTCCCCGAACACCATCCGGCGGCCGTCCCAGAACGCGTTGTCGTAGTCCCGCCCGTAGTGGACGACCCCGCGGAGAGGCATGCCCTCGTCGTCGATCGAGTTGCGGCCGTAGGCCTGCTCCCAGAAGTCGTACGTCGCGCCGAGGCCGTCGTAGGCCTCGTCGGCTGCGGCGTCCCCGGTCGGCGGCCCGCCCTCGGTGCGGACGATCGGCCCGCGCATGACCTGCTCGGCCCCCTGGGCGTCGCGGATCTCGCGGTTGGCGCTCTGGTTCTCGAGCGCCGCGAGTGCGTCGGGCCCCTCGCGGTGCCCGCGCACGCCGCGCAGGAGCTGGTTCTGCACGCGCGCCTGGCGGATCGTCGCGTCCAGCGCGATCGTGCTCAGCGCCCAGTCGCGCTGCGCCTGCGTCCCGTGCCGCGCGATGCGGTCGAGCATCGTGGGCGGGACGATGCAGCAGCGGCTCATGGCGCCAGTGCGCGCTGGGGGACGGGGGAGGACTGCATGATCGACGTGGTCGTCTGCCCGTAGGAGGCGAAGCCGTCGATGACCTCCTCGAGGTGCGTCACGTCGCGGACCCAGGCGGTCATGACGTAGCAGTCGTCGCCCGTGACGCGATGGCACTCGACGATCTCCGGCGTGTCGCGCGCGAGCTGTGCGACGGCGGCGAGCTGGCGCGGCGCCGGGCGGCTTCGGATGATCACGCCCAGGGTGAATCCCAGCGCCCGGGGGTCGACCGTGGCGCGGTAGCCCGTGATGACGGCCTCGTCCTCCAGCCGCCGCAGCCGCTCGGCGACGGCGGGCGAGGACAGCGAGACGCGCCGGCCGAGCTCAGCCAGCGAGAGGCGCGCATCGGCCTGGAGCTCCTCGAGCAGGCGCAGGTTCGTGGCGTCCAGGAGACCGCCTTCGGCGATCCGACCATTCTGCCGTGGATTCGCAGCCATGAAGCGCAGAGTACCTCCGTTCGTCCCTGTGGAGAAGCGTCGTCGGCGGGGATCCTGATGTCATGCGTCGTCCGCCGCCGCACGTGTACTTCCTCGTCTCCGCCGTCTTCCACTACCTGGGGCCGGCGTTCGCGGTGCTGCTGTTCGCCCGCGTGGAGGTGCTGGGCGTCGCGTGGCTGCGGGTCGTGTCGGCGGCGGTCGTGTTCGCCCTCTGGCGGCGCCCGCGGCACGTGACGCGCCTGCTCGTGGCCTGGGGCTGCGTGCTGGCGACGATGAACTGCTGCTTCTACCTCGCCATCGACCGGCTCCCGCTCAGCACCGTCGCGGCGATCGAGTTCCTCCCCGTCGTGCTCCTGGCCGCCATCGGCGCGCGCACGCCGCGCAACGGCGTCGCGCTCGCCCTGGCAGCACCCGGGGTGCTGCTGCTGACCGGGGTGCACGTCGGCGCGGGCGCGACCGCGCTGGCGCTGGCCTGCGCCAACGCCGTCCTCTTCGCCGTCTACATCGTGCTCGCCGATCGCGTCGCCAAGCAGGAGGGCGTGTCCGGGGTCGACGGTCTCGCGGCGTCCATGCTCGTGGCGGCCGTCGTCATCACGCCGATGGCCGGCTGGGCGGCAGTGCCCGCGTTCGACGACCCCGTCGCGATCGCCGCGGGCGTCGGCGTGGGCCTGTGTTCGTCGGTGATCCCGTACGTCGCCGACCAGCTCGCGCTGGCGCGGCTGCCGCGCGCGACATACGCGCTCATGGTCTCGCTGCTGCCCGCGACGGCCACCCTCATCGGGATCGTCGTCCTCACCCAGGTGCCGTCGGCGCGCGAGGTCGCCGGGGTCGCGCTCGTCGTGGCGGGCGTCGCGCTCCACCGCCCCGCGAGCGTCGTCGGTCAGGCGAAGGGGACGCGGATCAGCCGGTCGTCGTCCTCGGACGGGTCGCCGCGGCCGTCGCGGTTGCTCGTCGTGAGCCAGAGCGCGTCGCCCGACGGATCGACCGCCACGGTGCGGATGCGGCCGAACTCTCCCTCGAGCAGCGACTCGGGCTGACCGAGCCTGTCGCCGTCCACGGGGATGCGCCACAGGCGCTGACCGCGCAGCGCGCCGACCCACAGGTTGCCGCGGGCGTAGGCCAGGCCGCTGGGGGATGCCTCCGCGGTCGGCCAGGTGACGAGCGGGTTCGTGTACTTGCCGCCCTGGGTGTCGCCCTTGCCCTCCACCGCAGGCCAGCCGTAGTTGTTGCCCTTCTGGATGAGGTTGACCTCGTCGAAGGTGTTCTCGCCGAACTCGCTCGCCCACAGCCGCCCGTCGTCGTCCCAGTCCAGGCCCTGGACGTTGCGGTGGCCCAGCGTCCAGTACGGGTTGCCCTTGACCGGGTTGTCGTCGGGGATCGAGCCGTCCGGGTTGATCCGCAGGATCTTGCCGCCCGGGTTGGCGGGGTCCTGCGAGCGGCTGCCCTCGAGCCCGTCGCCGGTCGTGATGTAGAGCTTGCCGTCCGGACCGAACGCGAGCCGCCCGCCGTCGTGGTTCGTGGAGCGGTAGATCCCGGTGACGATCGGCTGCTCGTCGCCGTCGAGGCTGAAGTGGACGACCCGATTGTCCTGCGCGCCGGTGTAGTAGGCGTAGACCTGCTTGTCGTTCGCGTAGTCCGGCGAGACCGCGAGACCGAGCAGCCCGCCCTCGCCGATGTCCTTGTCGACGCCGGCCAGCTCCTTCACCACGACGGGCTTGCCGCCGTCCTTGGGCACCCGCAGGATGCGCCCGGTGGTGCGCTCGCCCACGAGCAGGTCGCCGTCGGGGAGGAAGGCCAGACCCCACGGGACCTGCAGCCCGGTGGCCACGACCTCGGGCTTGCCGAGCCGGGCAGAGGCCGAGCCCGACTCCGCCGGCTGCGTGGACGTCTCCGCGGGCTGGGTGTCCGTCGCGTCCGCCGGGCCGTCGTCGCCCCCGCCGCACGCGACGAGCGCGAGCGCGGCGGCGGCCAGGATCAGCGCGAGGGACCGCCGCACTACCGGATGGCGACGCGGTAGATGCGGTCGTCGCCCGAGCTCGCGGAGCCGTAGCCGTCGCGGTTGCTCGTGCTGAACCACAGCGACCGCCCGCCGGGCGCGCGGACCACCGTGCGGATCCGCCCGTACCGGCCCTCGAACACCGAGGTGGGCGACCCCGCGCTCGCGCCGTTCAGCGGCACCTGCCAGAGCCGCGCCCCGCGCAGCGCGCCGACGTAGAGCGTGCTGCCGACGACGGCGTCGCCGCTCGGCGAGGCCTCCGACGGGCTCCAGGTGACGAGCGGGTTGGTGTACGTGCCGCCCTGCGTGTCGCCGTCGCCCTCGACGTTGGGCCAGCCGTAGTTGTTGCCCTTCTGGATGAGGTTGATCTCGTCCTTCGTGTCCTGGCCGAACTCCGTCGCCCACAGCCGGCCCGAGCTGTCCCAGCTCAGGCCCTGCACGTTGCGGTGGCCGTAGGACCAGACGGGTGAGCCGAACGGGTTGTCGCTCGGGACCGACCCGTCGGGGTCGATCCGCAGGATCTTGCCGTTCAGGGAGCTGCGGTCCTGGGCGTCCTGGCGGTTGCCCGCGTCGCCGGTGCCGATGTACAGCTTGCCGTCGGGGCCGAAGGCGATCCGGCCGCCGTTGTGGTTGCCCGCGCGGTTGATGCCCTTGAGCACCGTGCGGGCACGGCCGCCGAGCTGGAAGCGCACGACGCGGTTGTCCCGCGAGCTCGTGTAGTAGGCGTAGACGAGCCGGTCACGCGAGTAGTGCGGCGACACCGCGATCCCGAGCAGGCCGCCCTCACCGAAGTTCTTGGCGACCCCCGGGATGGTCTTCACGGTGCGTGGCGGACCGCCGTTCTTCGGGATGCGCTTGATCCGCCCGGTCGCGCGCTCGGAGACGAGCGCGTCGCCGTTCGGCAGGAAGGCGATGCCCCAGGGGACGTTGAGCCCCGACGCGATCTCGTGCGGCGATCCGAGCGCTGCGGTGCTCGCGGTCGGGCGGTCTGCGGCCGTTGCGGCCGCCGGCGCCGCCAGGACGGCGAGTCCGGCGACGATGGCGAATGCGATGCGTCGTGCGGGCATGGGGGCTGACCCTAGCGGCGGTTTCCCGCACTGCACGCCGCTTCGTCAGAGGTCGTTCGAGAACGTGTCACAGCTCGCGGGGTCACCTGAATCGAACCCACGACGGAACCATTTGGTGCGCTGCTCGGAGGATCCGTGCGTCCACGTCTCCGGGTTGACCTGACCCGTGACCTGCGACTGGATGCGGTCGTCGCCCACCGCCGCCGCGGCGGCGAGACCCTCCTCCAGATCGCCGCTCTCGAGCAGCCCGCGTTCGTACGTGGAGTGGCCCCAGACGCCGGCCAGGCAATCGGCCTGCAGCTCCGTGCGGATCGACAGCTGGTTCGCCTGGCCGGGGTCCGCGCGCCTGGCGCGGTCGACCTGCGCGAAGATCCCGGTGATGTTCTGGACGTGATGGCCGATCTCGTGGGCGACGACGTAGGCCTGCGCGAAGTCACCTGGCGCGCGGAAGCGCTGGTCGAGCTCCCGGAAGAACGCGACGTCCAGGTAGACCTGCTGGTCCGCCGGGCAGTAGAAGGGGCCGACGTCCGAGGTCGCATTGCCGCAGCCGGTCCGCACCGAGCCGGTGAAGACGTTCACGATCGTGGGCCGGTAGCGGGTGGCGCCCGCCTGGTTGAAGCGCGCGGACCAGAAGTCGTTGATGTCGCCCGTCGCGAAGCGCAGGAAGTCCACGAGGTCGTTCGAGGTGCTGGGCGCGCCGGGCACGGCGTCCTGGGCGGCCCCCTGCGGTGCCTGCGGGAACTGGTCGAACGGGCTGTTGTAGTTGATGCCGCCGCTTCCGGCGAAGACGCCGAGCAGGGCGAGGATCCCGACGACGATGCCGATGAGCCCCCCGCCGCCGACCGCGCCACCCATCGCCTTGCCGCGAGGGGTCGATGGGACGATGCGGACGTCGTCGCGCTTGGGCTTCGGAAGGCGCACGGCGAGGAAGTGTCCTACAAGCCGGGCGGATGGCGGGCGACGAAGCCCGCCGTGCTGCGCATCGCAGTGGTCCACCGCGTGCCGCCGCCGCTGAGCGCGCTCGTGTCGTAGCGCCGCCCGTCGACGATCATGAATGCGTGCCCGCCGTTCGCGTAGACCGTGATGCGCCGCCCCGGTCCGGCATCGCCCCAGCTCATGAAGCCCCCTGAGGTCAGCGAGCCGTTCACGAGGCCGGCGGCCGCGAGCGCGTAGCTCAGCGAGCCGGAGCAGTCGTAGCCGCCCGACGCGCTGCCGCCGTGCCCGCCGCCCCAGACGTAGGGCGTGGTCGCGATCTGGTTGGCGGCGGCGACGACCTTCGCGATGGCGTCGTCGCCCTGGGCGGGCGGGCCGCCCGGCGCCGGCGCGGGCGGCGCCTGGTCGGTCGCGCCCTGCGGGGCGCTGTTGCGCAGCGCGTCGGCCGCCTGCTGGCGCTCGAGGCTGGCGATGCGCGCCCGGACGGTGTTGAGGCGCGACTGGGCGCCGCTGCGGCGCGCGAGCTGCGAGGCCTGCCTGCGCAGCAGCGCGTTGCGCAGGACGTTGGCCTGGGAGCGGTCGTCGCTCGCCTGCTTGGCGAGCCCGATGAGCTTGAGCCGCAGCTGCGCGAGGTCCTTCGTCTGCGACGCGACCGCCAGCCGCGCGCTGCGGGTGTCGCGGAGGATCGTCGCGTTGCGGTCGGAGATGTCGCGCAGGAACCGCAGCTGGGACAGCAGGTCGTCGAAGCCCTTCGCCTCGACGGCGACGCCGAGCAGGTCGGGCGCCGGCGTCTTGTAGGCGGCGACGAGGTTCGAGGCCAGGGTCTTCTGGTACGCCTCGGCGTTGCGCTCCAAGCGGGTGAGGCGCACGCGGGCGGCGATGAGCCTGTCCTGCGTGTCCTGCGCCTGCTGCTGGCGGCGCTGGACGCGGGCGTCGAGCACGGCGAGGCGATTCTCGGCGTCGGCGATCCCCTCGGCCGTCGCGGCGATCTTGCGGCTCTCGGCCCGGACGGCGGCCCGGAGCTGCGCCGCGGTCGCCTGCTGGCCCGCGATCGTCTGTCCGCTCGCGGTACCGCCCGCAAGCAGGGCGACCGAGATGGCGGCGGCGGCGAGCAGCGACGCGGCGGCTGCAAGCTTCAGGCGGAACGAGGAGAAGGTCATGAACGGGGCGGGCCGGAACGTAGTGCGCCTCGGACGGGATCCCTCCCGCTGCAAGGGATCGTGCATCAGACGCTCAGCTCGAACTGCTCGTCGCCGACGAGGGCGACCAGCGGCTCCCCGCCGCGGGCGGCCAGGCCCAACGGGGTCTCGGGGTCGATGGTCTCGAAGTCGGCCGCGGCGATCGACCGCCCGCCGAGGAGCGCGGCGATGTCGCGCAGCGCACGGCCGAGCATCTCGATGCCGCCGGGCGGCGCTGCCACGGTGCCCGCGATGGCGTCCGCCTGGATGCCCGGGATCTGGCGCACCTCGGGCAGCGGCGGGACGGGCGTGGCGAGCTGCGCGCCGTGCGCGAGCTCCTCGCGCTCCCCGTCCTCGGTGACGGTGATCGGGGCCAGGCGGGCGCACTCGACGACCGCCGGCTCGCGATCGTCGCCACGATCGACGAGGAGCCCCACCCGCAGTGCTCCGGACCGGTGCAGGAACTCCCTGGCCAGCCCGACGGCCTGCTCGACCTCGGGACTCATCCGAGGGCAGGATAGAGCGCTGTCGTACATCCGTCCCGCAATCGACGATGATCCGAACTCCGGTGCGATGATCTCGACACATGCGACGTCCGTCGACCATCAGCACGAACGAGGCGTCGAACCTCCTGATCCGGGTACTGGTCGTCGAGCCCGACGGCCCGTCGCAGGTCGCCCGGACGCTGCTCGCGCACGCCGGGAGAGGACGCTTCGTCGTCGCCCACGCGGTCGGCGTGCCCGAGGCGCTCGCGTGGCTCGCCGAGCAGGCTGTCGACTGCGTCGTGCTCGACCTCGGCCTGCCCGGCGAGGCCCTCGACGGCCTCGCGCGGCTGCGGGCCGCCGCGTTCGACGCGCCGGTGCTCGTGCTCTCCGGCCCCGACCAGGACGACCTCGGTGCCCGGGCCGTCCACGAGGGCGCGCAGGACCACCTCGTGAAGGGCCAGGTCGACGCCCGCGGGCTCGCGCGCGCCATCGGCTACGCGATCGAGCGGTCGCGCACGCAGGTCGCCCTCGCGCACCAGGCGCTGCACGACCCGCTCACCGGACTCGCGAACCGCGCGCTGTTCGAGGACCGGCTGCGCCAGGCGCTGGCCCGCTCGCGCCGGCACGGTGTCGCGTCGGCGGTGCTCTTCTGCGACCTCGACCGGTTCAAGGCCGTCAACGACCGCCTGGGTCATGCCGCGGGCGACGAGCTGCTCGTCGCGGTCGCCGGGCGCATCGCCGGCGTCCTGCGCACCCAGGACACGGCGGCGCGCATCGGGGGCGACGAGTTCGCGATCCTCTGCGAGGACGTCAACGGCACGCACCACGCGCTGGCCATCGCCGAGCGCCTGCTCGACGAGCTCCGCGTCCCGTTCCCGGCGGCGAACGACACCGCGGTCTCGGCGTCGATCGGCCTTTCCATCGCCCACGAGGGCACCGAGCGCCCCGAGGCGCTGCTCCGCGAGGCGGATGCCGCGATGTACCGCGCGAAGGACCGCGGCGGGGGCGTCGCCGAGCTCTACGACGACGCGATGCGCGGCCGCGCCGCGCGGCGCATCGAGCTGCAGGACGCGCTGCGCCACGGACTCGAGCGCGGGGAGATGCGCCTGCACTACCAGCCGCGGGTCCGCCTTGCGACCGGGGAGATCGTCGGCGTCGAGGCGCTCGTCCGCTGGCAGCACCCCGAGCGCGGCCTCCTGTCCCCGGCCCAGTTCCTGCCCATGGCGGAGGAGAGCGGGCTCATCGCGCCGCTCGGGACGTGGGTCATCGAGGAGTCCTGCCGGCAGGCCGCGCGCTGGGCGGACGGCCGCCGCGGCGTGCCGCTGGGGGTCGCCGTGAACCTCACCGCCCGCGAGTGCGCGCAGCCCGACCTCCTGAGCATCGTCCGCGGCGCGGTCGACCGGTCGGGGATCGACCCGTCGGGCCTGCGCCTGGAGATGACCGAGGCCGCCGTGCTCAGCGACTACGAGGCGAACCTCGCGGTGCTCGAGGAGCTTCGCAGCCTGGGGCTGTCGCTCGCGATCGACGACTTCGGGGCGGGACCGTCCTCGCTCGCCGCCCTCCAGCAGCTGCCGGTCGACGTCGTCACCGTGGATCGCTCGCTCGTCGGCGGGCTCGGCCGCGACGGCGACGGTGCCGCGATGCTCGGGGGGATCGTCGGCCTCGCCCATGCGCTCGGACTCTCGATCGTCGCGGAGGGCGTGGAGGCGATCGGACAGGTCGACCGGCTGCGCGCGCTGGGCTGCGACGTGGGCCAGGGGTTCTTCTTCGCACGGCCGGACGAGGCCGGGGCCCTCATGGGCCTGCTCGGCGCCCGTTCGTAGAATCGCCGGATCGCCGACGACCTCGTCCTGCGCGGCCCCACCCTGTCCCTGCGGATCCCGCGGGGCGACGATGCGCCGCGCCTCTTCGAGCTGGGCTCGGACCCGGAGGTCACGCGCTGGTTCTCCTGGGGGCCGTACTCGGTGCAGGCGGAGGCGGAGGCCTACCTCGACCGGCTGCCGGGCCAGCGTGCGGAGGGCGAGCAGCTCGACCTCGCCCAGGACCACCACGAGGACGGCGTCATCGGCATCACCGGCCTGTCGGAGTTCTCGCGGCGCGACCGCCGGGCGATCGTGGGGACGTGGTTCGGCAGGCAGTGGTGGGGGACGGGGGCCAACCGCGAGTCCAAGGCGCTCGTGTGCCACCTGGGCTTCGAGGTCCTCGGGCTGGACCGGATCGGCTCCTACGCGAACGTCGAGCACGTCCGCTCGCAGCGGGCGCTCGAGGGCGTCGGCTTCCGCCGCGAGGGCGTCCTGCGCGGCTGGCACCGCCACGGGGACCGACTGCTCGACGTGCTCATCGTCGGGATGCTGCGCGACGACTGGAAGCAGAGCTCGCTGAGCGACGTGCCCGTCACCGTGACGGGTGAGCCGCCTCCCGCGTTCGTGCTGCGCTAGTCGCGCCTGGCTTCCCAGGAGAAGCCGCGGACCGCCAGCACGATCCCGAGGACCGCCCACACCGCGATCACCGCGAGGTGCCCGAGGTTGTCCGAGAGCGGCTCCCCGGTGACCATCGCGCTCGACAGGCCGTCGATGAGGTGCGTCAGCGGCAGCGCGACGGCGATGTCGTGCAGGAACGTCGGAGCCTTCCCGGCGTCGTAGAAGACGCCGCTGAGGACGATGAGCGGCAGGAACACGGCGTTCGTGTACGCCGGCGCCGCGTCGAGGTTGGGAATGACGTGGGCCAGCGCGACCCCGAGCGACGCGAAGCACACGACGCCGGCGGCCACGAAGACCACGAGCTCGGGCACGTCCTTGGGCCAGCCGGTGCCGAAGAAGATGCGGCCGACCACGGTCACGAGCGTGACCTGCACGACGGTGTTCGTGATCGCGTGCATCGCGACGGCCGACAGGTACGCCCCGGACGGCAGCGGCGTGCCGCGCAGGCGCTTGAGGATGCCCTGCTCGCGCAGCGCGACGGTGTTCATCGCGAGCGCCACGAACGTCGTCGACACGATGCTCATGCCGGCGATGCCCGGGACGATCACGTCGAGGTCGTCCTGGTTGCCGGAGAACACCGCGCCGAACAGCGCGAGGAAGATGAGCGGCAGGGCGAAGTTGAAGAACGCGGCGCTCGGGTTGCGCCAGAACATCCGGCGCTCGAGCCGGTACTGGCGCCAGACGAGCGCGGCCTCAGACACGGCCGGCCTCCTCCTCGGCCTCCGCGGTGAGCTCGAGGTAGACGTCCTCGAGGGACGGGCGGGTCACGCTGAGGTCGCGCAGCGGCACGCCGCGCGCGAGCGCGCCGGACGTGAGCTGGTGCAGCAGGGCCGTCGGGTCGTCGGTCTCGCGCACGTGCGTGTCGCCGTGCTCGTCGCGCCACGCGATGCGGTAGCGCGACGCCGCGTCGACGCCGATCTCCGACGGCGCCCCGACCGCGAGGATGCGGCCGTCCTTCACGATCCCGACGCGGTCGCAGAGCGCCTGCGCCTCGTCGAGGTAGTGGGTGGTGAGCAGGATCGTCTTGCCGAGGTCCGCGAGCGCGCGGACGGTGCTCCATGCTGCGCGGCGCGCCTCGGGGTCGAAGCCGGTGGTCGGCTCGTCGAGGAACACGAGCTCCGGGTCGCCGACGAGCGCGAGCGCGAGATCCAGGCGGCGCGCCTGGCCGCCGGACAGCCGCCGGACGCGGACCTGCGCGCTGTCCTGCAGGCCGACGACCTCGATGACCTCCTCGACGTCGCGCGAGCGCGGGTAGAGCGCGGCCCAGTGCGCGATGGCCTCGCGGACGGTCAGGTAGCGGTACATCCCGCTGCTCTGCAGGACGATCCCGGTGCGCTCCCGCAGCGCCCGCGGGCGGCCGGCCGGATCGTGCCCGAGGACGGAGACGATGCCGCCCGTGCGGTTGCGGTAGCCCTCCAGGATCTCGACCGTCGTCGTCTTGCCCGCCCCGTTCGGGCCGAGGAGGCCGAACACCTCGCCGCGGGCGACGTCGAAGTCGATCCCCCGGACCGCGTCGACGTCGCCGTAGGACTTGCGCAGGTCGCGGACGAGGATGGCCGGGGGCTCGCTCACTCCAGGGGAGACTATGACCCGGGCGCCCGTATCCGTATCTTCACCGCGGGTGCGCTGCGCGTGCATCGACATCGGGTCGAACACGACGAGGCTCCTCGTCGCCGAACCCGCGCGCGACGGCCGCCTGCGCGAGCTCCACACCGAGCGCGCCTTCACCCGCCTCGGCAGCCTCCTGGGTCCCGGCGGAGCGATCCCGCCCGCCGTCGTGCGGGTCGGGGCGGAGGTCGTCGCCGAGCAGATCGCCGCCGCCCGCGCCGAAGGCGTGGCCTCGATCCGCGTCGTGGCGACCGCAGCCATCCGGGACGCCGCGAACCGCGACGACTTCACGGCCGCGGTCCAGGAGCTCGCGGGCCTCTCGGTGGAGGTGCTGAGCGGCGAGGACGAGGCGCGCCTGGCGTTCCTCGGCGCCACGGGATCGCTCGCGGACTGCCCGGACGGCCTGCTGGGCGTCGTCGACGTCGGTGGCCGCTCGTCCGAGCTCGTGGCGGGGACGCGCGACGAGGGCGTCGCGTGGGCGACCTCGCTGCCGATCGGGTCGGGGCTGCTGGCCGACGAGCACCTTCGCGACGACCCGCCGACGCCGCCACAGATCGACGCGGCCCGCGCGCACGTCGCCGGCGTGCTCGCGGAGCTGCGCCCTCCGCGGCCCGTCGCGGCCTACGCGGTCGGTGGCAGCGCGACCTCGCTGCGGCGTCTGCTGGGCATGGTCCTCGACGAGGAGGCGCTCGCGCGCGGGCTCCTCGCGCTCGCGGCGCTGCCGCGCGCGGACATCGCCCGCCGGTTTGCCCTGCACCCCGAGCGCGCGCGCCTGCTGCCCGCCGCGATCCTGCTCCTCGAGGGGGCGACGGCCGCCTTCGGAACCCCGCTGCGGACCTGTGGCGGAGGCCTGCGCGAGGGTGTCCTGCTGGAGGCGATCCGGGGCTCAGGTCCTTCACAAGCGGAGTGGGCCGCGGACTAGAGTTGCCTGCATGGCGAAGGCGAGGGACGTCGACGGACTGCTTCCCCGGACGCCGTACGCCCTCGCCGCCGCGCGTACGGTGCGCGTCCGCGCGGAGGAGCTCTTCGAGCACGCCGACGGCGTCCTGAGCACCGACGACCCAGGGCGCGTGCACGACATGCGCGTCGCGACGCGCAGGCTTCGCGCCGTCCTCGAGCTCTACGCCCCGTGCTTCCCGGCGCGCGAGCTGCGCCCGGTGCTGCGCGACGTCCGTCGTCTCGCGGACGCGCTCGGCGCGCGCCGCGACCCCGACGTCCAGCTCGCGGCCGTCGCCGCGTTCGCCCGCGGCGCGGGCGAGCCCGAGCAGGCCGGGCTCGAGGTCGTCTCCGACGCGATCCGCGCTCGCCAGTCGGCCGGCAACGAGCAGCTCGCGGCGGCGCTGGCGCAGGTCGCGGCGTCCGACCTCCGCGGCCGGCTCCTCGTGCTCGCCGACCTCGCCACCGAGCGGGTGCAGGTCGCGTGAAGGCGCGCGAGGTCAAGGGACTCGATCCCGCGGGCCCGCTGGCCGACAACGTCGAGCGCATCGCCCGGACGCGGCTCGACGAGCTCTTCGCGTTCGCGCCGGCGGTCCTCGACCCGCGCAACGTCCGCGAGCTGCACGACATGCGCATCGCGGCGAAGCGCCTGCGGTACGTCCTCGAGCCGACCGAGCACCTCTTCGGTCCCTACGCCGCCAACGCCATCCGCAGGACGAGGGAGCTGCAGGAGCTCCTCGGCGACATGCACGACTGCGACGAGATGCTCCCGCGCGTGCGCAGGATCATCGCGGCCGAGCAGGCCGCGGAGGTCGAGGCGCTGCGCGCCCGCGCGGCCGCCGACGCGCGCGACCTCGACCCGGCGCTCGCGCGCGACGCGCCGCGCGCCGAGGCCTGGCGTGGGCTGCACGCGTTCGCGGCCTGGCTGGAGGCACGCCGGGCCCTGCTCCACGACGCGTTCCTGCGCCAGTGGACCGAGCTGGGGCGCGCCGGGTTCCGCGCGCGCCTGGAGTACGCGCTCGCCGAGCGGCCCCCCGAGCCCGAGCCCGATCCGCCTGCCCCCGTCCCCGACCCAGAGCCCGCCCTCGCGGCAAGGACCTCATCGTGACCATCGAGCACCAGCCACAGCAGGCGACCGCCCAGGATCCGATCAGCGCCGTCGAGCCGCCCGCGCCGGCCGTCGCTCCCGAGCAGGAGGGTCCCGATCCCGCGCTGTTCGCCAACCGCGAGCTGTCCTGGATGGACTTCAACGACCGCGTCCTGCAGCTCGCCGAGGACCCGAGGCAGCCGTTGCTGGAGCGCGTGAAGTTCGCCGCCATCTGGACCTCCAACCTCGACGAGTTCTACATGGTGCGCGTCGCCGGGCTGCACGACCAGGTCGAGGCCGGCGTGCGCGAGCCGCTCGACGACCGCCGCTCGCCGTCGCAGACGATCGACGGCATCCGCGAGCTCGCCGTCGAGCAGTTGGAGCGCGTGCACGAGCTGCTCGAGCGCTCGCTGCGCCCCGAGCTGGCCGAGCACGGCATCAGCATCGTCGGCCTCGACGACGTGTCGGCGGAGGACCGCGCAGCGCTCCAGGAGCGCTACCGGCGCCAGATCTACCCGGTCCTGACGCCGCTGGCGGTCGGTCTCGGGCGGCCGTTCCCGTACATCTCCAACCTGTCGCTGTCGCTCGCGGTCCTCGTCCGCGACCCGACGACGTCGCAGACGACCTTCGCCCGCGTGAAGGTCCCGAAGGAGATGCTGCCGCGCTTCGTGCCCGTCGAGGGCGCCGATGGCCACGTCTTCGTCCCGCTCGAGGACCTCATCGCCACCAACCTTCCCGACCTCTTCCCGGGCATGGAGATCCTCGACCACGGCTACTTCCGCGTGACGCGCGACGCCGATCTCGAGGTGTCCGACGAGGCCGACGACCTGCTGCGCGCGGTCGAGGCCGAGCTGCGCCGGCGGCGCTTCGGCGAGGCGGTCCGCGTCGAGGTCGAGGCGGGCATGGACCCCGACCTGCGCAGCCAGCTCACCGAGGCGCTGGGCGTCGAGGAGCGCCAGGTCTACGACATCCCCGGCCTCATCGACCTCAACGATCTCTGGCAGATCGTCAAGCTGCCGGGGCTCCCGGAGTTGCGCGACACACCGTGGTCGCCGGTGACGCAGCCGCGCCTGCAGCTCGAGGAGGACTCGGACATGTTCGCGGAGATCCGCCGCGCGGACATCCTCGTGCATCACCCCTACGACTCGTTCTCGACCTCCGTCGAGCGCTTCGTGGAGCAGGCGGCGGAGGACCCCGACGTCCTCGCGATCAAGATGACCGTCTACCGGACGTCCGACGACACGCCGCTCATCCCGGCGCTCATCCGGGCGACCGAGCTCGGCAAGCAGGCCGTCTGCCTCGTCGAGCTCAAGGCGCGCTTCGACGAGCGGGCGAACATCGGCTGGGCGAGGGCGCTGGAGGAGGCGGGCGTCCACGTCGTCTACGGCCACCCGTCGCTGAAGACCCACGCCAAGGCGATCCTGGTCGTCCGGCGCGAGGGCGACGGCGTGCGCCACTACGTGCACGTCGGGACCGGCAACTACAACCTCAACACGGCGCGCCTGTACACCGACTTCGGCCTCTTCACGGCCGACCCGCGGCTCGGCGTCGACGTGGGCGACATGTTCAACTTCCTCACCGGGTTCGCGCGGCCGCGCCGGTACAACAAGGTGCTGCTGGCCCCCACGTTCCTGCGCGACTCGCTCCTCGACGAGATCGAGCGGACGATCGCGGCGCACGAGCGCGGCGAGGACGCCCGCATCCTCATGAAGATGAACTCGCTCGTGGACCGGCGCTGCATCCGCGCGCTGTACCAGGCGTCCCAGGCGGGCGTGCCCGTGGATCTCAACATCCGCGGGATCTGCTGCCTGCGGCCCGGGGTGCCCGGCGTCTCGGACAACATCCGCGTCGTCTCCGTGCTCGGCCGCTTCCTCGAGCACTCGCGCGTCTACGCGTTCTTCCGCGGCGACGAGGTCAAGGTCTACACCGGCTCCGCGGACCTCATGCCGCGCAACCTCGACACGCGTGTGGAGCTCATCGTGCCCGTGGAGGACCGCGCCGCGCGCGACGACATCCTCGACGCGATCGAGCGCTGCCTCGTCGACGACGAGGGCGCGTGGGACCTCGGGCCGGAGCGCACCTGGGTGCGGCGCACGCCGGACCCCGAGCCCCGCGACGTGCAGCGCGAGCTCATGATCGGCCACGCGGCGCGCGCAGCCGAGGCGTCTTGACCGCCGCATGAGCGAGACACCGTCGGAGGCCATCGCCGGGATCCGTGTCCACGCGCCGGCGCGGGGCAACCGGCGCCTCGAGAAGCTCCTCGCGGCGGTCGACGCGGACGTCCAGGTCAAGGCCTGGTGGCACGCGGCGGGCGTCAACGCGACGCGACTGCACATGAACGACCACTCGTGGGTCCACATCCAGATCGTGCTCAACATCGCGCTGCGGTTGGCCCGTCTCCTGTTCCGCGCGGGCGTGACGCCGAGCGTCGTGGAGGACCACGGGATGAAGCAGCGCGACGCGGAGGTCGTCATCGCCGCGGCGGCGCTCCTGCACTGCGTCGGGATGTCCGTGCACCGCACCGACCACGAGACCTACTCGCTGTTCCTCTGCGCGGACAAGCTGCCGAAGCTGCTGGAGGGCATCTACGACGAGCCGGAGCGCACGATCATCGTCGCCGAGGCGATGCACGCGGTGATCTCCCACCGCTCCCGCGGCAACCCGCTCACGATCGAGGCGTCCATCGTGCGCGTCGCCGACGCGCTCGACATGGCCAAGGGCCGCTCGCGCGTCGAGGTCGAGGCGGGGCGGACGAACATCCACGCCGTGTCGTCCTACGCGATCGACGAGGTGCGGATCGGCGCGGGCGACGAGAAGGCGGTCCGCGTCGAGGTCGACATGAACAGCTCGGCGGGGATCTTCCAGGTCGACGAGGGCCTCGGCACGAAGCTGCGCGGGACGCCGCTGGCCGAGCACGTCGAGGTGATCGCCCGCATCGAGGCCGAGCACGAGGAGCGCCTCGTGCCCGTCTTCCGGCTGTAGCGCGGACGACGGGCTGGCGGCTACCAGCCGCCCTTCCACTCCGACGAGGTCGCACGAGCTTTCGCAGCCTCCAGCTTCTCGTCCTTGCGCTTGTCCGTCTGCCAGTAGATGAGGCTGGCGATGAAGATGAACACGGGGAAGAAGATGATGAGGATGAACCCGAAGTTCGTGACGACCTTGTCGGTCGTCTCCCCGTACCAGCCCTGGCCGCTCATGTCGGCCAGCGCGGGGGTGGCGGCCGCGAGGACGATCGTCACGGTCGCGGCGGTGAGGAGCGAGAGGCGGCGCATCACGCCGGATCGTAGCTCACGAGACGGCCACGTACCCTGGTCCATGTGGCCGTCCTCATCGCCTCCGATCTCGGGAAGGACATCTCCGGCACGCCGCTGTTCCGCGGTGTCTCTCTCAAGCTCGAGCGTCGCGACCGGCTGACCATCGCCGGGCGCAACGGGGCGGGCAAGACGACGCTCCTGCGCATGCTCGCCAGCCAGACGTCGGTCGACGTCGGGGAGCTCGCGTTCGAGAAGGGCGCGCGGGTCGCGCTGCACGACCAGCGCCCTCCGCGCGAGCGCGATCTCACCCTGCGCGACTACGTCCTGGCCGGCGCGGCGGAGCTCGTCGCCCTCGAGCAGGACCTGTCGGAGCTCGCGATGAAGATGGCCGACGGCGACGAGAAGGTCATGGACGCCTACGCACGCGCCGAGGCGCGGCTCGAGCACGCCGGCGGCTGGAACTGGCGCGACCGTGCCGCCGGGATGGTCCGGGGTCTGGGCTTCAGCGAGGACGACCTCGACCGCCAGCTCTCGACGTTCTCCGGCGGTCAGCTCACGCGCGCCTCGCTCGCCCGCGCGCTCGGGTCGCACCCCGACCTCCTCCTGCTCGACGAGCCCACGAACCACCTCGACATCGAGTCGCTCGAGTGGCTGGAGCAGACCCTGCTCACGCTCGACACCGCGATCGTCATGGTGGCCCATGACCGCTGGTTCCTGGAGACCGTCGGCACGGCGGTCCTCGAGCTCGAGGCGGGCCGCGGGCGGTTCTTCCCCGGCACCTGGGCGCAGTGGCGCCGCGAGGCGGCGGCGCGCGAGATGGCGCTCGGTCGCGCGATCGACAAGCAGCAGGCGGAGATCGCCCGGATGGAGGCGTTCGTGGAGCGCTTCCGGTACAAGGCGTCCAAGGCGCGCCAGGCGCAGTCGCGGATCAAGGCGATGGACAAGATCGATCGCATCGAGCGCGACCCGCGCGACAACCGCGAGCTGGGCTTCAAGTTCGGGGCGGTGGAGCGCACGGGCCGCGTCGTCTTCGAGATGACCGGTGGCCGGATCGAGGTCGGCGAGGGCCGCGTCCTGCTCGACGGCGCCGAGATCTGGCTCGAGCGCGGCGAGCACGTCTCGCTCGTCGGCGCCAACGGCACCGGCAAGACGACCCTCATCGAGACGCTCGCCGGGCGCACGGAGCCCGCGGCGGGCAAGATCAGCCGCGGCCACAACGTCAAGCTCGGCTACCTGTCCCAGCACGCCGACGAGCTCAGCGCCGGCGGCGCCCGCACGGTGCTCGAGGCCTGCGTGAAGCGCACCGGCCTGACGCCCGGAAAGGCGCGCGCGCTGCTCGGGACGTTCCTCTTCAGCGGCGAGGAGGTCGAGAAGCCGCTCGACGGCATCAGCGGCGGCGAGCGCCAGCGGCTCACGCTCGCGATCCTCGTCTCCTCCGGCGCCAACGTCCTCATCCTCGACGAGCCGACGAACCACCTGGACCTCGACGCGCGCGAGGCGCTCGAGGACGCCCTCCACGCCTACGAGGGCGCCCTGCTGCTCGTCTCGCACGACCGCGCGCTGCTGGACGCGATCGGCTCGCGAACCGTCGCGGTCGAGGACGGCACGCTGCGGACCTACGTCGGCGGCTGGCCCGAGTACGTGCGCGTGCGCGAGGAGCGCAAGGCGAAGCCGGCCAAGCCCTCCGCGAGGAAGCCCGCCCCCAAGGCCGCGACGCAGACGGCGAAGGCGAAGGACAAGCCGAAGGCGAAGGTCAACGGGAACGGCAACGGCAACGGCGCGTCGAAGAACGCGCGCCGGCGGCTGCGCGAGCTCGAGCGCGAGGTCGAGCAGGCCGAGTCCGTGCTGGCGCAGCTCGAGACCGAGCTCGCGGCGCCGGATGCGTGGGCGACGCCTGAGGCATCCGCGGCGGCGAGCGAGCGCCACCGGGAGGCCAAGCGCGCGGTCGAGGAGGCCTACTCCCGCTGGGAGGCCGCGAGCGCCTAGCGGGAGGTGTCAGGCTGTCGCCATGTCCGATGACGAGGAGGACACCGTCCTGTGGTCGATGACCTGCAACTCGTGCGACAACGAGTGGATGCAGGTCACCCCCGCCGACTCCACACCGGCCGCCGAGGAGATCGAGTGCCCGGCGTGCGCGAGCACCATGCTCGACGCCGAGTACGCCGGGCGCCGGTAGCCCGGCTCAGACTGCGACGGACCGCAGTCCCGCCGGCGGCCACGTGACCGGGCAGTGGCCCGCGATCAGCCGCGCGCCCTCGGCGGCGGCGAGGGCGACGAGGCGGTCGTGCGATGCGCGGCGCAGGGGTGCGTCGCCCGCGACAGCCGACCAGCCGATCGTCGTGTCGGTGTCGATGCCCTCCTGCAGGTCGATGGCGTCCATGGCGAACAGCCACGTCGTTCCGTCGTCCATCCGCACGCGGTAGGACATGTGCCCGGGCGAGTGGCCGGGCGTCGACAGCGCGTCGATCCCGGGTGCGACGCCCCCGTCGCCGTCGAGCTCGCGCCAGGTGATCGCCGGATCGGCGTAGTCGCCGGGCACGTACGCCGCATGGGCGGCGGCCGGGGTGCGCGCGAAGGCCAGCTCGCGCCGCTGGACGACGACGGGCGGCCCGCCGGCGAGCAGCGCCAGCCCGCCGGTGTGGTCGACGTGGAGATGGCTCACCGCCGCGACCGCGAGGTCGCCGACGGAGAGCCCGGCGCCGTCGAGCGCCGCAAGGAGCGGATGCCCGTCGCCGGGGATCTCAGGACCGCGACCGCGGTAGATCGCCTCTGCGAGCGCGTCGTCGCGGAAGGCGGGCGAGATGCCGGTGTCCAGCAGCGCCCAGCCGCCGTCGCCGTGGACCAGGAGGGCGATGATCGGCAGGCGCAGGCGCTCGTCGCCGCCGCCCTCCAGCGACAGCCGACGCGGCGTGAACTCGTGCCCGAGCGTCAGCGCGATGATCTCGTCGCACGACACGGGCCGCAGGCTACGGATGCGGCATGCTCCCCGCGTGGCCGAACCCCTGCACTGGTGGAGCGCGCGCGATCTCGTGCACGCGATCGCCTCCCGCGAGCTCTCCGCGGTCGATGTCATGCGCGCGCACCTCGATCGCATCCACGCGGTGAACCCGGGGCTGAACGCCATCGTGACCCTGCTCGACGACGACGCGGCGCTCGCGCTGGCGCAGGAGGCCGATCGCGCGGTCGCCGCCGGCGCGTCCCTCGGTCCGCTGCACGGCCTGCCGTTCGCGGTGAAGGACCTCATGGACACCGCCGGCATGCGCACGACCTACGGCTCGCCGCTGTACGCCGATCACGTCCCCGCGACCGACAGCCTGCTCGCGCGGCGCGTGCGCGAAGCGGGCGCGCTCATCATCGGCAAGACGAACACGCCGGAGTGGGGCGCGGGCTCGCAGACGTTCAATCCGGTGTTCGGCGCCACGCGCAACCCCTACGACCCCGACCGCACCTGCGGCGGCTCGAGCGGCGGCGCGGCGGTCGTGCTCGCGGCGGGGATGCTGCCGCTCGCCGACGGCTCCGACCTCGGTGGCAGCCTGCGCAACCCGGCCGCGTTCTGCAACGTCGTGGGCGTGCGCCCGTCACCGGGCCGCGTGCCGTCGGACGGGCCGGGCGACGCGTTCAACCCGCACCCGATCCTCGGCCCGATGGCACGCACCACGAGCGACGCGGGCCTGCTGCTCGCGGCGCTGGCGGGCGGCGACGCCGGCGCGCCGATCGCGCTCGACGACGACCCGCGCCCCTTCGCCTCGCTCCCCGCACGCGGCGTGCAGGACCTGCGGGTCGCGTGGAGCGCGACCACCGACGGCCTGCCCTACGAGCCGGAGATCCTCGACGTGCTCGCCACGGCCCGCGAGCGCCTCGCCGGCAGCGGCGCGCAGGTCACGCAGCTCGAGCCCGACCTCGAGGGCGCGGATGAGGTGTTCGAGACGTTCCGCGCGCTCGGCATGGTCCCGATGGCCGCGCAGATCGAGGCGCACCCCGACGCGTTCAAGGCGACCGTGCGCCACAACGTCGCGCGGGGCCTGGCGCTGACGCCGACCGACATCGCGCGCGCCGCGACGTTGCGCACCGCGCTGTACCGCCGGACCGTGAGGCTGTTCGCCGAGCACGACGTCCTCGCGCTGCCCGTCACGCAGGTCGTGCCGTTCGCCGTCGAGCAGGAGTTCCCGACCGACGTCGCCGGCGTGCCGATGGACGGATACCTCGAGTGGATGCGCAGCTGCTCGCGGATCTCCGCCACGACGCTCCCTGCGGTGTCGGTCCCCGCGGGCTTCACGGCTGCCGGCCTGCCCGTCGGGCTGCAGCTCGTCGGCGCGCCGCGCGGCGAGCGCGCGCTGCTGGCGATCGCGGCCGCCGTCGAGGAGCTCCTCGGCGCCGGCGCCCGGCGTCCGTCGATCTAG
>Ga0070665_100002262_pt1 | contig 21397 bp, 19 predicted proteins | sample KBSS13metaG_FD_65862 | JGI IMG/M metagenome (GOLD analysis project Ga0070665, IMG submission 65862) | Switchgrass rhizosphere microbial communities from Kellogg Biological Station, Michigan, USA - KBS S1-3 metaG | ecosystem: Host-associated > Plants > Roots > Rhizosphere > Soil ... | reverse complement strand
AGCTGAACCGCCGGGTGAACAAGGTGGCGAATGCGCTGCTGGCGGCCGGGGTCACCGCGGGCATGCGGGTGGGCTCGCTACTCAGCGGCTCGATGGAGATCGCCGATCTTTATCTGGCCGAGGGCAAGATCGGCGCAGTGATCGCCGCCCTCAACCCGTTCTGGCCGGAAGACCAGATCGTCGCCACCTGTGAACTGTCGGAACTGCACGCCTTCGTCTTCGACAAGGCGAACGCAGCGGTGGCGGCCAAGGTCCGTGCCCGCGTGCCGTCGATCGAGCTGTTCCTGTCGGTCGATGATGATCTCGCCCCACTGACCGAGCGCGCGCCGGAGGACGAGCCGGCGACGGGCGCGCATTGGGACGACCCATTCGCGCTGTTCTACACCTCCGGCACGACCGGCGTGTCGAAGGCGGTGATCCATACTCATGCCGGCACCAAGAATGTAGGCGACTTCCTGCTGGAGCTGCCGCATGAGGACCATCACGTCTGGGGCACCGGGCCGATCATCTGGGGCGTGGGCTTCCCCTGCACCTTGGGTGCCGCGCTGGGTGTCGGCATGAAGACCGCCCTCGAAGACGATTTCGGCCCCCGCCCGTTCCTGGAGGCGGTCCAGCGCGAGCGGATCAGCCATGTCATCATGCTGCCCAGCCAATGGGCCGACATATTGGCGAACTATCCGCACGAGCAATACGATTTGAGCTCGCTCAAGGTCATCATCCTGGGGGCCGAACCGCTGGGCGCGGCACTGCTGGCCAAGGTGCGCAAGCGCCTGCCGGAGGTCGGCCTTTATGCCTTCTACGGCCAGACCGAGCAGCCCTATACCTGTATCCAGAGACTGAGCGACGACGCGACCGAGCCCGAGGGCGTTGGCCCGGCGCGCACCGGCAGTGCGGTGAAGATCCTCGACCCGCAGGGCAACCGCGTAATCGGCCAGGTCGGCGACCTCGTCATCACCGGCCCGCAGCGGACGGCGGGGTACTACAACCAGCCGGCCAAGAACGCGGAGTCGATCCGCGACGGCTGGTTCCATACCGGCGATCTGGGGCTAATCGACGCCAAGGGCCGGCTGCATGTGCTGGGCCGCAAGGAAGACGCCATATCGCGCGGCGGCCGCTATATCCGCCCGCTGGAAATCGAGGATGTGCTGATGACCGTGCCCGGCGTCGGCGAGGCCGGCGCCATCGGCGCGCCGGACGGGGCGATCGAGCAGAAGATCATCCTGGCGGTGGCGCCCGAGGCCGGCCACAGCCTGACCGAGGATCAGCTCTGGCAGGCCGTACGCGAGAAGCTGCCGGAAAACCTCTGGCCCGATCTCATCGTCGTGGACGACGAGCTGCCCCACACCAACGACAATTCGGGCGGGCGTGGCAAGCTGATGCGCCGCGGCATACGCGACCGGTATGAGGGGCGGTTGTGAGCATCGTCCAATCGCTGGGGCTCGCCGACATACTGGCCGAACACAGCCGGCGCTGGACCGGACGGCCGGCGGTGGCCGACGGGCCGGTCAGGCTGACTTATGCCGAGCTTCAGGCCCGGGTCGTCCGTCTGGCGAATGCGCTACGCGCCCAAGGCATCGGCTCTGGCGACCGCATATTATGGCTGGGCCAGAACTCCTATCGCCTGCTGGAAACCATCCTAGGTGCCGCCCGGCTCGGCGCGATGGTCTGCCCGGCGAACTGGCGCCAATCGCCGGCAGAGCTCGCCTTCGTCATTGAGGACTGCGATCCGAAGCTGGTGATCTGGCAGGAGACCGAGATCGGCGGCGCGATCATGGAAGGGCGGAAGCTTGCCGCTTCGTCCACGCTGTGGCTCCGCCACGATGGCGACAGCGAGTATGAGACCTTCCTGAAATCGGGCTCGGACGAGGACAGCGAGACGGAGGTCGACCCGGCGACCCCGCTGGTGATGGTCTATACCGCCGCGTTCGGTGGTAAGCCGGCGGGCGCGCTGATCACCCATACCGCGATCATCGCTCAAAGCCTGGTCTACGCACCGGCACGCGGGATCACCCAGGATTACCGCTATCTGAATGTCGGGCCGCTGTTCCATGTCGCGACGCTGCTCGACCTGTTCGCCACCTTCATCATGGGCGGCCTCAACGTCTTCATGCCGCGCAACGATCCTGAGGAAATCTGCCGAATCATCGAGGCCGAGAAGATCACTGGGGCCTTCGTCATCGGTCCCGCGGCAGAACAGTTGGCGCAGGCCAACAAGGACCGGCAGTACGACCTGTCTTCATTGATCGCGCTGTCGGGCTCGCCCGACTGGAATGCGATGGTGACGGTCGACACCTCGCCCTGGGGAAAGCGCCCCTACGGGTTCGGCCAGACCGAAAGCCTGGGCTATGCCACCCATGCCCTGCTGGGCGGCCAGGGCGGCATGGGATATGCGGCTCCGGTCGTGCGGGTCCGTATCCTCGATGAGGCCGGTAAGGAGGTGCCGAACGGCACGGTGGGGGAGATCGCGTTCCGGGGCCCGACCGTCTCCCCCGGCTATTGGAACCGGCCGGAACTGACCGAGCAGCGCCAGCGCGACGGCTGGCACCGCACCAACGATCTCGGCCGGCGCGAGGCCGACGGCAGCCTGAGCTTCATCGGCCCCAAGGGGCAGCTGATCAAATCCGCCGCCGAGAACATCTATCCCGCCGAGGTCGAGGCCTGCATTCGCCAGCACCCCGCGGTGAAGGATGTCGGCGTCATCGGCACGCCGGACCCGGTCTGGGTGCAGAGCGTGAAGGCCATTGTCGTGCTGAAGCCCGGCGAAACGGCCACCGATGCCGACATCGTCGAGCATTGCCGCGCACGGATCGCCTCCTACAAGAAGCCGCGTCATGTGGTCTTCGTCGATGCGATTCCGCGCGCGGGCTTCGCCATCGATTATGGCCGCCTCAATGAAGAGCACGGCGGCGGCGGGTATCCCGGCGAAGGGTAAGGGAGGACAAGATGGACGAAATTCCTGAAATCAAGCTCGGCAGTGTGCTGTTCTCGATCGTCGAGCCGGGATCGGGCCCCGGCGAAGCCCAGGCCTTCCATCGCTGGTACGAGCGCGACCATTTCTATGCCGGCTGCATGATGGGGGAGAATTACTTCTCCGGCCGGCGCTGGGTGGCGACCAGGCCGCTGAAGGCATTGCGCTTCCCAGCGGACACGCCGATCACGCCCGATATCTCCAGGGGGTCCTACCTCGTCACCTATTGGATCCTGGACGGGACCTACGAGAAGACCCTGCGCTGGTCGGTCGACCAGGTGCTGCAGCTGCACAAGCAGGACCGGATGGCGCCGGTCCGCCACAATATCTCGACCGCCTTCTACCGCTATGACTGGGGCGTTTTCCGCGACCCCGACGGCGTGCCGCCGGAACTGGCGCTAGAGCATCATTATCCCGGCATCGCCGTTACAATGATCGACCGCGCGGCGGGCCGTACCGAGGCTGAACTTTCTGCCTGGCTGAAGGAGCGTCTGGCGCGACAGACGGCCGGTTCACCCATCGCCATGACGCTGTGCCTCAGGCCCCAGTCCCTACCCGACGACGCGCCGTCCTACGTGCCGCGCCCGGACCCGGTGGAGCTGGATGCCCGCTATCTGCTGCTGTCGCTCCTGGAAGCCGAACCGCTGACCGATTGGTCCAGCACTTTCACCGCCCTGGACCGCGACCTCACGGCCTCTGGCCTGGGCAAGGTGATCTATGCCGGGCCGTTCATCCCGACCGTGCCGGGCACGGATAGGTATGTGGATGAGCTATGATCCGGTTCTGTAGGGTGGGATAGCGCCAGCGTTTCCCACCAGCCGAGCAACGCTCGGCATACCGTGCTAACGGACGCATCGAATTGGTGGGAAACGCTTCGCTATCCCACCCTACGCGGCTATCTTTTCTGCGCTCGACGAAGCAAGAAGAGGCCCGCAATGAAGCTAGACAGGGATGCTGCAACGCCGCCCGCACAGAAGGACGGCCTGTCTGCTTCAGGCTACCTCCATCCGTATGCTTGCTTCAGTTGCCGGAAAAGTTTCAAGCGGGCCAATCGGGTTGATGCCGTTCTGCCTTGTCCCGAATGTGGCGGGCCGAGCATCGGCTTAACGCGCAAGTTTAAGCCACCCAAACATACCGATCTTCAACAGTGGAAGAAGGTTGAGGCGTTGGTCCGGCGCGGTTTTCTGTTTTGGAGTTTGGGAGAGCCTTACCCTGAAACTCTGGAAGAGGTCGATGCATTCGCCCAGCGCTATGCCGGCTTCATAGCTCGCGAGCGCGCGAAGCACCCGGATGCATATATCCAGATCGAGGCAGCCTTATCGCGGTCCGGCAAGGCTTTCGGTTGACCTAGCCACAGAGCACGAAGCAACCCAGGGGCAGCCCTGGATTGCTTCGCTCCGCTCGCAATGACGAACTAGGTCAGACCAGGTCGTACCGGTCCAGGTTCATCACCTTGGTCCAGGCCGCGACGAAGTCCTTCGCGAACTTCTCCTTGGCATCCGCCGAACCGTAGACCTCAGCGAAGGCACGCAGCTGGGAGTGCGAGCCGAAGATCAGGTCGACACGTGTGCCGGTCCATTTCTTCGCCTTGGTCGTCCGGTCGTGGCCTTCGTATACGCCATCGGTTCCGGCGGGCTGCCATTCCGTGCGCATGTCGAGCAGATTGACGAAGAAGTCGTTCGTCAGCGTGCCCGGCCTGTCGGTGAAGACACCGTGCTTCGATTGCCCGGCATTCGCACCCAGCACACGCAGGCCGCCGACGAGGACGGTCATCTCCGGCCCGGTCAGCTTCAGCAGCTGGGCACGGTCAACCAGGGCCTCCTCCGGCGCCATGAGCTGCCCGCCGTTCAGATAGTTGCGGAAGCCATCGGCGCGCGGCTCCAGCGGCTCGAAGGAGTGGGCGTCCGTCTGCTCCTGCGACGCGTCCATGCGGCCCGGTGTGAAGGGGACCTGCACCGTCACACCGGCATCCTGCGCAGCTTTCTCGACCGCCGCGCCGCCAGCGAGGACGATCAGATCGGCCAAGGACACTTTCTTGCCGCCAACGGCCGACGCGTTGAACTTCGCCTGGATGGCTTCGAGCTTCTCCAGCACCGTCTTCAGCTGAGCAGGCTGGTTCACTTCCCAGTCCTTCTGCGGCGCCAGCCGGATGCGCGCGCCGTTGGCGCCGCCCCGCTTGTCCGAGCCACGGAAGGTCGATGCCGACGCCCAGGCGGTCGAGACCAGTGCGGAAACCGACAGGCCGGATGCGAGGATTTCGCCCTTCAGCGCGGCGATGTCCTGGTCGCCCACCAACGGATGGTCGACCGCCGGAATCGGGTCCTGCCAGATCAGCCTTTCCTTGGGGACGAGCGGGCCAAGATAACGCTGGATCGGCCCCATGTCGCGGTGGGTCAGCTTGAACCAGGCGCGGGCAAAAGCGTCGGCGAGTTCTTCCGGATGCTCGTGGAAGCGGCGCGAGATCTTCTCGTAGGCCGGGTCGAGCCGCAGCGACAGGTCGGTGGTCAGCATGGTCGGGATATGCTTCTTCGACGGGTCGTAGGCGTCCGGTATATCGGCGGACCCGTTCTTCGCCTTCCACTGATAGGCGCCGGCCGGGCTCTTCGTCAGTTCCCATTCGTGTTTGAACAGGTTCTCGAAGAAATGGTTGCTCCACTGGGTCGGCGTCTGCGACCAGGTGACTTCAGGACCGCCGGTGATCGCGTCCGCGCCGATGCCCGTGCCGTGCTTGCTTCGCCAGCCGAGACCCTGGTCTTCGATGACTGCGCCTTCAGGTTCCGCCCCGATGAAAGACGGATCGCCGGCGCCATGGGTCTTGCCGAAGCTGTGGCCGCCGGCGATAAGCGCGACGGTTTCCTCGTCGTTCATGGCCATGCGCGCGAAGGTCTCGCGGATATCGTGCGCCGCCGCTACCGGATCCGGCTTGCCGTTCGGCCCTTCCGGATTGACGTAGATGAGGCCCATCTGCACCGCGCCCAGCGGATTGGCGAGCTCACGTTCGCCGCTATAGCGCTCGTCGCCCAGCCACGTTCCTTCCGGACCCCAGTAGAGTTCTTCCGGCTCCCAGGTATCCGGGCGGCCGCCGCCGAAGCCGAAGGTCTTGAAGCCCATCGATTCGAGCGCGACATTGCCGGAGAGGATGAAGAGATCGGCCCAGGAGAGTTTCTTTCCGTATTTCTGCTTGATCGGCCAGAGCAGCCGGCGCGCCTTGTCGAGGTTCGCGTTGTCCGGCCAGCTGTTGAGCGGCGCAAAGCGCTGCTGCCCGCCGCCGGCGCCGCCGCGGCCGTCGGCGACACGATAGGTGCCCGCGCTGTGCCAGGCCATGCGGATGAACAGGCCGCCATAATGACCGAAATCGGCCGGCCACCAATCCTGCGAGTCCGTCATCAGGGCATGCAGGTCCGCGATCACCGCGTTCAGGTCAAGGGTATTGAATTCCTTGGCATAATCGAACGTCTCACCCATAGGGTTGGAGCGGTCGGAATGCTGGTTGAGAATCTGAATGTTCAGCTGGTTCGGCCACCAGTCGCGGTTCGCCCGCGCAGGCCCTCTGCCCGAGAATGGGCACTTGCCGTCGTCTGCCATGTTCGCCTCCTGTCGTGTTGTACGTTGGCCAACTCACAGAGAATATACGCGCTAGTTTAGAATGTTTCTAGATTGGAATTTTTCTAATCTGAATCTGGCGACGCGGCCTTACCTATCCTGCCAGGCGCCCCAGGCCGTAATCGCCCTTGATGCTGATGCGTTGGACGAGCCGAGTATGATCCACCGGCGTGCCCTCCGCATTGTGCAAAATGCGCCAATTATCCCACGCGACCATGTCGCCGTTCCTCCAGCTATGAAGGTGGGTAGCGGGCGACGAGAGGCAATGGGCGAAGACCTCCTCCAGAAGCGCGTCGCCCGTCTCCGGCTCCATACCCTCGATGCCGACGGCATAAGCGGGAGAGACGTTCAGCACCTTCCGCCCGGTTTCGGCCTGGGCATAGACCATCGGATGGACCGAGGGCGGGAAGTCGCGCTCCAGCCGGTCGAGGATCGAATCCATCGCGACCGAGGTGCTGATAAGCCGCAAGCCCCCGGGCTGGCCGAATCTGTGCAGGGTCGCACGCGGCTCGAAGCGGTAGACCACCGACAAGCCCTCGATCCGCCGCTTCATATCCTCGGGCAGGGAGGCGTAAAGCGCGATCTTGTCGAGGAAGCCGGTGCCGCCGCCGTCGGGCGGGACCTGGATCATGCGCAGCACGCCGCCGCGGCTGAGCTTCGGCATGAAGCATTGGTCGGTATGCCAGGGCAGCCAGCCCGCCAAACGACGGCCGCCAACCTCATAGATCGGCTGGGTCACCGACTGGGTGCCGGGCGGGGGTGGGATATAGGAGATATCGATCAGATGCGGGTTGCCCTCGACCCAGCTTTCTTTGATCGAATGCCGCTCCAGTTCCCCGAAGCACTCGGCGATCCGCGTATGCGCCTCCGGCGAGGCGCCGGCGCCTCGGAACAGCAGCATGCCGTGCTGGATGAACAGACTGTAGAGCTCGCTCCGGACATCGCCCGGGATCGGTTGGGTCGCGTCGATGCCGATCACTTCGACGCCGACCCTAAGCGACCGTGTGGCAAGCGCCATGGCTTGCGTCAGTTCTGCCGGGCGAAGGACATGAAGGCAACCGACGCGCCCTGCGCCCCGGCGGTCATCACCGGCGGCGCCTCGCCCTGCCCGACCCAGATAGTGGACCGCGGCGGGTAGGCGGTGCCGTCGGCAGTGATCTCACCCTCGAGCACGACATAATAGGCGCCGCCATGGTCGACCTCGGGCTGCGGCAGCTTCGTGGCCGGACCAGCCGAAAGGCTGTAGGCGGCGATGCCGTCAGGCTCCTCAAACAAAGCGTGGCTCCCGGTCTCGGCTGAATGCCCAGGCTCGATGTCGGCGACCAGCATCCGGCCGCGCCGGCCCCGTGCCTCGTTGACCAGCTTCAGCAGCGGGCCGCCGCCCGGCATCTCGTGATAGCCGATGATCGAGCGCGGCCTGAGCGTGATGTAATTGAACCCGTCCTCCGTCGCCGTGATCGGCCCGTAGGGCGTGTAGGCGTCGGCGTAGTGGACCGAGCCCGGCAGCACCTTGTGCTTGCCCAATGTCGCGCTGCCGCCGACGAAGATCTGATACTGGTCGATCTCGTGGAAATGAGGCGGGATGACGAAGGCCGGCGGCCCGTTGACCAGGAAGGCCAGCGGATGATGCGAGGTCTCGGCGCGCTTGCCGATGAAATCCGTGGCTGACGCGCCCTCCTTGCTCACCTGGACGGCATTGCGCGCGACGGCTTCGGATGGAATGGCGGACAGCATCGGCTCCTCCCCTTTTTCCGGTCAGAATATCACCGCGCCGGAACCAAGCAAATGCTTGCTTTCAGCGGGAGGCCGTCTAAGCTCCCGGCATTATCGGGAGGATGGGGATGCCGGCTGAAATCAGCATAAAGCCGACTACGGCGTCGATCGGCGCGGATGTGCGCGGGATCGATCTGTCACAGGCCTTGAGCACGGACACGGTGCGCGTCTTGCGCACGGCGCTGAACGATCATCTGGTGCTGTTCTTCCGTGAACAGCCGATGCTGTCGGTCGACGAGCATGTCCGCTTCGGCCGCTATTTCGGCGAGATCGACCTGCCGCTGTTCCGCACCAAATCGTCGGAGCGGCCGGAGGTTCTGGTGCTGGACCAAGTCGCGCCCAAGGGCGAGGGTGCCGATTCCTGGCATGCCGACAACACCTACATGCAGACCCCGCCGATGGGCTCGATCCTGCAGGCCCGCCTGCTGCCGGAGGTCGGCGGCGATACCTGCTTCTCCAGCATGGTTGCCGCCTATGATGCGTTGTCGCCGGCGATGCAGCGCTTTCTCGACGGGCTCACCGCCACACATTCGCTGGAGCAGATGGTCGAGCGGACCAAGCATGTCGCCGGCACCTCGCTGCGCGACAGCCTCTCGGCCTGGCCGCCGGTCTCCCACCCGGTCGTGCGTATCCATCCGGAAAGCGGCCGCAAGATGCTGAACGTCAACGCCAACTGGACCCAGTCGATCGACGGGCTGACGCATGAGGAGAGCAGCATGCTGCTGAACTTCCTGTTTGCCCATGTGAAGAGCCCGGAATTCCAGGTCCGGCTGCATTGGCACGAGGGCGATGTCGCCTTCTGGGACAATCGCGCGGTCCAGCATTACGCCGTCGCCGACTACACCACCCGCCGGGTGATGCAGCGCGTGACCATCACCGGCGACCGGCCGGTCGGGCCCGCCCAAGGAGCGCATAATTGAGTAAAGCGGAACCCCTGATCCTGATCGATCCGGCGACCGGCAAGCCGCTGTCGCGGCTGCAGACTTGGCTCGCCATCGCGGTGATGCTGAGCGGCACGACCTTCGTTGCGCTGGTTGTCACCGCCGTCGCCCCAATCATGCACAAGCTGTCGGAGCATTTCGGCCAGGGCGGCGACGGCAAGGAGCTCGCCTACGGGATCGCGATCCTGCCCAGCATCGGCATCGCCATCGGCGGCCCGCTGACCGGCATGGCGATCGAGCGGATGGGATCGCGCAACTTCCTGCTGATCACCCTGGTCGTCTTTGGCCTCAGCGGTAGCGCCGGACTGGTGATCGACAATGTGCAGCTGTTGATCGCGACCCGCTTTATTCTTGGTTTCTCCGCCGCCGGCGCGGTAACGGGCACGCTGATCATGATCGGCGAGTATTTCTCGCCCGAGATGCGTATCCGCATCCTGAGCTATCAGGGCGCGATCGGGGCCATCGCCGCGCTGGTGGTCATCCTGGGCTCGGGTCAGTTGGCCGACTGGGCGGGGTGGCGTGCGCCCTTTGCCCTCTATCTCTTCGCCTTCGTGGCATTCATCGCGACGCTGATCGCCATCCCGAAACGGCCGGCGGGGCCGCGGGCTGTAGCAGGCTCCACAGGAATGGGCGGATGGTCGGCGCTCGCCACCGTTTGGGCGCCGCTGATCATCGTCGTCGCACTGTTCGTCGGCTCCTTCATGCCGACCTTGCAAGTGTCCTTTCTGCTGAAGGACCTGGGCGTGCTGAAGCCCTCCAACCAGTCTCTGGTCATCGCCGCCGGATCAATCATGGTCAGCATCGGTTCGGCGCTGTATGGCCCGCTGCGGCTCCGCTTCTCGGATGCCTGGATGCTGCGCCTATGTAGCCTGTCGATCGGCGCCGGGATCGTCGTCAGCGGCTTCGCCCATGAGGCGCTGCAGGTCGCGGCCGGCTGCGCGATCTCGGGGCTTGGCACTGGCCTCTTGAACCCGCAGGTCAACAACATGCTGCTGACCCGCACGGCTGTGGAGGCGCGCGGCCGCGCTGTGGGGCTCGGCTATACCGCACGCTATGTCGGCGATTTCCTGAACCCGGTCATCGTCGGGCCGCTGGCGGCCATGGCCGGCCTCAACATGGCCTTCGTTATCCTGGGCACCGCCTTCGTCGCGGCGGTCGGCTTCGACCTCGCGCTCCGCCGCCTGACCCCGGCCTCGGCATGAACGCCGAGATCGCAGCCGCCGATGGCGGCAGCTTCGGCGCCTATCTGGCACTGCCGCCCGGCGACGGCCCGGCCCCGGCGCTGGTCGTGATCGTCGAGATACGCGGGCTCAACGCCAACATGCGGGCGATCTGCGACGAGTATGCCGCGCGCGGCTATATCGCCGTCGTGCCCGACCTGCTGTGGCGGATCGAGCCGGGCCTCGATTACGACCCCGACACCAAGGAGGGCTGGGAGAAGGCGATGGCGATCAACGCCGCCTTCGATGAGGCCAAGGCGATCGACGATCTGAAGGCTACGCTGGACTGGGTGCGCCAGCAGCCACGATCGAACGGCACGGCTGGGATGCTCGGCTTCTGCCTGGGCGGCAAGCTGGCCTATCTGATGGCGACCCGCTCGGACGCCCAGGCCTCGGTCGGCTATTATGGCATCGGCATAGATAAGGCGCTGGGCGAGGCCGATGCCATCACGCATCCGCTGATGCTGCATATCGCCGGCGAGGACCGCTTCGTTCCGCCCGAGGCCCAACGCAAGATCGCCGGCCGGCTGGCGACGGTCGAGGGCGCCGAGACGCATATCTATCCAGGCGCCGACCATGCCTTCGCGCGCAGGGACGGCGTGCGGTTCCTGGCTGAGGCCGCCGCGGTGGCCGATGCGCGGACGATGGGGTTTCTGGACAGGTATCTGAAGGGCTGAACCCTCAGTCCTGCACCTCCCCATCCACGATCCAGCGCTTGCGCAGGTCCTTCAGCCAGTCCGGCATTTCGATCGGCGGGTCGGGCAAGGGTGTGGCGCCTTGGGCCTTCAGCGCGCGCTCGAAGGCCTCCGGCTCGTCGCCCCAGGAGCGGGGATCGCCCATCATGACCTCGATCAGCTTGGTACCATTCGGACCGGCGACGAAAGGGCCGAACGAGGCGCCGAACGGCAGCTCGATATGCGTGCCGGCCGGGCAATAGCGGTCGCCGCACCACATGTCACCCTCGATCACAAAGACGATATGCGGGCTGTAATGGCCATGCTTGCGGGTAACGATGCCCGGATCCCACTTGGCGTAAAGCGAGAGATATTGCGGGTCGGGCGAGAAGGCGAACCACTTCTCCCAGATCGAGGCCTTGGTCCCGTCCTTGCGGCGGACGCTGCGGACCTCCTGCCATTTCTGGTCCGGGTCGTCGAGGTGGCGGAAAGTCGGCTCCAGCCCGGGTATTTTCGGGCTTGCCTTGGTGACGTCGTCCATGCTGCCTCCCTTCACAGAACCAAGCAATTGCTTGGTCATATTCTTAGGCATCCCCCGCCTGCGCGGCAAGACGTATCAAGGGGGGCGCGGCCGGGCGGATTGATCGGCGGCCCTCGGAGGCATAGTTTGCCGTCCAATCGTGCCCGACCCCATTAGGTCCGCACCAAGGCTTTTGGACCTTTGCCGTCGCCCATGAAAATCCTGTTCACGTTCGAAAATCCGCTGCCGAGCACCGAGGCCGACGCGGAGGTTTTCGTGACGACCGCGCGCTATCTGGCGGGACTGGCGTCGCAGACCTGGCTGCATGTGCCGAAGCGCGATGCAGGTGACGCAGCCGCCTGCCGGGCGCTGGCCGGGATGCCGGCGGTGCGCGCCCGCGCACCGATCGGGCCAGCGCTGCTGCGCCATTTCTGCTGCGGCCTGACCATGCCGTTCCGCAAGGAATTCCGGGAGGCGGACCTCGTCTATACCCGCAATCTGTGGATCGCCTGGATGTCGCTGCTGTTCGGTCAGCAGGTCGTGTTCGACCATTACCGGCCCTGGCCGGACCAGATTCCGCCGCTGCAGCGCTGGCTGCACCGGCTGTTCTGCCACCGGCGGCTGCTGGTCAATATCTGCCACTCCGAATATACGCGCGGCAAATACCTGAATATCGGCGTCCCCGCCGACAAATTGCGCTGCATCCATAACGGCTATGAGCCGCAAAGGCTGGAGGAGCAGCTTTCCGTCGAAGCGGCGAAGCGCAAGCTCGGTCTCGATCCCGGCCGCAAGACGGTGATCTATACCGGGCGGGTCAATCACAAGAAGGGGTTGGACCTTGTGATCCAGGCGGCGCGGTCGCTGCCGGACGTCCAGTTCGTACTGGTCGGCTCCTATGGCGAGGGGCCGATCGAGGCGCTGGCCAAGAACGTCCCCAATGTCGCCATCGTGCCGTTCCAGCCGGCGGAGAAGCTGTCGGACTATATCTTTGCCGCCGACCTGCTGCTGATCCCCCCCTCGTGGGCGCCGCTGGCCAAGTACGGCTCGACCGTGCTGCCGCTGAAACTGTTCTTCTACCTGGCCTCTGGCCGCCCGATCCTTGCGGGGGAAACACCGGACGTCATGGAAGTGCTGCGCCATGGCGACAATGCGATCCTGTGCCGGCCCGACGATGTCACGGCGCTGGTCGACGGGATCAAAACCGTGTTCGGCGACGAGGCCCTGGCGGCCCGCATCGCCGCCAAGGCGCTCGCCGATAGCCGTGAGCTGACCTGGAGCGCGCGGGTCCGGAAAATCCACGACCTGATCGCGAGCCGCCTGCGCTCTGTCGCGACCGAGCGGGGCGTCTGGAGCCCGTCGCAGGCGCGTACCTGGCGGGAGCAGTCGCGGCGCTGGCTGGTCCATCTGGTCCGCGAGCGGTCGTTCATCCTGCCGCCGGCCGGGCTGGCCCCGCCCAAGTGACGGCCCCATTCAATGACGGCCCCATTCAAGTGGCAGATGGGCACCGCGAGCATCTGAGGCGCGGCTTCAACTGGCTGGGCGGCGCGACGATCGCTGCCAAGGTGATCGATTTCTCGACCATCCTGATCGTCCTGCTGTTCCTGACCAAGGCGCAGGTCGGCACCGCCGCGATCGTCATCTCCATCGCCATGGTGATCGAGGCCTTCGACGGGCTGGGCACCGCCGAGGCGCTGATCCAGGCGCGGTCGGTATCCCGGTCGCAGCTCGACACGCTGTTCTGGTTCGTCACCGGCGCGGCCACCCTGGTGGGCGCGCTGACCTTGATCGCCGCGCCGTGGATCGCGGCGCTGTATGGCGAGCCCGGCATGGCCGCCTATTTCGTCGCCGCCGCGGTCAAGCAGCCGCTGGTGGGCGCCGCGCTGATCCCGCTCGCGATCATGAACCGCGACCTGCAATATGAGCGGATTGCGATGGTCAATGTCGCCGCGACCCTGGCCGCGGCCCTGACCCGCATCGCCCTGGCCGTCGCCGGGGCGGGAACCTGGGCGCTGGTCGCGGGCTTTGCCGCTAGCGGCCTCTATACACTGATCGGCACGGCCATCGCCCGCCCATTCTGGCCGGCTTTCCGCTTCCGGATGGCGGAGATCATGCCACTGGTCCGCTTCGGGCTGCGCGCCGCCGCCGCCAATATCTTCGAGCAGACCTTCAAGAACAGCGCCTTCCTGCTGATCGGCTGGTTCTACGGCGCGGCCCCGCTCGCCTATTACCGGGTTGCCTCCGATGTCGCCATGGAGCCGGCCATCGCCGTCGGCACGCTGATCAACCGCACGGCGCTGCCGGTGTTCGCCCGGGTCGCCGCCTTCAAGGATCAGCTGGCGCAGTCGCTCGCCTGGTCGGTCGGTCGGCTGACCGCGCTCGTGGCGCCCCTCGCCGCCGGCCTGTTCCTTGCCGCCGGGCCGCTGATGGCGCTGCTTCATGACGAGCAGGGCAACAGCTATGCCGCCGCCGCGCTGCCGCTGAAGATCCTGGCCGCCGCGGCATTCCTGCGGGTGACCTTGCAGGCGCTGACGCCGCTGATGATGGCTTCCGGCCGCCCCGGAAGCGCGGCCGCGCTGTCGGCATCCGCCCTGGTACTGGTGACAGCGGGGATCGCCGCGGTCGGCGTCACGTTCGGCCCGGCCACCGGCATTGTCGCCGTCTCGGCGGTGTGGCTGGGCGTCTATCCGCTGCTGCTGGTCTGGGGCGGTTTCTATCTCAAGCGCAAATGGGGCATCTCGGCCTGGGATCTGGCGCCCGGCCTGGTCGCACCGTTGATCGCCGTGGCGGCGATGCTGGCAGGCGTGACGCTGCTGGGTCGCCTGATCGGGGACATGCCGCCGGCCATCGGCTTGGGCGTTGCGGTTTCAGCGACGGGACTGGCCTATGCCGGCCTGTTCCTGAGGTCCCGCCGGCCCGAGCCGGTCATTCCGCCGCCTGGGCCGCCGCCTGAGCCGTCACGGTAGGATCCGGCTTGGTCTGCTGCCCGCGATAGCGGTCGAACATGCTCATCTGGTGTACGCAGGAGAGCGTGCAGGTCGGGCTGCACGACTTCTCGGTATGGAATTCGCGGCGGATGTCGTCCCGCGTGTAGTCGAGCAGCGGAATGCCGGGATAGCCGCGCTGCTGCGAGCACCAATGGACCTTGCCATCCTCGGTCACATAGAGGTAGCGGGCGCCGGCCCTGCACTTCCAGTCATTGGGCCGTCCGTGCATCAGGTTGCCCTGGAAGAGCCGGTAATTGAGGCCGTGCACCATGGAGGGCGAAATCTGGGTGACCCGCCGATAGGCCTCCATCTGCTTGGCGCTGAGCGGCTTCAGCATACCGGTATGATCGTGCAGCACGCCGACCGAATGCTGGAAGCCGTGCTTGGCCGCCGTCTCGGCGACCTCGATCACATCCTTGGTCCGCTCGTCGCTGATGCCCAGTACGGAATTGACGTTGACCTTGAAGCGGGCGTGTTCCGCCAGCAGGGCGAGCTTGTTCTTCACCGAATGCAGGCTCTTCATCGACACCTCGTCGGGTTCGAGGTTGTCGATGCTGATCTGCATGCCCTGGAGGCCGGCGGCATTGAACCGGTCGATCCATTTGCGGGTCAGCTTGAAGCCGTTGGTGATGATGGTGACGATCATCCCATGGGCGCGCGCCGCGGCGATGATCTTGTCGAGTTCGGGATGCAGCAGCGGCTCACCACCGGTGAAGGTGATCGAGGCGGTCTTCAACTTCGCCAGATGATCCACCCGCGCCAGCAGCTCCTTGGTGGGAACGGGCGACGAGAAATCGTCATATTCGTTGCAATAGCCGCAAGCGAGGTTGCACCGCCTGGTGACGACGACCTGCGCGAGCAGCGGGTTATAGCGCGACCCGAGGGCGCGGCCGAGAAACCGGAGGCCGCTGCCCAGATCTTTGAACCGGGACGCTAGAGGAGAGTCTGTCATGAAGGTCCGATGACGATAATTCTTCTGTACCCTCTAACATTCGTGACGCCTGGAAGAAAGCTCAAGGCCCCAGCGTGCGGCATGCCGGCCCCCAGGGCGGCGGCCACCAGCGCAGTCCGGCAACATCCAGCAACCACTCTCCTTCGAGCGTATGAACGGGGCCGGCGGGCGGCATGGCGTAAAGAATCTCCTCGTCCGGCCAGCGATGCCAACGGGTCCAGGTCCAGGCCCCGCTGCGGCGATAGACATCCCGCAGCCTGCGCGCCAGTGCCGCGTCCGGAACGACAGCGCGACGGTCCGCCCAGCAAGGCCGCCACGCGATGTCCTGAGCCAACCGCCAGCTCGCCTTACCGACATAGTTCGAGAACCAGATCGTGTAGCCCAGCTCGGCCTGCAGCGCCGCGACCGCTCGGTGGACCTGGATATGCTCGGCATGGCCGTATTCGCCCCAGGGATTATGCGTGTAGACATCGGTGCAACCGGCGAGCGTGTCTCTGAGCGACCCGACCAACATCTGGAAATTCGCCGCGTAGCGTTCTCCGGCAACCTCATCGGCAATCGCGATCCCAGCCTCGGTCAGGCGCGGCTGGGCCCAATCGACCGAGAGGCCCCCGCCGCTCTCCGGCAGTTTGAGGTCGAGCAGGCCGGGCAGCGGCAGAGCTGCGACGGCGCGGCGGCGGGCTGCCGACATCTTCGGCCGTTCGAACAGGTCGCCGAAACAGAGCACGACCCGATCCGCCGCGCCGAGCACCGAGCTCAGCCACAGCGCCTCGTCGTCGGGATGGGCGACCACGACCGCCGAGCGCGTCATCGTTCCAGCACCTGATCGTAGAAATCTTCCAGCAACGCCGTCTGCCGATTGAGATCGAACCGCTCCTCGATAAGCGCGCGCGCCTTTACTCCCATAGCGAGGCGCAGGGCGCGGTCGTCGAGAAGTGCCCCCATCCGCGCGGCCAGGGCCTCTTCGTCACGCTCCGGCACCAGAAAGCCGGTCTCGCCGTCGACGACGCCCTCGGGGATGCCGCCGATGCGCGAGCCGATTGTAGGCACGCCTGTCGCCGCCGCCTCCAGCAGCACCATGCCCAGCCCCTCGACCCTGCCGTCGCCGGCGCGGACGCTGGGCAGGACCAGCATGGCCGCCCTGCGCATAAGCCCCAGTACCTCGGGATACGGACGGGCGCCCAGGAAGCGCACGCGGTCACCGATCCCCAGCGAGTCCGCCTGGGACTGCAGCGTGGCCTTGAGCGGGCCATCGCCGACGATGGCAAGATCGACATCGGCCAAGCGCCGCGCCACGCGGGCGAAGGCGCCGATCAGGTGCCGCGTGCCCTTGACCTCGACCAGGCGCGCGACATGGAGGATGGTCCGGGTTTCCTCAGCCGGGTCGCGTGGCCGGATCGTCCCGCAATCCACCCCGATATAGTGGATGCGCGTCCGCGCCTCGGGAAAGCCCATGGCCAGCACCCGCTCACGGATGAAGGACGAGGCGCAGAGGAACAGGTCGCCCTGGCGCGCCAACTGGCCGCGAAACAGCGGATAGTTGGCCCAGGCCGGCGAGGACAGCAGCGCGGCGGTCGACAGCGTGGCGTCAAAACCGTGGAAGGTCGTGACCAGCGGGATGCCCAACCGCTTCGCCACCGGCAGGGCATAGACGCCCTCGACCCCGAAATGCGCGTGGAGCAGCGCCGGACGGCGGCCGGCCAGCAGCCGCACGTAAGGCGCGGGATCGCGGGTCAGCATCTGCAGACCGATGCGCGGCCATTTCCCGATGCCGCCGAGATCGCCCAGCACCCGGGATTCCGCACCCGTCGGCCCGTCGCCCTGGCGCAGCCGGCCGACATAGAGCGGGCGATAGCGGCTGAGCTGTCCGGCCTGCTGAGTGATGAAGGTCTCCGATATCCTGAACAGGTTATGGCGGAACACCGCAACCTCTCGCGCCTGCCCGCTCGCCCTGACCGGCATCGATCCTCCTGATTTCCTGGCCGACCGGCCTATCTCCCTTGCCTTGCGAAAACAAGCTATATCGGCGCCGGGACCCGAGGGACGAGAATTGAGACCGAGCATAAGAATGGCCGCCATGGTCGGCCTGATCGCGGCGGCGTACGCCAACAGCCCCACGGCGTGGGCCGACGGAGAAGCCGCCTGCGAAGGCACGCCTGCACCGAACCAGGGCGCGCTCCATGTCAATGTCAGCGGCATGCGCTCGCCCAAGGGGAATGTCACGATCACGATCTATCCGGACGATGCCGCCCATTTCCTCGACGGCAAGTTCAAGGTGGCGCGGCAGACGGTGCCCGTGACGCTGCCCGTGACCACCGCCTGCTTCCTGCTGCCAGCCCCCGGCGCCTACGCCGTTGCCCTGTTCCATGACGAGAACGCGGACGGCCATCTCAATACCAGCGCACTCGGCATCCCGACGGAAGGCGCCGGTTTTTCCAACAATCCGACCCTCTATTTCGGCCCGCCGAGCCTCGACAAAGTGCGCTTTTCATTGCATCCAGGCGACAACGGCGTGGATATTCGGGTGAAATATTACTGAGCCGAATTAGTACGTTTGCGCGGCGTTTCGCCATCCGACGTACCCCGGGGCTCGACGTAGCGCTGCATAATGCACATTATATCAGGCACGAGCGACACCCGGCATGCGCCCTCGATGCATGCCGTCGGGACCTAAGGCTGATCAGCACGGGATGAACAAGTACGACTGTTTTGCACTGGCAGCAGGCCAGCGCGCCGGCGGTGCCCGGTAGTGATTTTCCGAAACTATCTGATCCGCGAGATCGGCCGGACGATGGCGGTGATGCTGGCTGTCCTGGTCACGCTGTTTGCCAGCTACAGCGCCGGCAATCTGCTGAACGATGCCGTCAACGGGCTGATGCCGGCCGACACGATCGCGGCATTGGTCGCCCTGAAGGCGCTGATCTCGCTGGAAGTGCTGATCCCGGTTTCGCTCTATATCTCGGTCGTTCTGGCGTTCGGCAAGCTGTACAGCGACTCCGAATTCACGGCGATGTTCGCGCTGGGCATGACGCCGACGCGGGTGATGCGCATCGTGGTGACGCTGGCCGGATCGCTGGCGCTCGTCGTCGCCGTCCTGTCGATCACGATCCGTCCCTGGGCCTATCAGCTGTCGCACGAGTTGACCAAGCGGGCGGAGACGCTGCTGGATGTCGACTATATGGAGGCCGGGACCTTCTATCTCGGCGACAAAGGCAACCGGGTGATCTACGTCGAGCATCGCAATGGGCCGAAGACTCCGGCACAAAATATCTTCGTGCGGACGATGCATGAGGGCCATCCGCGCGTCATCTATGCGGAGAATGCCCATTCGCAGCCGAAGGAGCCGGGTCAGGATTCGGCCGATGTGCTGCTGAAGGACGCCCATGTCTATGACTTCCTGGCGGCGGGCCACCCCGACGACACGGCGATGATCGTGGAGGAAGTGACTGTCCCCACCGGCAACCGCAGCGTCAAGGCGCCGGAATATGCCTCCACCGCTGCCGGCACACTGGCCCTGGCGCGGTCCGGCAGCCCTGAGGATATCGCCGAGCTGCAGTGGCGCCTGTCGACGCCGATCTCGACCCTGCTGCTGGGGCTGCTCGGCGTGCCGCTCAGCCGGGCCAAGCCACGGCAGAGCCGTTACGCCAAGATCGGTACCGCGATCCTGCTCTATTCGTTCTACTACCTGCTCTGCACCTCGGCCCGAACCTGGGTCCAGCACGGCACGATCGGCGCCCTGCCCGGCATCTGGTGGGTCCCGACCTCGCTCGCCGTGGTCGTGGCCTTCGCCGCCTATTCCGACGAGCTGGCGAAGGGCCTGCGCAGGCTGATCAAGCTGATCACGCTCGGCTTGCCGGACCTCACGCCCAAGCGGTATGCCGACAAGTATGAATCGGCTTGACCGCTATATCGGGCTGGCGGCGCTCAGAAGCATCTTCCTCGTCGCATTCGGCCTGACGGCTCTTTTCAGCCTGCTGGAATTCGTCGATCAGCTGCGCGATGTAGGCCAGGGCAACTACCGTGTTCTCGATGCCCTGGTCTTCGTGGTGCTGACCGCTCCATTGCGCCTGCTGCACCTGGTCCCCGTGGCGATGCTGCTGGGCACGCTGTTCGCGCTGGGCAACATGGCGAGTGACAGCGAGCTGATCGCGATGCAGTCCGTCGGAATCTCGCGCCGCCAGATCGCCGGCTCGGTGCTCAAGATGGGCGTGCCGGTCGTGCTGGTGCTGTTCCTGGTCGCCGAGTTCGTCGTCCCCACCGGCCAGCGCCTGGCCGATGCGCAGCGCCTGTCCAAGATGTCGGTCGGCGCGACGATCGAGAACGGCAACGGCTTCTGGGCCCAGGGCAACGGCCAATATCTGAATGTCCGCTGGGTGGACGTGAAAGACGAGCCCCGCGACCTCGACATCTACGATTTCGGCAATGGGGGCGAGCTGAAAGGCTTCATCCATGCCGACAAGGCCAAGGTTGCAGCCGGCGACGCATGGCAGCTCCGCGACGTCACCCGCACCCTGCTGGTCGACGGCGAGGCACACACCGAGAGTATGGCCCAACTCAGCTGGCCGAGCTTCCTCAGCCCCAAGCAGGTCCAGCTGCTGATCCTGCCGCCGGACAGCATGCCGCCGATCGAGCTCTTCCGCTATATCCACGCGCTGAAGGAGGACAACCAGCAGGCGGCGCGGCTGGAGCAGGCCTTCTGGACCAAGGTCGGCATACCATTGTCGATGGTGGCGATGGTGCTGGTGGCCACGCCCTTCGTGTTCGGCCCGCCTCGCGCCCGGACTGGCGGGCAGCGGCTGGCGATCGGCATGGGAATTGGAATCGTCTTCTCGCTCACCCAGCAGATCACCAGCCTGGTCGGCCTGCTGCTGGACCTGAGCCCCCTGCTGGCCGCGATCGCGCCATCGCTGCTGATGATCGGGGCGACGCAGTATTTCACCCGGCGGGCCGCCGCCTAGAAATATGATGCGCTTTTATGCGGACCTGGCCGGGTTGCTGATGAACGACCCGGCGCGAATGGCTGCATTGCGAGCCGTTCGGTCCCTGGGCCTGCCCGATTGCTGGATCGGGGCTGGCTTTGTCCGAGATGCCGTATGGGATCATCTGCATAGCTATCCGAGAAGACTGCCAACAGGCGATGTGGATGTGGTCTGGTTCGACGATACAGGGCCTGCTGTGGCGGTCGACCGCGAGATCGAAACCGATCTCCGCAGGCGTGCGCCCAGGTTCGACTGGTCCGTGAAGAACCAGGCCCGGATGCATGTCCACAATGGCGACGCGCCCTATAAGTCGGTCGCGGATGCCATGCGCCACTGGCCGGAGACAGCGACTGCGATCGGTGCCCGTTTGGCGGATGACGGACGCATCGATCTCAACGCTCCTCTGGGGCTGGAGGACTTGTTTTCCATGCGGCTGATCCCGACAGATGCCTTCGCAACGCGTAAAAAATCGGTGTTCGACAAGCGCGTATTCGAAAAAGGCTGGCTCGAGCGATATCCCCTGCTCGTGTCCGGATAGGTCAGGCCGGAAGGCCCTCGAACAACAGCCGGTAGCGCGTCCGCTGGTAGGCCAGCAGCAGCACCAGGATCGCGCTGAAGCCGACGATCTCGAAGATGAAATAATAGTCCGGGCGGCCGATCACCGCGCCGATGAAGATGCCGATGGTGCGGTAGTTGGCCGACAGAATCGACCAGCGCCGTATGGCGGGGGCGAAGATAGCGCGATAGCGGGCGCGGATGACCGCCGCTCCGTCCGGCCCGGCC
>Ga0070665_100002261_pt1 | contig 21400 bp, 19 predicted proteins | sample KBSS13metaG_FD_65862 | JGI IMG/M metagenome (GOLD analysis project Ga0070665, IMG submission 65862) | Switchgrass rhizosphere microbial communities from Kellogg Biological Station, Michigan, USA - KBS S1-3 metaG | ecosystem: Host-associated > Plants > Roots > Rhizosphere > Soil ... | reverse complement strand
CGGAAACATGGTGGGAATGGCACCATGTGATGCCGCTGCTCGCCGAGCATTTCAGCGTGGTGGCCATGGATCTGCGCGGCGCGGGCTTTTCCGACTGCCCGCTCGACGGCTATGACAAGGCGACGATGGCGCGCGACGCGCACGAGGTCATGGTTGCCCTTGGGCATCAACGCTACGCAGTGTGCGGACATGATATCGGCGGAATGGTGGCGTTGCCGCAGGCCGCCATCTATCGGGAAGCTGTTACGCACCTGGCCGTCCTTGACGTTCCGCTTCCCGGCTGGACCGGGTGGGAGGCGACGACCGCGAGGCTCTGGCACTTCAGCTTCCATATGAACCGGGATCTACCCGAGCGCCTGATCCATGGCCGTGAATATGACTATGTTTCGACCTTCATGGCAGAGCGGTTCTACGATCACAGCACCTTCAATCCGGCGGACATCGAGATCTACTCCAAGGCGATGGCGCTTCCTGGCCGCACGCGCGGCGGAATGGAATGGTACCGCACCTTCGCCGCCGATCACGCGGCTGCGCTCGAGTACAAGAAGCAACCGCTCGAGATACCGGTGCTTGGCCTGGGTGGGGACCACCGGTTCGGCGCGCACATGGTCCCGATGCTTAAGGAGTTCGCCATCAATGTGATAGGCGGCTCGATCGCGCGTTGTAGCCACTATGTCGCTGACGAACGGCCGGATGAAGTGGCGGCCGCTCTGATCGATTTCCTCAAGCCCAACTGAAACTCTGCGCCTGCGCCGTCGTGGGCCGGGCAGATCGCGACACTGCGGGCGAATTGCGCCCGCACCAATCACGACGGATCGATAAAATAGGAAAGGAAAACTGTCATGACCGCACCCGTCATTCGCGGCGTCAATCACATCGGTATCACGGTGCCCGACATCGAAGCCGCAAAATCGTTCCTGGTGGAAGCTTTCGGCGGCCAGGTGATCTATCAGTCCTTCGGACCGCAGGATCCGCCGCGGCAAGGACCCGAATTCGAGCGGGCCGTTGGCGCCTTCCCTGGAACGGTCGTGCGTGCGCAGGCGATGGTCAAGATCGGAACCGGACCTGACATCGAGCTCTTTGAAATGCACGGCCCCGAGCAGGCCCAACCGATCCGAGCGAGCGACTTCGGCATCACGCACTTCGCTCTCTACACCGACGACATCGACGCATCGGTCGAGCGCTTCGAGAAGGCCGGAGGTACCCCCCTCACCGCACCGCGCGCTATTCCCTACGCAACCGAAAAAGGTCCTGGAAACAAGGTCTGCTACTGCCGCATGCCGTGGGGTACAACAATGGAATTCATCACCACGCCGGACCGGATGGCATATCATGACCAAACTGATCTGCGCAGGTGGCAGGACGAGGACTGAGCAGGGTGCGAGAAGGGATCCCCATTAGTTAATTCGCGGCGATTCTGACGCTGTCGGAAGGTATGATGAGTGTGCAGCCGCGAAGGCTGTCGTGACAGATTGACCGCGTCGGCCGTCAGCTCATCCGGGCGAGCTTGGCCTTCCTCAGCGCGTGTCTCATGCCGATATGCGCTGCGAGCGGCGAAGTTCGTACGGCTTCAGGCGCGCGTGAACCGACGAGAGTCGAGAGTATCGGAGCGGTCACCGAGAGCGCTGACGCCCGGCGAATCATTTCGCCAATAATCTGATCCGCTTTTATCGGTGAACCGTTCTCGATGCCGCGCAGCATCGAGGTCATGATATTTGATCCCGCTTGGGTGACATAAGCCCTAATCTTCGCGACCTCACCGCCGTCAAGCGAAATGCCGTGCGGCGGTCGGGCCGCGATTGGCCTTATGCGGTTATAGACGTCCTCGGTCGCGCAGAGCAGGGGACTGCCGATGACCTCGTTACTCTCTATGCCGGCTACCCTTTGGGAAGAGAGATTCTCCATGAATGGCAGCCACCCTCTCCGCCCAGGTGAGCCGCTTGTGACATTTCCGACAGCTTTGGGCTGGCCTATTGTGCCAGTGAGCAACTATGCTGCTCGCAACGCCGCTGTCGGAACAGGCGACAGTGGCCCAAATCACAATCGGTTCTCCTCGCGACCTGATGAATCTACTCTGCCCGGCTGTTGTGCGACCGTGCCCAACCTTTCAACCGCCGCCGTACACATTGTGTCTCCGGTTACCTGCCGCTTTCCATAAGGCATATTCTACGGCCTTGAGATTTGAGTACCCGCGTCGTTCGTGGATCGGCCCGCGACCGTTATCTGCCGATGGCCGTTCGCTGGGAAACCCCAATGGCGCTGCAGCCTTGCGCAGAGCAGGAAAGCGCAACAAAGAAGCACTTGCACAAATTGCAACGACAACGAGTGCGCCCATAGAGAACTACCAAGAGACACTGTAAGACATTGATTCCTTGCGTACACTCACACTACGAGAGGTAGCCTTAGAGCTCACCCAGCGAGAAATCGAAGCCCCGAGTGGCGGTTGCTGGCATCTGCTAGCAGGCCGCGAAAAAGACCCTGAGCGCGATATTTCGTCGACCAGCAGATGTCGAATGGAGCCGGAAGATGTTCAGCTTGCCGTGGTTTTTCGACCATTCGAGATTTCGAAGCCTTCAGGAGCGGGCTTATAGATATCTCCGCTCAGCGCATACTGTGAAGTCTCCGTTCCAAGATAAACCAGGCGAGAAATTACCTCGCCAACCTCAGGCAGGAGTTCGCGAACGGCCGCAGCGTAAACGACACGCTGTAATTCCGCTCCTTGCGCCAGCACAATACGCTGAGCGTTCTTTGGCATCGCACCGGTCTTGTAGTCTGTTACTTGGGCGCTGGAAGAACTCAAGTCCAGTCGGTCAATCTGGCCGCGTATGCTTAAGCCAGCAAAGAATACGGGCTGCTCCGAATTCCATGGCCCCTGCCGAACGCTGCCTTTTCCAAAGCCTACTTCAGCCAAACTTCGTACGCTCTGGAAGTCGTCTTTAATTCTTAGTCCTTCCAGGGACAGGCGTCTCGCCTCGTCCAGCGTCCGCCGCCAAAGCAAAGGCGGGGGTACTGGCCGCTCCACGGGCCACGTTTCCGAGACAACGTTTACTGCCTTGTCTAACGCTATTTCGACTTCCCATGGGTTGGCGCGCGCTAGGCCACGCTTAGCTTCCAATTCGTCCACAGTGAACCGCAAGAGCTCGTGCACCAGCTGCCCAAACTCGCGTGCGTCCAATGCAAGGCGATCGGTGCTTATTTCCACTGAGTGCCAACCCAATGCGTGGCGCCAAACGTAGCCTATCGGATCGCGCAGGAGGCGTCGGAGAGAGGTAGTCGATTGATCATTTAGCAGGCATGCCTCAATGATTGGATGCGCTGCCGAAATCGACCCGTCATGAGGGGTGAACTCCGCTCCCTGCCAATTGCGCCAACAAAGCCTAGAAGAAGCTAGTCGAGGTTCTGCTCCTGCTTCGGTGGGACGCGCCAGCAATCGATCGGCATCGCTGAACGCATGCTCAGGGACACGCGTCCTGGCGAGAACGCGACTGCCCGATTGTGGCCATAGACTGCTCGGTGGCAAAAGCTGCCCTTCGGAGGAGCGCTGACTGCGTGAAATTGCGAGTTCGCCGGACGCCGACTCCGCAATTACCTCATAGATCAGGCGGTCCATGTCCGGACGGCTGGATACTTCCACACGTTCGTGAGGAAGTATGTGCTCTGGTAAGAGCGGGTCTTCTAAAGGAGATCTTGGCCATGCTCGGGCGGTTAGCCCAATAAGCCGAACATACGGACGCGGCGCATGAGCAAGATCAGCGGCCGGCCCCCAGGCGATACTAGCTCCGGGATGGCAGGCATCCGGAACACGCGCACCAGCAAGCGAGTGCTCCAACGCTTCAGCAGGCGCCGCCTGTAATACGCTTCGCCAAAGTGTTAGCGCACCACCTCTAAGAAACCGTTCTCCGGCCTCAGCTCCTGAGCGTGTCCCTTGGGATAGCAACTCAAGCAATGGCTTAAGCACCACTTCGGCAGCTTCAAGAGAGGCTCTTTGCGGTCGCGCGACCGACAGCGCGCGCATCCACTGATCTACCGTGAAAAGGCCGGCGCCCCGCTTGAGACATTTTGCCCAGTCGTCCGGCAATTCCTTAGGTGGCGAACGTCTTAAGAGCCGACTCAATCGGGGCTGCGAGAGTCCTCTTAGCAATATGTCGGCGAGAGAAGCACATGCCTGTCCTTCCCACGTGTCCAAAGCGGGCATACCTCGCGTGAAGTGAATCGGGAGTCCTGCCTGTCGCGATAGAGAGAGCATATGCTCATCCCAGACCTCCGTGGTCGTCGAGGCAATTGCTACTTCCGAAGCGCACACGTCCCCGCGGCTCAGAAGCTTACGTGCCCACCGAAGCGCCTCGACAACTTCTGCGCGCGGGTCGGCACAGATTTCGGATGAAAATTGGCCGTCCCTGCGCGGCGGCAAACGCTCGATTGGACCGCTGAACCATCTCCGATCAACATCTCCTACTGCCCGCCAGAAAAGTGGATGCTTCTTGCACAGCGCACCTACGAGCGGTCGCCACAGAGGATCAACATCAATCAAGCCATCAAGCACAACCTCGCCGAAGAGGCCCGCCCCATGCCGCACCCTCCGGAGTGCCGCATCGCGCAGGTCGGGCAGGATCAAAAATGCGCTCGACAGCGACTCTCGAATGCGATCCTCGATTAACAACAGATCGCGGATACGACCTGAACTGCCCGCCCAGTTTGTTAGCTTTGCATCCGCTCGCCAAGCGGCGGTAAGGGTTCGCGCTACGGCGCGCGTCATGCCTGGCAAGTCACGAACCTTGTCCAATTCTTCAAATCCCCCCGCAGCGAGGGCGGACCGAATTGATTTTTGTAGCTGCTCCGTTGGCACCTGTTGCGTAAAGCCACCTGCGAGGCGCGCTGCCAACAAGGGCAGCGTCAGTACCTCAAGTCCTGTCTCTTCCTCTCGTGCCGCGCGAAGCCGGCGCATCTTAAGCGCCAGCCCACCGGAGACGACCGCCGTCCTTCGCTGCACAGTCTTCCCTTCAACCCCCAGGCGTCGCATTGGGTCGCGAGCGCATGAATTTCGATATCTCCAATAACTCCAACGTAGACTAGTCTAGTCCCGGCGACTTCGCATGGCTAAGGCTGTCCATGCAGTCATGGGCTGTCGGAAGGAGGCGGGCCGAGAGCCCTTGGTCTGCTCCAGCTCAACTGGTCGGCGTAAAGTTGCGGAACGCAGGCGACGGTCGCACCCAACGCACCAAGGAGAGATGAGCCTGCCCGCTTCCCCGCTGCTTCCGCGCGCCAAAAACGAAGCTGCAGTGCTCGCCAAGTGTTTGCAAAGATTGTGCCCGAGACGGAATCGAAGCGCCGACCCCATCATTACGAAGGACGCGTTCCGCGGTCGGGAATGCAGCCCGCCCGACCAGGGCCTTGGCCCGATCCGAGCGGCCTAACTTCGACGAACAAACAGCGCGCCCAGGGTCGATCCAAACACAATGCAGTGCGAGAACCCGCCAATCTTCATAGCAGGACGACGCCGATCGCGCACAGCTGGTATTACATAGGTGAGGGTGTTGCCACCTCGCGGCGACTGCGCGCTTTTGGGAGCGCGCGAGGTCGGGTGGGCTGGACTCCTGACCGGCTGAAGGGCGTCGAGGGCGCCGCGCAGTATTACGGCGATGCCCGGGTCCTCAAACGCCAGCCGGTTGCGCTGTGCGAACTGCCGCGGCCGATCGTCGACGGCCTCAACAAGGCGCTGGCGACCGCTCTCACGGCCGGGGCGGTGAAGAAGCTGCTCGATGCCCAGCACACCATAGTCGCGGCCAGCACGCCCGAGCAGATGCGCGCAGCGATCGCCGAGGAGAGTGCCGAGGCGAGGACGCTGATCACCTCAGGCCGGGAGCGTGTGGAGAACAACTGACCGCTCTCGCGCCGTCGAACACGTGCAGCCAACCTCTTGGCTGTACGAGCATCCAGACTCCAGCAAGACAGTGTCGGGTCGTTTCCGACCGAGGCTTACGCAATCTCCGGAACTGGTGGCATTCGTTCGCCGGCATGGGTCGGCCGGGCGAGCGGGCGTCGCCAAAGCGCACGCGGTAGGTTCGCAGATTCGAATACGAAGCCAAGAGTAAGGAACTGTTGGCTCCCAGTCTCTTCCGCCCGACCAACCGGGCTTTCGAAACACGCTGAACTACGCTCCGAATTTTGTTTGAATATCAGCGACTTACAAGAAGCGTACTAAAATGGCGAGTCATCAGCTTTGGAGAGAAAGGGCCTGAGAGAGAGCCTTTGGGGCGTTTTGGGCTCGAGGACGGTCAACAGGTCCAGTCGGAAAAGCCCGCGGATGTTGGGCTTTCTAGGACCCCGCCAAAGTAGGAGAGACTGTTCAGTCGGGAAGCAGTGGCGGAGCGAACGAACCTGAAATCCAACGTTCTCCGTTTTGCCTCGCCGACAAAGTAATAAAATTACCCACTTGGCGGTCGACCCCCGTAAGTCGTGAACAGCCCCTCGACGGCAGCTAGATCAAAGGGCCTGGCGCATTTTGTACTTCGTCCACGTTCAGCCCTAGTGCACCAAGCTCGTCGCCGGCGCAGAGCCCCAGGATGCTGGGGGCGGGAAGCCCATGAAGCAAAAGCCTCAGGCCGCCGGAGGCATTGCCCATGTTCGGCCAAGTGCTCGTGAGCGGCGGGCTGTAAATCTCGCGGGGAGCGCCGCGCTCGCCTGGTAGTCGCAGGGGAAGTCGGGAAGAGCGAAATGGGCGCCTATTTCGGCGCGTCAGTCGAGCTCGTGGCCCTTCGCCTGGACGTCCCTACGATAGTCCGGCGATGGCAGGCTGCTTCGCCTCCCAGGCAGTGGTATCCGGGCCCCAGTCACGGGGAGACGGCCAATGATGAGGTCAGCGACTGCCCGCCGTAGGCAATCATTCTCCCGTTCCAGCGCCCGGATCCGGGCCAGCGCCGAAGACGGCACCCCTAGAGAAGCGCTGCCCATCTCGGGAATGTTCGACCGGCCGTCATCGACTTCTTCCTCGGCAGTGCCGTGCGACGGATCACTTAGTGGAAGATCACTGCCCTCCGGCTCATTGGTCAACACGACCGCTTGGCCCACAGGACGTTCGTCCACTAGCATGTAGCCCCGGCCTGCGACAGTCTTGATGGCGTCCCGATCGGCTCCTAGCACTCTACGCAGCGCGCCCATTTGAAACCGCAGATTGCTCTCATCAACGGCTATCGACGGCCAAACTCGTTGGAAGATTCTTACCTTGTCGACGACTGTGCCGCGTGCCTCGAGCAAGACAACCAGCAAGTCAAAGGCTCTGCCGCCGATTTCGACCTCCTGGCCGGCAACGAGAAGTTGACGAGCTGATGGAACGACCTGAAACCGCCGAAAGGCAATGATTTCGCCCGCTCCTTGCGACGACGGCAGGCCTGCTCTCATACCTTCTGCTTTGGCGTCACCCGTATGACTCGACATACCGACCTCCGATCAGAGCAAGTTCCTGGCGCCTCGCACAGGTTCTGCGATGTCGCTTGCAGCTTGGGTAAGGATGCGCGATCAGCGGTGCGAACAGTGTTACGATGTGCTCATATCCGTTAAGAGCGCGGGTCATCGCGAATAGTGCAGGCTGTTCAGGCGAGCGTCCTCCGCCTCAGTGTTCGTGTGTTTGACCAATCCGCGTTTCAATTCCAATGGTCGAAACTGTACGGCCTACCCTTCATCGGCACTCGGAAAAGACCCCTATGGCCGACGATGCTCAACGTAGCGCTTCACCCATTGCGTTCGGGCCGTTTCGCCTATTCGTGTCAGAACGCATGCTGTTGGAGGAAGAACAGTCCGTCTCCCTCGGGGGCCGCGCATTCGACCTGTTGACCGCCCTCATCAGCCGCGCCGGGGCGGTAGTCAGCAACAAAGAACTGATCTCCCTCGTCTGGCCCGACGTTTTCGTGGAAAGCGGTACACTGCGGGTCCACCTCGCGGCGCTGCGTAGAGCGTTAGGTGACGGACGCGCGGGCCGCCGGTTTATCGTCAACTCGCCAGGCCGAGGATACAGTTTCGTTGCTGCCTTAGGGCAAGCCCCTCCCCTCGCTGCGGAAGGCAAACTAAAGTCGCCTCTTCCCAGACTGGACAATCTGCCTGCGCTGCCAACGCGGATGTTTGGTAGGGAGCGTCAAGTCGAGGCGCTGATCGCGCAGCTTTCAGAACGCCGGTTCGTGACAATCACCGGACCTGGCGGAATTGGGAAGACGACACTGGCATTGACCGTCGCCAGCACCATTCGACTATCCTATCGGGAAGGTTGTCACTTCGCCGACTTGGCGCCGATCAGGGACCCGGCACTCGTCGCAACTGTCCTCGCGTCATCGCTAGGGTTGCCGGTCAGTTCCGGGGACCCAATACCCGCGTTAGTGGCGGTCCTGCGGACGATGAGCATGCTCGTGGTGCTCGACAATTGCGAGCATGTCATCGTAGCCGCCGCGAGGCTTGCGGAGGAAATCTCCAAAGGTGCGCCGGAAGTGCATGTCCTGGCCACTAGCCGTGAAGCTCTGCGTGCGCGTGGCGAGCACATCCACCGCCTGCGGCCATTAGAGGCTCCGCCCCCCTCATCTGAGCCTACCGCGGAGCAGGTTCTGACCTTTCCAGCCGTGCAGCTCTTTGTTGAGCGAGCGTCTGCGTCGCTGGAGGCGTTTGAGGTGTCGGACGGAAACGCGCCGGCTATTGGTGAAATATGCCGCCGCCTGGACGGCATCCCATTGGCCCTAGAGATGGCAGCCGGTCGCGTCGACATCTTAGGCGTGCACGGCGTTGCGGCTTGGCTCGACGACCGCTTCGCGCTACTGAAGCAAGGCCATCGCACTGCATCACCGCAGCACAAAACGCTAAGGGCAACATTTGATTGGAGCTGGCATCTCCTCTCACCTGTTACGCGCGTAGTATTTCGCCGCCTCTCCATTTTCGCGGGTGACATTTCAATCGAAGCCGCGACGGTAATTGCTGCCGGAGCAGGAGATATCGCAGCTTCGGATGCAGTCGATGCGATTGCGCAATTGGTTGCGGCGTCTCTACTATCCGCCAACGTCTCTACTGAAAAGGCCGCATACCGCTTTCTTGAATCAACGCGGGCCTATGCCCGGTCCAAATTGTTGGACAGCGGCGAGCTAGACCACGTTTGCAATCGCCACGCCGAATATATTCTTGCCGTTCTACAGCGCACTGAAACTGTTGCCACTAGCGCACCAGCTGCAACCGCCGAAAGTTCACTTAAGTCCCTGACTGACGATTTACGTATCGCGCTCGACTGGACATCCACCTTGCCGAGCGAGAACCGCCTAGGCATTCGGCTGACTATTGCAGGTATACACCTCTGGGCTCGACTGTCACTGCACGAAGAATGCCGCTCCCGTGTCGAGATCGCAATTGCAGCCCTTGCCAGGCTCCCCGTGCCTGATCATGACTCCGAGATGAGACTGCATGCTGCGCTGGGCACAGTCCTCGCATATACGAAGAGCGCAGAAGCCAACGCCGCTTGGTCGAAAGTCCTCAAGCTGTCAGAACAACTTGAGGATACGGATTATCAGCTAAGAGCGCTCAGAGGACTGTGGACCTCCACATTCAGTGCTGGACACCTTCAGGCAGCGGTTAAGCTAAACAAACAGCATGTAGAGATAGCAAGTCTCTCAAAAGAACCTGATGAAGCTTTTCACTCCGTTCGAATGCGAGGAATGACTCACTTCTACGGAGGACGCTTCAAACTCGCGCAGGCCGACCTTGAATATGCCCTAGGTGGATACTCGAAATCCAACAAACTCGATTTGGTCCGTTTCCAGTTCGATCAGAATGCACTCGTGTGTGTAGGACTTTCGAAGACCCTGTGGATTAGAGGATTTCCCGATCAAGCGATGGCGATCACCGATCGAGCTGTCACCTACGCGACCGCGGCGAAGCATGAGCTGTCGGTAATATATTCGCTCGCTTATGGTGCGTGCCGGATGGCTATTGCGATTGGTGACTTGCAAAAAGCCGAAAGCTGCATCGAAATGCTGACTCGCAACGCTCTGCGCCATCCTTTAGTTTTATGGGACATAATGGCGGAATGCTGGAAGGGAGTCCTTCTTGCACGACAAGGCAGCGTTGCTGCCGCGGTGAGTGTGCTCGGCAAGGCTCTTGTCGCAATTCCCGAAGGATCGTTCAGCTTACACTATAGCCGGTTTGCCGGAGAATATGCTCATGCGTTGGGGAAGAATGGCGAGATTGGACGGGCCCTTGAGACGATCAATCGGGTCATTGATGTTTGTCGGCGTTTGCGGGAGAGATGGTACTTAGCGGAGCTGCTGCGTATAAAAGGCGAGATTGTGTCCTGCAGCACTGAACCGGATGCGGCAGTGCAAGCAGAGAGCATTTTTGTGAACTCTCTTGAAATCGCAGACCGCCAGGGCGCCACTTCCTGGCAGCTTCGGACTGCGACTAGCCTCGCGCAACTTTACTTCTCACAAGGCCGGCATTCCCAAGGGCATGATCTTCTCTTCGCGGTCTACTCCCGCCTGCGCGAAGGATTTGAGACGGGAGATGTTCAGCTCGCGAAAAGCATCCTAGATATCCGGGGATTGCATCCGCCGAAGCCCCGGGTGCCAAGCTTCGCGCCGGGTCTACCAAACCGAAGTTGACCCGACCGAGCGTCGCCAAAGCATGAATGGTATGGTCATGAGCCAGACGCTGATCGAATAGATCGCGGTTGGCAAGGTCGTAGGCGGGAAGCCTGAGGTGGAACCGGCGACCATGGCCCCAACTGCTATGCCAACCGTACCGTTATGAATGGCAGTCCCAATTGCCACCGTTGTGGCATCCGACATATTCAGACGTGCTAGCCGGCTAGATAATAGTCCTATGCCTAGTTGAAGCGCGTTCATCGTGACCAACGCGGGAGCAAGAGCTGGAATGTTGGCAGCGAATAGGCGCCAGTTTTGAGTCAGCGCTGCCAGCAACACGAAGATGAACAGGCCGACCGCGAGGCGCCCCATCCACGTTTTGATGAGACCAATGTACGATGGCATTGCGCGAGCCAACGCCATGCCCAGTCCGACCGGTACCGCAGTCAACAGGAACATGCGGATGCCAAGATTTGTCACCTCAACCGGCGGTGAACTTGCGCCAGTAAAGTAGTGAACCGCGAACGCAACAAACGGCGGCACGGTGACGATAGAGACCAGAGTGAACACCGCTGTGAGCGAAACCGAAAGAGGCACATTTCCACGCGCGAATTTCGACGCGACGTTTGACAAGGCGCTGCCAGGGCAGACACCGATTATCATTATACCAACACCGAGTTCGGGCGGAAGACCAAACGCAGTCGCTGCGAAAAACGCGACGGACGGCAGCAGGACGAGCTGGTTTAAGGCACCGATCCAGAAGCCACGCGGTTCGCGATAGACGCGGGCAAAATCGCCTAGCGTGAGCCCGAGCCCGAGCGAGAACATTATAATAGTGAGGATTACTGGAAGCGCGATACTTATGAGCACAATGCTGCCTCTCGAAGACCGCAAGGTGCCTGGTAGACAGTCTCGCCAAGCGTGCGTCGGCCAATTACGATGGCTGACATTCGCCTCCTGACTTAGCTGTGACAAGAGTACTCTTGCCGATGCTCAAGTGAAGTGCATCAGGCTGGAGCAAGTATGCAGCACGGCTGAAGCATTCGTTCCCGATGATCTATCGACGAGACCGGCTACTCGAAGCTGATGTAGATCGAGGCCGAGCATCCGTTCGAGGTCTTCGGGCAGCGCTATATACGCGACGCGACAATCGCGCCTCCAAACTACCGCACGACGATTGGATCTGCTTTCTCGTTTTTGGGCAGTTGAGGTACGCGGCAGTGTAACCCGAACAGCAGCACGCTGCATCGATTTCAAGCCACACGACTAGGGGCAAGCGCCATGGACTGGGCTTTCGCGAGCATCGGCGTGACCTCGAGATCAAAGGCGGCGAGAGTGTTACCTGCGGGCAACACGGTGCTCCGCGAGAACACGACGAACCTTCTGGCCGCCAGCCGCCTTGTCTGGTTACGCCGACAGCCTGGACGAGATGGTCTTCACGCTTCGTAGGCTCAACTCCGAGGGACGCGGCTGGACGCGCGCGGGCTCGACAGTCATGGCCGTCTTCTCGGGTCGGGAAAATACAGCTACGGCAAGGGCATGAGGTCATCAAGCATTGTCGGGATAAACTCCGCAACGGTGGGATGGATGTGCACGGCGCGTTGGAGCACCGTGTATGGCGCTTTGGCGTACATGGCATCGAGCACGCAGTGTATTGCTTCGTCGCCGCCAGTACCGAGGAACGTGGCACCCAGGATGAGTTTCGTTTCGGCGTCAACCAACACCTTCATGAACCCCGCTGTCTCCCCCTTCTCGACGGCGCGCGAGACATCCATCATGGCAATCTTCGCGACCAGCGCAGGACGACCGCTCTTGCGAACCTCCGCCTCTGTCATCCCCACACGCCCGAGCGGCGGGTCGGTGAAAAGCGCATATGCGGAGATGCGATCGCTGACCCGGCGATGCGCGGCGCGCAGGAGGTTGTCTGTAACGATCTCGTAGTCGTTCCATGCGGTGTGAGTGAAGGCGCCTCGGCCATTGCAGTCGCCCAGCGCCCAGATACCGGGCACGCTCGTCCCGAGCTCGTCGTCGACCTCGATGTATCCGCGCTTGTCCAGCTTCACACCGGCCTTGTCGAGGCCGAGATCGTCAGTGTTGGGCCGCCGGCCTGTCGCCACTAGCAGATGCGAGCCCCTGACTTCGGTTGGCCCCTCACTACACGAGAGCTGTAGAACGACATCACCATCCATCCTCATTGTGCTGAGACAGTTGGCATTGTTCCGGATCTCGATGCCTTCACTGCCGAGGAACGCCGCAATTTCGCGCGACACCTCGTCGTCCTCGCGCGAGACGATGCGCGGCCCCAGCTCGACAATCGTGACTTGGCTGCCAAAGCGGCGATAGATCTGGCCAAACTCCAGACCGACATAACTACCGCCCAATACCACCAGGTGCCGCGGCAGGAAATCAACGTCCATCATCGAGCTGTTGGTGAGGTAGTCCACTTTATCGAGGCCCGGAATGTTGGGAACGGCGGCGCGACCGCCGACATTGATAAAGATCTTGCTTGACCGTAGCACCTCGCCATCGACCTCGACCTCCCGCGTCGAGCGGAATCTCGCATGACCTTCGTAGACCGTGCAGTTCTCAAGTGTCTTTAGCGAGCGTTCGACGGCGCGCATCGAGAGGCCGGCAACTTCGTCCTTGCGCGCCTTGACCCGGTTCATGTCAACCGTGATCTTGCCGGCGCTGAAGCCGTACTCGCCGCCACGTCGCGCCATGTGCACGGCTTGGGCACTTGCGACCAGTGTCTTAGTCGGCGTGCACCCGGTGTTGACGCAGGTGCCGCCGAAGCGGCCGCGTTCAATGATCGCAACCTTCATCTCTGCATCGACCAGCCGCCGAGCGAGCGCGGGCCCCGCCTGTCCAGTCCCGATGATGATGGCATCGAAAGTCGTCATGCCGGACTCCTGTAAGGGGTGGTCGTCGTATCGATCTGCCAACAGATATCGCGACGCCGGGCTGGCGATGAAAGCCGGCGCAGGTGGGCTCTCAAGCAGGCCGTCCGGCACCGCAAGCTCTCCGCGGCCATCAGGACGGCCGCGGCGAGCAAACGGCACCAAGACGGGACGTTACTGCCAGATTGGCTTCTTGAAACGTCTGATCAACCGCGCCGCCAAGCCGGAGCGGGCCCGGCGGCACGGTAGCAGGTCACGACTTGAGGAAGGCCAGCAAGTCCGCGTTCAACTTTTCGCGGTGCGTCGCCATCAGCCCATGCGGCGCGCCGGGGTAGACCTTCAGAGTCGAGCCTTTGACGAGCTTGACGGTTTTCCGGCCCGCGTCGTCAATGGGTACGATTTGGTCGTCATCGCCGTGGATGATTAGAGTAGGTACGTTGAACTTTGCCAGATCTTCGTAGAAGAGCGTCTCGGAGAATTGCTTGATGCAGTCATAGGCACCCTTCAATCCCGCCTGCATCGACTGCAGCCAGAAGGCATCCTTGATGCCCTGCGAGACCGTCGAGCCCGGTCGATTGGCGCTGTAAAAGAACTCGGCGAGATCTCTGTAGTACTGCGATCGATCGGCGGCGACGCCTTTGCGGATCGCGTCGAAGACATCGATGGGCAGCCCCTCGGGATTCTCGACGGTCTTGAGCATCGTCGGCGGGACGGCTGAAACCAGAACGGCTGCCTTCACCCGGCTCGTGCCGTGCCGGCCGATATAGCGGGTCACCTCGCCGCCCCCCGTGGAATGGCCAACGTGCGTTACATCGCGCACGTCGAGCGCCAGCACCAACGCGGCGAGGTCGTCCGCATATGTATCCATGTCGTTCCCGTCCCAGGTCTGGCTGGAACGACCGTGACCGCGTCGATCGTGTGCAATCGCCCGAAAGCCCTGCGAAGCCAGTGTAAAGAGCTGGTCGTCCCAGGCGTCGGCGTTCAGGGGCCAGCCGTGCGAGAACATGACCACGGGTCCGTGGCCCCAATCCTTGTAGAAGATCTCTGCGTTGTCCTTGGTTTTAACGGTAGGCATCGTTTGCTTTCCTTCTGTTGCTTTCAGGAGTGTTGCCGGGAAGTCGGCCTAGTGAGCGCCGTTGGCCCGGTGCTCATGCGGTGTGGCTGGTGCCCTTTGGCGAATGGCTGCGCGACACGTTTGTCCTTCCGAAGAAACGGAGATATCGCCGCTATCGCCTCGCGCTCCCGCCTTCTATCGGCTCGCGATGAAAGCGAGCAGATCGCTGTTGAAGCGCTCTCTATGGGTCACGACGAGGCCATGAGGCGCGCCGGCGTAGACGAGAAGCGTCGAGCCGGCGATCAATTCCTTCTGGAGCCTCGCTGAATTGCCGATCGGCACCAGCTGATCGTCGTCACCGTGGATGATCATCGTCGGAATATTGAAGAGCCGCAGATCCAGCGTGAAGTCGGTCTCCGTCTGGGCCTTGATGCAGTCGTATACGCCCTTGAGCCCTGCCGACATGCAATCCATCCAGAAGTCGTCCCTTGTGCCTTGTGAGACGCGAGCGTGAGGGCGGTTGGCACCAAAAAATGGAATGCTCAGGTCGCGGTAGAACTGGGAGCGGTCGGCCAGGACAGCTCGCCTGACTTCGTCCGAAGCCGCCAGGGGCGCGCCGTCCGGGTTTGCTGCCGTACGCAGCCTAAGAGGTGGAATGGCGGAAACAAGAACGGCCTTTTTGAGCCGGGCGGTGCCATGGCGCGCGATATAACACGCTACCTCTCCGCCGCCGGTCGAGTGACCGACAAGAGTGACATCACGGAGGTCCAGCGTCTCCATGAGCGCTGCCAGATCCTCCGCATACGTATTCATGTCGTTGCCAAGCCAGGGCTGGGCCGACCGACCGTGGCCTCGCCGATCATGGGCAATGACGCGGAAGCCGCGGGAGGCGAGGAAGAACAGCTGATCCTGCCAGGCCTCCGAACTGAGCGGCCACCCATGCGAAAGCAATACGACGGGTCCGTTCCCCCAGTCTCGATAAAATATCTCAGTTCCGTCCGGGGTGCGCACCACGCCTCCGCGCACTGCGCCAGATAGGGGAGGGACAGCAGACCAAGCGGTGAAGGAAGGCGCGCTTATGACGCCAAAAGCAGCAAGTCCAGATACAGCTCCGATGAAATTGCGGCGGGATGCAGTCATCGAGTGCTCTGCAGGCATCATTGAATTCTCCGTCACTGGCGGGGCATGTTTGTCTTTGTGCCCCCAGACTTAAGAGCCTTCGCTTCAGCCCAACAGGAAGTTGCCGCGAGACCCCGTTAGGTGATGTGAGGAGCAGCGGGCTTGCAGCGGTCTACCCTAGGTGTAAGCGGCCGCGGCTTCGTTCCACGAGACACCGGCCAAAAGAATGGTGCTCCGCGATGTGGATCCGCTCGCGAAGCGAAAAGACAGAGGTTTGCGCGCTTCTCCTGCTTGAACGAGTTCATCCGCATACAACGCGCCTCACTTGCAACCTCACTCTGGCGGATTCGGCCCAACTGGCAATGGTGGGCCAGGGTTACCGGTCACCTCACACCTTCCCGCAGTCCCTCACAGCGCCTCACTGCTCCGACGGCGCGTGGCGCCATATGTTTCGGCCGACGTCAAAACTCTGGGACGTCCGCCAGTTGCAAAGTGCGCTGGCGGCGCGCGCCACTTCATGGCGCTCTTTGCAGGAGATCTATTATGCTTGCTGCTCGCCTTCTTCGAATCTCGCGACTGACTCAAATCGCAGTTCGACTGGCTCGACCATTCCATCTGTCGGCTGCGGTTACCTTAACGGCGACCCAAGTGCTCGCGCAGGCCCCGACACCGTACGACAGGATCAATGCGTCTGCCGCCGCATCGCCGATCACTGTTCATCCCGCTCGCGCTAACATCAGCATGCTGGAGGGCTCCGGCGGCAACATCGGCGTTCTGTCCGGGCCCGACGGCATACTCATGGTCGACGCGGGGATCGCCGTATCTCGGCAGAAGATTGTCGATGCATTGCGTGGCATCAGTCCCGCGCCGCTGCGCTACGCGGTTCTTACACACTGGCACTGGGATCACAGCGACGGCGACGCGTGGGTCAGAGGCTCGGGCGCCTCGATCATTGCAAGTCGGAACGCCGTCGAACGCCTGACTGAGACCATTCGCGTGGAAGAATGGGCACACACCTTCACGCCCATCGCGCCCGAAGCACTCCCCGATATCGTTATCGACGAAGGCACGACGCTGGCATTGAACGATGAGACCGTGATCGTGCGGCCTTACCACGCCGGCCACACCGATGGCGATCTGTCCGTATACTTCGTAAATGCGGACGTTCTTCTGACCGGCGATACCTGGTGGAACGGTTCCTTTCCGTTCATCGACTATGTCGGCGGTGGGAGCATCGACGGCGCGATCGCCGCGGCGGATGAGAACCTCACTCTGGTGACCGATCACACCGTCATCATTCCAGGCCATGGCCCCATTGGTGATCGCTCGGACCTTGTGGCGTTCAGGGCGATGCTCGCGGACGTTCGCGAAAGAGTCGCGGCTTTAAAGGGTCAGGGAAAGTCTCTCGAGCAAGTGATCGCGGCTCAACCGACAGCTGGTTTCGATTCAAAATGGGGCACGGGAATTATTGACGGGGCGTTGTTCACCGCCCTGGTGTTTCGCGGCGTCTAGGCAAAGCGAATACCGCGGACACTTCGAGATTCCAACGACTACTCTCTGAAAGGTACAACAATGTGCGAGCGTCTAATTGGCATGATTGCTGTCGTCACTGGTGGCTCGACTGGTATTGGCCTTGCTACAGCGAAGCTGTTCGCCGCTGAAGGCGCCAAGGTCTACATCACGGGCCGCAGGCAGGATGCACTGGATCTCGCCGTAGCGGAGATCGGCAGCGGTGTAATCGGCATTCGCGCCGACTCAGCAAGTCTCAGCGACCTCGAGCGACTTTACGCTCAAGTGAGAGCTGAATCGGGACGCATCGACGTTCTGTTCGCAAACGCCGGTGGTGGAAGCCTGCTACCGCTTGGCCAGATCACGGAGGAGCAGGTCGATGACACGCTCGATAGCAACGTCAAAGGCGTGATTTTCACCGTTCAGAAAGCCCTGCCTCTGATGGATCACGGCGGGTCGATCATCCTGACCGGCTCGACGGCCGGCTCTCGCGGCACTCCGGCATTCAGCGTATACTCAGCGTCCAAAGCCGCACTTCGGAATCTTGCTCGCAGTTGGGCTCTGGACCTCAAGGGCACTGGTATCCGCATCAACGTCGTAAGTCCCGGACCGATCCACACGCCTGGCCTGGTTGGTCTCGTCGGAAACGACGCAACGCGCCAACAAGACCTGCTCGACGGCTTCGCTACACAAATTCCCCTAGGCCGGGTCGGCACGCCGATGGAAATCGCGAAGGCCGTGCTCTTCCTCGCGTCGGAAGACGCCAGCTTCGTGAACGGTGCAGAGCTGTTCGTGGACGGTGGGCTCGCTCAGATTTGAAACTGGAAGCATCGTGCCGCCAAGCCGACTTTTCGCTTAACAGCTAGGCACCGGCGGCAGGAAAATTCAGCACAATTGAGGCTCCGATGCATCCGTTGCGCAAATACGTAGCTTCGGCTGCCGCAACCATCCTGGTGGGTGCGGCTGGAGTTGCCGCTGAGACCGCTCCAGCTTCATCACCGGATTACGGGGTCCAAATTCCTGCCGACTATAGAAAGTGGCAGATGATCAGTGCGGCGCACGAAGCTGGGCGTCTGAACGATATCCGCGTGATCCTCGGTAACGACGAAGCCGTGGAGGCCTCTCGAAACGGCCGGAGACCGTTTCCAGATGGCACGATGTTCGTCAGGATCGCCTGGAAGCTCGAACCTTCCGATCGCAACAACGCCTTTTTTGGCCAGAACCAATCCTTTGTTGCCGGCGCTCCTACAAATGTCCAGTTCGAGCTCAAGGACTCCAAGAAGTACGCCGCGACGGGAGGGTGGGGTTACGCCCAGCTCGAGAACGGCAAGGCAATCTCAACCACTTCACTAAGTCGGACTTGCAGCGCCTGCCACGCGCGCTTGCCTCCGTCTAACGACTCGGTGTTTACCGAGTATGCTCGTTGATGGAAGTGCCAGGCCCGTTCGCGGCGAGGAAGAAGCGTAAAAATTCCCTGGTCTGGCCGATGTCAACGGGACACTGGTCACACAGTATCAGAGGACCGTGCTCCCCCGACATTCCGCGCAGCCGGTCGACGCGGACTCGAAGTCTGGGTCTATCGGGGAAATGATTGGCTGATCGGGAGTGCCGATAGAGCGCATGTCGAGCGCAAAGCCTAAACCGTGAAGTTCGCGCCTAAGGTTGCGACGGACGTGGCCGCCAATCTTGACCAAGTCACCAAGATCGTCGGATTGAAGGACGACCCAAAACTGATCCGGCGCTGTAGGGCCGACGCGCGGGCGGAGTTCGGCGCGCGTGAATGCCTACCGCTCGCAGCCGTATTATCTCGACGTCTCCAACGAGCATGCGGGCAAGGGCGCGATGTTGGACTATAAATCACGCCGCGTCGGCGTGCGGGAGCCAGAAATCCCCACGATCAGCGCTCCACCCACCAACCTTCCGATGTTGGAGCGTGCCGGCGTTGGCATTGCCGAAGGCAAATCCTCCAAAAAGGTCAAAAGGGCGGGCCACCGTTGGCACCGGCTCCCACAACGACCAAGGACTCGCCGAGGCGATAGAGCGCTTCATTCTCGCTCGCTGACGTGAGGATCCATCGTCTACGTAGGCAAACAACTTTTCACGACGACTAATTGGTCGGCCGCGCCAAAACGCTTCAAAGTCAGACCATCGAGTAGGCGGTCGATACCCAGTTTAGCAGTGGCTGTTGTCGAGCTACAGGCAGAGATCACCGCCAGGATCACGTTAAAGAGGAAGCGCGCCATGCATCAAAGCGATCAGCTGCGAGTCTCCGGCACTAGTCTTGCTGCAAGAGCACATCCGGCAGGCGCGCTTGCACTTGAAAAGTGTGTAGAAGACTTGGACGAGTTGTGGCGCCGATGGCTGGAGTACCACGACATATCCGCCGCAATGCAGCTGGCCAGGACCCATCGCAAGCTCCTCGTCGAGAGAGTGAAGTCTTACACAGTCCCCCGCAGGCTGTCGGAGGACTTTATTGGAGAAGGTCATATCGGGCTGATAAGAGCAATCTGCCGGTTCGACCCCGACGGGACCGAAGACTTTCCGGCCTTCGCGATCCGGCATGTGGACGCTGCGCTGCACGACTACGCCGAATTCCTTCTCGGCGAAAGAGGCCGGAGGCCCAGCATGGCCTCGGAGAGCGCTGGCAGGAAGCTAGCCATCAGTTAACGGCGCAAAACGGTCGCCAATACCTCCTTTCGATGGCGCGCCACCTCTCCGGCGACGCGCATACCGTTGCAACGCCCGGCTTATGAGGTTGATGATGTTGTCCACCAAGAGGCGAGCTTCTTGCGCGCTGTTTGCGGTACTTATCGCGTCACAAGGGGTCGCGAGCGCCCAAGTAGGTTATTCCACGCTAGAGTCCTTCGACTGCGCTCCCGCAAACCCTGATCCCGTGCAGATCAACTGGACAGCCCCCTGTGACGGCGGTTCATGGCTTTTCGAGCCAGGCGTGGGATGCAGAATGTGGGATTGGCATCCTGACCCGTCCGATCTTATCACCTGGACCGGTGCATGCCGAGGCCAAAGGAAAGTCGGCAGCGGCCTGGTGCAGTGGTTCGAGCATGGCCGGCCTATCGACTGGTTCGAAGGAAGCTTCGTGGCGGGCAAGCGTCGAGGAGCCGGCCGCTACACCTGGAACGACGACAATTGGTTCGCCGGCTTCTACGAAGATAATGTGCCGAATGGACTCGGCACGGCGCTGATCGCCGGTCAGACCTTTTCGGGCCAGTGGCGCCGTGGTTGCTTTCGGCAGGCCGGCCGCATTGTAGCTATTCGAACTCCGCTGAAATCTTGCGACAGCTCTGACAGACGCGCCGAACAACGGTCGACGGAGCAGCCTCATGCGTGATCTACGGCCGATATGGAGCTGTCTTATAAGCCTCAAAAGAGAAGTGCTCCGGGGAATGTCCTGGCCTGTCCTTCTCACGCTTTTCTCCTGTGCAGGATTGGGCACAGCCGGGATCTACTTCGCGACAACGGTCGATGATGACATTCCGCTTACGAGTACTGGTTCTCTCGCATTATCAATTGGGGTCACGGCCACCTTGGTCGTTGGCATAGCACTAATGTCGCTCATATTCTTTAGCAGTCGCCGAGGATACGATGATCCTCTGGATTTTCACTCCCAAGAACGTGACGTTAGTCGACCCAATCGAAATCCTGACAATTAGCGGCCTTGTTGAAGTGGTGTTTTGGGTGGCTGGCGAGCTGTTCTATGGCCGTCGTTCGAAGCGTTTTGCGCTTCGATAATCCCTGCAAGTTGAATGGAATTATAAGCTATTGCCAGCGCTCGGCACCACCGCGTTCGGATCGGCATCCGAGTATTAATGGTAAGTCTCGTTGTACGTTAAACAACTTCTCACGAGGATTAATTGGGTGATCGCACCAACACACTACATATTCAGTGTGGCGAATGTGATGGTTATCGTCCAGTCCGCGGCGTCTGAGGGACTGCAGCCGGCTATGACCGCCAACGTAATGTTGACGAGGGAGTTAGCGATGCTTCGACCATTGGACGGCCATTCTTCGGCAATGAGACTTTGGGAAAGGCGAGCGGCAGGCCCACGCAAGACAACGCGGGAGCCACACTCGGCAGGGACCACGCTATCGGCCATCAATAGGTCATCGGGCTCGGCACGAAGCGGCATAACACGTCACGAACTCTCAACTGCCTTTCCTATCGAAGGCTTGGCTGCTCTCAACGATTCGTCTCGGCA